>Ga0207902_1000008_pt1 | contig 343115 bp, 299 predicted proteins | sample LinPmetageLP45_FD_184056 | JGI IMG/M metagenome (GOLD analysis project Ga0207902, IMG submission 184056) | Marine viral communities from the Pacific Ocean - LP-45 (SPAdes) | ecosystem: Environmental > Aquatic > Marine > Oceanic | place: Pacific Ocean | collected 2011-06-12
GATGGGCAGATGAATTTAGTTTCTGCTTGGACCGCGTATTGAACGGCATGGCTGAGCTCTGTATTCACGATGTACATATAAAATGCCGCGTTACAGGTATGATGTCAATATGTGTACGTTACGGGTGCCTGAGATGATGAAGATGATGCACTCGTTTACCTCCTGGTACATCATGGACGTAATCATCCCTGCCCTGATCGTGATTGCCTTGATATGGGTCTATTCAGTACGACGTTATCCACGCCTGGCTAACCGGATCGGTGTCGGTTTGGCTGTGGGTCTGATCGGAACAATTATCGGTGGTGAGCCCGTACGTTTGCTAGGTGTCTGGATGGGCTGGTTCCCAAGCGATATGCCAATCATGTTCGGCAAGTGGATTACAGGGAACATGACAGATAGCCCAATCGTTACGTTTACCGGCTCCGTTTACCATATCGTCCTCAACGGAAGCACATTCGCGCTGTTATATGCCTTGATTGCCGGGCGGGCGCACTGGGGCTGGGGGGTTGCCTGGATCCTGTTTTTTGAAATGGGCATGATGACTTTACCACCAGTCCCTTTGATGTTTGGGCCGTTCGGAATCTACGGCGCTTGGCCTGGCCTGTTTATTGCCAGCCTTCTCGTTCACCTTGTCTTTGGTGCAATCGTGGGGCTATTAGCTCAGCGCTATATACGAGACAAGGGAACGGTCTTTAGTTTACTTAAAGAAGCTCCTCCATCAACGAAGCATGAGCCTCGGAAGTAGGCCGCCAATACAAGTCGACTTAATAACCAAAAGAATCACATCGATGGCCAATCATCGGCTGCTAGAAAGATTTTCCGGCCCGATGAATCTTCATCAAGGCCTCGAAATTAACCAGCATCCCGAGACGGCCGCTTTCATAAGCGGCCTAGCAGTACCGTAGCCGTGTTACCGCCTGGCCCGGGATTATCCGCCGGTGGCTGGCATGTTCCGTTGTCTGGCGGCGCGCGACGGTTCAATCGCCTGGTCTGTTTTAGTCGCTTCGACGCCGAGCCGGTGACCTGCGCGTGCTTGGTAGCAGGTGTGCGGTTTGGAGTCTGCCCGGTGGTTTGCCTGGGTGTTTCGGGATGCTTCGGCAGGTTATAGCCGTACGTTGGTACGTTACTAACGCTGAACGCCCTATGTTCGTTGATATCAGTAAAAGAACAATCGTTGCCTCTCGGTTTTGAGGGGCGATTAGCAAGCGAAACAACGGCTGGATCATGAGCCAAGCGGAGGTTATTTCAATGAGCGACCAAATACATGGTAAGCCGCATGATCAAAACATCCTTGAGAAAGCAGCGAGCCGGTTGATGGGGGGTAGTACCGAGGGCGGCGATCAGCAGCCGCAAATCGTAATTGGCGAGGAGTATGGCCGCACTCCCTACAGCGACGAGCCACTAAAACTGTACGAGTCGACCCGCAATAACCGCACAACACTGGACGCTAGCGAATATTACGCCGTTTCCCAAGGCTATCTTCGGGAATGGGTCTGCATGGGACAGTGCAATCTCTATATTCAGACCTTGAAGAACCCAAAGCTTCGCCAGTCCATGGAAACCTATCGGCATGACGTCTGTGAGCCCAATCTGACGGAACTGAAGGTCTTGCTCGAACAGGGCGATTATGCACTTCCTGCGCCCTACAACGCCGTGCACGACGCGAAAAGTACCGAGTCGTTGGGCCGTCTGGATACGGACGCGATCGACGACCGCATGATCATGGTTGGTCATGTATTCAGCGTGGAGGCTTTCATGAATCGCTGGAACCATGGGGCTGTCCTCAGTCACCGCGCCGATGTTCGAGATGCGTTTCTGCGCAATTACCACCGTGCGAATCGTTGGCATTTGGCTGCGATTGTGATGGCGGAGAAAATGCAATTCCTCGAAGCACAACCTGCCATTACCCGTTACGGATGATGGCCTGTGGTTAAGACGCGAATGCGGCCCACGGCAAGTGGATGGGGAAGCGACAGCTCCTCGCCCGAACAATGGTCAAACCGGATCGGGATATATGAAAAACAGAAAGACTGGCGATTCCAGACTGCTCATAGCGGCCTTCGCAGGGCTGCATCTGCTGTGCTGCGGCATTCCGCTGCTTTTGCTTTCAGGAGTATCACTGGCTTTTCTGGTGCCGAGCTGGCCTGTGATGGGTGGGCTATTTGCCGTGGTCGGTGTGATTGGCTTCATCTGGTATCTCAAGCGCGGCTGTGCAACCTGTCCCCGCAACGAGGGCCGCTGTTCATCGGGACTCACCTGTGCCACTGAAGACAACCCGATTGATAACGAAGGCAAACCACCGCGCTGAAACCGATCATGGAAGCGCGTGTCCGTGGTGCCCTTCTTAACGAGCGGCGGCCTGCCAAAGCCACCGTCTGAATGGAGGTTCTATGACCGAAAAATTGCTGGCAGGGCAACGAGCCCTGGTAACCGGGGCAAGCTCCGGGATCGGACGGGCCATCGCCTGCGCGCTTGCCGACGCAGGCGCGGTGGTCTTAGTTAACTACCGCTCCAGCCAGGAAGAGGCCGAACGGGTGGTGGCGGATATCACCCACCGCGGCGGTAAGGCGTTTGCGGTGCAGGCGGATGTCTCCAAGCCTGAAGATTGTGAAAGATTGTTTGGCGCGCTTGAGAAAAAGCTGGGTGGCGTCGACATAGTGGTCGCCAATGCCGGGGTCCAACGTGATGCTGCGTTCACCGAAATGACACTGGACGACTGGCGTAAGGTTATCGAAGTCAATCTCACCGGACAGTTCGTCTGCACTCAAGAGGCGGTGCGCCGCTTTCGCCATCAAGGCCTCGATCCAGAGCGTTCACCAGCGCTGGGTAAAATCATTTTTACCAGCTCCGTGCACCAGGCGATTCCCTGGTCCGGGCATGTGAACTACGCCACCGCCAAGGGCGGGTTGAAGTTACTCATGGAAAGCATGGCGCAGGAGTTGGCGCCCGAAAAAATTCGCGTCAATGCTATCGCGCCTGGAGCGATCAAGACGCCGATCAATCAGGACGCGTGGGAAACCGAAGAGGCCAAAGAAAAATTACTGAAGCTGATCCCCTACGGGCGAATCGGTGAGGCCGAGGATGTCGCCAAGGCTACCGTTTGGTTGGCCTCGGATGAATCCGACTACGTCGTCGGCACAACGCTGTTTATCGATGGCGGCATGCTGCTCTACCCAGCGTTCCGGGAAGGAGGCTAAACATGGGTGCAGCAAAGCCAAACGCGCCAGACGAGCCGATAAGAACCCAGAAATATCAGCCGATCAAGGACTACGCCCTGATCGGCGATTGCCATGGTGCCGCGCTCGTCGGCACCAACGGCAGCATCGATTGGTGCTGTCTCGGTCGTTTCGATGCCGAGCCTAGCTTGTGGCGCCTGCTCGACATAAACAAGGGTGCGTTTTTCCTGATTCATCCCACCCAAAAAACCGCTGTCGAGCGGGCCTACGTGCCGGACACCAATATGCTGCGCACCGTATTCACCACGCCAAGCGGTCGAGTCGCCGTGACCGATTTCATGCCGGTAGGGCGTGACCCAACGGCCGACGAGGCAGATTATGTCGCCCTCAACGCGCCAGGCTGGTTAGTGCGTGTCGTGGAGGGCCTGGAGGGGCGCAGCGAGCTTCGCGTTGAGTATCGAAGCGCCGTGCAGGCATTTGATCGAGGTTTCAGCCAGGACAGCGAAGCGCCGATACTCTTTTGCGATTCGGCACCGGCTGCTGGAGCTCCGATGCTGGACACGGTGTTGACAGTAGAGGCTGGCGAACGGAGAGCGTTTGTTATCGCCCCGGAATCGGATGCCGCCCGTGCCCCCCTGGCCCAGGTCGACCGGTTGCAGGCGATAACCCGCGCTTTTTGGGAACAATGGTGCAAGCGCTGCTGTTATCAAGGCCCTTACGATGACATGGTGAGGCGCAGTGCGTTGGTTTTAAAAGCCCTGAGCTTCGCGCCGTCCGGAGCGATCGTGGCAGCGCCGACCACCTCGCTACCTGAAGAGGCCGGAGGCGTCAGAAATTGGGATTACCGCTTTTCCTGGTTGCGCGACTCGTCATTCGTACTTCAAGCGTTGGCCGCGCTCGGCTATGGCGGTGAAGCACGAAAGTATTGCGAATATCTGGGGCTGTGCTGCGTGCAAACGCTGCCTGAACTGCAGATCCTGTACGGCATTACCGGCGAGGCGGAACTGGATGAACGCCTGCTCGATCACCTGGAAGGCCATGACGGTGCCTCTCCGGTACGGGTCGGCAACGCCGCTTACACCCAAAAACAGGTCGACATCTATGGCGAACTTGCCGATTGGGCGCTGATCTACCAGGCCCTTGGTGGTCCCGTTGATTCCACACTGGAAACGATTATTCGGGAAATGGCCAACCACGTAGCCGAACACTGGCACGAGTCCGACCAGGGAATCTGGGAAATGCGCGGCGAACCTCGCCCTCACGTTCACGGCAAGGCGATGGCGTGGGTAGCACTCGACCGGGCGCTGCGTCTGCTGGGCCCCAATCCAGTTTGGGATGCTGCGCGGGCAGAAATTCTGGAGGCTGTTTCAACGCGGGGAGTCGATCCCAGTGGCGGGCACCTGGTGCAGGCTTTCGGTTATCCGGATCTCGACGCGGCGCTTCTGCTCGTTACCTTGTTGGGTATGCCCCTAGAGCCAGAAGTGCTGGCGCGCACAGTGGAAGCGGTGGAGGAACAACTACGTGTGGGTGACTACGTCCACCGCTACCTCACTGAGGACGGTCTTCCGGGTGGCGAGGGCGCGTTCCTAATCTGCAGCTTCTGGCTGGTTGATGCGCTGCTGATCTGCGGCCGTGCCGAGGAGGCGCGTACGTTGTTCGAGCGGCTTTTGACCAAAGCCAATGACGTAGGGCTCTACGCCGAAGAAATCAACCCGATGACCGACGCCTTCCTTGGCAACTTCCCACAAGCCTTTACTCATCTGGCCTTGATTAATAGTGCTATCCACTTGCGGCTCCATGAGGAAGGCGGGGCCGAATCGCTCAGCGGAACTCATGCTGACCGTTCGAAACGAGCCGCTGAGCTCATGCTGCACCGACAGGCTTTGTGGCACGCCCCCCACGACGCGCCGGCAGAATCTGAGTCCAGGCGATCCATTCTGGATCCGCAGGAGCTGTTACAGGCATACCCACGCTCAACCACTGAGAGGACGAATCCATGACCAAACAATACGGGCTTATCGTTATTGGCGCGGGAACAGCAGCCATGGGGGCTGCAATGCGGGTTCGGCAAGCCGGCCGCACAGTGGCCGTCATCGACTTCCGACCTTTTGGCGGGACCTGTGCGCTGCGTGGCTGTGATCCCAAAAAGATGATGATCAACGGCGCCCACGCGCTGGATCATGCCCGGCGCATGCATGGTAAAGGTGTCACCGGCGAGGTGAGCATCGACTGGCCGGAATTGATGGGCTTCAAGCGCAGCTTTACCGATCCGGTCCCAGAAAAGCAGGAACGCCGCTACGCCGACAAGGGCATCGATACCTACCATGGGCGCGCCCGGTTCACCGGTCCCAATACGCTCGATGTCGAAGGCCAGTCACTCGAGGCGGAGAACATCCTTATCGCTTCGGGTGCAGAGCCGATCCCGCTGGGCATTCCCGGTGAGGAGTATTTGATCAGCAACGAAGGGTTCCTGACCCTGGAAAAACTGCCGAAAAAGATCGTGCTGGTCGGCGGCGGCTATATCGCGGCGGAGTTTTCGCACCTTGCGGCACGGGCGGGTGCAGAGGTGGTGGTTCTGCAGCATGGTGCCCAGATGCTGAAACACTTTGAGCCGGAACTGGTCGGTTGGCTGATGGCCTCGTTCCAGGAGGCTGGTATCCAGGTGCACACCGAGACACAGGTCGAAGCCATTGAGAAGATCGGTGAGGGTTACAGGGTGCAGGCGTCCAGCGGCGGGCAAAAGCTGCAGTTCGAGGCCGACTGCGTGATCCATGCCGCCGGACGCGCCCCCGATCTTGACGCCCTGAATCTTGAGGCTGCCGGAGTCGCTACGGAAGGTGGGAAGCTCAAGCTCAACGAATACCTGCAAAGCGTCTCCAACCCGGCCGTTTATGCTGCCGGCGATGCCGCGCAGATGGGCCCGCCGTTGACGCCGGTTTCGAGCCATGACGCCAAGGTGGTTGTGGCGAATTTGCTGGAAGGCAATCACCGTGTGCCCAATTATCAGGGGGTTCCAAGCGTGGCCTTCACGATCCCGCCTATTGCGAGCGTCGGCTTGAGCGAGGCGCAGGCGCGTGAGCAAGGCCTGAAATTCAACCTCAAAAGTGAACAGGCCTCCGGCTGGTTCACCGCGCGTCAGGCCGCCGAGTCGGTTTATGGCTTTAAGGTGCTGGTAGAAGAAGGATCGGGCCGGATACTTGGCGCGCATCTGGTGGGGCCAAATGTCGATGAAGTGATCAATTTGTTTGCCTTGGCGATCCGTCATGGACTTACCGCCGACGACATCAAGTCGACGATGTTTGCCTATCCCACCGGCGCATCCGATATCGGCTATATGGTGTGAGCGCAGGTATATTCATTGCCCTGCCAAGACTTTGCGTTATTCCGCAAAGGTTCGGCTTTGGCCGTAAGAGCGTGTTTGTTTTTCTGTTCGGATATCCTCAGAGCAGCTCGCGAAAATACCAATTGCTGGGGCTAGCCTAAGGCTCATCCGTGCGACACCCCTCCGGCCGCCTTCGAGCGGCCTTTCATTTGGCGCACAGCGTATGCGTCACCGCCGCATTGCCTTGCGCACACAATTACGCACCGCCGTCCGGAGCAAGACCTCTCAGCGGTGCGGTCGTCAACTGGGCATCGCGAATCCAGGAGCTCAGCGCTTCAAGATCTAGCCTCAACGATTCGGCCACCTCCCAGATACGGATATTCTCAGCAGGGACTGTCGGTACGGCGCCTTCGACTAGCGTCAGCGCCATCGCATGCAAATTCAGCAATTCATCGCGCATGGCGGTGATTCCACCCAGTTCGGCCAGACAGGAGTCCAATCGATCAACCAGTCGGAGTAGTTGCGACGTGTCGAAGCCGTCGCGTAGATTTTCCAACGCCACAGCGTCCACCTCTCCATAGGGGGTAATGCGAAAGGATGCGGTAGGAAGGTTGATCATAAGGCTTTCTCGATATCGATCTGGCGGGGAGTGATCACCCGCAGCGAGCCGGCGGCTTGTTGAAACACCGAGTCCTTGATCCAAGGCTCCGGCGGTCGGTTGAGCTTGAGGTTGAACTCGCCGAAGCGCTTGACGTTGCTAGTCAGGTAGGGACTGAGGAAGGACACATCCTCATCGGTGAACTGCCACCCCTCGCGGGCCAGTTTCTGCAGGATGCGCATCATGTCTACGGTGTTCTGCAAGATCACTGATGAGGCCACCATGTCGTTGTAGCGCAGGCGCTTCTGCTGCTCATCCGGATCATTCTCGGCAATTACGTCGCCGCCGAAGGACAGCCACTTGGAAAAGCCGTTGTACGACTCAATTTTGTTCGTATTGGCGGTCACCTCCTGGCGCAGCTCACGGCTGCTGATCCAGTTGAGCAGGAAGATTGTCCGCACCACAGCACCGAGCGCCTGCGCAGCATGATAGAGGCGGTTGCGCCGACTGTAGGAACCTAGCTTGCGCAGCAGCATGGACGAGGAAATCTTTCCAGCCTGGATCGACAAGGCGACCTGCATAAGGTCCTGCCAATGGGTCTCGATCATTTGCCAATCGGCCGTATCGGTAAACAAGCGGTTGATGTGCTTGTAGGAAAGCCCGCGATCTGGTCGACACATCACCAGGTCGCGCCAGTTACGAATCCGCGGCATTAGATTAATGCCCAACAGATGGGTAAAGGCGAAGACCGTCGCAGACTGTCCCTGCGTATCGGAATACACCGTGTCGGCCTCGACGCTGAGGTCCGCCTTGAGCAGCCCCTCGATCACATAGATCGCCTCCCAGATGCCTGGTGGGATGAAGTGCTGGAAGACCGCGATGTAATTGTTTGCCACGTGCCGATAGGCCACGGCACCCATCTTGCGGTAGCGGAAGTGATACCCGGCCAAGAGGTTGTCGTCATAGAAGTCGAACTGGGTGCCATCCGCTGCCACCGCCTTACCGTCACCCCATACCTTGGGCAAGTCCAGCTGGAGATAGAGCTCCACCAGTTCGCGGTTGGCCTTGTCCAGCTTCTCCAGCGAGAGATGGCGGCGATTCGTATAGGAGAGCATGTGCGGGGTCACGTTCCCCGCAAGGTGCCGAGCTGCCTGGTTGGGACCGAGGTTGCAGCCCATCGCGAAGATGGTCATCAGGTAACGCTCGGCCGGTTCTTTGAGCTTCGGCTCGTTGCCGGACATTGGTCCGAAATGCCGCGTGAACTGAATCCAGTGCTCGATGTTGGCCATGATGTCGAGCACGTGCCTGGCCGGCATGCGCTGGATAAGCGCTGTCTGTAGCGAGATGGCCGAAGGCGGGATGTCTCGTGCTGTCACTCGGCGCAGCACCGGCTCGCCGGCTTCGTTGATCGATACGTCACCTCGGCAAGAGGGCAATTTGTCATCCAGCTGCTGCGCGGTTTCCTCCAGCTGGGCCTTGAGGGAAGCAACAAACTCCTTCGCCGTGCCTGGCAGTCCCACCTTTTCGCAGTAGGCAGGTAGTCGCTGAAGACATTCATTCCAGGGGAGCAGCTGCTTACGATAGTCGGCGAAAGATTCCGACCCCAGCACACTCATGTCACCCGAGCGCAGCTCACTGGCTAGATAGGAGAATACGCAGACTTCTAGATAGCGTCGGTTGGTCGGCGGTCCTTCGGTGGCAGAACGGCGCACAACTTTGACCCAACGCTCTGACGCAAAGGACACGTCGACGTGTTCGTCGATCCATTCGCGGTGTAGATTTTCGCTGTCCTGGATCAGTTGAAGCGCCTGAACCAGTGACCGATCCTGAGTCGTTGGCTCCAGTTGGAGAAGATGACTGAGACGGAACAACAAGGAGCGATGGGACTTGAAGTGCTTCCAGATCAGAGGCAGATAGTTATTTCCTCCAGTGGCTTGCACTTCGGCGCAGGTCTCTCGCAATCGATCCAGATTGCCGTCGGGTGATAGGTATTCCCGAATCAGGCTGCCAGCCTCGTGGTCATCCGGCTCTTGAACGAGAATTTGCACAACCCCATCCAAAGTTGCTGCCAAGTGCTCTAACTTCTGACGTTGCCGTGCCTGGATTTGCTCCAACTCCTCCTTGGCGCGTTTGTGGATCGTCGATATCCGGCGGATAAACATCTCGGCCAGATGATCCCGAGTCCGCACGCGCATCCGATAGATCAAGGCCAGCATCAGGGTGTAGCGTTTCGGCAGTGAGCAGTCCTTCAGCTCAGACACGTCCGATGCCGCAGCTTGGGCAGCAAAGTGGCGAATCTTGGTATCGACGATTCCTTCAAAAATAGCATCCAGATTCCCGAAGCTCTCTAGCCACGCCAGGTGGTCGATCAGCACTTCCAGGTGCTTGCGGGAGGGCTTCTTGGGAGCCTGCTTGAGTGCGTTGAAGTCGCTCTGACGACGCCCAAAATCCGTGTCGAGCAGCTCCTTCAGTTTGTCGACCATATCTGTCGATGTTTGGGCGATCACCTGGTTGAATATTGCCTCTTGAGATTCGGCATGAATCCGCTCAGCGAGATCATTCAGGGTTGAGTACGCGGGCAACTCATAATTCTGGCGGATCAGCTCTTCAATCACGGCGTTGATTATGTCGGCACGCTGGTCAAGCAGGAACGACATTGCTTGGGCGTGGCGCTCGGCAAGTTCTAAAGCATCTGACCCATAAAATGCGGTCACACCGAGACGCGCTCGTATCGCGTTCATATGGCGATATTGCTGAAACCACTTGTATTCCGTGAGTTTCACCTTGCTCCGCTGACCCAATTCGCCGCGAATAAAGTCCACCAGTTGATCAGGCACGTCGGTGATATCGGGAAAATATCGTAGTAGCTGAAAGGTTTTGAGCAAAACGGCAAGATTGAGGTGGAAGGGGGCCTTTGATTTGCTTCGTACCCATTTAAGCTCCTCATCTGAAAAGGAAAACTCGCGCTGCAGCTCAGCCTTCGAATACGTCTTTGTCAGAGTGGGGTACGCCGTGCGCTCTACTGAAGCCATAGGACCTCCTTTTCTGGGAAATCAAAAAAAGATAGTCCACGAGCAGGGGCTGTGCGGGGTGATTTAGAAACGCGTTTTAAATTAGTTACTTAGACGCGAAGTGAGTGAATTTTATCTTCATCTCGGCATGACCCGAAGCTCTACCGCATGGTCATGCCCGACCATACCTGCCCCTATGGGCTGAAGTCGCTCGATCTGCTCAAACGCAAGGGCTACAAGGTCGAGGACAAGCACTTGGCGAGCCGCGAGCAGACGGATGCGTTCAAGCAGGAACATGGAGTCGAAACCACGCCGCAGACGTTCATCGATGGGCGGCGCATAGGGGGCTACGACGAATTGCGTAAATTCTTCGACATGCCCGTGAAGGACAAGAACGCTGTGACCTATACCCCCGTGGTCGCGCTGTTCCTCATGGCCGCCGCGCTGGCGCTCGGGGCGAGTTGGGCCGCCTTCGGCCAGCTACCGGGCATTCAGACCGCAGAGTGGTTCGTGGCCTTTGCCATGTGCTTGCTGGCGTTGCAGAAACTCAAGAACGTGGACAGTTTCGCGACGATGTTCCTCAACTATGACCTGTTGGCCAAGCGCTGGGTGCGGTATGGCTATCTCTACCCGTTCGCAGAGGGTACCGCTGGCGTGTTGATGGTCGCGGGAGTGGGTATGTGGCTGTCGATTCCGCTGGCACTGTTCATCGGCACCGTCGGGGCCGTGTCGGTCTTCAAGGCGGTTTATGTCGATCGCCGGGAACTCAAGTGCGCCTGCGTGGGCGGGGACAGCAATGTACCGCTGGGCTTCGTATCCCTGACAGAGAACCTGATGATGGTGGCGATGGCCCTTTGGATGTGGGTCAAGGTCGCCTATTTCGGGATGCACTGAGCAACAACATGGCGCGTGCGCCAGCATCGCGGCCAACCTGCGTTCAGGTCGACCGCGATCGGATGTTACTGCGCGCGCGGCGGGAAACCAGCCTCGCGCAGGGCTGCGACGATCTGCCCTTCGGATGCCGACGTTTGCACCTCGACCCGGCGGGATGGCGGATCAGTGACGACACTGGCGTTGGGGTCGATCATCTGAATCGTCTTCGTCACGGTGCGGGCGCATCCACCGCAGGTCATGTCATCGAGATGGAATTGCATGGAAAACTCCTTTCGGGTTGGGGTGCTTGGCAGTTTGGTCCTTGCCACGGTTGGAAGGTCAAGTGGTAGTTGCATCGACGGGACGCAGCGGCTGCCAAGTTCCCTCACGCTGTCACTGACGCGCAACCTTATTGATTCGCGCCGATGGCATTTGCAACGAAGCCAAGCAGCACACCGTCATCAAGCCGGCTCCGATCCCTTATCAAGCTCCAGATCAGAGGCAGGAGGTCTTTTTTGATAAAATATATGAACATATGTATTATTGTTCAATCGAATCAATGGCCTTTTGCCCTGCCCTGAAGGGGAGCACCTGCTACTTCATCCACTGAGCACACTTCGGCATCAATGCGCCGTGGCCAATTGAATTGACCAAGATTGCTGAAGGACGCAACCATGGAACTTCGTCACCTGCGCTGCTTTGTGGCGGTCGCCGAAGAACTGCACTTCACACGAGCTGCCGAGCGCTTGCATATCGAACAATCCCCCCTGTCTCGAACGATCAAAGAGCTTGAGGATGAGCTAGGGGTAATACTTTTTGACCGAAACCGTCGAGGCACTGTGCTGACCCCCGCTGGAGCCGTGTTCTTGCAGGACGTCCGCAGACTGTTCACTGTTTTGGAGCATGCACGGGAGAACGTCCAGGCGGTCGCGGCGGGTCTGCGAGGGAGCCTGCGCATCGCTGTCTCCGATGGTGCAATCGATCCCAGGTTATCGGCGTTTCTGGCTCGTTGTCGCGCAGAAGAGCCGGAGGTCGAGATACGCCTATCCGAAGTACCTCTGGCCGAGCAACTGCGTGGTTTGCGATCAGGCGACTTCATGGCCGGATTCGCGCACACTGCCAACGTCGGTTACGGCATCGTCGCCGAACCGATCTGGCAAGACCCGCTGGTTATCGCGCTCCCCGCCCGCCACGAACTACTCGCTCACAAGAAGGTTCCGCTCCATACCCTCGGGGGGCATCCGCTCATCATGTGCGATCCCCAGGCGTGCGAAGGTTGCTGCCTCGAACTGGCTCGACTTCTTCGGCAACTGGAGCATGAACCGAACATCGTTGAGCACGCGTCCTCACTAGACATGATGCTCACCTTGGTCGGTGCAGGCTACGGCATCGGCTTCACGACGACGACCAGGATTACTGCTTACCAGCGCTCTGACGTTGTAATCCGCCCTCTGGCAGTGGAATCAGCGGTCATCACCACCTACTTGCTGTGGCCCGAAAACACCCGTTTGTCGGTTCCACTGGAGCAGTTCATTGCTCGGCTACGCGACCGATTGAGCGACTAACGAAGCTGGCCAAAGAAGGCAAGGCTCAAGAGCCGTTGCCAGAACCAAGGTTGTCCTCTGTTGCAGTCATCAATTCAGCCGAACTTATCCTGAGCGCCACGGCAATTTTCAGTATCAGAGCCAACGTGGCCATGTGCTGCCCGCGCTCAATCTTGCCCATGTGAGAACGTTCGATCCCGGCCAGTGCAGCCAGTTCTTCCTGAGAGATTCCTTGCGCCTTGCGGGCGGCACGCACTGCCTCCCCGAAGGCCTGTGCTGGCTCGGCTTCAAATGTGGTTGTACCTGGGGGACGGCCTCGTTGAACTATACGCTTCTGCATTGACAGAAGCGTCGGGCAGCCATGAGAATTTAACCACGTTAAATTTAACTCATTGCTATCATATTGGGTTGCTTTTTTGCGGCCAGATAGCTTCGCGGGGCTCTCATGCACCACGCCACCAGCCGATCTTTCAAACTCGCTATAGCGCCCGGCGTACCATCCTCTCGGCTATCAACGCTTCTTGCCCTTCAGCGTGCAGAGGAACCGGATATCGCCATCACGTTCTTCGAGGTCGCAGGCGACGACCTAGCTGTCGGCCTTCAAGAAGGTCGCTACGACGCTGGGATGTCACTTCAAGATACGAGCGCCCCGAGCCTGAGCAGCCAGCCCTTATGGTGTGAAAACATGGCCGTTGCTGTACCGCCACGGTTCCCCTTACCGAACCAGGCGATGCTCACGGTTGCTGAGTTGTTGAGCTATCCCGTTTTTCGCTGGCAGGCAGAGGCCTGCCCCCTGCTGGATCAACGGCTGTCTTCCTTGGCGCCGCCGGTGGATCAGCAGAGCATTCAGCACGTCACTTCGTTCAAGCTGTTGGCCCTATGGGTCGCGGCTGGCTATGGTCTTGGCATCTCTGCGCAACCGCGCATCGAGCGCGCCCATGAGTGGAGGATTACGATGAGGCTGCCCTCGGATGGCCCCTACGAAATCGTGACCCACCTGCAGCGCCCCCACCGGCCAACCAATGCTGTTACGGAGCGGTTCGCGCGCAGAGCGCTGCAGGTTGCCAGGGCCGGCGCACGGTAATGACAACCTATGGCCGGGGCCACTTCCCGGCCATAGGTTGCAGCGTGCAGGTTAGGCTTCCTCAAGAACCACCGCACTATCCATCAGCCGACGAACGCTCTGCCGCACGTCCTCGGGGATCGGCTGTGGGATGACCGTCTCAGGGGCATCCGCATGCTCCTGACCGTTCGTGATGATCCGGATGATTTTGGCCAGATTGGTCGGCGTGACGGTATCGATGGCCGTCCGATCGCCCAATTCCGGATGCGGCCGGGTCAACATGCGGTACAGATCCCACGAATCCGCGTCCGGACACCGCTTCATGAGGGTTTGGGCCAGCTTTTGCTTGAGTGGCACCAATTGCCAATCGGGAACGCGTTGTCCCCGGTTGCCCAAACCGATGGACAGCAATTTGCCGGCTTTCAGTTCGCGGTTGATCTGGTCTTTGGACTTCCCGGCCAACTTGCCGAACAACTGAACCGGCATGTTGCACGGCAATTCGTAGATCTCGAGCATTTCCTCGCGCTCACGCTGGATCGCGGACACTTCCGGCTCCGGAACTGGCTCAGGGGGCGGCGGCACCTGTGACAGCCGCTGAAAGGTGCCTCCCGAGGCGTTTGCCGTCACGACGATGGGAGTTGCCGCTACCGGTGGGATGGTGCCAATAAAAGACGCTTCCTCGGCAGAAACGGTATTTTCCGCCTCTACCATCGTTGGCACCCCATCGATACGGATGGTGAGATGCACGCTGGCGGCCTCCACCTGGCCCTGCTCCAGCAGGTCGAGGCGATCGGCCCAATCCTGCATCATCCTGCGGCGCGGCTCCACGTGTTTGGCGTGGTTATAGGCTGAGCTCACCTTGTTCGGGTCCGAGTGCGAGAGTTGCGCGTCCACCCAAATCTTGGGGTAGCCGATTTCATTGAGCGCCGTCGAGAGGGTTCCACGAATACCGTGGCCGGTCAGTTGATCGTCGTAGCCCATGCGCTTCAAAGCCTGATTGAGCGTGTTCTCACTGATGCGCTTCTTGAGGTCGCTGCGATGCGTCAGCAGGTATCGCTGGGCTGGCCGCATTTCTCCCAAGAGGTGGCGTACGATCTCGACGGCCTGGATGGACAGCGGCACGATATAAGGCGGGATGTCTTGCGCACGCTTGCCAGCCTTGCGCATCTCGTCCAGAAGTTGCTTGACGCTCTCTGGCGGGATGATCCACAGACCCCGGTCGAGGTCGAACTGGTCCGGGGTCGCCAGCCGCAGCTCGCCAGTGCGCACTCCGGTCAAAAACAACAGCCGAATGCCGAGCTGGGTCTGCCAACCACGAGTGTTGTAATGCCTGAGCTTCTGGAGAAACGCGGGAAGCTGGGGCAGAAGCAGGTACGGGTTGTGGTTCACCGGAGGTTTAGGCTCGGCTACGACATCAAGATCCGAGGCCGGATTGATCTCCAGTCCCTCAACGATCACCAGAGCGTAGCGGAACATCTGCCGGAACCAGGTACGAATTTTTTCGGCGGTGGTGTAAGCCTTGCGTCCCTCAACCCTTGCCAGCACACCCAGCAGTTGGGGACGACGGATATCGTAGATCGACATCCTCCCGAGGGTGGGCAGCACATCGTTGTCGAAGATACGGAGTATCTGGGACATCGTGCTTTGCCGGCCTTCCTTGAGCTCCTTGCGGCGATGCTCGACCCAGGCGTCGAAAACCGCCTTGAAGGTGTATTCGGACGCCAGCTTGATCGCGTGCCGCTTCTGCTTACGGTCGGTGTGAGGATTGATGCCCTTGGCCAGGAGCGCCCGGGCCTCGTCACGCAATGCGCGTGCTTCGCGCAGGCCGATCTCAGGGTAGTTGCCCAGCGAGATGCGCTTTTGTTTGCCGAGCCAGTAGTAGCGCAGGTGCCACGACTTGCCGCCAGTGGGAGCGACGACCAGGCCGAGGCCATCGGTGTCGGGGAGGTTGTAGGCTTTGTCAGCGGCCTTGGCTTGCCGCACAGTCAGATCAGAGAGAGTCATCTTTGAGCTCCTAAGTTAAGAACTTAGACTCAATGCTCGTCACGACTCCCGCCCAACCCCAGCAACAATCCGGAACCGGCACCACCCGCATTCTTTGGCCTCAATTTTGGCCTCAAAAACGCTGGCTGTCAGTGGATTTCCATGGCTTTTGCTGGAATGAAAAAAGGGCCTTTCGGCCCTCTTTTCAACGACTTACAGACGTCAGTGGAAGTCTGTAGATCATAAATTGGAGCGGGAAACGAGACTCGAACTCGCGACCCCGACCTTGGCAAGGTCGTGCTCTACCAACTGAGCTATTCCCGCAAAACTGACGCCGTAATTGGCGTCCCCTAGGGGACTCGAACCCCTGTTACCGCCGTGAAAGGGCGGTGTCCTAGGCCACTAGACGAAGGGGACACATCCGGACTTCACATCGCTAAGGCTATTAACCTTGGCTCCTTGCTGAACATTGTTCGCTGCAAGTGGCGCGCATTTTATGCATGGTCTGAAATATCGTCAACCCCTCAACCCAATCTTTTTTCAGGTTTTTTTCACCGACGGCTGCTGGCGGAGATGCTGCTGGCCGGCAAAGGCCTATGAACCGAGGCCTAGACTCAAGAATAAGACATCTTGCCGCTAGCTGACCAACGGCAGAAAAAAGCTTGTCGCGTTCAGCCGTCTCGGCCATGATGCTAAAGTGATGCTTCACAGGTTTGCGCGCATGCGCTGTGAGCATAAACCAGGGAGCGCTGGAGTAGCAGCTATATAGATAAACTGCTTTATTCAGGCCAGCTCAGGACGATCAGACACACAACAAGAGAGATAACCAAGTGTCCCCACTCCTTATTGGCGGTTTACTGGCCGCCGGCCTCGTGGTCTTAGTCAGCATTGGATTCATCAGTCACGGCCTCGAGCGCGCCCGCTTGGAGCGCGCCAGACAGTCAGCTGAAATCTCCGCACGTATCAAGATCGGCAACGGCGTCATGGCCACTCTGCCCGGCCAGTTTCTCCCCCCTGAGCTCAGCATCCTGTTGCTGGGCATTGAAGTTAAGCTGCTTGAGAAGCTGGTACGTATAAACAAGAACGCACCCGACGCTCAGAAGCGACTCGATGCCTCCCGCGCGCAGCTTGAGCAAAATCAGCCACCGAGCAATGCACCTGTTGCGCTGGATACCGAAGTCAAAGGTAACGACGCGCGCATTCAGCTGGAGAACCTGCACAAGCAACTACAGCATGCTCAAGCCGACGGTCTGATCGACAAGGCCACGCTCAAGCAATGGTCTGACCAAATTCGCCAGTATTTGGTCGCCGCCACACTAGACACTTTCAACGCCACCGCAGCGCAAGGCATGCAACAAGGCAAACCGCGTATCGCCAAGCTGCAATACGAGCGCGCCATTGCTTACCTAACCAAGCTCAACGACCCTGCATTCAGTGAGCACCTTGCGCAGTACAAAGCGTTGTTACTGCGCTCAGAGGGCGCTGTGGTGGAGCAGAACCAAGCCAGCACCGGCGCACCCAGCGAGCTGGATGCCGGCCTTGAACAACTCGAAAGCGCCGACGAGCAGTGGAAAAAGAAAGCCGTCTACGACGACTAAGTCTTACGCGCGGCAGGTAAACACCGACCGCGCAATTATCTATCTATAGCCCATACGGAAAACCCAATGGCACTAACCCTCTATGGCGCCATCCTGTCGCCTTATGTACGCAAGATTCGCATCCAACTCGCAGAACAGCAGATCGAGTATGAACACAAACACATACCACCACGCGACAAGCCTGAATGGTATACCGATATAAGCCCGCTGGGCCGCATACCGGCAATACAAGACGGCGACTTCAAGCTCGCCGACTCCGCCGTGATCGCGCAGTATCTGCAAGAAAGCCGCGGCGGCGAATCACTCTACGGCAGCAATGCGCAACAAAGCGCACGGGTACGCTGGCTGGAGAAATACGCAGATTACGAGCTGGCGCCTTACAGCACTTTTTCGCTGTTCTTTCAGCGCGTGGTGGCACCCAACTATGGTGAAAAGCCTGATGAAGCCATGATGAAGGCCGCACTGGAGCAGCATTTACCACCCATGTTCGACTACCTTGAAACTGAACTAGGGAACGGCCCCTATTTTTTAGGCCAGCAATTCAGCATGGCCGATATCGCCGTATGCACCCAACTAATCAACATGGCACACGCAGGCGAGCTGGTTGACGAATATCGCTGGCCTGGCCTGTCATCGCTGCTTAGCCGCGTCACTTCGCGGTCTAGCGTCTCGGCGATGCTGCCAGTGGAGCACCAGATGGTTGCCAAGCTGACTGGGCGTATTTAAGTATTCCTGAATCTGGGCACGTCAAAACGTGCCCAGATCAAACTAAACAGCCGCAACCGGCACAGCGTTGTCTATTCAACCAACGACCTCAGCCGCTTTTCACCTAGGCTCGGGCAGCCACTTCAGACATCCCACTCTCCCATAGCGCCAAATCATGCAAAAATGCCTCGCTACCGCAGAACCTACTAGCTGATAGCCACCTCCACAGCGATAGTGCGCTAAGCTTCTGCCATAAGACTGCACAAAGGACCGCACCAAGCACGTATGGACATCCGCCTGACTAACCGCCTGTCGTTCAAACAGACCCGTCTCGGGGTACTTGCGGCCTTCACTCTAGGCACCGTGTTGGGGCTGATTCAGGTGATGGTCGATTACCATTCCGAAGACGCCGCCATAGACGAGGCAGTGCAAGCGCAAATCAACGTAAGCTTGGGCCCCGCTTCGCGCATCGCTTACAACATTGATGCCGAACTGGCGTTGGAATTGGTCAACGGTTTACTGCAAGCCCCCCCGGTTATTCGCGCCGAGATCATCGATAACAACGGCATAGCTTTGGCCAGCGTTAGCCGCCCCATGGCAAACAGCCGTTACCGCGTGGTCAGTGATGCCCTGTTCAAACGTCGCCGCGACTACTCCCACCCCCTTTATGTCGAGCATGCCCCCAACGAACTGCTCGGTCATCTGGTCATCGAAGTAGACACCTTCCACCAGGGCGCTAGCTTCTTGCGCCGCGCCGGCCTGACGATGCTCTCCGGCTTTATTCTGAGCCTGGTGCTTTCACTGATTCTTATGGTGTTGTTCTACGGCATGCTGACCAAGCCGCTGGTGCGCCTGATCAACGATCTACTGAACATGAAGACCGAGGGTGAGCGCAGCCGTCTACCCTGTCCCGACGGCCATGAGCGCGACGAGATCGGCGCCTTGGTAGAGGTAATTAACCGTCAATTGCAAAGCATCGACGTCAACATGCGCCAGAAGCTGCGGGCCGAAGAGCGTCTGCGTAAATATCTGGAAGAGCTGGAAAATATCGTCGAGTCGCGCACTAACGAACTGCAGGAAACCAACGCTCAATTGCGGCGCTCAAATCAAGACCTGGAATACTCTCGCGAAGAAGCACTCGACATGGCGCGCGCGCGCTCGGCTTTCCTCGCCAACATGAGTCACGAGATCCGCACACCAATCAACGGCTTGCTGGGCATGATCGGCCTGACGCTCGATAGCCCACTGAACAATGAACAGCAGCAACAGCTTTCCATCGCCTACGACTCTGGCAAGGTGCTGGTTGCGCTGCTCAACGACATCCTCGACTTATCTAAATTCGAAGCCGGTAAACTACAGCTTGAGCGCATCCCCTTTGACCTCAGCGCCTTACTGGAAGAGACCGCCAGCCTGCTCTCGCAGAACGCCGGCAAGCAAGACATTGAGCTGACCTGCCGGATTGACCCGCGTCTACCCGGCATGCTGCTGGGCGACCCTACCCGTATTCGACAGATCGTCAGCAACTTGCTGTCCAACGCGCTCAAATTTACTGAGCAAGGGCATGTGGCGCTAACGCTCGGCCTGGAGCGCGGCGGCAGTACTGATCAGCACGTACGCATCAGCGTATCCGATACTGGCATCGGCATAGCCGACGATGCCCTGGAAAGTATTTTCTCGCCGTTCACTCAAGCCGATGCGCATATCTCTCGTCGCTTTGGCGGTACCGGCTTGGGATTGGCGTTATGCAAAAGTTTGAGTGATGCGATGGGCGGCGAACTCACCGTCACCTCAACTCCAGAGCAAGGCAGCAGCTTCAGCGTGCTAATCCCACTGGCCACCCACGACCAACAACCGGGCTTCCCCAAACCCACACCGCGCTCGGTACTCATTTGGAATCAAAGCGGTCATCTGCAAGGTGAAGTGCTAAACGAACTGCTGCGCAGCTGGGGCATGACCTGCCAAATAATCGATTATCAATTGCTCAACCCTTTACCACAGGTGCCAGAAAATATTGATTTCTGGCTACTCGACAGCCCAGCAATAGCGCAACGACTACAAGCGTTAGAACCAAACACACCGCGCTTGCTGGTCTGTGGCTACAGTCGTTTATTGTCTGCAGAGAAGGCACAGAAGCTAGGAATACAACAACAGGTCGCCGCACCGCCGTCGCGGCGCCGTCTCGCGCAAGCGATAGATGAGCTTTTTGGCTTGGTTACCTATAACCAGATTCCCGCCGAGCACATCACTCTGCCGGCAGGTCAAAGACTCTTGTTAGTCGAAGACAATGCGGTCAATCAAATGGTGGCCAAAGGCATGCTCAGCCGCTTGGGCTACGAGGTAGACCTAGCCGAGCACGGTGAAATCGCCCTGAATATGCTGGCAGAGAATGATTACGCTCTAGTGCTGATGGACTGCAACATGCCGGTAATGGACGGCTACGAGGCCAGTCGCCGCATACGCGCCGACCTACGCTGGCAAACCCTGCCCATCATTGCCCTGACCGCCAATGCGCTACATGAAGATCGACAGCGCTGCCAGGACGCCGGCATGAGTGATTACCTAGCCAAACCTTTCAAACGAGAAGATCTGCAAGCCATTCTGCAGCGCTGGCTGAGCAATCAGCCAGCAGAATAACCAACAGACCGGGCCTAACGGTCACGCCAGCAGCGCATCAATATCGGCGCGCAGATCTTCTGGCTTGGTAGTAGGTGCGTAACGCTTAACTACCTTGCCCTGCCCATTGACCAAGAACTTGGTGAAGTTCCACTTGATCCGCTTACTGCCCAGCAAGCCGGGCGCCTCGGATTTCAGTTGCACAAACAGCGGGTGCGCCTTATCGCCGTTTACCTCAATCTTCTTGAACAGCGGAAAGCTAACGCCATAGTTTAATTCGCAGAACTCACTGATCTCGCCGCTCTCGCCGGGCTCTTGGCCACCAAACTGGTTACACGGAAAGCCCACCACCCGCAGCCCCTTTGCTTGATACTCGACCCACAAAGCTTCCAATCCTTTGTACTGGGGTGTGAAGCCACACTTGCTGGCAGTATTCACCACTAGATACGCCTTGCCATCCAGCTCACCGAGGCTGCTTTCACGGTTATCGATGGTAGTACAGGGGATCTGTAACAGTTGATCGGCCATGACGAAGATACTCCTTGAGTCAGTTGCATTCAGTAATGCCAAGCTTAGCGGATATTAATTTGCATGCAATTTATTTGCGCGCAATTTAAAAAATAGCGACAACACTATCGGCCGCTCGAACGCAAAACCACAGTGTTTCGCGCTTCTAGAGAGCCTGAACGTTACCTCGTATAGATTTAGCTGTAACGCCGCCCCATCAGCAACACATTGCCACCTGCTGCGGTAGTGAGGCGACTGCAGCAACTCAAAACAGGGCCTCGTAGCCTAAGTGTCTTTATGCATTTCGGTGAAAACCCAAAAACACCAGTACAGCTACACATTTTCTGCATTTTCCCCACCAGGAATCACCAACACAGGCTTTCACAGGGGGCCACGCAAGACGTATGATGGTCGTTTTACAATCGCTCAGGGATGACTGCCATCACCCTCCTCCCTGACGTGCTCATCAGCCCTGGATCCACAAGGTAAGCACCATGCAGGTTAACAAGTCCAACAAACTGGCCAACGTCTGCTACGACATTCGCGGCCCTGTGCTGCGTCACGCCAAGCGCCTCGAAGAAGAAGGCCACCGCATTCTCAAGCTGAACATCGGCAATCCCGCGCCTTTTGGTTTTGAAGCGCCGGAAGAGATTCTGCAGGACGTTATCCTCAACCTGTCGACAGCCCAGGGCTACAGCGACTCGCGCGGGTTGTTCTCCGCCCGCAAAGCAGTCATGCACTACACCCAAACCAAAAACATCCCCAACGTCGGCATCGATGATATCTACCTTGGCAACGGCGTATCCGAGCTGATCGTCATGGCCATGCAAGGCCTGCTGAACAACGGCGATGAAGTACTGATCCCGGCGCCCGACTATCCGCTATGGACCGCCTCAGTCAGCCTGTCCGGCGGCAAACCAGTGCATTACCTGTGCGATGAGCAATCTGACTGGTATCCCGACATCGCCGATATCCGCAGCAAGATCACCAGTAACACCAAAGCAATGGTGATCATTAACCCTAACAACCCCACCGGCGCTGTGTATCCGCGCGAAGTGTTGGAGCAAATGGCGCAGGTGGCTCGCGAGCACAACCTGATCCTGTTTGCCGATGAAATCTACGACAAGATTTTGTACGATGGCGTCGAGCACGAGTCCGTCGCAGCTGTCGCGCCAGACCTGCTTTGCCTGACCTTCAACGGCCTGTCCAAGTCGTACCGCATTGCGGGTTTCCGTTCTGGCTGGATGATCATCAGTGGGCCTAAGCAGCACGCCACTAGCTACCTGGAAGGCTTGGAAATACTGGCCTCCATGCGCTTGTGCGCCAACGTGCCGGCTCAGCACGCGATTCAAACTGCGCTTGGCGGCTACCAAAGCATCAACGACTTAATTCTGCCCGGCGGCCGTCTGCTGGAGCAGCGCGATACCGCCTGGGAATTGCTCAATGAAATCCCCGGGGTCAGCTGCACTAAGCCTAAAGGCGCGCTCTACCTGTTCCCTCGACTGGACCCCAAGGTCTACCCGATTCATAACGACGAGAAGTTCGTGCTCGACCTGTTATTGAAAGAAAAGATCCTCGTCGTGCAGGGTACCGCTTTCAATTGGCCATGGCCTGATCACTTCCGGATTGTCTCGTTGCCGCGCAAGGATGATCTGGAAATGGCCATCGGGCGCATCGCCAACTTCCTCAAGACCTACAAGCAGTAAGGGCGCAGCGCATTGGCTGATTTGCATATCGAAGACTTTCACCAGGATGTCGCCCGCATCCTGGTGGCGTTGTACAACCGCTTCCCGCAGCCGGCAGCGCTCTTTGTCAGCGATCTGATTGGCGAGCACGAGCCTGATGCGTTTGGCGTACCCGCGCCGCGCCAATTGGCCTGTTTTGGCGCCATGGTGTGGCTCGCCGATGAGGGGTTTCTGCGTTATAGCGATACCATCCGCCAAGAAGCTATAGATCAAGCCTGCCTAAGCGAACGCGCCTTTGTGCTGCTATCCAAAACAGACCCCGAGCAACGCGACCCAAGCCTGCCGGCCAGCATTGCACGCCAACGCGCCACACTCGCCCAGCGCCTGCGCGATGCACTCAGTAGCGGCTCCAGCAGCCACCTTTACGACACCGTTCAATATTGCTTTTTACCCCGCGACAAATAACCACTGCGCACAGCGCCTCTCCTGCGAAACCGGGCCATGACATCTTTTGTCATAGAGTCAGCATTGAAAGCCCGCCCAGCTCGCCCAATATAGGCTCAGAATAGAGCCTCGCAGCGCAATGCCGCGCGAGCAGATATATCTCTACACAGGAACGATCGAAAACATGATGCGCATTTTATTATTTCTGGCTACCAACATCGCGGTCGTGCTGGTTGCCAGCATTACCCTGAGCCTGCTGGGCGTGGGTAATATCCACGACGGCCAAGGCGGCATGAACCTGCAGGCGCTGCTGATCTTCTGCGCGGTCATCGGCTTTGCCGGCTCGTTCATCTCACTGTTTCTGTCCAAATGGATGGCCAAACGCAGCACTGGCGCTCGCGTGATTGAACAGCCGCAAACCCAACAGGAACAGTGGCTGGTCAAAACCGTAGAGGAACTGGCTCGCAACGCCGGCATCGGCATGCCGGAAGTCGCCATCTTCCCATCACGCGCCCCCAATGCCTTCGCCACCGGCTGGAACAAAAACGCATCTTTGGTGGCGGTATCAGAAGGCATGCTGCAGCGCTTCAGCCAGTCAGAAGTTAAAGCCGTTATGGCGCACGAGATTGGCCACGTGGCCAATGGCGACATGATCACCCTCACCCTGATCCAGGGCGTGGTGAACACCTTCGTCATGTTCTTTGCGCGCATCATCGGCAACTTTGTCGACCGCACCTTATTCCGCAATGAAGGTAGCGGCCCCGGTATCGGTTACTTCATCGCCACCATTTTTGCCGAAATGGTACTAGGCATCCTCGCCAGTACCATCGTTATGTGGTTCTCGCGCCAACGCGAGTTCCGCGCAGATGCCGCCAGCGCTCAACTGGTTGGAGCAGGCCCAATGATCGCCGCACTGGAGCGCTTGAAGGCTGAACAAGGCATTCCCGTCGAACTGCCCGGCGAAATGACCGCCTTTGGCATCAACGGTGGCCTGAAGCACGGCCTCGCCGGCCTACTAATGAGCCACCCGCCGCTGGATGTACGGATTGCCGCGCTCAAGGCCGGGAATTACCGGTAAGACGCTGGGGTGGCTAGCTGGAAGCTGAGAGCTTAAAGCTGGAAGTGAAACAGAGCGGAATCGGGTTTAGGCCTGATTCCGCTTTTTTGTTGCTGCATTCCTGACTGATCTCAATGCGCTTGGCCATGCCGGTTTACATCAAACTCCAAAACGCATCGACCAACGGGTTTTTCAGGTTTTTCTTTAAGACAAACAAACCGATGTCGTAAGGCTCCAGCTCAGGCGTCACTTCAAGCACACGGATCCGATCTCTCAGTGGGCTGTTGTCGAGCACGATCTTGGGCACCACACCAATACCAAAGCCCAGGCTCACCATGCTGACGATAGCCTCGTTACCCGTAACCTGAGCGTAAATGCGCGGGGTGATGTCTTGCTGGCTAAACCATTCATCCACACGGGTTCTGGAAACACCGCTTTCCGAGAGAATCAAAGGAATGCTCGCCCATTCTTGCGCTGTCGCTGGTGTGCTAATCGGCACATTCGGCACTTGCTGCTCAAGCGGCGCAATAAATAGCAGGGGCGAAATGGCAATAGGCTGGAATGCCAGGCCACGCGGCAGGCTTGCAGGTCGAGCAGCAATGCTGATGTCTTCTTTACCATCCAGCACATGCGCAATAGCGTGCTCCGGGTCGCCGGTACGCAGTTTGATTTCAATAGCCGGGTAAGCCACCCGAAAGCGGCGCAGCAACTCGTACAGAAAGCTATAACTGGCGGTGACCGATCCATACAGGCTGACTTCGCCACTTAACTGATCAGAGTTATCCGTTAACTCATGCCGAATCAGGTTCCATTGGCTGCTCGTCTCGCGCGCATAACGTAGGAATTTTTGTCCCTCTTGGGTCAACGCCACGGTACGATTGTCGCGATTAAACAGCGACACACCCAGCTCATCCTCTAGATGGCGGATATTGCGCGACAAGGCCGAGATGCTGATATGGCATTCATCGCTGGCTCGGCCAAAGTGCAGCGTCTCCGCCAAGGCGAGAAACTGTTTCAGAGTTTTGATATTCATAACCGCGAGCATAGCGGATGTTTGCAAAAAACGGGACGTCTCGTTGCAAATATATCAATTTCCGAAAAGGTGAGTTTTCTGTACATTAGCGGCACTCACATGACGCTGTACCCGAGATGTAGCGGCTGTGTCACTTTTCAAGATCGGTGTGCCTCCCCCACCGATATATTCAACATATAAGCAGGGTTCTAAAAATGGCTAATTACTTCAATACGTTACCGCTGCGCGAGCAACTGGCTGAGCTGGCTAAATGCCGCTTCATGCACACCGCTGAATTTGCTGATGGCGTAGACGCGCTGAAAGGCAAAAAGCTGGTGGTTATCGGTTGCGGTGCACAAGGTCTTAACCAGGGTTTGAACCTGCGGGACAGCGGCCTGGACGTTTCCTACGCCCTGCGTCCTGAAGCCATTGCTCAGAAGCGTCAGTCCTGGAAGAACGCCACCGAGAACGGATTTACCGTAGGCACCTACGAAGAACTGATCCCAACCGCAGATCTGGTGCTGAACCTGACCCCAGACAAGCAACATAGCGCTGTTGTGACTGCTGTTATGCCGCTGATGAAGAAAGACGCTTGCCTGTCTTACTCGCACGGTTTCAACATCGTCGAAGAAGGCATGAAAATCCGCGAAGACCTGACCGTCATCATGGTTGCCCCCAAGTGCCCGGGCTCTGAAGTACGCGCTGAATACGTTCGCGGCTTTGGTGTACCTACCCTGATCGCTGTTCACGAAGACAACGATCCTAAAGGCGAAGGCCTGGCGCTGGCCAAAGCCTACGCAGTGGGTACTGGCGGTCACAAAGCCGGCGTGCTGATGTCGTCTTTCATCGCCGAAGTTAAATCTGACCTTATGGGCGAGCAAACCATCCTGTGCGGCATGCTGCAGACCGGTTCCATCCTGTGCTTCGACAAGATGGTTGAAGAAGGCATCGACGCTGGCTACGCCTCTCGCCTGATCCAGTACGGCTGGGAAACAGTCACCGAAGCCCTGAAGTACGGCGGCGTGACCAACATGCTGGACCGTCTTTCCAACCCTGCCAAGATCAAAGCCTTTGACATGGCTGAAGAGCTGAAGCAGATCATGCGTCCGCTGTACAACAAGCACCAGGACGACATCATCAGCGGTCACTTCTCCAAAACCATGATGGAAGATTGGGCTAACGACGACAAAAACCTGCTGCAGTGGCGCGCTGATACCGCTGAAACCAACTTCGAGAAGACTCCAGCTGGCGATGTAGAAATCTCCGAGCAAGAGTTCTTCGACAACGGCATCCTGATGGTTGCCATGGTTAAAGCCGGCGTTGAGCTGGCATTTGAAACTATGACGGCTGCTGGCATCATCGCCGAGTCTGCTTACTACGAGTCTCTGCACGAAACGCCGCTGATCGCCAACACCATCGCGCGTAAGAAGCTGTATGAAATGAACGCCACCATTTCTGACACCGCAGAATACGGTTGCTACCTGTACAACCACGCGTGTGTACCCCTGCTGGCCGACTTCATGAAAGACATCAAAACCGACGTCATCGGTAAGGGTCTGTCACTGGAAGACAACGGCGTTGATAACGCTCGCTTGATCCAAGTAAACGCAGCACTGCGTTCACACCCAGTAGAAGCAGTAGGCTCGGTTCTGCGTGGCTACATGGCTGACATGAAGAAAATCGTTTAATCGATTAGTTAATCGTTAAGCCTCAGAAGCCGGGTTTCCAACCAGAAACCCGGCTTTTTTGTCTCTGCTATTCGCAGGCCCGGTCACTCGCACAGCAAAAGGCATCTATCAATGAACGCTCCCACTCGTTTAGACCCGATTCAATTAACCAAGGCGACCGTTAACTTTGACGATCGCTTCACCCTAGGCGAGATTGATTGGAGCATTACGCCAGACCAGCATTGGGTCATCACGGGCACCAACGGCGCAGGTAAGTCCGCGCTCGCGGCAGTACTCGCGGGTGTTGGCGAGATCACCGCCGGAAGCGTTGCAGGCCTACCCGCACGCGTGGGCTTGGTCTCGTTTGAAGCCCAAGCGCAGCTGATCGCCAAAGAACTGAAAAAAGACGATGCCGACATCATGGATGTGATTTCGCTCGGTACGCCGGTGCATGAAATGATTTTCGAGCATTGCCAAGATCATGAGCTGGCCCAAGCACTGGTCGAGAAATTTGGCCTAAGCAAACTGCTGGATCGCGCGTTCCGCAAACTCTCCACCGGCGAAACCCGCAAAGTCATGCTGATTCGCGCGCTGGCCAACAAACCCGACATGCTTATTCTCGATGAGCCATTCGACGGCCTGGATGCAGACACGCTTGCCATGCTGCAGGCACACCTGGCGTCCATCGTCGATAGCGTGCCTATGGTCATGGTGCTGAACCGCTTTGATGAAATGCCCGACTTCATCACCCATATTGCCTACCTGGATAAAGACACCTCGGACCCAAAGAACCCGAATCAAGGCCGCTTAAAACTGACTGTCGATAAAAGCGACCAAGCCGCCTTCAACGAGCTTTACCAATTACTGCACTTGAAAAGCACCGACCTGACCGTGCCCGGGACCGACCCCAGCAACAAACTGCCAGCGCTGGATCCAAGCCAACCGCTGGTGCGGCTGAAAGACGCCACCATCAAGTACGGCGACACCGTCATCGTAAACAAGCTGAATTGGACCATTGAGCGCGGCCAGCACTGGCAACTCAGCGGCCCGAACGGCAGCGGCAAAACCGGTGTGCTGTCGTTGATCACCGGTGACCATCCGCAGTGCTATACCAACGATATTTTTGTGTTTGGATTCCAGCGTGGCAAGGGTGAAAGCATCTGGCAGATCAAACAATTTATCGGTTACGTATCCACTGCCTTGCAATGGGAATACCGCGTGAGCACCAGCTGCAGAAACGTAATTATTTCCGGCTTCCACGACAGCATCGGCATGTACACCAAGTCATCCGATAACCAGAAGAAGATCGCAGACCAATGGCTAGCACTGCTCGGCATGCAGAGCCGCGCCGATCAGCCGTTTAACAAACTGTCTTATGGCGATCAGCGCCTGTTACTCATCGCCCGCGCCATGGTCAAGCACCCACCTCTGCTGATCCTGGATGAACCCTGCCTGGGCCTAGACGACATGAATCGTCAGCTGGTTCTAGCGCTCATCGAGAAGATCTGCCAAGGCTCGGAGACCACGGTGTTGTATGTTAATCACCATGCGGAGGATCGGATAACCGGAATAGAGCGGTATTTAGAACTTCAGAAGAACGGGTAGTTCTTTCCAAGAAGTAGTGACATAGATCGCACAGAACGACCGGCAACAATAACAAACGCGCGGAAACAATCAGCTCCTAACGCGCGTCCTATCCCGACAACACAGTGAATAATATTCGAGCTAAGCGGGCAACAACGACAGACCCTGCTGGATTCTCTGCCGTTGGCGCTAAGCTTGAGCTAAGGATCAAGCATCACTGGGCTATTCGGCGACGGCTTCCTCAACAAGCCGCTCTACTGCCTTACCGATACCCAATGCCGCGGGGCAATCAGGTACTTCATGGCGTTGGGCCAGGAATACAGGATCATTGTAGCCGACCCAAACCTGCGCATTCTCGTCCTCCCAAACCAATGCTTTCAGAGGCAGATCAATGCCGACTGACTGTGCGCACTCCATGAGCGGGGTGCCGCCTTGGGGGTTGCCAAATATCAGCACTTCAGTAGGCCGAAGGGGCTTTCCGATCTTTGCAGCGCCTGCCGCGTGGTCAACTCGAGCAAAAACAGTGAGCCCTTTATGCTTCACGCCTTGTTCAAATCGATCCATGGTTTCCTTGGCACCGTATGGGCTTTTCACAGAGATGAGCCCGTCGGCGGCGTAGGACGAGAATGCTGCGAGAATGAGGGAAACAGAAACCAGTACGCGAACGATTTTCATGAGATCTCCGAGCTAGTTAATCGGCCGAGGGTTGATACCCAACGCCGCCTAAATGTGCAGATATTTAGTGAGGGCGCAACCGCAACGGGAAAACTGCGCTGTGCGGCCGATTGTTATGTTTAACCACCCGAAGGCACGTTGCGCTCGGATGGGTCCGTCTTAAAATCTTTTATCAGCTTATGCGGGTCAACCTCCGCTCGATATTCCTTCGCCGCTTGAGCCCACCAACTCAATTGGCTAAATGTTCGGCAAAAATAATCGAACCACGCTTCTTGATCCTCTTGGATCTGCACTGAACCCTCTGCCGTGAATATTTCTTGTGCTTTGGGCACATGTATCATTGCAGAAACTGGCAGGCAACCTAGCTCCGAAAGAAACGTACGCATTCCAACAGCTGCACGCATCCCACCCCATTGCCCTGCTGAATAAGTAATGATCGCGCTCGGCTTGTAGGAAAACAAAGAACTGCCAAAGTGGTTCAACAGGTTGGCAAGCGCTGGACTCATCGAATGGTTATATTCGGGGCTGACCATAACGAATCCATCTGCGCTTTCTATCTTTTCTGCCAATTGGTTGAGGTCCGAAGGGGCCTTGTTCCGCGGGTAAGCGAAGTGCGGCTTGAAAACGGCTTCTGGTGGAAAATCAAGAACATCAACCAACTCAATTTTGTGGTCGGCATATCGAGTTTTCAGGCACTCGAGAACCGCTTCTGTAACCCTAACACCCAGCCGGGCCGGCTTCGGAGGTGTGCTATCGCGCGCGGTGCCCAAGAAAACCAAGAATTTCATTTGGAGCTCCATAAGATAGCGATGCTGCGTAGCGTGAAGCGCACCGGTGACAAAGGCATCCGTGTGACGCACCTGGTTAGCAGCCTCCAAGCATGTACGCACGAAGCTGCCGCTCTTCTCGCATGACGTAGAGAACGAGAACCCGCTTTTCATCCCCACGATAAAAAATGCGACACGGTGGAACGACTACCTCCCTGTACACGGAGTTAGGGAGTTCTGGAGGAATCCGTCCGGATTGGGGAAAATCTGCCAAGCGCTCAATCTTATCGAAAACATCCTGAACCAGATGACTTGCGGCGGCAGGATTATCCAGCGCAATGTACTCGGCGAGGGCATCCAACTCTTGAACGGCGGATTCCGTCCAGATTACTTCAGCCATTTACTCATTTTCTCCCTGGCCTCACTCTGGCTGTACGTTCTTCCCTCAAGTACAGCTCGCTCTCCCCGTGAGAGCCCCTCAAGCAGCTCAAGTCGACGCTGCATAAACTCGTAATCCTGCACATCGACAAGGTATGCGGATGGCTGACCATGCTCCGTAATCAGTACCGGCTCTTTGGACAAGTGCAGGTCTGCTAGAATCTTTGTGGCCTGGCGTTTAAGGTTGGTAACAAGCTCAACTTTCATGGGTTCACCCCGAACTGACGAATAGTGCTACTATAGTAGCACTTCTCAAGCATAGCAATTCTAGCTAACGCCGCCAGCACGCGCGGTTTTGTAGTGAAGGCGAAGCCGCAACGAAAAAGACGTCGCCGTGCCTGGCCTTGTTATAAACGTTTCTACTTGTACGGCTTTGGCTTTGTAACTGCGTCGCTAGTAACATGACTAAAATTATGCGAAGAACGGATTTCTGGCTCGTTAAAAACAATCACATCCCTAGCTTTAAACTGATCATCTAATCCTTGCAGGTACGTACGTACATTTTTAATGAGTTCGCGCACATCTTGTGAGCCCGGCTTATGCGCAAGAGAATTAGATAGCTCTTCTGCTAATCCCTTTGGAAGCCAAATAAATGCTTGAAATGAGAGACGGTTAAGTTCGTGGTAATCCAATGCACCATTTTTTCTTATCCATTGAGCCAATAGCTCAGCAACAACCTCACCCTTTAGTCGAATTTCTTTCTGACGCTCAATTTCTAGCATTTTCAAATCATATTCGTGCTTTATCGAAGCTTTCAATCGCTCAATTAGCCATGAACGCAAAACATAAGCAATTGCTCCCAACCCAGAGACTGTAGATATAGAAGTTACTACCGCTATGATGAATCCTTGTGCGTATTCCAATCTACTCTCCGAGTTTATAACGTTTGGTTAAGGGGCGGGCTTTAGCCCTTCCCCGTGAGCGAAGCGAACGATTTGAACCAGTTGTTATAAATATGACTTCTCGATCTCTGTGAGCAGTTCGTCGATTTTTATGCCTGAGGCTTTTCCCATTAAGAAGCGACTGGTATAGCGATCTAGTAGCTCTTGATTTGGCGCAACATGTTGCTTAACTTTTGTTCTGTATTCTGAAATTTTCTCAGGTTCCTTACCTAGCCGGGTCTCCATTATTTCAGTAAGCAAATCCTCTCTTCTTTTTTGCCCGCCAGCGCCTTTGCATTTTTCCTTGATATATCTGGTTAGGGTTTTAAAGAGAAACTCTGCGCTATGAAAATAGTTAAACTCTTTTCCGAGCTTTTGGCATGCGTGAGCTAATGAGCCTGAGGAAAATAGCTCGCGATAAAATTCTGGAACTCTGTCTTCAATATGCCCGATTTTAATTTCTTGCTCGGGTGCTATTAGGCACAAAAATGGAGCTACTTTCTCAAAGCTAATTGGCAGGATTGCATAAAGGCCATGGCACGCCGTCATTAGAATAACCAGCTCGTTATTAAGCTTGATGTTTAAAATCCTAAGGCTATCAATGACCGATTCCCAGTCAATAAACTCTCCAGTTTTACCAATTTCTAAACCGCGCTCTTGGGATCCGTGCATGTCAAAGTGGATAATTGGCCTAAGCCCTTTATCAATTTCGTAAAATATTTCCTCTAGTAGCTGAAAGTAACCGTCGCCGCTATTTATCCGTGCGTGCGAAAAATTAAAGTCACCTCCATTGTTGGACATGTCGCTTATGCTCTCAACTAAGCGGCGAGTTATTCCTTCTTCTCCCGGTCTAGAGCTTGTGACTAGATATACAGTGTTGACGTTGAAGGGTATGTTTTTATTCATATTTATAACGCTTTGCTAATGGGCTGCCGAAGCGTAGCGTAGGCAGTCCCGTGGAGGCCACGCTGTTTGTGGCCGGAACGAAATTAAGCAACTTGTTATAGGGCCGATTATTCACTAATTAATGTACCGTTTTCCCAGAAATCGTTTACTTTGTCCCACCACTTTTTGCTCTCTGGCAGTAGATAGGGCTCTATTGATGCCGCATTACTCTGGCCTTGAAGTCCTTCAAGCAAACCAATTGTAGCGGCCTCTTTCACATAGGGACTTCCCTCTATGTGCCAACGCTCTACAACCTCAAACAATTCTTTAAGTTCAGAATCTTGCGCAGTTTCTACTAGCGAAGAAATGTGCCTAGAAAGGTCTCCAAGTGCTAAATATAACGGCAAATCCTTTTCATCTTTCCAATCGTCCAGGAATTCGTCCCACACTGGCTTAAAGCTAGGGCACGCTTTAACTGCTAGTTCTAACATTTCATATTTTTCTATCATGATGCGCTTAGGCCCTATAACAGCTTACTGGACCGACGGCTTTATGATTGCATATCAGTGACTTCCGCATATCAACACTCCTCGCCGCACGCATACTATAAAAAACACATTAAAATTCAAAAAGTTGAGCATCACCACTCAAACTCAAGACGTATTCGCGTGACTTCCACATTTCATAAATCCAATCATACTGGATGGCATGTCAGTCAGCATATTCAGAGGGACTAGTCCGGCTCTGGTGGCGTTTACAGCTGAGTAAAATAAGGATTTGGAGATTACAAAATAGGAGTCGTTTGGGCCGGGATTGGCGCGCGAGCGGAACAGCATCAGGCCCCTTAGGGCAGACGCAGTGCTTTGGTATTTGAATATTGGGGTCGTGCTGCGCGCCATCCTTGGGCTCCTGCGTATTGCCTTACTGCCGTGAAGCCAACATAGCGCTATGACGATGTGCGGTAAAGCAAATCTTCTAACGCGCTGCGTCTCTGCCCTACTCCGCTTTCCAGCTCACCGGATACAGCATCTCTTCGCGATAACCACTGAGCACGCGCCGCAGACCGGTAAGTTGTTGGTCCAGCTCGGCGTCGCCGCTATCGACCAGAAAGGGACGGCCATCCAGGGTGGTGAGTTTGGTTTTGGTGGCGACCACCAGCAGGTTGTTGAGGCCAACGGCGCGGATGATGCGGGGTGAGAGCTGTTGGTTGCCGCGGCCGAGAATGTGACCTTGGCCGCCGATGGCGGTGACCAGTATGCGCCAGTCGCCGCCTTGCTCTAGTAAGGCCCAGAGCTGCTGTTCGGTGGCGTCCTGCAGGATGAGTTCGCCATTGTGCAGTACATCTACGCCAAGCAACGTGCCCTGCAGGCCCATGGCCTCGAGCAGGCCGAGGTTGGTTGAGCCGGGGCCGAGAATCCAGCCGGTGTCTTCGTCTTGTTCTTCTTGCAGCCAGGCGGCGATGTCGTCGAGCACCATGGTTTCGACTTCTCGCCCGCCCTGCTTTACCTGCTGCACAAAGCGGCCTTCTTCGGGCACCGAGAGTTCGCCGTAGTGACGGGTTTTGACCTGGCCCTGGCGGAAGGCTGTTTCATCTATATCGCGCACGTCCGCTTCACGCAGACGCACCAGATCGCCTTTGACCAACAATGCGACCAATTCACCGGCAGCGCGTGGGTTTACGGCGTACACGCCCGAGTGAATCTTTACGCCTGCGGGAATGCCGAGTACCAGTTGGTTGGCGCTGATCTGGTTACAGATATTACGGGCGGTGCCGTCGCCGCCAGCGAACAGCAGTAGGTCTATGCCGGTTTTTTGCAGAGCAGCGGCGCAGCGTTCGGTGTCTTCAGCGCTGGTATGGTTCGGGTCACTTAACTCGCCGACCACCTGGTGCTCAAAGCCCAGCTGAGTTAACAGGTCGCTGCCCATGGCGCCGGGCGCGGCAAAGAGTTGCAGTTGATCGCGCAGCGGTAGCAGTTGCTCCAGCGCGACGGCGACTCGGCGTTGTGCCTGCGGTAGCACGCCTTGCGCCAACGCCTGTTCCGCTACGTCATCGGAGCCCTTAAGCGCCGCCTGCCCGCCTACGCCGGCGATGGGATTGATGATGAGACCTAACCTGAAACCTGATTGCATTGCGAATAGCCGTTTTGTCTGTTTATGCAGTGCGTGTTGCCGCTGTGGCGTGATTGCGCAGGCGGTTTGTGCGCTGTAACAAAGCCGTCATGCCATTGCCATATCCTGCGTTTAGCTGGTTACCGGGAGGGGTAGCCAGCGGACTCAGCGACACGATTCAGCGACACCATAATGGGAGATAACCATGAGTGTACATGCCTTGCAGACTTGCCGTGAAAGTGCCGAAATTCTGATCCATCCGTCGTCTTGCACCGGTGGTTACCTGCTTGATGAGCAGGGCCGCGAAATTGCTATTACCGAGCAGATGGTTCAACACGCCTGTAATGAACTGGAGCGCCAATGGGTTGCGGCGCCCCTCCAGGCTAGCCACTAAAGCCCGCCGCTAACCAGTCTGCTGGTAAGGCTTGGTTATTCAACCAGCTTAGTTGCAGATGTGAGCACTCCCGCCGCAGCGGGTAGTGCTTGCGTAGCTGATCAAACACCTTCGCAATCTGACCTTCCTGCAAGCTCAGCATGGCGGCGCGAAAGCGCGCATCGTCATCACGTACGTCGTATACCCAACGTAGCGCGCGGGCCAATGTCCAGTCTGCGGGTGTCTGCTTATCCAAACTTAAATTCGCCAAGCCTGACGTGGGTGCCAGCTCGTTCAAGCGGAGCGTTGCTGGCAGTTTAAAATGAGCGCAAAACGCCTGGTATATCTGCTCGGTACCGCGCAGCTTGCCATCCAGGCTGTAACCGGCAACATGGGGCGTGGCTAACGCGCACAGGCGAGCCAATTCCAGATCAACTTGTGGCTCCTGCTCCCACACGTCCAGCGCCACTTGCAGGTCGGTCCGTTGGGGTAAGAGTGCAGCGAGCGCTTGATTATCGACTACTGGGCCACGACTGCTGTTGATCAGCCAGGTGCCTTGCGCCAGCTTGGCCAAGCGCTCGGCGTTCAATAGGTGACGCGTGGCGTGTTGTCCGCTTCGCTGCAGCGGCACATGGCAGCTGATTACATCAGCCTGCGCCAGCAATTCATCCAGACTCACAAAGCCACCCTCGCCCCGCTCCGCGCGCGGCGGATCGCAGAGCAGGCAATCCACTCCCAGCGCTTGCAGCGTGCGTGCTAAGCGCCCGCCGACTTCACCCACGCCGATGATACCGACGCGCTGTGAGCGCCAGTCTTTGCCGGTGCGCTCGGATAGTGTGAGCAAACAACTCAGTACGTACTCGACTACGCCGCGCGCGTTACAGCCGGGCGCGCTGGACACGTGCACGCCCGCCGCTTGCAGACCCGGCAGATCCAGATGGTCTGTGCCTATGGTACAGGTGCCAACAAAACGCACCGGCGTGCCAGCGAGCAGCGCTGGGTCCACCTTGGTAACTGAACGCACCAGCAGCGCATCGGCCTGCATTAAGTGCTCGCGCCGAATCTCGCGGCCGGGGTAGACGCTAATCTCGCCTTGATCGGCGAAGAAGGCGTTCAGCAGGGGGATGTTTTCGTCGGCAACAATACGCATGCAGCAGCTTCCGGAATCGAGGTTTGAGGGCATTGTCAGCGGTGCTTGGCGGGCTGTCCAGCCGGGCTGCGTCAGGCCGTGAATAAACTGTAAGAATGCGCTTGCACTGACTTAAAGGCGCTGCTTTACTAAACGCAACAAGTCCGGATGTGACTTGACGGTCAAAACATTATTCTAAGCGTTTCATGAGGGGGCACCACCCCTCTTTTGCAGGACCTGCCTGAGTCGACGGACAACTCGCACAACGCCCATTGTGCTGCTCCTGAGACTGTCCTCCCCACCCTGTCGCCATAACCATAAATAACATTGTCTGCACCGGACGATGCCTTGGCGCGTTGAGTTTCTTTAGGCCTTTTTTGCCAATAACTGCCCTGTATGACGCGCCGATATTGGCGTGTCTAGCCAAGACCGGAGACAGGGAATATGAAACCAGAACACCAAGTGGTTGAAGCTTTAGGGCTGTTCCGCATACACACGCATTACTACGCCAGCCCTGCTCCACAGGGCACCGTTATTCTGGTCAATGGTTCACTTGCGACCATGGCCGCCTTCGCACAGACCGTGCGTTTTTTACAGCCGCATTTCAATGTGGTGCTATTTGATGAGCCCTACTCGGGTGAATCCAAGCACTACAACGCCAACCAGCGGCCGATTACCAAGGAGCAGGAGGCCGGCATACTGCTGGAGCTGATCGCTCACTTTGAGGCCGATCACTTATTGTCGTTCTCGTGGGGCGGCGCCTCGGCATTATTGGCATTGGCGCAGCGCCCACCGACCATTCGCAAGGCGGTGATCATGGCCTTCTCGCCGCTGATCAACAGCGCGATGCGCAGCTATCTTGAATCGGGCATTGATCTGCTGCTCAATAGCGAGCGCCGCCAACTGGGGCTGCTGTTGAACGAAACGATTGGCGAGCACCTGCCCTCGCTGGTCAAACGATACAACTTCCGACACATCATCAGCCTGGATGAGCATGAGTATCAGCAAATGGCCTTTCACGTGAGCCAGGTGCTCACGCAGGACACACGTTGCTACCTGACAGGCAGTGCGAACATCAATGTGCCGCTCTTGTTCGTTAACGGCGACCTGGATCGTTATACCAGCCCAACAGACGCTCGCCACTTCAGCCGTTATTTAGCCGATTGCAGCTATGCAACGGTCCGCGGCGCGGGGCATTTTTTAGATATGGAGAGCCGCGAGGCGTGGGGCCAGACGCGCAATGCCGTGCTGGGGTTTTTCGCAGAGGGCCAGCATCACAGTGCGGCCGGCGCCGAGCATGAGGCACGCCAGCTTGCCTGACTGGCGCAGTGCGTCCCTCACCGCTATCAGCCTAAGCGCGAGTGGTTACAAAGCCTTTCGCGCTGCGCTTGGCTTCATACATGGCCTTATCTGCCAAAATCATAAGCTGTCTCGCCGGTAATGGCTCACCCGGCGGCGCGACCGCAACACCGATGCTACCGCCCACATCCAGTGATTCCCCGGTGTAGTCGATGGGAGCTGCCAGCGCCTGCAGGATAGTGTTAGCAACGCGCTCGGCAGCTGGCTGATCGGTGCAATTGAGCAACACGGCAAATTCATCGCCCCCTTGGCGGGCAATGATGTCCGTTTTATTTACTGACGCGAGCAGCCGTTCTGCGACTACCTGCAACGCCTTATCACCGGCAGCATGGCCGAAACTATCATTAAGTAACTTAAACCGGTCCAGATCTATCATTAACAGGCTGTAAGGGATGGCCCGGGATTGGCGTGCCAACTCCGCCTGGCGCAATGCCATATCCAGCACTCGACGGTTGGGCAGCCCTGTCAGGCTGTCCAGGTGCGCCATCGCATTCAGCGGCGCAACCAAACGCCGGATAACTAATTGCACGGCAAAAGCCGAGAGCACCAAGCCAACCAAAATCAGCGCCGCGATGACTTTCTCGATCCGCTGATAAGGCGCCATGGCGCGTTGCAACGGCACGCTAAGCACCAATTGCAAATCGGCACCTTGGGTCTCAGACAATGGCAACGCGAGCAATTGATATTTTTCCCCATGCAGCTGGCCGCTCAGTACTTGCTCGTCCGGTTGAGCGGGCAAAAGCTGGGCTAACGAATTATTCTGGTCGCCATCGAGCGTGCTGGCCAGCATTTGCCAGTCGCCCTCCTTACCCCGAGATAACACGCTGACCCCCAAGCCGTTCAACTCGCTGAGGTCCTTGACGAAGGCCTCATCTACGGCGAACCCCATCGTCAGTTGAGCACTCGGGCGTGGCGTCATGACCGGAACGGTGGCGAACTGAAAGGCGGATTGTCCATCAGAGTCGGCACTTTCGATATGCATACCACCCTCTTCACTCACCAGTCTTCGCGTATCCAAATCGTCGGGCGACTCGTCCAATCCCGGTTCTACCTTGGCAATAAGCCGTCCTTCAAGGCCACGCACCACGCCTAGATCGGCGCCGATGCGTTTGCCGTGATTATCGAGCATCGACTCGATAGTGGGCCGATCACCGCTTGATAGCGTCTCCCGCAGGCCATAATCAGCCGCGAGTACAGCGGTTGATTGAGCAAGTTGCTGTTGACGCAATTTCAGCAAACGAGTCACCACCTGACTGGCCGTTTGCAGTTCTACTTCCACCGCGCTAATCGCGATGGCGCGGTTGGACTGCAACATCGAAAAAAAACCTGCCAGTTGAATCAGGATCAACAATACAACCAGGCTGAAAGCAATTCGCCACTCGTACGCTTTGTAGTCCATTGTTCGCCCATCAGTTATCGGTTTTTAAAACGAAGGCTATTGCCGTGTTAATGACCGCAACAGACGTTGATAAGATTCAATGTATGCCGCGCAAGTGCAGTCACTCAGATAACCAGCTGGGCATTCAGTTGCATACCAGGCCGATAAAAAGCCAACAAGGCTAAAGCGAAGCGCTGGGGACGTTCGGCTAGGCCAGCATTCAAATACGCCAACGCCTGTGCATGCACCTTGGCGCGGAAAGGTTCAGGGTCTGTCGCCTCGCCACTGAGGTTGTCGGTACTCACGTCGAAACGGTGCCCGGTGGCAGCACAAAATATCCACTCCAGCGCTTGTGGTTTTACTTCCGCCTGCTCAAACACCCTTTGTTGGTCCGCCGTGCGGCCGTCGGGTGCATACCAATAACCAAAGTCCGGCAGCAAGCGTCGATCTGCGCCAGCCACGCACCAATGCGCCGTTTCATGCAGCGCGCTGCGAAAGTAATCACGGGTAAATAAAATACGATGAGCGCTATTGTTTACATCCGCCGGCAGGTATTCAGGCTCAGGGTTGCCGCCCACTAACCGGGTATTGAAATCAACCGCAAAACAGCGGTCAAACAGGCTTACAAGATCGTCGCAATGATGCTGCATCGGCTGGTAGACAATAGTTGGCAAGTTGATAGGATGAAGCGCTTTTCCCCAAGGCACACTCGGTAATGATCAGCAGACCATCTCGCTTCAACGGGCCGCGCATTCTAACAGAGTTGCGGGCGCTGATCGTACTCGTGCTGCCTATCGTGGCGGCCCAGCTGTCGCACACTCTGCTGGGCTTTGTGGATACCGCCATGGCGGGCCGCGTCAGCGCCGAAGCCTTGGCCGCCGTCGCCTTGGGCAACTCCTTCTGGATTCCCACCCTGCTATTTCTTACCGGCGTGATGATGATTATCACCTCCAAGGTCGCCGCCAGCAGCGGCTCTGGTCGCCTGGCCGACACCGGGCCGTTAGTGCGTCAGGGCGTCTGGCTTGGGCTCTTCATCGGCTTGGCCTGCACAGTGTTTCTGAATCTGACGCGCCCGATTCTGATAGTGATGAATATCGGCGATGAGCTGATTCCGACCACCCTGGACTATCTGCTGGCTATCTCGCTCGGCTTTCCGGCAGTGGGCATTATGCTCGCTTTACGCGGTTTATCTGACGGCCTCTCGAAAACCAAACCAGCGATGTTGGTAGGCTTTATCGGTCTGGCGATCAACGTACCCGCCAATTATGTACTGGTGTACGGCAAACTCGGTTTTCCGGCCATGGGCGCCGTGGGTTGCGGGGTCGCCACGGCCTTGGTGATGTGGTCGATGCTGCTCTGCCTGTTGATTCATCTTAAGCGCTCACCGACTTACCGCGAGTGCGGATTATTTGATCGTTTCGATTGGCCCAAGGCGCGCATCCAGGGCGAATTGTTCGGCTTGGGCTTACCTATCGGTATCGCGCTATTCGCGGAGACCAGCATGTTCTGCGTAATTGCCCTATTGATTGGCGGCATGGGCGCGATCGTTGTCGCCAGCCATCAGGTCGCGATCAACTTTTCCTCATTGGCCTTTATGGTGCCATTTAGCCTAGGGCTTGCCATTACGGTCCGGGTGGGCCACAACCTGGGCCGGAACGGAGCGCGCGCTGCACTCTTCGCTGCCAAGGTAGGTACTGTGGTTGCACTGGGTTTTGCCACCATCGCGGCAGCCGGCATGTACTTTTTTGCTGCGCAAATCCCCTTGCTGTACACCCAGGACGCACTAGTCATCGAGTTGGCCGCAAGCCTCTTTGTACTGGCTGCGCTATACCAGTTTTCGGATGCCATCCAGGTTGCCTGTGCGGGCGCATTGCGGGGCTTTCAAGACACCCGTATACCAATGCTGCTGACCATGATTGCCTATTGGCTGATCGGCCTGCCTGCCGGGTACGTATTGGGTATCAGCGACTGGCTTGGCCCACCGCGCGGCCCGGCGGGCTTCTGGATGGGGTTAATCATCGGCCTGAGTAGCGCGGCGCTGTTCCTCGGGCTGCGTCTATCGGTTGTGGGTAAACGCGAAAAACTACGTCCGCTGCTGTCGTCAACGGGCACCCCGTATAGCGCCACCCACTGATCCAGTTGTAGCGGCATGCGTGGCATACTGCCCGCATGCCTGCATTCCCGAGCCACACGCCCGTTACTCTACTGCTAGTTTTGCTGCTTACATTAGCAGGCTGTCAGCGCGCGCCTGAGGCTGAGCGGCAAATGCAGAACTACCTCGACCGGATTGCACGCGTACTGCAGCAGCAATGGCAGCCATTCGAGCCCGACCAACTCGCCGATTACCGTTTCCCTGCGCGCCGCGAGCGAATGATCGATATTCCGCCACTGCGTATTAGCCTGCTCGATCTGATTGTGGATACCAACGACTGCCGCCTGCTGCAGCAACGCATCAGCGAACGCAACAGCGTGCTGGGCAAGGTCATGCCCTGGAGTCATCGACTTTCCTATGATGGCGAGTTGCTGAGGGCGCTGGAACATTGCATCACCCTGCTCAACCAGCAATATGATCAACCAGCGCTTGGCGAGCAACTGACCGCCCTCGCAGCCAGCAAACGCGCCACCCTGTCTGCCACCTATTGGAATGCTTTGAACGCTAGCGAGGAGTTTGAAGATTATTTGCGCTTTGCCAATCAACCGTTACCCATCAGTAGCAGCCAAATAACAGATCAGGACGCCGTTGCAGCGTTGAGAAAGCTGACTGAAATTGGCGCTGCACTACCCCAGCAATTACCGCCAGACAGAGCGCACATTGATGCACTGTTACAAGCGCTGCAGCAAAGCCAGCGCAGTAGCCAACTGATCACCAGCCTTGCGCAAACCACCCACGGCCTGCAACAAGCCACACAAATGCTGCAGGCGACAGACTCTCGACTGCTTTGCCCCATGCAGGCGCCCTCTGCCCGCTCAAAGATTCTACTGAACGTGTTTGTGCTGTTTTATGCCGGTGAGATCCAACCCTACCTGGCGCAGCTACAACGGCTGGGGCAGCCCTGGGCCGAGGCTGTGATTGCACTGCGCGCGGTGCCCGACATTCCAGACGCCACCGCACATGCGCTGGATCGCCTGGCCGGCGAACAAAACAGTCTTTGGGAGGAGTATCAGGCTGCGCTGACAAAGCACACGCAGGCCTGGCAAGACTTGCTGGGCGCATGCGAGTCACAACCAGGGCAAAGCGGTTGGCAAACACCAACAGAGGGCTGAAGGCTCAAGCCCCCCAGTCCTCCGCTGGGCGAATCAATCCTTTCGAACGTTCTGGTAGAGCATCAATCGCGAGGTCTCATGCAGCCCGCGCGTCAACTCTTCCATGCGCTTAAACTCCTCAGGATGCTGGTCAGCCACATCGTCCAGGGGCGTTTGCGATGCCAGGTCATGCAAGGTCGGCTGCGTGCCGTCGTGCTGCATCTGTAGGAGAAAATCTTTGGTCACTCCGCCGATCAGCGGGAACGTACCCTCTCGCAGCACGAGCGGGACCACACGTTCTCCCTCTGGGGCAGGCTGTTGGATATCACGACCCATCGCGCCGTTATCAAATGCCATACCCACCATACCCAACACGGTTGGCAAGAGGTCGGCTAGGCCAACGGCCTCTCCAATCACTTTTGGCTGCAGCAGTTTGGGTGCATGGATCAACATAGGCACGGCGTTACTCTCCAGCCCCAGCTTTTCAAAGGCGGGCGGGAGGTGAGGGATCTGGCTGATGCGCGTGTTGTGGTCGCCAAACATCACAAAGATTGTGTTGTCGTACCAACCACCCTCTTTAGCAATCTCCATCAGGCGGCCGATGTTGAAATCCAGCAGGCGCACGGCATTGTATTGTTCAAGCGTGCGCGAACCTGCGTTCTGCACCTCTTCCAGTGGCAAGTCCCGCACCTCAAAGCCGTCGTTTTCCGCTGGAATAGTAAACGGCCGATGATTGCCGGCAGTCTGGATATAGGCAAAGAACGGCTTGCCGCTAGCCTGCGCGCGCAAGATGTGATCGCTCTCCTTGAACAGACTCAGGTCCGAAATACCCCACACATCCACCAAAGGCGAGTTCCAATCGCCTTCCTCAAGTAATTGCACACCATCGATGCTCTGCCGAATCAGGCCGTTCATATTGGCCCAACCGGAGCTGCCGCCGATCATGTAGTACTTGTCGTAGCCCTTTAATGCATTGATCAAGCTGTGCTGGCGGGTGATTAACGGATTACGTGTAGAGGTCTCTTCACGCGAGACGTCGGGCACCCCTGAGATACTGGCCCACACCGTTTTTGCGGTGCCGGTAACCGGCACGTAAAAGTGCTCGAAAAACCAGCTTTGTTTGGCCAGGCGATCCAGGTTGGGCGTTGGGTTCAACGGGTTGCCATAGGCGCCCACCGCACTGGTGCCTAATGACTCAAGCATAATGAAAACAACGTTCGGTGGCTGGCTAGCAGCAACAGCGTAAGGCTGCGGAGCTTGGTGACGAATAAAACTCAGCGTCTCTGCATCAGGCTGATCAACCCCCAGATACCGGCTGACCGCGTCATAGTGAGCGGCAACCTGTTCCCGGTCATAGGGCTTATGTGGCACTTTCATGGTGTCGTAAAGAAAGATCACCGGATTTAAGCCCAGGGCTGCGACCTGATTATCGCCCGAGTAAAAAGCATCGCTCCAGCGCAGCGGCACCGGGTTTTCCAGATTAATATTCTCGAGCCGCCCCAGAAGACCCAGGAACACCAACACGACCATCAGTGCGCTTCCCCAGACCAGCGAAAGACGGCTAATCGGTTTTGCTGCACGGTCCAGCGTTACCCGTTCAAGACGCAGCAACAACCAACTAACCAGCGCGGTCGCTAGCAACCATCCGAGCGTAATCCAGATAACCGGATAGGTTTGCCAGATCATATCGGTGGAAATTTGCGCGTCTTCAAGAAAACGCAATGCGGTCGCGTTGAGGCGCACACCCAGATAGGCGTAATGACCAAAATCAAAAATGTAGATCAGAAACACCGCGGCCAAGGCCAGTACAAGGTATAACCGCGCCAGCCAACGCAGAGCCCGTGAGCGGGTGAGGTTCCAAACGGGGAGCCAAGTGAGCACGGCAACCGGCAGCATCAGCAGGATCGCCAGGCGAAGGTCAAAGCGTAAACCTATACCCAGGGTCTCCGGAATAGTATCAACATCACCCAATGCGCTGAGTTCAAACCCCGAGAAGCCAATGAAAAACACGCCCCGCAATACTGCCAGCACAACAAACAAGATCGCTACCGCACCAAACCAGTAATGCAAACGCCGCGAGTGAAGCCAACCCATCATTGCAAACCTCAACCTATCAAACAGAGAAAGTACCACTGCCACAGCCTCAAGCTTGGGCGGGCAGCCTGATGTCACGTTTTGCAGACTTACCGGCCCAAGCCATCCTGACGAAGTAGCCAGTCACAGCAGCGCAGCTATACAAGGCGATGAAGGGGTCAATCAGATAATCCCAATAGTTGGGCGAAGACTTAAAGCCCAGGCTGAAGGCCAGCGTGGCAAGACCGAGCATGCAAGCGCCCAGCCGGTTGCCCAGCGCCAGCAAAGCAAAAGCGACAACACCAATAAAGAGGATCAGATGACGCGGCTGGTATCCCAACCGATAGGGATCAAAGTAGGACAGCCCCAACGTCGCGGGATAGAGAAAAAGACCCAACGCAGCCATCACGACGACTATCTGTATTAACCTCGCCCGCTCCATACACGGAACAACCCCAATCCTTACCCCAGACAAATACAGCAGAGCGACCAACGAGGTGATCGCCGCATCGCCGGTAAAACTATGCGTATAAGCGGCTAGAGAGAGGCCCTCTACAGGAATAAAACTGAGCGCCAGAAATGCCATCAGGCGAACGATTTGCCATACAGCACCAAGACCAAAGCCCGGCGTGAGCAAAAACGCAAGGAGTGCCAACGTCAGATGCGACAACCACAGATCAGCCATCATAATTGCCCCGTCAACCAGGACTCATTGAAAGTCACATGTTTAATGAAGGTGTTGTTCCATGAGTAAACCAGGTGATAGAGGCCGTCGACGCTCTTGATGAAATAAGGATACTCATACTCGAAGTCACAGCCATTGGCGCTGCAGACACGCTGATCCAGGTTGGTCAAAAACTCTTCGACCAACACTTGACGTCGCGGCCCGCTTGAAAGCTGAAACTTGTTGCCGATGATCTCGCGATACACCTCAGGACTGAACGGATGACCCAGCGGATCGGGCGACTCATCCAGGTCAATGACTGGTTTCCAGGAATCCAGACCTGCGTCGGTGCCCATGAGCCGTAAGCGAAAACGGCCATCTTCAAGATCGTTCAAGGCAACCAGTAAGCCGTGATTCGGCATGGAAACGGCCGCCAGCGACGAGTTGGGGTTAGACGGATCTACTGCATAGGGCTCACTCCAGCTTTGCCCGCCATCGTCTGTGCGGCTGGCCAGTACCTTGTGGTGAGTCTCTCCGGCGTAACGCATCAGCGCCACAGCGTTCTGTTCACCCATGGTGACCACGGTAGGCTGTAGCGAATGATTGCCTTTGCTGATGCGGCTTTTATCCACCACCTCGCCTTCCGGGCTGATATACAGATATTCGGCAAATTTGCCTAGAAACTCGTGATAAACCGGCAAGCCGATGGTGCCATCGCTGTGAAATACCGGCGCGTTGCGCACCAGCGTGCTGATATTCAGAAAAGGGGTGGTAATCAATTGCTTGGGTGAAGACCAGTTTTCGCCAAGATCATCAGAATACATGGCGTTGATCGCACTCCCCGCCCAGCCGCCGATGGATACAGATACGTAGAACAGCCAAAGTCGGTTGTCAGGAGCCAGGGCAATAACCGGATTGCCCAACTTGCGGATATGTCTTTGTGTGGCTTTGCTCGTGGACTCACGGGTGGCGAGTACCAACTCATCGCCCCACTCTGCTGAGCTGGGGTCGTAACGCGAAGCGCGAATCTGCACGTCCGCCGCGCCTTCTCGTGAGCCGGCAAACCAGACCGCCATAAGCGCGCCAGAAGGAAGCGGCGCTAACGACGAGGAGTGAACGAACTCTTCCAGATCAGAAGAGGCAAATCGACTGCGGTAAAAGGGTACCTGAGCTGCAGCAGCGAGTGGATCAGTGGACGGAGCCGACACGGCAAAACCCGAGATAACATGTTGCGGATGAAGCCACCACGCGGAGGCAAAAACGACGAATAAAACACCCCCAATAAAGCACGAACCAAACCAGCTGAATTTTTGAGCACGCATTGAAAAAGCCATATTAAAAACACACGGTGCGTCCCAACGTAGGCGGGAAGCAACCAGAAACAGATCTCAATAGGGAGATACTGAGCAAAATTATAGGTAGTTGGCTTTTTTACAAGGGCCTTACTTGACTGCGAATAGACCAGGTGATGGCCAAATGGCACAAACTGCGACTGAGAATCATGAACTACCCATCCACCAGGTGCAACTCAGGGTGGTTTACCGCGACCAACGGCAACCTATCAATCCACTTTCTTTATATAACCAAGGTGCTCATACACAGAAAATTCAGACCACGTCGGCGGCACTGGCCCTGTTATCTAAAGCTGTATGCACTAGTCGGCTTTGCGAATCACATAGCGATACACACCTTCAGCTTCCCCTTGCTCCACCAACTCATGCCCCAAAAAAGCGCAAAATCTAGGAATGTCACGTTGGGTTGAAGGGTCAGTAGCCAACACTTGCAACAGCTCACCGACTGCCATGTCACGTACCGCATTGTGCAGCATCATCACCGGCTCCGGGCACATCAGGCCCTGCGTATCCAGCATTGGAGGAGTGCTTTGCTCAGTCATGATCATGGCCCTGGGAAGAAAGTATCGATTATCCAGAATTCAGCTGGCGCTTGCCAGACGCGTGCGCAGGGCCAACAATTAAGGTAGTGGTAAAAGACAAGTCGAAAAAACGATACACCTACACCCGTCCACAGTAAGGGATGCTGAATGATCAAAGTGTTGATTGAACGTGTTATTGCAGAAGGACTCGAAGGCCCCTATGAAGAAGTCGCACGCAAGGTGCTGTCTGCGGCGATTCAGTCACCGGGATTCATCTCGGGGGAGTCTTTCAAAGATCTGGAGCAATCAAATCATCGCATTATCACGGTGACTTGGCAGAACCGGCACTCTTGGGAGCGCTGGGAAAAGTCGGCAGCGCGCAAGGACAGCATCGGCGCTTTTGCACCGATCCTGCTGGAACAAGAGCGTATTACCCTGCTCGAACCGCTCTAAGTTCAACTGCCGTTTGATCAAGCCCCGCGTCAGTAGCCCCGCGGGGTAGCGCGCACGTGGCAGGTGACCTCTTCACGGTCAGAATATAACTGCTTGCAGGATATTTCTGCCTTAATGCCCGCCTCGTCCAGCGCATACTGGATGTGTTCAAGGCACTGCATGGTTTCCTGATAGCGGCGTTTCATCGGCAATTTGAAGTTGATGATGACTTCACGGCACAGCCGCTGGCCGATCCACTTGGAGACCAGTGCGCTGCTGCGGGCGGGCTTATCGACGATATCGCAGACCATCCAGTCGACCATATGCTTGGGTTTGTACATATAACCGTCAGCCTGAATGTGCTCCACCTGCCCACTGTCCATCAGCTTGCGATCCATGGTGCCGTTATCCACGGCGATCACATTCATCAAGCGATTAACCAACTGCCAGGTCCAGCCACCCGGCGCGGCGCCCAGATCAACTGCGGTCATGCCGGCCTTCAGACGGCTATCCCAATCGTCACGCGGAATAAAATGGTGCCATGCCTCTTCGAGCTTAAGCGTCGAGCGGCTAGGCGCATCTTTAGGAACGCGTAAACGGGGAATACCCATAGGCCAGGGCGCGGCATTATCAGCCCAGGACCAACCAACGAAAATGCGCTGCCCGCTCTCAAAACACAGATGCAGACGCGGCAGATCGGTTTTGTTGGGGCGCACAAAGCGGGTTTTGGTGAGCGAGCGCTCGAGCGGCGCCCGCAATTTTTTAGTCAAAGCGGCCAGTGCCTTACCGTCGTTGGTGTCGGCGGTTTCCATCCAGAGTTCGGAGGCAATCGGACCCTGCGCACAGGCGGTGATGATCGGGGTGATGCGATCCTCGGGGTCAACGTCCAGCCAACTACCCACCGCCCACTGACGAGCGAAAATAAGGTGACTGAAACGAATGGCGCGCATCAGCTGCTCGGCATCGCCAGCCTGCGGGCAGACGAAGCGCACCACGGCAGCGCCATCCTGTGCGATAGCGTAGCCAGCGATACCCTGCTCGGCTGATAGCTCCTGCATTTCTGCGGCAGCTTCCCCTTCAAAACCTGGACGACAATGTAGCAACAGTTCTTGCATGACGCGCTCCCGCTCGTTAACCGGCCGCTACTCTACAGGCTGCAGCGTTCCGGTTGAAGCAAAACACAGGAGAACCGTTGCCGCCGGTCAGCTCGCCTCCGCTCGCAACTGCTGCGCAGCGCCGACCATCGCCGCCAAAGCCGCGCGGGTTTCCGGCCAGCCACGGGTTTTCAAACCGCAATCAGGGTTAACCCACAGGCGTTCCACCGGCACCACTGCCGCCGCTTTACGCAGCAAGCGCAGCATCTCTTCGCGGTCTGGCACCCGTGGCGAGTGAATATCATACACACCCGGCCCTACCGCGTTGGGGTAGGCAAACTCACCGAAGGCGTCCAGCAGTTCCATGTCTGAGCGCGATGTCTCGATGGTGATCACATCTGCATCCATGTCGGCAATCGAACCCAGAATGTCGTTGAACTCGCTGTAGCACATGTGAGTATGAATCTGCGTTTCATCCGTTACACCGGCACAACTCAGGCGGAATACCTCAGCCGCCCAATTCAGATAGGCAGGCTGCGCAGCCTTGCGCAACGGCAACCCTTCGCGGAAAGCGGGTTCGTCGATCTGAATAATACCAATACCGGCCTGCTCCAGATCACGCACCTCATCACCAATGGCCAACGCCAGCTGCCGTGCACTGGTTTCCTGGGTGACATCTTCGCGCTGGAAAGACCAGAACAGGATGGTTACCGGACCGGTCAACATGCCCTTCATGGGCTTTTCGGTGAGGCTCTGCGCGTAGCGCGTCCACTCTACAGTCATCGCCTTGGGCCGGCTGATGTCGCCAAAGATCACCGGCGGTTTCACACAGCGTGAGCCATAGCTCTGCACCCAGCCAAAGCGGGTAAACAGGTAACCGTCCAGCTGCTCGCCAAAGTACTCGACCATGTCGTTACGCTCGGCTTCGCCGTGCACCGGCACATCCAAACCGAGCGCTTCTTGCTCGCGAACCACCGCGGCGATCTCTGCCTGCATGGCGGCAACGTAGTCTGCTTCGCTCAACTCCTTACGTTTATAAGCGCTGCGACTAGCGCGTATCTCGCTGGTCTGCGGAAAAGAACCGATGGTGGTGGTGGGCCACAAAGGCAGGTTCAGTTTGCGTTGCTGCGCCGCCGCCCGCTGTGGATACGCCGAGTCACGCTTAGCCTGTGCTGCGGTAACGCCCGCCAGGCGGGCCGTCACTTGCGGGTTATGTCGACGCGCGGAGCTGCGACGTTCCGCACATGCCGCTGCCGAAGCGCCTAGTTCCGCCTCCCAATCTCTATCCGTCGAACGATTGAGCGCAGCCGCCAGACAACCAACCTCCTCTACTTTCTGCCGTGCAAAGGCCAGCCAACTCAGTTGATCCGCATCCAACTGATCTTCCTGCGTCAAATCCACCGGGCAGTGCAGTAATGAACAGCTGGGGGCGACCCAGAGGCGCTCGCCCAAACGCTGCTCGGCGCTGCGCAGCAGTTCCAGAAGGTCAGTCAGCTCGGCGCGCCAGATGTTACGGCCGTTAACTACTCCGAGTGACAACACCTTGTATGCGGGTAAGCGATCGAGCAGCAGCAACAATTGATCCGGCGCGCGCACTAGATCCACGTGCAAACCGTCTACCGGCAAGGCACAGGCGAGGCCAAGGTTGTCTTCCAAACCACCAAAATAAGTGGCCAGCAGCAGTTTTACCGGGGCGCGTTGCAGTTGGTTGTAGGCACGCTCATAGGCAGTCTTCCATGCCTGCGGCAAATCCATCACCAGTGCGGGCTCATCAATCTGAACCCACTCCACACCCTGATCTGCCAGACGCTCCAATAGCTGATCGTAAACGGGTAGCAGCCGCTCCAGTAAATCCAGGCGGTCAAAACTCTCGCCTTTGACCTTGCCCAGCCACAGGTACGTCAAGGGACCCAAAATCACGGGCTTGACCACATGGCCCAGCGCCTGTGCCTCAGCAACCTCTTCAAACAGTTGAGTCCATTGCAGGCTGAACCTTTGCTCGGCGGTAAACTCAGGCACCAAATAGTGATAGTTGGTATCGAACCACTTAGTCATCTCGCAGGCGAAGGTGCTCTTGCCAGCATTATTTACACCGCGCGCCATAGCAAACAGGGTGTCCATGCTGGGCGCTGCATTCTCTTCAAAGCGCGGCGGTATCGCTCCGACCATCAAGCTGTGAGTCAGTACCTGGTCATACCAGGCAAAGTCCCCCACGGGCAGCAACTGCACCCCCGCGTCAGCCTGCAACTGCCAATGGGTTTTGCGTAGATCGCGGCCAACGCCTTGCAGCGTTGCCAAATCACTGTTGCCTGCCCAATAGGCTTCAAGTGCCTTCTTTAGTTCGCGTTGCTTGCCGATGCGAGGAAAGCCCAGATTGTGTGCCAGCGCCATGATGTTCTCCGTTATATGAATCAATGGCGCTATGCTGAGCCTCCATCCTTGCTGAATCAAACTCATCTTTCTCATGCTATAGTTCAATTTTACTCATACAAATAGAGGCCACTGCCGTGCTGGAAATTCGCCACCTGCGCACTCTTGCCACCCTGCGCGAAGCCGAAAGTTTGGTGGAAGCCGCGGATCGCTTGCATCTGACGCAATCGGCGCTGTCACATCAATTGAAAGATTTGGAAGAAAAGCTCGGCATGAGTCTGTTTGTGCGCAAGAGCAAACCGGTGCGTTTTACCAGTGCTGGGCTGCGCTTGCTGCGCCTCGTCGACAGCGTGTTGCCACAAGTGCGCCAGGCCGAACGAGATATTCAACGCTTAGCGGGCGGCCAGGCTGGGCGCCTGCACATGGCCATCGAATGCCACAGCTGCTTTCAATGGCTGATGCCGACCATCGACCAGTTCCGCAATGCCTGGCCCGATGTTGAAGTGGATTTTGCCTCCGGCTTCTTTTTCGCCCCGCTGCCAGCCTTGGCGCGCGGTGATCTGGATTTAGTGGTCACCTCAGACCCGCTGGATATCGTCGGCATCAGCTATGTACCGCTGTTCACCTACGAAGCCCTGTTGGCCGTTAGCAATCAGCATCCGCTGAGCGGCCAGAGTTACGTACGCCCTGAGGATTTGGCCAGTGAAACCCTGATCAGTTATCCCGTAGACCGTGAGCGACTCGACATCTTCAAACAGTTTCTCGACCCTGCCGGTATCGAACCTGCGACGTTACGCACTGCCGAGATGACGGTAATGATGATGCAGCTGGTTGCTTCCGGCCGGGGCGTTTGTTGTTTGCCTAACTGGGCTATGGCCGAATATCTGAACAAGGGTTACGTCAGCGCTCGCAAACTAGGGCCAGAGGGTTTATTCGGCACGCTTTACGCGGCCGTGCGTGAAGACATGCTGGAGATGTCTTACCTGCAGGATTTTTTGCTGACGGCCAAAGATACGTCGTTTGCGACGCTTGAAGGGGTTAGTGCCAAGCGCAGTGATTAACGCTTCAACATAGAGTTTGAAGCAAACTTGTGACGCAGATCGACAGCATTGTAGGCTTTAGGCGAGTTTAGGGGGCATGCTTGGCCATGCCCACCTTAACAATCCCCAAGTCACACCGCTAAAATCTCACCCGCCAATTCCAGCAAATACGCCTGCAGCCGCGCTTGCTGCTCAGCACTCAAATGCAGCCCCAACTTGGTCCGCCGCCAGAGAATCGCCTCAAGGTCGCTCGCCCACTCACGCTCGCGCAAGTACTTGATTTCACGCTCCGTCAGCCCCGCGCCAAACTGTTCGCCCATATCTGCCTGAGAGCGTATACCGCGCAGAAACACCCGACTCAGCGTGCCGTAGCAGTGTACGAAACGATCAAGCTGCTGATCGGTAAGCCAAGGATATTCAGCCTTCAGTTCACCACTCAGGCTGTCATGCGAATCAAAGTCGCCACCCGCCAAGGCATATTCCGCAGTCCAGCTCGGGTTGGCCGCAGGGAACCAGGGTTTGAGCTTCTCCATGGCCGCTTCGGCAAGGCGTCGGTAAGTCGTCAGTTTGCCACCGTAGACCGCCAGCAACGGCGCTTCTCCTGGCGCACCTTCCAGCGTGAGACTGTAATCACGGCTGACCGCTGAAGGGTCGTCTTCGCTGGCATCGCTGATCAACGGCCTAACACCGGAAAATCGATGGCGGATATCTGCGTGCTTCAATTGCCGCTTGAAGTGCGCATTAACCACCTGCAACAGATAGTCGATCTCTTCCTCTGTAGGTTGCACCTGAGAAGGGTCACCCTGAAAATCGACATCGGTAGTGCCGATCAAGGAGTACTCGCCCTCATAGGGCAGCACAAACACGATGCGATCATCTTCGTTTTGCAGAATATAAGCCTGACGCCCGTGATGAAGTTGTGGCACCACAATGTGGCTGCCCTGTACCAAGCGCACGCCATAGGGCGAACGGGTGGACACCACCCGTTCCATCACTCGTGCGGCCCAAGGGCCTGCAGCATTCACCAGTGCACGAGCCTGCACGGTTTCACGAACATCATCACCCACCAACAAATCGACCTGCCAAAGATCACCCTCACGGCGCGCAGACTCGCAGCAGGTGTAAGGCCGGATATCTGCGCCCAGGCTAGCTGCTTGCACTGCGTTGAGCACCACCAGGCGGGCATCATCGGCCCAGCAATCGGAATACTCGAACGCGTAATTGATCTCGGGGTTGAGCGGCCCTTGGCCGTTCAGCGGGCCGCCGGTGGACCCCGGCAAGGTAGTGCGTTTGCCCAGGTGATCGTAAAGAAACAATCCGGCACGCAGCATCCAACGCGGCCGCAAATGGGGCCTGTGTGGCAACACAAAACGTAGCGGCCAAATAATGTGCGGGGCCTTATTCAATAAGACCTCGCGCTCACCCAGCGCCTCGCGCACCAGCCTGAACTCATAGTGCTCAAGATAACGCAGCCCGCCGTGCACCAGTTTGCTGCTGGCGGAGGACGTATGCGAACCAAGATCATGTTGTTCGCACAAGAGTACAGAGAGCCCGCGACCAGCTGCATCATTGGCGATCCCTGCGCCGTTCACGCCACCGCCAATAACTACCAGATCATATATCGGGGCTTGCCCTGCTGGTCGGGCAATACGGCGCTCTTCTGGATGGGGCTTCAACATCAACATCTCCGAAAACCTGCGCAATCCCGCGCCCGCTTGTTTTACAACGTAGTCGCGCCGCCCGCAAGCGCCACACGAATAACCAGCACTTAGCTTGGCGCAGCGCGTTGGGCAGTTTAATCTGTGGCCCGTTACCCGTTGGTGAAGCGCCATGACTCCCGCGACAAAATTACTCGACAAAGCCCGCGTCAGCTACCAGCTGCATCGCTATACCCACGATCCGCACGCCGAGTCCTACGGCACCGAGGCGGCTGACAAACTGGGCTTGGCACACGGCCGCGTATTCAAGACCCTGCTGGCCGCCACGGAGACCGGCGAGCTATTGGTCGCTGTGGTACCCGTGAGCGACAAGCTCAATCTCAAGGCGCTCGCTGCGGCGGCCAAGGTAAAGAAAACCGCCATGGCCGATCCAGCAGCAGCCCAGCGTAGCACCGGTTACCTTGTTGGTGGCATTAGCCCACTGGGGCAGAAGAAGCGCTTGCGCACCTTTATTGATGCCAGCGCAACAAACTGGCCTACTGTGTACATCAGCGGCGGGCGCCGTGGGTTGGAAATAGAGCTGACCGCCGATGATTTGCGCCAGCACACCAGCGCGCAACTATGTGAGCTCTGCCGCGACTAACCGCCTATTCGTATAACAAGACCGACAACCACAGGATTTCAGCGCTATGGCCAACCCGATTCTCGCCATCGACCAGGGCACGACCAGCAGCCGCGCTATACTTTTCTCCGCCGAAGGCAAACCCCAGTTCACCGCGCAGCAAGAGTTTGCTCAACACTTCCCACAAGACGGCTGGGTTGAGCACGACGGCGAAGATATCTGGAACAGCACCCTGGCAGTATGCCGTGAAGTGCTCGAGAAGGCCGGTATCAGCGCCGAGCAAGTTGCCGGGATCGGCATTACCAATCAGCGCGAAACCACCCTGCTCTGGAACGCCAAAACGGGCGAGTTGCTGCACCGGGCTATCGTCTGGCAAGACCGCCGCACCGCCGACTTCTGTGCTGAGCTGAAAGCCGCCGGCCACGAAGACAAGGTAACCGAGCTCACCGGCCTGTTGATCGACCCCTACTTTTCTGCCACTAAACTGCGCTGGCTCTTGGAGAACGTAGAAGGAGCACGCGAACGTGCCGAACGCGGCGAACTGCGTTTTGGCACGGTAGACAGCTTTCTGCTCTGGCGCCTGACTGACGGTAAAGTACACCGCACTGACGCCACCAACGCATCGCGCACCATGCTTTTCAACATCCATCAGCAGTGCTGGGACGAAGAACTGCTAGCCCTGCTCGATATCCCCGCCAGCCTGCTACCCGAGGTGATGGACAGCGCTGCCGACTTCGGCACCACAGACCCCGAGGTGCTCGGCGCCAGCATACCCGTCTGCGGGATAGCCGGTGACCAACAAGCGGCGTTAATAGGCCAGGCTTGTTTCGCCCCCGGCATGGTCAAGAGTACCTACGGTACCGGCTGTTTTATGGTGATGAACACCGGTAAGCAACCGGTGCGATCGCAGAACCGTCTGCTGACGACCGTCGGCTACCGTTTGAACCGCGAGACCACCTATGCATTGGAAGGCAGTATTTTTGTGGCTGGTGCGGCAATTCAATGGCTGCGCGACGGTCTCAAACTGATTCAAAATGCTGGCGAGACTGAAGCGCTGGCACGCGAAGCCGGTGGCAATACCGGCGTGTATCTGGTCCCAGCCTTTACCGGTCTGGGCGCGCCCTATTGGGACCCTGCCGCCCGGGGCGCCATATTCGGCCTGACCCGCGATACTGGCATCGCGCAGATTGTTACTGCGGGGCTGCAGTCAGTCTGCTTCCAGACCCGTGACCTACTGGATGCCATGACCGCCGATGGCGCGCACAGTACCGCCGCGCTGCGGATAGACGGCGGTATGGTGATCAATAATTGGGTAGTACAGGAGTTGGCGAACATTCTCGGCGTGACCGTAGACCGCCCGGAAGTGACCGAAACCACCGCGTTGGGCGCGGCGTACCTGGCCGGATTACAACTAGGCATCTTCGACAGCTTGGAGCACATCGCCAAGCACTGGGCCTGCGAACGCACCTTCAGCCCCCAGATGAGCGAAGAACAGCGCGATGAGTTATACGACGGCTGGCTGGACGCCATCCGCCGCGTGCGCGACTAACGCAGCAGGTGGCTAGCTAGGCATCGCTGGCCACACAACAGCGCTATCCAATGGAAGGTCGAGTTCCATCTCGACCAGCGGAGCCAGCGCCAACATCGCTGGCCGGGATGGAACCCGGCCCTCCAAAAACCAAAATTCAACCCCGCAACGCACAACCCACCCCAACGGAAGGTCGAGTTCCATCTCGACCAGCGGAGTCAACACCAACACCGCTGGCCGGGATGGAACCCGGCCCTCCATAAACCAAAACCCAACCCTACCAATGGAAGGTCGAGTTCCATCTCGACCAGCGGCCTGTCCAGCAAGCACAAGAATCAGTTCAGGCCCAGCAAACCACGCAGCGTAGACAGTTCCTCAGCCAACACGGTAACCGGGCCAACCAGCGCACGACGATCCGCATCGCTCACTTTGTCATAAGTAACAAAACCGCTTTCTACGTTGCCCTCTTCCACATAGTAATGAGACAGGGTCGCTTCCATTGAGGCGAAGTTATCCTCTACACGCTCCACGAAAGCAGCATCTTCTTTACTCGCCAGCGGCTTAACCAGTTCAAAGATTTTCTTCGCGCCATCCACGTTGCCCTGAAAATCCCAGAGGTCGGTTCGGCTGTAGCGGTCTTCCTCACCCGACACCTTGGTCGCGGCGACTTCTTCCATCAGCGCTGCTGCACCACCAACCACGGTTTCCGGCGGAAAGGTCAGGCCTTGAACGCGCTGGTCCAGGTCTTCAATATCGCTCATCAGGCGTTCAGCAAAGGGCTGCATACCTTCAGTACTTTGGTCGTGGAACAGACCATATTCCAGTCGATGAAACCCGGTGAAAACCGGATCTTTAACGCCTTTCTCGTAGTCATCTTCGCGGGCGTCGATACTGGCATCCAGATCGGCAAACAACTCAGCAATCGGCTCGATACGCTCATAATACACACGCGATGGCGCGTACAATTCCTGAGCTTTGGCCAAATCTCCCGCCTTGATTGCATCGGTAAATTCACGGCTATGGCTGGTGAACTGCTCAAGGTTATCCAGCACATAGAGTTTGTAATCGGTGATCGGTGCGACCAAATCCTGCGGCGCAACCGCGGCCTGTGCGGTTGCTTGTAGGCCGAGTAAGCCAAAAGCGCTGGCGGCAATTAAGAGAGTGCGTGGTAATGACATTGTGTGTCTCCTGCCAAGATAGGCGATGAGGTTGTGACTAATCTACGAACTGCAGGGCGAGTGCGCATGGCTAGCTTGCCGCCAGCATGCTGCTACCGAGAAAATCCCCTTGTTGGATGCCGGGTAGGGTAAAGAAATAGCCCCCACCAATCGGCTTTATGTACTCCTCAAGCGGCTCACCATCGAGGCGTTTCTGCACAGTGATAAAACCCGCTTCAAGGTTTGCCTGATAGGCAATAAACAGCAGGCCCATATCCAATTGGCCATTGGCTTCCGCGCCGTTGGAATAATTGAATGGGCGACGCAGAATCAGATTTCTTTGACTGTCTGTAGTGCGCGGATTGGCCAGGCGGATATGCGAGTCCAGGGCGGTAATTTCACCCTTGGGGTCATTCGCGTACTGCGGCTCATCGTGCTCTACGCCGCCGCTCATAGGCGCGCCGCTGTCGCGCAATCGGCCAAAGATCGCCTGTTGCTCCTGCAGCGGCGTGCGGTCCCAACGTTCTACGAAGTTGCGAATAATGCGCACCGCTTGATAACTACCGTGTTTGGCCCACGCAGGTTCACCTTCGCTGCCGTCAACCCACACCACGTCCTGCATTAATTTACGGTCATCCGTCTGTGGGTTGGCCGTGCCGTCACGAAAGCCCAAGTAGTTGCGGGCACTCTCGGTAGAGCCATCCGCACGGGGTGCCATTACCGGCACTGTGCCCTGCTGCTTCCAGCGCACCATCAGTAGGCCAGGGGTGTTTTTGATGATATCGCGCAGGGCATGAATGGTGGTGCCTTCGGTGTTGGCACAAAACTGTAGCGAGAGATCACCATGACAAAGTGCGGCATCCAATGCGTCATTAGGAAACCCCGCCATGCGTTGCAGGTGGCGTGGCTTAGCCGCAGCCAGAGCAAAGCGCTGATCAAACAACGAAGCACCGACCGACAAAGTAATGGTCAGCGCATCCGGCGCGATGGTCGGCCCGAGAATGCCCGAATCAACCGGTGGAAAACGCGCATCGCGCTGCTCATAGGTACCGCCGTTAGTGAGAAAAGCCATACGCTCGGTCAACACACGCAACAAGCGCTCAAGGCCTTCGCGATCACGCGCCAGCACATCAAAGGCAACCAACATGCCCACGGCGGGACGGGGCGTGGTAATGCCCTGTTGGCGCTCACCAAAAAAGTCGTGCGATTGATGAGTCGCCGGGCTAGAAGGCGCGTCGGTGACTTCCGCCGCTTTACCAGCCTGCCCAGCCAATGCCGATCCACTGACACCCGCTGCCGCAGCACCCAAGCCCGCCGCACCAAGGCCTTGCAAAAAGCGCCGGCGGTTCAGCCCGCCGAACGGGCAACCTGAAGGAATTTCGTCGTACTCGCTCATCTATTCAACCTTGTGTTAACCCAAAAGCAGCGTTCTTAGTAGGCTGGCGTTAGCGTCTCATTGACCTGCGCCAGCGCATTGGCCAAGGCTTGGGTCTGCTGCAACAACTCGGTTCTGTTCACGTTCGCTTGTTGCAGGGCCTGCTCCAGCGCTAAGGCTGACTGCTGCAGCGGCGCAGCTTCGCTCGGCGAGCCTTGAAGCAACGGCATGAGCAACGACACCACCTTCTCAGCGCCCTGCTGCAGCCAACGTACATCAGCCAGCTCGCTGTCACTCAGCTGGGTTTGCGATTGCTGATAGTCGCGCCAGGATTGCAGCACCCGCGCCATGCCATTGGCCAACTGTGACGCCGGCACGCCATCGTTGCTGAGTCGTTCGCGCAGCAGCTGCACGTCTGTGTTCAGCTGCTGCACCACTGGCGCCAGCCCGTCTAGGCTCTGCTGCACAAACAACCCTTCGGCGAGACGGTGGAAGCCAATAAAATCCGGATCCTGCTCGCGCTTGGCAAAGTAGTCAGCCCGCGCATTCAGACGCTGGTCCAGATCACTGAACATCCCAACCGCAAGCGCCATGTGCTGATCGGCTCTACGAGCCTCCTGGTAAGCCCGCTGCGCGGCGGTCAGATCGTTTTCGGCAATAGCGCTTTGCAGCGTGTCTACTGCCTTTTGCAACTGCCTACCCTGCAGGAAGAGATAAACCCGGTACTCGGCGAGCGGGCCAATAAAGGCTTTGGCCGATACCTTGGCAACCGCCGACTGGCCTGCAACGGCCGTTACCGTCAGCGTGCCGCGCGGATTGCTCAGCAAACCGCAAGTCATCTGGTATTCACCCGGCGCCAGCGTGGTAGTGATCTGCTGTTGTATCTGTGGCGCGATGTTCTCGCGCTCCTCCAGCACCATTACGCCATCGAGGATCTCCCACTCGGTCGCCCGTTCGGATTGGTTGATGACGATAAAGCGGTGGCGCCCTGCCGGCACGCTGAGCGCATTCGGCTCACAGCCCTTAGCGGTAATGGTCACGCGGGTGCCCTGCTCATCTGAGGCCGAACGCTTGCTCAATGAAAAGTAGAACAGCGCAAGCGCTGCCAGCATCAATACAGCAGCCAAGACCATGCAAATACGCAGCAACCTGGAAGAAGGCGGCCGGGAAGAAGTTGACGAATCAGACATAAAAAACTCGTTTCGGGTTTTAGCGAGCAGGCTCGACCCGCACCAACGAAGGCGCGAGACGACGGGGGCGAAAGAACAGCAACAGGGTGACCGTCAGGAAGCCAACATAAGCCACTACTTCGCTGAGGCTAGGCGCCGGTTGGTAGCCAAAAACGCCGGCGAAAACACTACCCAAAGGCGTATCCAGTGGTAGCCAGTTGCTTAGATCAAATAGGATTTGCTGGGCATGATTCCACCAACCTGCCTCATGCAAGGCACGTACAGAGCCAGCAAGCAGGCCTGCCGCCACCAGCAAAATAAACAAACCGGTGACTCTGAAAAAATGCTTTAAATTCAGGCGCAAGCTGCCGCGATAAAAAGCCCAGCCCGCGAATACAGAGCAGATGACACCTAAAAGTGCGCCCAGCGGAGCGGCACTACTCTGGCTTTGCTGAAATACCGCCAATAGGAAGAAAACCGATTCGAGCCCTTCACGGGCTACAGCAAGAAACACCATGCCGATCAATGCATAGGTGTGGCTGTGGCCGCTGGCAAAGGCATTGTCCAGTGCGCCAGTGAGCTCATTTCTGAGCCCCTGCGCCGCGCGCCGCATCCAGAACACCATCCACGTCAGCACGCCTACCGCGATCAAGCCGACCACAGCCTCGAACATCTCCTGCTGCCGCTGCGGAAACTCGGCGCTGACCAGTTGCAACCCAGCGCCCACTAGCAAAGCCAATGTGGTCGCCAGAAAAATACCGATCCAGACAGCAGGCATCCAAGCCCCGCGCCCGGTTTGGCGCAAATAACTGGCGATGATGCCGACAATCAGCGCGGCCTCAAGGCCTTCACGCAGCATGATCAGAAAGGGAACGAGCATGAGTCTCAACCTTGTCAGAGAAAATCTGATAACGAATGAGAATCATAACATGTTACAAAATGTGTAAGAAAACTTCATTTATCTCTGCAGAGTGTTTCACGTGTCACTAAAAATAAAAAAACCACTATAAAACATAAAGATAGACACAAAAAAAGGGTGCGCCGAATTACCGCACCCTTAGGTATTAGTGGCGAGATAGAAGATGAAATACGCGATGCCGGTGGCTAGCGCCGCACACAAATCTTCACCGTTAACCGGGATCGCACTCGGCCCTCTACACATCTAATTCAGGTATCTAGAGCCCTCATTGCTGGCTGACGTCTATTTCGATCCACACTGAGGGCACTAACATTTCAAGCATGCCTATGGGTCTATCTAAGATTAAGAACCAATCAGGTCACGCAGTACGTAGTGCAAGATCCCGCCGGCCTTGAAATAGTCAATTTCATTGCGGGTGTCAATCCGGCAAAGCACCTCAAAATTGACCTTGTCACCCTTGCTGGTTAGCGCTGTAACCTTGAGTGCCTGGCCCGGTTTGAGATTGTCATCAATACCTTGAATATCGATTACTTCATGGCCGTCCAGCCCCAGGTTGACCAGGCTCTGCCCTTCTTTGAACTGCAGTGGCAACACGCCCATGCCGACCAAGTTGGAGCGGTGAATACGCTCAAAACTCTCGGCAATTACCGCTTTAACACCCAGCAAAATAGTGCCTTTGGCTGCCCAGTCCCGGCTAGAACCCGTGCCGTATTCTTTGCCCGCCAACACCACCAAGGGAGTGGCTTCTTGCTGATAGCGCATGGCAGCATCGTAAATCGACATACGTTCGCCGCTAGGCGTATGAATGGTCTCACCGCCCTCTTCGCCACCGAGCATGCGGTTACGAATACGGATATTGGCGAAGGTGCCGCGCATCATCACTTCGTGGTTTCCGCGACGCGAGCCATAGGAGTTAAAGTCTTCCGGCTTAACGCCCAGGCTTTGCAGATACTCGCCAGCCGGTGAGCTGGCCTTGATGTTACCTGCGGGCGAGATGTGGTCAGTGGTGATGGAGTCACCAAATACCGCCAGTACGCGCGCCTGATTGACATCCTCCAGCGGCTTGATCGGCTGATCAATATCATCAAAGTAAGGTGGATTCTTCACGTAAGTTGAATCCTCCTGCCAAGCGTAAGTCTTGCCTTCGTTGATTTGAATAGACTGCCAATGCTCGTCGCCGCTGAATACATCTGCGTAGCGAGTACGAAACATACCGTCTTCAACCAGGGCTACCGCTTCGGCAATCTCAGCGTTGCTCGGCCACACATCCTTGAGGAATACCGGTTTATTGTCGGCATCCAGACCCAGCGGCTCTTCCGCCAGATTAAGCCGTGTGTTGCCCGCCAGCGCGTAAGCAACCACCAACGGTGGCGACGCCAACCAGTTGGCTTTGACTTGGGGATGCACGCGGCCTTCAAAGTTGCGATTACCTGAGAGCACCGCCGACACCACCAGATCGTTCTCACTCACCGCATGGGCGACATCATCCGGCAGCGGGCCGGAGTTGCCGATGCACGTGGTGCAGCCGTAGCCGACCAAGTTAAACCCGAGCTGATCCAGATAATTCGTCAGGCCTGCCTTGTCGAGATAATCAGTGACTACCTTGGAACCGGGAGCCAAAGACGTTTTAACCCAAGGCTTGCGCATCAAGCCACGTTCAATCGCCTTCTTGGCTACCAAGCCCGCAGCCATCATCACGCTAGGGTTCGACGTATTGGTGCAGGAGGTGATAGCCGCGATCACGACCGCGCCGTGGCTCATCACATGCTCTTTGCCATCGACCGTGATACTCGCCTGCGCATTCTGCGCGCCGACGGCAGTGCCACCGCCACCCTCGCCTTCCAAGCGCGCTTCTGCTTGATCTTCTGGCGCGACCTGCAGTGCCAACAGATCATCAAAGGCTTTAGGAATATCTGGCAGCGCAACACGATCTTGCGGGCGTTTTGGCCCCGCTAGGCTCGCCACCACCTCAGCCATATCCAGATGCAAGCTATCGGTAAAGGCTGGCTCATCACCCGGCTCGCGCCATAAGCCCTGCGCTTTGCTATAAGCCTCTACGCGCGCTACTACCTCATCCGGACGACCGGTAAGGCGCATGTAGCCAAGGGTAATTTCATCTACCGGGAAGAAACCGCAGGTAGCGCCATATTCCGGCGCCATATTGGCGATGGTCGCGCGGTCTGCCAGTGGCAGGTCTGCCAGGCCATCACCATAAAATTCAACAAACTTGCCGACCACACCGTGCTTGCGCAGCATCTGCGTAACAGTCAGTACCAAGTCGGTAGCGGTCATGCCCTCGGGCAACTTACCGGTCAACTTGAAGCCAACCACCTCGGGAATCAGCATGGAGACTGGCTGGCCAAGCATTGCTGCCTCTGCCTCAATGCCGCCCACACCCCAACCGAGCACACCCAAACCATTAACCATAGTGGTGTGTGAATCAGTGCCTACCAGCGTGTCTGGATAGGCCCACAGCTTCCCATCAACTTCCGCTGCCCAAACGCTTTGCGCCAGATATTCGAGGTTAACCTGATGGCAAATGCCGGTGCCCGGTGGCACAACGCGGAAATTATCGAAGGCCGTTTGGCCCCAACGCAAAAAGGCATAACGCTCACCGTTGCGTTGCATCTCCATCTCAACGTTATCTTCAAAAGCGTCATCGCTCGCAAAGTTATCCACCATCACTGAGTGGTCAATCACCAAGTCGACCGGTGAGAGCGGGTTGATCTGCTGAGGATCACCGCCTGCTCTCGCGATAGCGTCGCGCATCGCGGCAAGATCGACCACCGCCGGCACGCCGGTGAAGTCCTGCATCAGCACGCGCGCTGGACGATATTGAATTTCACGGTCAGAATGCCGCGCCTCAAGCCAGTCGGCCATTGCCTGAATATCGTCTTGGGTAACGGTTACCCCATCTTCGTTACGCAACAAATTTTCCAGCAGTACCTTCAGCGACTTGGGTAAGTTGCCGATACCCTTTAGCTGATCAGAAGCTTTGCGCAGGGAATGGAACTGGTAGGTCTTGCCGTCGACATCCAGCGTAGAATGCGTGTTCAAGCTATTGGCTACGGACATTCAGCTATTCTCCTCTCGGCCGGCTTTTTGCCAGCACTTGATTGGCTTTACTCTTTATTCTTTATTCTGGATAAAACATCATCCCAGATTAAATTTATCGGAAATAGGGATGCGGCAATAATTGCGCGTCTGTACTTTTCTCAGGGTTATTGCCGTTATTTAAACTGTTTACATCACTGTTTTTACCGTACTGATGATTAACGATGCCTGCAACCAGCCATCCAGAGCCGTCGGTACGTCAGTTATACTCAAGCATAGACAACAGAATGGGTGAATGACTCCCACCCAGAGCAATCAAGGATGCCCCATGCGCAACAATCAACCGGTTACCCAGCGCGAACGCAGCTTTCCTAAAGAGCAGCGTCTCATCTCCACGACCAATATCAAGGGCATCATCACCTACTGTAACGATGCTTTCGTCGATGTCAGCGGCTATAACCGGGAAGAGCTAATCGGCAGCCCGCACAACATGGTGCGTCATCCAGATACACCTGCGGCAGTATTTGGCCATCTGTGGGGCGACCTAAAACAAGGTCATGCCTGGATGGGTATCATCAAAAACCGCTGCAAAAACGGCGACCATTATTGGGTTAACGCTTTCGTCACGCCCATCTATGAGCGCGGTGATATTCAGGGTTATGAATCAGTACGAGTAAAAACCACGGCGGGCCAGGTCGAACGCGCTGAGGCCCTTTACCAGCGCTTGAACAAAGGGGGTAAAGCCACTGCGACAGATTGGTCTGGGCTAGTGCTGCACATCGTGCCCAGCGCTTTAATGTTGGCGATAGGTGCTGCTGCGGGCGCCACGCTGGGATTGCCAGGCATAGCCCTGGGCGCAGCTCTTGGCCTGCCGGCCGGTTTCGTTTTGAAAGCGCTGCTTGATCAACGCCTGACGCGCATCGTCAGCACTGCAGACAGCAGCATCACCGACCCGCTTTTAGCGCAGATGTATACACCGTACAAGGGCGCGCTCGGGCAGATCGAAATGGCCATGCACAGCCAGCAAGCACGCCTGCAAACCTGCCTTACCCGCTTGGCCGATAGCGCCGAACAACTCAAGAGCCAGGCCGGCGAGGCCAGCCAACTGGCTGGGCAAAGCAGCGCCGGGTTGCTACAGCAGCGCAATGAAACCGACATGGTTGCCACCGCCATTAACGAAATGGCCGCCGCCACTCAGGAAGTCTCAGGTAACGTACAGAACACCGCCGATGCCACCCGCGAAGCCAGCGAGTTGGTGATGCACGGCAAGCGCGTTGCCACCAAAGCACGTGAAGCCATCGAAACGCTGTCTGGCGCGGTCAATTCCGCCACCACCGTAGCCAATAAACTGGCCAGCGATGCACGCGAGATCGGTACCGTTGTGGATGTGATCAAGGGCATCGCGGATCAGACCAATCTGCTCGCACTGAACGCAGCCATCGAGGCCGCCCGCGCGGGCGAGCAAGGCCGCGGATTTGCCGTAGTAGCCGATGAAGTACGCGCGCTCGCCAGCCGAACCGCCCAGTCCACCGAGCAAATTCATGGGCTAATTGCCAACCTCCAACGGGCCGCAGAAGGCACCGTAGAAAGCATGAAGATAGGCAACGAACAAGCTGACCGAGGCGTTGAGCAAGTAATAGAGGCAGACGACGCACTGGAAGGTATACGTCTGGCCGTAGAGCGTATCAACGACATGGCCGGTCAGATCGCCAGCGCAGCTGAAGAACAAAGCAGTGTCGCCGAAGAGATCAACCGCAACGTCACCAATATCGCCAGCTTGGCCGATAGCACCGCGCAAGATGCACAACGCAGCGCCGACCTAAGCCGCGAACTGTCCGGTACTGCGCAACAGCAGGTGAATTTGGTGGAACGATTTAATCGACGATGATGGAGTAGTCGTTACCTTCCCTGGGTAGCAGCGCTCTAAAACACACTCAGGCTCACAGCCTACCGTTTTTTTTTGGAGGGCCGGGTTCCATCCCGGCCAGCGGGGTCCGACCTCTGCACGTTGGTCGTTATGTGCCACGCATCTACTATGGTGGCGATGGGCAGGTCGCTGGTCGAGATGGAACTCAACCTTCCACAAACCACACCCAAAACCTGCCGTTTCTTTGGAGGGCCGGGTTCCATCCCGGCCAGCGGCATATAACCCATTCACGCTAGCGATTGTATGCCACGTATCTACTACGGTGCCGCCGGGTAGGACGCTGGTCGAGATGGAACTCGACCTTCCATAAAGCACACGCAAAGCCCCCCGTTTTATTTGGAGGGCCGGGTTCCATCCCGGCCAGCGGCATTGAGCCAATACAATGCGCTAGTTCCTTCATGGAAGTTCGACCCGCTCACACTTGCGTCTCTCCTCGCTGTTCAGGTGCAACCTGCTTGTTAGCCTAATGTGCTAAACCAAAAAGGACATGCTGATATGAGCTCCAAGCCTGAACAGCATCGCGGCTGGTATACCACACGTCGTATACCGCATTTTGATGCAGCGCATACCTTTCAGTTCATCAGCTTCAGGCTAAGCGATAGCCTTCCTCCCACCGTACTGAGCGACATGAAAGCCGAAGCTGATATGCGCTCCACAAGCGAAAAATCGACTGCACTGCGCACCAGCATGGAAGCCTTTCTAGATCGCGGCTACGGGTGTTGTTTGCTTGCAGAGCCAGAAATGGCCGCTCAACTAGGGCAGGCGTTTAATTACTATGACGGAAGGCGATACGAGCTTATAGCCTGGTGCGTCATGCCTAACCACGTGCACATTCTGATCAAGCCAATGACCTCGTTATCTCGCATAGTGCAGGGTTGGAAAACCTGGTCGGCGCGCTGGGCGTACCAACACGCGCAACAACTGCATCTGCAAATGCCCCCAAACGGTTTCTGGATGCGGGGGTATTGGGATCGCTATATTCGCGATGAGATTCATTTTCACGCAGCGATTGCCTACATCCACCAGAACCCGGTCAAGGCTGGCTTGTGTAGTCGTGCACAAGACTGGGTGTGGTCGAGTGCAAAGGAGCGAGAGAGTACCGCTTGGGACACGTAAACCCGTAAGTGGAGGTTGGTAGTTCATCTAGGCCAGCGTATACAACCTGTGTACCTAGGTCGTTATGTGCCCAACATCCACAACAGTGGTGCCGCGTAGAACGCTAGCCAAGATGGAACTCAACCTTCCACAAAGCAAACCCAAAACCTGTCGCTTTTTTTGGAGGGCCGGGTTCCATCCCGGCCAGCGGAATCCAACCTGAGTACGTTAGCCGTTATGTGCCAAACATCTACAACAGCGGCGCCGCGTAGGACGTTGGTCGAGATGGAACTCAACCTTCCAAAATCCACACCCAAAACCTGCCGCTTTTGTGGAGGGCCGGGTTCCATCCCGGCCAGCGAAGTCAAACCTGTGCACGCTAGCCGTAATGTGCCAAACACCTACAACAGTGGTGCCGGGCAGAACGCTGGTCGAGATGGAACTCAACCTTCCACAAAGCAAACCCAAAACCTGCCGCTTTTGTGGAGGGCCGGGTTCCATCCCGGCCTGCGGAGTCCGACCTGTGCACGTTGGTCGTTGTGTGCCAGGTATCTACTATGGTGGCAATGGGTAGCCCGCTGGTCGAGATGGAACTCGACCTTCCATAAAGCACACCCAAAACCTGCCGTTTTTTTGGAGGGCCGGGTTCCATCCCGGCCAGCGGAGTCCAGCCTGTGCACGTTGGTGGTTATGTGCCACGTACCTACAACGGTGGCGTTGGGTAGCCCGCTGGTCGAGATGGAACTCGACCTTCCATAGAGCACATCCAAAGCTTGCCGTTTTCTTTGGAGGGCCGGGTTCCATCCCGGCCAGCGGAGTCCAGCCTCTGCACGTTGGTCGGTGTGTGCCACGCATTTAAAACGGTGGTGCCGGGTGGCCCGCTGGTTGAGATGGAACTCGACCTTCCGGAAAACAAGGTCGCACTCGTAAAGTGCCAGTGGTTATTCCCCTAGCCCCACCCCGCAATGATAAACTCGCGGTTATTGCACCAGTCACTTTGTATCAGTATCAAGGACATCACCATGTGCGGAATCGTCGGCGCTGTTGCTCAGCGAGATATCACTCCCATCCTGCTTGAGGGGCTGCGCCGTTTGGAATACCGGGGCTACGACTCTGCCGGTGTGGCGGTCATGAACAGCCAGCATCAGTTGCAACGCGTGCGCGCGGTCGGCAAGGTAATCGAGCTGGAAAAGGCGCTCATCGCCACACCCGCTACCGGCCATCTCGGCATCGCCCATACCCGTTGGGCCACGCATGGCAAACCCGCCGAGCGCAACGCCCATCCGCACCTGTCCAACGGCTTGGCCGTGGTACACAACGGCATCATTGAAAACCACTCGCCGCTGCGCAAAAAGCTGATCGATCTGGGTTACGTCTTTACCTCGGAGACCGACACTGAAGTGGTCGCTCACCTGTTGGCGCATCACTATGGCCAGAGCCAGGATATGTTGACCGCGTTCCGGGCAACCTTGGGTGAAATTCATGGTGCCTACGCGCTGGCAGTCATCCACGAAGCTGAACCCGACAACCTCTACTGCTCACGCATGGGTAGCCCTTTGGTGATTGGCGAAGGCAGCGGCGAGCGTTACTTGGCGTCCGACCCCCTAGCGCTACTGCAAGTAACTGACCGCTTCCGCTATTTGGAAGAAGGCGACTACGCGCGCATTAGCTTAGCAAGTTGTGAAGCATGGGATCGCGCCCACCAGCAGGTAGATCGCCCTATCACCCGATACGAACACGCCGCCCATAGCTTCGACAAAGGCGAGTATCGCCACTTCATGCTCAAGGAAATCTTTGAGCAGCCGCAAGCCATCCGCGACACCTTGGCCGGCACCCTGGGCGATGACCACGTACTGACTGCGATCCTCGGGCCAGACGCCGAAACGCGTTTAAAAGATATCGAAAATATTCATATCGTCGCCTGCGGCACCAGTTATCACGCAGGCGCGGTCGCGCGTTATTGGATCGAAGATCAAGCAGGCGTGCCTTGCCAGGTCGAAGTGGCTAGCGAATACCGCTACCGCACCGTGGTAGTGCCGGCCAATACGTTGCTGATCACCCTGTCGCAATCCGGCGAAACCGCAGACACACTGGCCGCCCTGCGCTATGCCAAAGGCCAAGGCTACCTTGCGAGCTTAGCCATCTGTAACGTCGCGGGTAGCTCGCTGGTACGCGAAGCAGACTGGCGCTTGCTGACCCACGCAGGCCCCGAGATTGGCGTTGCCTCCACCAAAGCCTTCACCACCCAGTTGGTCGCCCTGCTCTGGCTGACCACGGCTTTGGCACAGGCGCGCGGCAAGCAAGAGTTCATCGCTCGTAACGTAAACGCTCTGCGCAGTCTGCCGGCCATAGTCGAGCAGGTATTAACGCTAGAGCCGGCCATCACCAAATTAGCTCAGAGTTTCGCCAACAAGCATCACGCCCTCTTTCTAGGTCGCGGTACGCATTACCCGATTGCCATGGAAGGCGCGCTCAAGTTGAAAGAGATCTCCTACATCCACGCCGAAGCGTACGCTGCCGGGGAACTCAAGCATGGTCCGCTTGCCTTGGTCGACGACGACATGCCCGTGGTCAGCGTTGCGCCCAGCGACAGCCTGCTGGAGAAGCTCAAATCAAATTTGGAAGAAGTGCGCGCGCGCGGCGGTCAGCTGATTAACTTTGCCTGCGAAAGCATCGAGCCAACTACCGATAGCAGCATTCAGACCATCAGCCTGCCGTGGGTAGAGGAATGCATATCACCGATTGTTTACACGCTTCCGTTGCAGCTGTTGAGCTATCACGTCGCCCTGGTTAAAGGCACTGACGTAGACAAGCCGCGTAATCTGGCCAAATCGGTTACCGTAGAGTAGCGCTCACCCAGCCCAAGGCTACGGCTAAGCCGGTAGCTCAAACGCACACAAAGACAGGTTAGGCATGCATACCAACAAAACTATTCTGGTCACTGGCGGTGCGGGTTACATCGGCTCACACACCTGCATCAAATTGCTTGACGCAGGTTATGACGTAGTGGTGCTGGATAACTTCAGCAACAGCTCACCGGAAGCGCTGCGCCGCGTAGAAAGCCTCGCTGGCCGCCCCACCACACTGGTGCAGGGCGACATCAACGATCACGCGTTGCTCGCCCGCCTGTTCGGTGCACACAAAATCGATGCGGTGATCCATTTTGCCGGCCTGAAAGCGGTCGGTGAATCTGTCGAGCAGCCTCTGCGTTATTACCACAACAACGTGACCGGCACCTTAGCACTCTGCCAGGCGATGCAAACGGCCGGTGTTTTCAATCTGGTATTCAGCTCCTCGGCCACGGTATACGGCGACCCTGCGTCGCTCCCGATTCGCGAAGACTTTGCCACCGGCGCGACCAACCCTTACGGTCGCTCCAAATTAATCATCGAAGAAATTCTGGGTGATCTGCACCGCAGCGCGCCCGAATGGAATCTCGCCTTGCTGCGGTATTTCAATCCAGTAGGCGCCCACCCAAGCGGCCGCATTGGCGAAGACCCGTCCGATATTCCAAACAACCTGATGCCCTATATTGCACAGGTAGCCGTCGGGCGTCGTGACCATCTAAGTGTGTTCGGCAGCGACTACGACACCAAAGACGGCACCGGCGTGCGCGATTACATTCACGTACAGGATCTCGCTGAAGGCCACGTAAAAGCACTGGAATGGCTCGACCGCAAAGAAGGCGTTAAAGCCATCAACCTCGGCACCGGAACCGGTTATTCAGTACTTGAGATGCTCAAGGCATTTGAAAAAGCCTGCGGCAAGCCCCTGCCCTACAAACTGGTCGACCGCCGCCCCGGCGACATCGCCAGCTGCTACGCCGATCCAGCGATGGCACGCGATGTGTTGGGATGGTCAGCCAAACTGGGCCTGGAGGCCATGTGTGAAGATGCATGGCGCTGGCAGAGAGATAACCCAAAAGGTTACGAGTAACTGCTAGTCAAACCGGGTACAAACCGCGAGATACCACCAAGGGTTGGTGGGGGCTCGGTTAGCGGGTGCTCCGGCTGCTGTGATAAAAACTCCAGCACATATTAAGCACCCGCAGCACTCTCATTCTCCCTGCATCACGCAAGAAGAAACCCAGCTGAGCGCCGGGCCAAATGAGCCGCAATTCAACTCGGCTTAGATGATTTCCAATCCGCTCGCAACGTCTGCCGCGCTCTGCCAAACGCCAAATTATCCGCCGGCACGTCTGCAGTAATGGTCGAGCCTGCCGCAATGGTAGACCCCTCACCCAGCGTCACCGGTGCCACCAAGGCTGAGTTGGAACCCACAAAAACGCCGTCTTCGATACGGGTAACAAACTTGTTAGCACCGTCGTAGTTGCACGTAATAGTACCCGCGCCAATATTCACACCCCGACCGACTTCAGCATCACCCACGTAAGATAAGTGGTTGATCTTCGAGCCTGCGCCCAGCGTGGTCTTCTTGGTTTCCACAAAGTTACCGACCTTGCTGCCGTCGTGCAGACAAGTGCCCTGACGCAAGCGCGCATAAGGCCCAACCTCGCACGCCTGACCCACCTGCGCACCCTCGATGTGCGAGAACGCTTTGATCACACTCCCGGCCGCAATATGCGCGTCACGAATCACCACATTGGCTTCAATCCGCACGTTATCCTCAATCACCACGCGGCCTTGCAGCACTACGTTCACGTCGATTTCAATATCCCGCCCGACCGTTACTTCACCCCGCACATCCAGACGTGATGGGTCGATAAGGGTTACGCCGGCGGCCATCAACCGCTCTGCTTCGCGGCGCTGCCAAGCACGTTCCAACACCGCTAACTGCTGGCGGTTGTTTGCGCCCATAACCTCCAGCCCATCGTCAGGCTGCGCCACTACCACGGGTAGAGACTCAGCGACGGCCATAGCCACAACGTCGGTCAGATAGTACTCACCCTGCGCGTTATCACTGGAGAGGCTGGTCAGCCAGGCTCTCGCCTTTGCGCCGGGGAGCGCCATGATGCCGGTATTGGATTCGTGGATCAGCAGCTGCTGAGGCGACGCGTCTTTTTGCTCGACGATCGCCTGCACGCGATCAGCCGCATCACGCACAATGCGGCCATAACCGCTGGGGTCGCTCATATCAACGGTGAGCAACCCCAGTTTGTCTGCGCCAGCCAAGCTGGTCAGACGTTGCAAACTGGCTAGCCGCAACAGCGGCACGTCGGCGTAAAGCACCAATAACTGGTCAGCACCTTCGGTATGCGGCAGCACTTGGGCAACAGCGTGGCCAGTACCCAATTGCTGTTCCTGCACCACCCAGTTCACATCGTCTGCAGCCAAGGTTGCACGCACACTCTCCGCACCATGGCCGATAACCACATGAATTTGCCGCGGTGACAAAGCACGCGCACTATCAAGCACGTGCGCCAACATAGGTTTGCCGGCAACCGCGTGCAGCACTTTTGGTAGGTTTGAGCGCATACGCGTGCCTTGCCCAGCGGCAAGAATGACAACATCCAGATTCATCTTTAAATATCCCTGTGTTTGTTCTGTGCTCAGCAGCGCAGCTGCTCAACCAGCTATAAGATGGGTAGGCACTAAATAAAAAGGCCACGACACGTCGTAGCCTTTTTATGAGCAGCCAATAATTAGCCTTGGCGCTGCTCGTAGATCAGATCGACGATGCCGTGGCTCGGCTGATAACCCTGTACCGTACTCAGCAGCAATTCACGTACTTCGTCATAAGCATCGGTTTTCACTGCCCTACTCATCTGTTCCAGGATCAGCCGTAATTCAGGCCATGGCACCAAGGCTTCGTTGGCACGATGAATTTTGGGATGAGCAGTGGTTGCCGGGTTATCGCCCAACAGCAGCTCTTCATACAGTTTTTCGCCAGGGCGTAGCCCGGTAAATGTAATCGCGATGTCGCCGTTGGGGTTTACTTCGTCACGCACGCTCAAACCCGAAAGCATCACCATCTTGTGCGCCAGCTCGACTATGGTCACCGGCTGGCCCATATCCAGCACAAATACGTCCCCACCTTCACCCATAGAACCCGCTTGAATGACCAGCTGAGCCGCTTCCGGGATAGTCATGAAGTAACGGGTAATGTCCGGGTGGGTTACGGTAATCGGGCCGCCGCGACGAATCTGCTGGCGGAACAGAGGAATCACCGAACCGGACGAACCCAACACGTTGCCAAAACGCACCATGGTGAATCGAGTACGGTTAACGCAACATACCGATTGATCATCGCCCAGCAAACTGGGCGCCTGCTCGGCGCTTAAGCCCTGCAGCACCAACTCAGCCATACGCTTGGTGGCGCCCATTACATTAGTCGGCCGTACTGCCTTGTCGGTTGAGATAAGCACACAGTTCTGCACCTGGCAACGGATTGCAGCCTGAGCAACCTTGAGCGTGCCAAACACATTGTTCTCGATGCCTTCAGCAACGTTATGCTCCACCATCGGCACGTGTTTATAGGCTGCGGCGTGATAAACCGTGTTCACATTCCATGCGCTCATGGTGTCTTCAAGGCGAGTGCGGTTACGCACCGAGCCAAGAATAGGCATCAACAAAATGTCGAGTTTGTTAGCGCGAATCCAGCCCTGCAGTTCACTGTGAATCGAGTACAAACCAAATTCGTTGTGTTCATACAAAATGAGGGTTTTTGGCCCAACGTTAACTATCTGCCTGCACAGCTCGCTGCCGATTGAACCGCCGGCGCCGGTCACCATAACCACTTGCTCACGGATACAAAAGCCCAGCAACTCATCCGCCGCCGAAACCGGATCACGGCCTAGCAGGTCAGCTACATCGACCTCTTCCAAATCGTCTACTTTCACTTTGCCGCTGGCGATATCCATGATGCCGGGGATACTGCGAACGTGCAGGGGATGAGGTGCAAGTTGGTTAAGTATCTGCTGGCGCTCGGCTCGCGAGGCCGAAGGAATGGCCAGCAAGACTTCCCGCACACCCGTTTGAGCAACCATCTGTGCAATTTGATGGGAAGAAAACACCGGCAGCCCGGCAATCATGCGACCTTCCAGACTCAGATCATCATCAATGAACGCCATCGGCTTATACATGCGACCCACGCGTAACGAAGCCAGCAGCTGATTACCCGCAGCACCAGCACCGAAAATAGCCACTGGCATCCCTGCTTCAGGCGGTGTCTCGCTAGTGGCAGCAGGTGCCCCGCCCATCAACCAATCACCCATAAAATACTCACGGGCGGCAAGGCGCAAGCCGCCGATCATTAACAAACTGAGTGACCAGTAAGACACGATGGCAGAGCGAGGGAAAAACACCTCCCAACCATTATCTCGCCCGATCAGCACAGCGACCACAAGCGCGGCGCAGGCGAGAGAAACAGATTTGAAAATACCCAGTAGAGCTTGGCTACCAAAATGCCGCATCACCGCGCGGTACATACCCATTTTTACGTAAATGGGCAGCGCCAGCACAGGTGCGAGCAGAAACAACCAAGCCTGATCAGCTGTTGGCCACAGCCATCCTTCACCACCTAAACGCAAATAGAGCGCCAACCATAACGCTGACCAGGTAAGCACTGCATCAGCGCCAATCTGCATCACGCGTTTGCGCCCATAGCTCAGTTTAATCAAACGTTCCTTGAGCATCTTGCTCTCCTACTGCGTATGTCAGGCGGTATTATAAATGCTAACCATTCTATTTAAATGTAAAAACGTTACCATCTGACACAAGGTAACGCGGCTAGCTGGCAGTTCAGGCCGTGCCGATTGCGGCAACCAGCTCCTGCGTTTTCTGCTGCATCAGTGTCTCGTCAGCACGGCTTTCTACATTCAAACGAATAACGGGCTCAGTGTTGGACGCTCGCAAATTGAAACGCCAATCAGCAAAACAGACACTGACACCATCCACATGTTCCACACTCAATGCGGCTTTTGCGTACTGATCCTCAATTTTAGCAAGCACAGCAGGCGCATCGCTCACCGTTAGGTTGATCTCACCCGATGAAGGATAGGCAGCAATTCGTTCTCTCACCAACTCAGACAAGGGCTTTCCCTTGCGACACAGCAACTCAGCAATCAACAGCCAAGGGATCATACCGCTGTCGCAGTAAGCGAAATCACGGAAGTAATGGTGCGCGCTCATTTCCCCGCCATACACGGCGTCTTCAGCGCGCATGCGCTCTTTGATAAACGCATGGCCTGCTTTGGTTTGCACCGCCACACCACCGCCCTGCTCAACTAGCTCAACGGTATTCCATACCAAACGCGGATCGTGAATCACCCGAGCGCCGGCTTCCTTCTGCAGAAATGCCTCCGCCAGCAGCCCCACAATGTAGTAGCCCTCAATGAACTCGCCCTTCTCATCGAACAGGAAGCAGCGATCAAAGTCGCCATCCCAGGCGATACCCATATCAGCGCCATGCTGCTTTACCGCGTCGCCCGTAACCGCACGGTTCTCGGTGAGCATGGGGTTGGGAATACCGTTAGGGAAGCTACCATCAGGCTCATGACATATTTTGATCAGCTCAACCGGTATCCCGCGCGCGGCGAAAGCCTGCTCCAACGCATCCACTGCTGGCCCAGCTGCGCCGTTGCCGGCGTTGACCACCAAGCGCAGCGGCGTAAAGGCCGACGGCTCGATATACGTCATCAGGTGCTCAACGTATTCCGCACGCGGATTGATTAGCTTATAGCTGCCACGTTGATCGGCCGGAATACTGGGGTCCTTCCCGTCTACCAAGGTGAACTCGAGATACTCGGCCAGTGCGCGAATGTCTGCCAAACCGGTATCTGCCGAGATAGGCCTGGAGCCTTCGCGTACCAATTTGAAGCCGTTGTAATCAATCGGGTTGTGCGAAGCGGTGACTTCAATGCCGCCATCCACACCCAGATGAAAGGTCGCGAAGTAGACTTCTTCAGTACCCGCCATGCCCAGATCCAATACATCCACGCCTTCATCCCGCAGCCCGTTAGCCAAAGCGGCCTTCAGCCCGGCAGAGGTCTCACGGATGTCGCCGCCCAATACCACACGCCTGGGCTTAAGCCACTGAGCAAAGCCCCGCGCGATACGATAAGCCACCTCTTCGTTCAACTGAGAGCCTAATTGCCCGCGGATGTCATAGGCCTTGAAACAGGTGATCTCGGACATGATTATTTCCTAAATAATTAAAGTGAACTGAGCCGGCACAGCCGGCTAATGCCGAAATGGAATTCGACACTCTTAAAATTTGCTAACCCTCAGTTGGGAGGGCGGAGCATCAACACAAGCATGTGCGCTAACAGATATAGCGCTGGCCGGGATGGAACCCGACCTTCCATAACCCAAACTCGCACCACATCACAAACCCCAAACTCCAAACCCCAAACCACCAACAAACCACCGCGCCGCGTCCCCCGGAAGGTCGAGTTCCATCTCGACCAAAGCCATCAACACAAAGCACGCAGCCCGAGATGAAACTCACCACGCCATAACTCAAATCCGCACCCGACCACAAACACCGAGCTCTAGCAAAGCGCCCCCCCCCGGAAGGTCGAGTTCCATCTCGACCAAAGCCATCAACACAAAGCACGCAGCCCGAGATGAAACTCACCACGCAATAACCCAAATCCGTGCCCGATCACAAACACCGAGCCCCAGCAAAGCGGCGCCCTCCCCGGAAGGTCGAGTTCCATCTCGACCAGAGGCATCAACACAGAGCACGTAGGCCGGGATGGAACCCGACCCTCCATAACCCCACAATCCGCACCCGACCACAAACACTGAGCTCTAGCAAAGCGGCGCCCCTCCGGAAGGTCGAGTTCCATCTCGACCAAAGGCATCAATACAAAGCACGCAGCCCGAGATGGAACCCGACCCTCCATAACCCCAATCCGTGCCCGACCACAAACACCAAGCCTCAACAAAGCGGCGCCCCCACGGAAGGTCGAGTTCCATCTCGACCATAGGCATCAACACAAAGCACGCTGGCCGGGATGGAACTCGGCCTTCCATAAAACAAAACCGTGTTACGTCACATATATCTGACGACCCAAAAACACCGCGCTCATATCTCACACAACCCAACAACGCTCACCCCAAAATACGCGCCAACAGCCCAGCGGTTGAAGAATCCGCATTGTTCAACTCATCACTATCACCCCGGATATAAGCCAAGGTATCCATAGCAATGCGCTTGCCCATCTCCACACCCCACTGATCAAACGGGTTGATATCCCAGATCACCGACTGCACGAACACCTTGTGTTCATAGAGCGCAATCAGGGCGCCGAGACTGTATGGCGTGAGTTCGTCCAACAACAGCGTAGAGCTAGGCTGGTTGCCGCGATAACGCTGATGCAGCGGCAACGCCTCAGCACCTTCCACCGCCGCATCACCCAACGCAAGCAACCTCGACTGCGCCAGGCAGTTCGCCAATGCCAGCTCGTGCTGCGCCACCAATTCAACGGCCGCTTCGTTGTGTTGTGGCTCCAAATACCGTCTGGCCGGCACAATAAAATCGCAGGTAACCACCTCTGTGCCCTGGTGCAGCAATTGATAAAACGCATGCTGCGCGTTAGGCCCAACATTGCCCCACACGATGGGACAGGTTGCATAATCCACGGTCTCGCCACCCAAACTCACGCTCTTGCCGTTAGACTCCATCTCCAGCTGCTCAAAATAATTCGGCAACTCCTTGAGACGTCCGTCGTAAGGCAAGATCGCATGGGCGTTAATGCCCAGCACATTGGTATTCCAGATACCGATCATGCCCAGCAAAACCGGCAAGTTATCCGCGAACGGCGCCTGCTGGAAATGCTCGTCCATACAGCGCGCACCGGCCAGCAACTCACGGAAGGCCGGCATGCCAACCGCCAGCGCGACCGGCAAACCAATAGCCGACCACAACGAGTAACGCCCACCTACCCAGTCCCACAGCTGCATCTGGTTTTGCGGGGCGATGCCCCATTCGGTCATCTTGCCGGCCGCAGCAGACACCCCCAGAAAGTGGCAGCCCAGCAAGCCATCGCGCTCGCCAATCTCGCGCTCCAACCAATGCCGCGCCGTCGCAGCGTTGCTCAGGGTATCGATGGTAGAAAACGACTTCGAAGATACAATAAAGAGCGTGGAGTGCGCGCTCAGCGTACCCAGCACCTGGGACAACTGGCTGCCGTCCATGGTCGACGCAAAGTGCACATTCACTGCAGCCTCGCCCGGCAAGCACCAGTCGGTGAGTGCCTCAGAGACCATCAGTGGCCCAAGGTCAGAACCACCCACGCCAATGTTGACAACATCGGTAATCACCTCACCGGTCGCCCCCCGCCACTGGCCAGCGCGTATCTGTTGCACAATCTGCTCCATGCGCTCAAGTTGCGCATGCACCTTGGCCGTCACATCCTCGCCCTGCAACAGGCAGCGTGCCTCGGGTGGCAGGCGCAGGGCCCAGTGCATCGCCGCGCGATGCTCACTCGGGTTAACCGTCTCACCGGCAAACAGCGCCGTAATGCGCTCGGCCAGCCCCTGCTCACGGGCCAAATCAAACAAGGCCTGCAGCGTCTGCGTGCCTACCCGCTGCTTGGAAAAATCAAAGAGTATCGGCCCCATCTGGCGGTGCAGCGCGTCAAAACGCCCCACGTCCCGGGCAAACAAGTCAGCCAGGTGCTCACCGCGCATGCTCTCGCCATGAGCCAACAACGCCTGCCATGCCTTACTATTACGTCTGGATTCCGACATACCCTAGCGCCTCCCTATGCCGACGTAAGTAAAGCCGTTCTGCTTGATATACTCCGGATCCCACACGTTGCGCCCGTCCAGCAACAGCGGCTGGGCCATGCTCATCTTCAGACGGAACAGATCCGGGCTCCAATAAGCCTTCCACTCCGTCACCAGCATCAGCGCATCTGCGCCCTCCGCCGCGGCGTAAGGGTCGTCGTGCAATACCAGATCAGCCCGCTCGCCAGCCCAGTCAGCCAGCACCTGCAGCGCACGCGGATCGTGCACATGCACCTCTACGCCCTGCGCCCACAAAGCTTCTAACAGTTTGAGCGCCGGGGAGTTATCAATCCGCGACGATTCCGGTTTGAAGGCCACGCCCCAGATCGCCACACGCCGGCCCCGCAGCTCAGTACCGTAATGCTGCCAAAGCTTGCGAAACAGCACCTCTTTCTGGCGCTCATTGATGCGCAACACCTCATCCAGCAACTGCGCCTGCATGCCGCTGCCTTGCAGGGTAGAGGCCAGGCTCATCACATCGCGGGAGAAGCTCAAGCCGCCAAAGCCACAGCCGGGATACAGATAGGCCTCACCAATGCGCTTGTCTGCGCCCATGCCCTGGCGTATCCGCTCCACATCCACACCCAGGTTATCGGCCAGGTTGGCCATATCGTTCATGTAGCTCAACCGCGTCGCCAACATGCCGGTAATCGCCAGCTTGGTAAACTCCGCCTCACGCGCGCCCATCAGCATAATGGCGTCACGCCGTCGATTGAACGGCCGCAGCAATTCGGCCACCAGCTTCTGCGCCCAGGGCTGCTCAGCGCCCAGCAGCCAGCTGTCAGCGCGCATAAAACTCTGCAGCGCATTACCCTCAATCAATAGATCCGGCAGGCTGACAACCGCACTGGGCACATCGGCGGCAGTGGTATTATCGATCAGGATCTGCTGCAGGCCCTCGCTGGTGCCCACCGGAAAGGTCGACTGATTCACCACCAGCCAACGCTCCGCGCGCTGCGCCGGCAGCTGCGCCACAATCTGTTCAGCCAGATCCAGCGCACCCGGGCTCAGGGCCAGCCAGATCACGTTACTCTGCTGATGCGGCGGCGCCTCCATGGTGCTCAGCACCAAACGCCCGTCCTGCGCCTGCTCGCCCATCAAATCAGCCAGCCCCGGCTCGCGAAACGGGCACTCTCCCTTGGCCAACCGAGTAGCCACATGGCCTGGGGGCACATGCAAAAAAACCTGATTACCGGCAGAGGCCAACGCCGTGGCACTGACCAGGGCACAGAGCGTATCGCCATAAACTTCCAGCTGCATGCATCCCCTCCTTTATCTGAGTCAGGCCTGGTAACGCGCCAACAACGCCTTGAAGTCTGCGCCCAACTGGGCATGACGCAATCCGTATGCCAAGGTCGCCTCCAGGTAACCCAGCTTGCTACCGCAATCGTAAGAACGGCCGCGAATATGGTAAGCCTCAGCCCCGCCCTGCTGCATCAGGGCAGCAATGGCATCGGTCAGCTGAATCTCGCCACCGGCGCCGGGATGGGTATTGGCCAGCAGCTGAAAGATCGACGCGGGTAACACGTAGCGGCCCACAATCGCCAGGTTGGAAGGCGCATCGGCGCGCGCAGGTTTCTCTACCACCTTGCTCATTAACGCGTGCTTGCCCTGGTGCAATTCGGTGCCGCCCAGGTCAACCACACCATATTGGTGCACGCGGTCATAGGGCACCGGCTCCACCATAATCTGCGCCTGGCCCGTGCCCGCAAAGCGCTCCACCATCAAGCCCAGATCATTCAAATCACCCGATTGTTCCACCAGTACATCCGGCAGCATCACCGCAAAGGGCGCATCGCCCACAATCGGCAGCGCACAGCACACCGCATGGCCCAAGCCCAGCGCCTTACCCTGGCGCACAGCGGTAACCTTCAGCTCAGGCGGCGCGGTATCGCGCAGCAGCTCCAGCAATTCTTTTTTGCCGCGCCGCTCCAGCTCGGCCTCCAGCTCGTAGTTCACATCAAAGTGATCTTCAATGGCCTTCTTGCTGGAATGGGTAACCAGCACAATTTCGGTAATACCGGCGGCCAGCGCCTCTTCCACCACATACTGAATCACGGGCTTGTCTACTACCGTGACCATTTCCTTGGGTATCGCCTTGCTGGCCGGTAAAAAGCGGGTGCCGAGACCGGCGACGGGTAAAACAGCTTTAGTGACCTTCACAGGGGCTCCTGAGTATCCATAGGCTTGCCTTAAATGGGTTCGCCATAAAATAGAGAGTGTGGGGCTAAAAGAGTTCAGCCAGTAACGCGCTTACCTACCAGATTTGCGATGCAAGATAAAAGCCATAAAAAAAGGGCGCTCTCGGCGGGAGCACCCCTCTAGCATATCGTACTCAGCAAACTAACTTAGCCGGCGACAATGGGTGGCAAAGCTCTAACATCAAATGCCTCTTACCATTGTCAGCCATCTCGCTTTCGTTATTAACGGACAGCCGCTTCGCGCAGCACCTCATCAATCACCCTGCAAGTCTTGTCCATTTCCGCTTCGGTCAACGTTGGATGCACCAAAAACATCAGGCTGGTCTCGCCCAACTCGCGCGCCACGGGCAGTCGCTCCGCTGGGCGCCAACCGGTGTTATCAAAGGCTTTTTCCAGATACACCTCAGAACAGGAGCCCTGAAAGCACGGCACACCACGTGCCATGATTTCGCCTGCGATGCGATCCCGGTCCCAGCCCTCGGCCAGCTTCTCGGGCTGCACCTGCACATAGCATTTGTAATGCGCATGCACATTGCCATTGGAGGCATCGAACGCAGGCACACGAACTGCTGCAAACTCATGGCAGGTTTGCCAAATACGCTCGGCATTGTGCGTCCGCGCAGCAGTCCAATCAGCCATGCGCTTGAGCTGAATACGGCCAATCACCGCCTGCACTTCAGTCATCCGCCAGTTGGTACCAAAGCTTTCGTGCAGCCAACGGAAGCCAGGCGCATGCTCACGCTCGTATACCGCCTCCCACGACTTGCCATGATCCTTGTAGGCCCACATGCGCTCCCAGAGCTCACGGTCGTTGGTGGTCACCATGCCGCCTTCACCGCCCGTGGTCATGATCTTGTCCTGGCAGAATGACCAGGCGCTGATGTGACCAATTGAGCCGACGGAGCGCCCCTTGTAACGCGCACCGTGAGCCTGGGCGCAGTCTTCTATTACGTACAGCCCGTGCTCTTGTGCCAAGGCCATGATCGGATCCATATCACACGACCAGCCCGCCAAGTGCACACAGATGATGGCCTTGGTGCGCTCGGTCAATACAGCACGTACGCTGTCGGCAGTAATGTTCTGTGAGTCAGCATCCACATCAGCAAACACGGGCACAGCGCCTGAAGTCACGATGCTGGAAGCAGAAGCCAAAAAGGTACGCGAGGTAACAATCACCTCATCGCCGGCACCCACACCTAGTGCCTGCAACGCCAGGTCGAGCGCCACAGTGCCGTTGGTCAGAGCAATGGCGTAATCGCAATCCGTCCAGGCGGCAAACTCCTTCTCGAATTCGCGCCCTTCCTGGCCTGTCCAGTAATTGACCTTGTTAGAGAGCAGAACATCACGCGCTGCGTTAGCCTCTTCTTCAGTGAAGGAGGGCCAGGGGGAGAAAGGAGTATTAAGCATCAAGAGAACCTATAAGCCAAAAAGGCCGGAGAAATCCGGCCATGAATAATCTGTTTAAAACCGCAACTAGACGACTACATAATCCGCGCCGGTACGCCGGCTACCCTGCAGTCATTCGGCACATCGGCTACTACCGCCGCACCCGCGCCAACCATCACGCCAGAACCAATCTGCACCAGTTGCCGCACTGAACTTCCTATGCCAACCCAGCTCCGATCACCAACAGTCACACCACCGGCAAGATGCGCGCCTGGGCTAACATGCACCGCATTACCCAGCACGCAGTCATGATCAACCGTAGCCCCTGTGTTGATGATCGCTCCGAGGCCAGCTTGGCAATCGACATTTACCACTGCACCAGCAAAGACCACCGAGCCAGCCCCAAGGGAACTATAACGACTGACCCAGGCAGAGGGATGAATGAGCACGGGCATGAGTGCGCCGGCCGCCAACAATGCCCGCGCCTTTGCCTCGCGTATGTCGTTGTCACCAATAGCAACCAGCACTGCGTCAAAGGCGGCAAGGTCAGACAGCAAAACGCTGGTATCACCTACAACAGGCCAATGCGCATTACTCTGCTTTCCAGGCCAGGCATCATCAAAGAAGCACACCTCGTCCCAACCACACAACTCCGCGCAATCAGCGACCACCTTGCCGTGACCACTCGCGCCGAGAATGGCCAGACGTTTCACGAACCGTTACCGGTAAATTTGGACATGGTAGCCTCACCATCAGCACTGATGCCATCACGCACCAGCACCTTCTTGACCGTCAGAAACAGAATTTTGATGTCGAGCCACAATGACTGGTTATCCACATACCAAACATCCAGCTTGAACTTCTCTTCCCAGCTCACGGTGTTGCGACCATTTACCTGAGCCCAACCCGTCACGCCAGGGCGCGCTTCATGCCGGCGGTACTGCTCCGGCGAATATAAAGGCAGGTATTCCATCAACAGCGGGCGCGGGCCAACCAGGCTCATATCGCCCTTAAGCACATTCCACAGCTCCGGCAACTCGTCCAGGCTGGAGGATCGAAGGAATTGTCCAAAGGGCGTCAGCCGTTCGGAGTCCGGCAGAGGGTTCCCGGCTGCATCAGCTGCATCCTTCATGGTGCGGAATTTCACCATTTCAAATGGCTTGCCACCCAAACCGGGACGGACTTGACGAAACAGTACAGGCGAGCCCATCTTGCGGCTGATTTGCCAGGCGACGATGGCGATAACGGGAGAAAGTATCAATAGCGCTGTTACAGAAGCAACTACATCAAAGAAACGTTTCAACATGAGTTAATGCCCTGCCCCTTGATGTGTCGCTTCCAACCATTCCACCCACCGGTCGGACAATCTGTCTCGATCAAACTCCCGTTCTGCCAGCCGACGGGCGTTCAAACCCATTGCCTTTAACCCTTCACGGTCGGCAGCTGCGCTTCCCAGAGCGTCCGCAAAGGCTTGGGGATCAGCAGGCAGTACCGAATAACCGCATTGTTCACGCTCAATCATTCCCGCTAGCCAGCCGGGATAATTGTTCAGAACCGGCAGGCCGGCAGCGATGTAATCGAAAAACTTGTTCGGAGAGGTGCCATAGTAAAAGGCCGGCACGTTCGCCAAAATCTGCATCCCTATATCAGTGGATCGCATCAAGCCTGCCAAGCGGGTCTTATTTACCGGCTCGTGAAATACCACATTGTCCAGCGCCTCCCTGCGGGCACGCTCCAGCAACACAGGCTTGAGTTTTCCGTTGCCGATCAACAGCAGCTTGATGTCGTTGCGTCCGCGCCGCTTCAGCTCCGCTGCGGCATCAAGGACCGCATCCAGCCCGTTGGCCATACCATGGGTACCGGCAAAAATTGCCATCAGATCAGCGTCGGTAATGCTTTCTGGCCGCCATGGCTCCACTTCCTCACTGAAGATATCCAAATCGCAGCCGTTGGGAATCATGGTGATTCGCTCGGAGGGCACGCCGCGCTTTTTAATGCCTTCCACGATGCCGGGCGACAGTCCGATGAGGCGGTGGGCCGAACGATAGCTAGCCCATTCGAGGACTCCCATAGCCCATAGAATCGCCGGGTTGGTGATTACCCCCATAGCCTTGGGTAGCTCGGGCCACAGATCACGCACTTCAAACACAAACGGCTTACCCCGCAACCACCGCGCCAAAATCCCCGGAATACCGGCCGTCAAAGGCGTGGTTGTAGCGAAGACCACATCGTATTTCTCGGTCATCGCAACTTTCACGCTGCGAAAGGCAAAGCTGAGGAAAGTCTTTATCCGTTTGGCAAAGCCGTCACTATTGGAGTATTCGAGATTCAATTCCAATACATCTATGCCATCTACAAAACCTCGGCGTTGACCAGCGACAAATTTCCCAGTCAATCCAGTGGTCCCGCCTTGAGCGCTGCCGCAAACCATGGTGACGCTGTGGCCGCGCTCAACCAACTTGCGCGCCATGGCATAGGACCGAATAGCCCCGGCTCCTTTTGGAGTAACAAAATGCTGATGGAAATAAAGTACTTTCACGCGGTCGTCCATTCGATAGTGGTGATCAACTCACCTGGTTGATCAATTTCGATTTCCAGAACCGGTAGCGGCGTTTTCTGCAAGTAATAGCGAGACTCCCAACCTTCAATCAGTTCAAAGCGCTTTACCGAGACATTTGCGGTAACGGTCAAACTGAACTCACCGGATTGAACGCGCTGCTCTCTTACATCAATCTTCCACTCACCTGGCTTAAGTCGCCACCTTAGTACTGCTTTGCTGGCAAAGCTCGAAACCTGGTCCGTCACTGTCAAGCCCTGCTTTGATAGCTCAACTCGTCGAAAGTGCTCCGCACCCTGCCAATCTTTATAGCCCGCGCCACAGCTCTGGCATTCAACCGCATGAGTAAGAGGCTCTACATGTTTAGCTTTTAGCCAGGCACCAAAAAGGAAACGACTGAGCCGAGGCATCTGGTTACGATCATCGAACTGCACAGTGTTATGTCCTGCGGTGCCAGGGAAGTAGTCCTGCCACTGCTGCTCAGTGTTGTAGCTGTACGTCCCCGCATCTCGCAGCCAGTTCTCTTCTCCTACCCAGAAATCGAGATGCAACGCATCGGCTTGAATCGGCCGAAAACGAAATCGCGGATAACGCAGCAAAGCCATCACAGGCTGCTGTCGGAGGACAAAGTAACCACCATCATCGAACTGAGCGCTGAGCGGCGCCGGCAATTGCTTATCTGGTAGCGCCAGGCCCAGCCAGTAAACCGGCTGGTTCCAATCCCCTTCGTCTGAAAAAGCTCGGGCAGCATGAAACAGCACCGAAGCGAGCTGAACAGATGGCCGATAGTCCCGGTAATCTGTATCGGTGAGGGGCAACAAACGCGCCCCATCATTGGCTCCGACGTTAGGGCCGTCGCCATTGGCCGGGCTTGTCATGTAGCGCAGCCAATCGCTGGCGGCTCTAGCCCGAGCGTTCAACGTCTGGCTAAAGGAAGGCAGCGCCAATTCACGCCGCCAAAGTTCCGCCATGCTCAGGCTATCTAGCATCACCCGATGGTAGTTGAGCGAGTATTGACTGAAAGACCCGTCTTTTTCGATCAGTCGACGAGCTCGATTTTCCAGCCACTTCCGCCCCGAGCGGGCAAACTTTCCACCGCTACCCCGGCCGTTGACCTCCAGCCAGGAACCGCCAATAAAAAGCGCGGCTGCTTCGGACGTCCCGTGATTGTTGTCCTGGGCCATCGCATATAGCACTGTCGGCGCGATGCGCTGCAGGTGAACTTCGACCAGATCCAGCAATCCCGACGTACTGTCACGGGTTTGGCCGAGCAGATGCGAGGCCATCGCGAGATGCATGACCCGAATGGATGCTTCCTGCCCACACTTCCAATTAGGGCCTTTGTACGGAGGGTTGGACCCCAACCAGTCAGCCAGCCAATTGTTCAGCCGCTTTAACGCTTCCGCATTTCCCTTGGCTGCATGCTGGGCACAGGATAAGACCCAATCAAAACGAGAGAACTCCCAGACTGTTTTGATATCGCCAACAGTCGGATCAAAATCAGGAATCTGCCACCAATGTCGTTCTGCCCGTTCAACCGGCTTACCGCTTATACAGCCAGCAATCCATACGGGAGGCTGGTGGTCCAGATCTGTTAGCGATTGTCCGAACGCTTCGCTTTTATGAAACCAGCCGCAGCGCGGTTCAGCGCGCTTATCTGCAACCCCCGTTGGCAGACTGAAAAACGGACCTTTCGGCGCCGCCGCCTCAAGCCGCCGAACGGGATTGAGCCCTGATTTAAGCCCCAGTTTGTATATAGCCACCCTGGCTAGATTGGGGGGTCCAAGACGCCAGGCAGTGCGAGCTTTAATCAATAAGCTGCTCATTGGGCACGCAAGATGTCCGTCGCTTGAATAGTCACCCTGGCGACCTCGAAGATCTCCTCCGATGAGATGGGGGTCGCGGTGCCATGTTCAATTGCACCGAGGAACGCTGCAGCGCAGGCATTTTGCCCCTTGTCCTGCTTCCACAGGTTCATCTTCTTGAAGCCAGGCCAGCCAAAGCCTCTCAGCTTCCGGAAATTATCCAGTTGCAACACACGCCCCGCCGCGAATACCTCGACACGTTCTTTGGGAAAGCTTGCAGCACCATTAGCAAGATAAAGAATCGTACCGAATGAGCCATCGGCAAAGCCGAGCGTAATAGAAGCCTTGTCTTCGGTAATAGCCACACCCGGACTATCTCCCATCCGCCTTGCCTGTACAGACACTATTTCGGAACCAGCTAAGAAACGCATCAAATCGATAAAGTGGCAAGCCTCGCCGATGATACGGCCTCCGCCCACTTCGTTATCCTGTGTCCAATGGTCTGCAGGGATAGCCCCCGCGTTCATCGTCATGATGAAAGACTTCGGCTCATTTACTGACGTGAGCAGCGCCTTCATTTTTTGCACCTGTGGCGAAAAGCGACGGTTGAAGCCAACCATCAGGTGTGCACCACCTTTTTCCCGTGCAGAGGCATAGGACTTTTCGACCATAGCCAACTCATCAAAGGTAATAGCCAACGGCTTTTCTACGAAAACGTGCTTACCTGCGTGTAGTGCAGCAGAAACAAAGCGAGCATGGCTATTGTGGCGAGTTACCACAGCTATAGTATTGATGGTGGGGTTATCAATCATCGCCTGGGTGTCGGTCGTTGCCTCGGCAAAACCAGCCTTCTCACCGTGCACAACGCCGTTAATCCCACCCGAGGTAGAAATCGAATGCATCTGAGCCCCAGCCGCCTTAAAAGCAGGGATCAGCATACGAGATGCATAATTACCAGCCCCCACAAAGCCCACAACAGGTTTGCTTGGGTTGATGGCAGCGCCGCCCATTAGTTTCAATGTCGAAATATGGCGTGATGCTGGTTCGCTCTTGTAAAGCAGTAATATACCCAGAGCTGTTTTATCTGTTGTTAATAGATCGTACGCTTTCGGAGCATCTTCGAAGTCAAAGCGATGGGTAATAAGAGGATTAACGTCCAGTTGCCCCGATGCCATCATATCGAGCACCGCCTCGAAATTACGTTGTTCAGTCCAGCGGACAAAACCTATCGGGTAATCTTGACCTTTTTCTTCATACTCCGGATCGTAACGACCGGGACCGTAAGAGCAGGATACCTGAAAGGTAAGTTCTTTCTCATAAAAATCCGCTCGGTTAAGCTCAAGCCCAGTTACGCCAACTAAAATGATGCGACCACGCTTGCGGCTCATACGCGCGGCCTGGATGACGGGGTCACTCACCTTCGTAGAGGCAGTAATAATTACTCCGTCTACGCCTACACCCCGGCTGAATGCCATACCGGCAGATACAGGGTCTTCCCCTCGACCAGGATTGCACGTCTCGGCACCGAACGTGCGGGCCAGTTCAAGTTTTGATTCGTCAAAGTCAATTGCCAATACGCGACAACCATGGGCACGTAGCAATTGAACAGTAAGCAATCCAATCAAACCTACACCAGTAACCACAAACGCTTCGCCAAGAGTGGGCTGGGCTAGGCGAATACCCTGTAAACCGATGCTGGCGACTACAACAAAAGCGGCTTCTTCATCACTGACCGCGTCGGGTATTTTGGCTGCAAGATTCGTGGATACACGCACCACGTCCGCATGCGCACCATTGGAGACAACTCGATCTCCTATTTTAAAGGTACCAGCACGTGAGCCTACCTCAGCTACTACTCCCACGCTGCAGTAACCCAACGGCAACGGCTGTGCCAGTTTGGACTGTACAGCTTCGATAGTGGTCATCAACCCATCGGTTCCAACCTTTTCAAGCACCATCTTGACTTTCTCAGGTTGTTGACGCGCCTTTTCTAAATATGACGCTTTGCCGAAACCAACCAGCATTCTTTCAGTACCTGCAGAAATCAAAGAGATACTGCTGTTAATTAGTAATGATGCCGCAGAGTTTGCAGGAGCAGGGCTGTTCACCAAAACCGTCGATCCTTTGGACATATCTTGCATTACCTGCTTCATCTTTAACCTCTAACTTTAATAGACTTTGCCGGCACACCGGCCACGTAAGTAAAAGCAGGAACATCTTTCGTTACGACACTGCCTGCGGCTATTACTGCCCCTTCACCTATAGAAACTCCCGGCAAAATAATGCATTGGGCTCCAATCCAAACATCGTCTCCTATATTTACTGGAGATTTAGCATGTCCCGCTTCAAAGATGCGATGAGGAATACTAGGGACATTGTGGTTAGATGAAAGAATATGACTATTATAACCAATCAAAACTCGATCACCTATTGATACGCCTCCATCAGTTGTCACTAAGACACCCTTCGCAAAATCGACGTCATCACCTACGATTAAGTTTCGCCCTGGGAAGATCCAGACCCCAGGATAAAAGACTATTCTTTTACCTAGCTTTGCTTTGAACAATACACGAAGATACTGGCTTTTGAGGCGATTAAGAACCCTAAAACGTGGCATTAAGAAAATCAGCCAGGACACGGTTTCGACAAAAACGACAAAAAAATATTTCATTTGCGTCCTCCGTGCTTATCTAGCGCAGATTCAATCAAGTCTACATATAACTGAAATTTTTGATCCGGGGTAGGTAGCGCTCTCAATTTTTGTTTGCCATGCTCAATCAAAGCATTAATCGATATTCTATCTGCTAGGTTCTTTGCCAAAATATCAGCGGCAACTTTCGGTTTTTCCGGATTAATATAAATCGCTGCGTTTCCGCAGGCCGATCTCGCCCATTCAGCGTCTGTACAAATCAATGGTTTATCTGCTGCCCAAGCTTCGACCCAGTTATTACTAAAGCTCTCTAAAAGAGCTACATTTATGACTGCATCTACGCGCTCAAGGATGGAGGCCACGCTATCCGGCTCAACCGGTCCTATGTTGGTCAACGCTTTACTAATTCCAGCGTTGCTAAATCTTAATTTTATAAAGGCAAGATATGCAGAGTTTTCAGGCAAGGTCGTTATGAGACTAAATGTTAATCCGATCTCGTGAAGAGCGCTGAGCACTTCAGCAAGGAGGTGAATGCGCTTATTCGGGTGGGGACCGGCAAGATAAAGAATTTTAAAGTCAGAAATTGATTTTTCTTCTTTCGAACCCCAGCCCTTTTCTATCTGACGTAGCACCCTTAAACTGGGAGACATTTCTACGACATGAACAATTTTATCTTTGAACACAGAGGCTCTAGACCTGTCAGCTAAATACGTTGTCTCTACGATAATTTCATTTGACTGCAATGCTAAATATAACCTCAAGCGGTCAATACAAGATTTAATCCTCTTTTTTGCTGGAGATAAAAACCCCCAAAAATCTATTTCATCTTGAATTATATTAGAATAAGCAAAACCCGAAATCTTATAAAACCCAGGAGAAAGCAAAGGCGCGCCACCAAAAAGTGAAAAAACCAATCGCGCATTGAGCTTTTTAAATATAAAAAAGCCATAAAATAACTCATAAGCAATACGCCCAACTCGCCCTCCAGGCACACTCTTAAAAGTAACGTTATTTTGCGAGCAAAAAGATTCAATGAGAGTATTTCGAGTGCATACTACAATATAACGCCCATCAAACTCATTACTCCGCTCACTTAGCAACGACAGAAAACTGAGGGCATTTTGCAACCCTCCACCAGCCTTTACCGGAACCAGATTAATAACAACCATGCCGCTTCTCTTTGAGATAAAATTTAAATTTTTAAAGATAACGAGTCACCACAACTAGCTGAACTCAACTTAGAGCCCGACCAAACCTACCAAAAAGAAAAGAAAAGAAAAAGTAGCCAGACTTGCTTATTACGTAAAACGCATATTTACTCAACTCCCCAGGCGACCTTATATAGCAGTTACCCGCCCCTTCGAAAGAGCGAACCTTTGGAGAACCTTCTAAAACAGCATGATAATATTTTTTTCGCTCCGCTTCAGAAGCCAAAGAGTATAATCGCGCAAATATATTTAAATAAAATCTAAACAACAAATGGTTAAGAAACTTACTTTGACTTTTTGTGCAACCGAGCGACCGCCAATAGGCGTTAATATCAAGTACAGAGCCACATGCATCCAAAATATTGTTACCACCTGAGCGAGCGCGCTCTGATGTGGATCCCTGACGCCTAATATATTGGTATATCGACTCATTTAAAAAACAAACATTTTTGCAATGCGCCACATATTTATAAGTGATATTCCAATCTTGAGCAAAAGGAACATCTAGGAAGGTAATCTTCTTTAATATCGAGGCCTTAAATAATTTAGAACACGCTGACGGGGGAATCTTGTAAGCAACTGAACGACCTTCATACATTTCAACATGCAATCCAGTCAAATTATAATTAAAAATTCGACCTTTAATTTGTCGCCCTGTTTCATCTACCAAGGACATGTCAGCACAAACCAGATCAGGCGAGTAGGATTCAATTTCACTATTGAACTTTGCAAGACAGTTAGTGCTTAACCGGTCATCTGAATCCAAAAAAACGATATAATCGCCACTACAAAACTGAACACCTGACATCCTGGCGCTATTAGCACCTTTCGCAAGGTTTTTAATGAGCTTCAGATTAGAAAACTTTGCTAACCGGCTCTCTACCAGCTCCCACGAACGATCACTTGAATGATCATCAACAACTACAACCTCAAAACCACTCATATTCTGAGCGAGTGCAGAGCTCAGGGTATCAACAATTGTGAGCTCAGCGTTAAACATTGGAATTATAATGGAAAACCTCATATAGCCTCTCTCCTGATCGAATTCCTTGAGAGGAAGAGCATCAATACGAACATAAGTGCAAAAAACAAAATAATATACAAGTTACCGCCTCTTGTACCAAGCCGAAAATAGAAGACACCTGTCGACATGAGCTGAAAGTAGAACCCCATTACTAGAAGGTATAACACGGGATTAACACGGCGCTTACGAAAATACAAAGTAAATGGCAGAGCTATGAGTGCTACCAGTATGACCAATGAAAAATACCCGTTCACCGCATAAAAATCTTTTGCCAGTGTCCCAAAGGTCCATTCGTAGACTTCGTAGCGCTGGACTTTAGCACCATCCCCGCCAAAAAAAGAAGATATCAGGGGAAACCTTAGATCAAGGCCATAGAACTGTTCTTGTTTCAGGATCGTTTCAGCAAAAACATAAGGCTGTTGCCCAATATATCCAACAGTTCCACTTAAGAGCCGATCTGTATCACCATCGCTAAAAAACCTTTGTGCAGTAAATGAGGCAAGCACAAATAACATCCCCAACGACCCCACAAACAATATAGCCTTAAACCGTCGAACTAACTTTTCGTCCAAGACCGGCTCAAAAAGATAAAACACAAAAAACATTGTAAAAATCCAAAATAACGCGCCATCACGTGCTGTAAACGCCAAGCTAGACACAACATACAACGAACTACCCAAAAACATGGTTAACTTAAAATATAATGACATGCCTTTGTATAATGAAAAGAAAAACATGAAAATAAATACAACATAAAAACTAGACGTAACTACCGCGATAGTGGTGAAAATATTTTGCGGCAAAACACCTTGCCCATCTACATTCAACCCCTCGCGCACTTCGAGTGCACCAAAACTAATTGCTTTCAAAGCATAGGGTACTTGGTACACAAAAGAAAACAGAATTAGGATTGAGCATCCTAAGTAAAAAAAGTACACCCCATAACCCACATCCAGAGTGAATGATGTAAACTTAAAGCCTTTAAACAACACTATCGGCGCCAACATTACCAGCAAAGATGCGGTGTATATTAAATAGCTAAAAAAGGAATGTTGAGCCATATTGAAATACGGCAGAAGATCCTGATCAACGAATAGCGATGATACTGCGCTCAGCATATAGATAGCCAACAGAACAAAAAACGGATTACCCTTATAAGCCAAGTACAGGGCGCCACCTTTTTTATTTATCGAAAACAAACACACGTAGCAGAATGCACACATCAAAAGAAGGTGTATAACAATCACTTTTTAGGACCTATAATCAACTTAATAGTCTGGAACCTTAAGATACTTGTCGCGTGATACGCTATCAAAACCAGTATCCCATAGGCGAAGGCATTTACACTTAGCACCAAGATCGGAAGTTTTATATTTAGTATGAGTGCAGGGAGAAATGCTGCAGGACCACATATTGCAACGGTGCCAAGCCTTAACCCCAGGCGCTTGTACGGCAAAGTGTTTTTCATGCTGACACCGAATCCGCTCGAAATCTTATAAAGATTAAAAGGGACGGTCCAAAGGTACACTGTAACTACAGTAGCGATTGCCACGCCTATGGTTCCGAACAAATAATACATCAATATACTTAAGATTATATTAATGAGCAGCTCGACCAAACTTCTAACCATTATGACTTTACTATACCCAAGCGCAACCAACGCCGTACCATAAAAAACTATTCTAATCGGCAACAAACATAAATACACCCTGAATGGATTAGCGCTATGTGAAAACTCTTCACCAAACAAGGCAATCATAAATATTTCAGCATTAATAAAAAAGAAGACAAATGCTGGAAATAGAACAAGTGATGACATTAGTGATATGTGATGAAAAGAAAGCAAGGCATCTCCCATCTTGCCTTCATTGCACAGCTTTGACATTTTCACTAAAGAAGCCGTGCCCAAAGCACCGGTGACTATTGAAATCAGTGGAATTTCAATAGCCCCATTGGCATATATTGCGTAAACCTCTGCGCTCTCAAAAAAAGATACTATGGCTTTATCCATATGCTGGCTCAAGACACCTACCATAGAAGCGATGCCAACTGGAAAACTGAATGCACAGAGAGCAATCATACTGACTTTGTTGTCAACAGTATCTAACTTCACTATTTTCAGACAGAACAAAAAGGCGCCAACAAAGAAAACCGTCATCAGCCCAGTTCGCAGATAGATCATCATATGGAAGTCTTGCAATAGTATTGCGCTAGCTGACACTATAAACGCAGAGAAAACCACATGAAAAAAATTGAAAATTGTATAATATTTCAGCAGCGGGGAATCGACATAGAACGCCATCAAAATTGGCAACGCTATATTAACAAACAAATAAGCTAGCGCCACATACTCAAGGCCATTGAGATTTTCGCCAGAAATCAATATAAACAAAAAAGGCTTTAAAGGATTAATCAAAAACAACCAAAATAGTACGCAGGCTATAAACACGGCCCCCATACTCTTTAAAAGCAAATCAGACTTTTGATACATGGAAAAGAATTTATATATTGATTGCGCCAATCCCAACCCCAATATAGGCGCCACCAACTCACACGCAAGATAAAACTGTCTATATACTCCGTACGATGCCACATCTAGATAACGGGACGCAATTATGAGAATAAATAATGAACAAAGGGCTGTTGCCCCAGTGTTTAGAAAAATAGGAATGAACTTTTGTTTTATACTCATCTTATAGGTCAGGATAAACTTTACCGAAATACATTTCTACACTCTTCAGGGCTTTGTATTTTTCCACATCACGGTAGCCTACACATCGCTGCTTGCTACCAACGACTATAGATAAGGGCTCAACATCCTTTGAAACAACGGTATTCATGCCGATAATGCTACCTTCCCCAATCGTAACACCGGGGAGTATAGAAACATTCATGCCAATCCAAACTGAGTCTTCGATGTGTACAGGCGCCAAAACATATGTATTGTCATATGGTATAGTCTCGCCCGCAACATTGTGATTAGAGCTATATATCGTTACATTTCGAGAGATTTGACAGTTTTGACCTATAACGATGCCGCCCAGCCCATTCAAGTGACACCCTCTTCCAATGCGGGTGTGATCCCCGATAGCGATCAAATCGGCTCCAACCACGTGGGTGAATCCATGAAACCTAACATTGGCGCCTAAGTTTTTTATTCCTTGCGAAGAAACATATCCCTTAACTCGCTCCATCCTGTAATGCAAGAACCGATAATAAGGCTTAACGAATATATAAAATATGATAAAAATTGCAGCTTCCACCCATTTCCGCATTACCATTATGTTTACTCACCTTGCCACATTATGATCACGCTTAAGATCTTAGACGTTACGCCTTTAATTGCAGGGGCGCGCCTAGTCCCCTGCTCTGAGCTAAGCTTTAAGCTCGTATTACTCGCGCACTAGCGGTTCGGAAGCGGCCTCTACAATCTATTATTAACTTAGCATGTTCATTTATTAAGTCGTAATCAAATCGATCATGATCTGTTGATATGATAACCGCGTCGTAATTCTTTAAAGCATTTTCATTCAGATCGACACTTTCAAGATCAAAGTCATATCTTCTCATTTCAGGAAATACTGGTACGTGAGGGTCGCTGTAAGCAATATCGCACCCCTTATCCCGAAGAATTTCCATTATTTCCACCGCTGGTGATTCTCGCATGTCGTCCACATTCTTTTTGTATGCGATGCCAAGCATTAGCACTTTACTTTTACTAATAGCGATACCTTCGTCATTAAGCGCATCCACCACTTTACTTACGACGTAATTTGGCATTTCCCGGTTTATCTCTCCGGAAAGCTCGATAAACCTCGTATTAACGCCATACTCTCTAGCTTTCCAAGTTAAATAAAATGGATCAATAGGAATACAATGCCCTCCCAAGCCCGGACCAGGGTAGTAAGCAGTGAAGCCGAAAGGCTTGGTTGCCGCTGCATCTACCACTTCAAATATATCAATGCCCATGCGGTCCGCCACAACTTTCATTTCATTTACCAAACCAATATTAACCGCTCGGTGGATATTTTCGAGCAACTTGGTCATTTCGGCCGCTTTAGTCGAACTCATCGGGACCACGCGATCGATAGCTTGCTTATATAGCGCGGTGCCGACCTCAAGACAAGCTGGTGTATGGCCGCCAATAATTTTTGGAATAGTGCGAGTTTCAAAATTGGGATTACCTGGGTCTTCACGTTCTGGTGAATAAACTAGATAAATATCATCTCCTACAATCAAACCGCGTTCCTGAAGGCGCGGGAGCAGCTCTTCTTCAGTAGTCCCAGGGTAAGTCGTGCTTTCCAGCGAAACGATCTGACCTTGACGCAAATAAGGTTTGAGCGCGTCAGTAGTACTGATCACGAAGCTCATGTCGGGCTCACGATATTTATTCAGGGGCGTGGGCACGCACAAAATCAGTGCGTCACACTCGCCAACCCGTGCGAAATCTGTAGTTGCTTCGAACCCAGTCTCCACGGCAGCTGTGATTTTTTCCGCTGGAATGTGTTCTATATAACTCTCTCCCGCGTTTAGCTTTGCGACCTTCCCCTGATCAATATCAATTCCCAACACCCTGAATCCGATGTTGTTATAACGCAGCATCAATGGAAGGCCAACATACCCCAGCCCGACAATCCCAATGACTGCCTCTTTAGTTTCATATTTCTCAATCACAGTGTAGATATCGTTTTTCATTGTCATTCCGTGTTAAATATAAATTCCGCGACAGTCAATTATTTTGGCGCCTGCAACCCGCAACTCGGCGCTCCGCTCTTTGAAAGACCTATGATCCACTAAAATCACAATTACCTGTGCATTTAGTCCTTCTTCAAAAGTACCGAGATGGCAGTTAGTCATAGAATCCGGCAACTGTAGTATATTAGGTTCAACTATCGTAACTCTGTGAGGATGCTTTCTTGCGAGTTCCTTGGCGATTCCTAATGCAGGACTTTCACGCAGATCATCGATATCTGGCTTAAATGTCACCCCGTAGCATGTGATATTTACATCATCGACTTTTTTACCAGGGTTATCTGATATATATTGAGCAATTTGCTCCTCTATTTTCCGAAGCACCCATCTTGGCTTATCATCATTCACATTACGCGCGACTTTAATCATTCGCGCTTCGTCGGGTGTTTTGCTAACTATAAACCAAGGATCGACGGCAATGCAGTGCCCTCCAACACCCGGCCCAGGTTGTAGGATGTTCACTCGTGGATGTCGGTTAGCTAGACTTATCAGCTCCCATACGTTGATATCAAGTTTGTCCGAAATCATGGACAACTCGTTAGCAAATGCGATATTTACATCACGGAAACTATTTTCTGTTAACTTACACATCTCCGCAGTTCTGGCATTAGTAGTAATGCACTCCCCTTCGACAAAGGTCTTATATAGACTGCAAGCCGCATCAGAACACTTCGGAGTCATGCCACCGATAATACGATCGTTCTGCACCAATTCGCGCAACACATGTCCCGGCAAGACTCGCTCAGGGCAATGAGCAATTCTAATATCAGATTCCTCGCCATTTGTTTGCGGGAAAGTAAGGTCTGGCCGAGTTTCAGAGAGCCACTCCGCCATCTGCTCGGTGGCGCCAACAGGAGAGGTGGATTCTAGGATGACTAAGTTCCCCTTTTTTAGCACGGGCGCTATCGCTCTTGCAGCCGCTTCTATGTAGCTCAAATCCGGGTCATGGTTATGCCCCTTGAAGGGGGTAGGCACTGCGATCAAAAATGCATCAGCCGGCTCAGGTGTAGTGGTTGCCCGCAAATAACCCTCCTTGACCGCTGCATGGACGACCATATCTAAATCTGGTTCGACGATATGAATTTCGCCTCGGTTAATCGTATCTACAGCTTTTTGATTAACATCCACCCCGATCACTTTAATTTTACGCGAAGCAAATACAGCGGCTGTAGGCAAGCCAATATAGCCTAAGCCGATCATGGAAATAGTGGTGAATTGCATTTTGTTTCCCTTGAAGCAAATTAGCTTTCGATTAGTTAGCCGTGGTACCAACTTAGCAAGCTTTCACGAATGCGTTTACAGGCTTGGCCGTCCCCATATGGATTATGCGCCCGGGACATCGCCGTATAAGCTTGTTCATCATTAAGTAAAACGTCCAAATTTGCTCGGATGGCAAAGACCTCAGTACCCACCAACTTCACCGTTCCCGCTTCGACCGCTTCTGGTCGTTCAGTAGTGTCACGCATCACCAACACTGGTTTACCGAGAGAGGGGGCCTCTTCTTGGATACCGCCAGAGTCCGTAAGGATGATGTACGCTTTATTCATCAGATAGACGAACGGCAGGTAGTCCAGCGGCTGTATCAGGTGAACATTATTAATGCCCTGTAATAGGCGGTTTACCGGATCACGAACGTTGGGATTGAGATGGACTGGGTAGATGATCTCAGTATCAGGGTGCGCCTGAGCTGTCTCGACCAAAGCTTGGCAAATACGTTCAAATCCACCACCAAAGCTCTCCCGGCGATGCCCGGTCACTAAAATCAATTTTTTCTCTGAATTCAGAAACTTGAACTGCTCGCAGAAAGACTCCTGCAGTTGCTGGTTACTATCGAGCTTCGCTACCACTTCAAGCAATGCATCAATCACTGTGTTACCAGTAACTTCAATGCTCCCCTCTTTAATCCCTTCATTAAGGAGATTTTGCTTTGAAGTAGGAGTAGGAGCGAAATGCAGTGTGCTTAGTGTCCCAGTAAGTTTACGATTACCCTCCTCCGGCCACGGGGAATAAATGTTACCGGTACGCAGTCCGGCTTCCACATGGCCCACCGGGATTTGCTGGTAATAAGCCGCAAGGGTCGCAGCAAATGTAGTCGCGGTATCGCCATGAACCAAGACGACATCGGGTTTGAAATCGGCTAGTACGGTTTTGAGCCCTTGCAAAATGCCAGTTGTGATGTCGGTAAGGTCTTGGCCGGGCTTCATGATGTTCAGGTCGTAGTCAGGCGTAAGCTCGAACAGTTCTAACACCTGGTCCAGCATTTCACGATGCTGGCCGGTTACGCATACTTTTGCGTCAAACCTTCCATCTTCCGCCAACTGGATAGCCAAGGGGGCCATCTTGATGGCTTCTGGCCTAGTGCCGAATACACAGAGGGTTTTGAGCTTGTTCATTGGTGCACCTTTTGCTGGGCAGGGAATTTACCCCGCTTTCATCGAACCGGTGCTCAATGTTCCTTAGTAAAGGAACATTGAGCGACTAATTGGTTATTCCACTGTTACAGATTTGGCCAGGTTTCTCGGCTTATCTACGTCCGTCCCTTTTACCAGGGCCACGTGATAGCTAAGCAGCTGCAGCGGGATGGTGTAGATGATCGGGGATACGCTTTCGTATACCCAGGGCATCTTGATATGGGTGATGCCGTCGCCGTTGTCCAGATCTGCCCTTTCGCAGGCGAAGTTGATCAGCTGGCCGCCGCGGGCGCGCACTTCCTGCAGGTTGGATTTGAGCTTTTCCAGCAGGCTGTCGCTGGGAGCAACACTGACCACGGGCATATCTTCATCCACCAAGGCCAGCGGGCCGTGTTTGAGCTCGCCGGCGGCGTAGGCTTCTGCGTGAATGTAGGAAATTTCCTTGAGCTTGAGCGCCCCTTCCATGGCGATGGGGTAATGCGTGCCGCGACCCAGAAAGAGGGCGTGATGCTTGTTAGCGAAAGTGTGCGAAAGGGCTTCGATGGTGCAGTCCAGTTTAAGCACCTGCTCCACCAGAGTCGGCAGCCCACGCAGTGCACGCACGTTGGCGGCAATCATCTCGGGGGCGCCTTTGCGCTCTTGCGCCAGCGCGGTGGTCAACCATAGCAGCGCCACCAGTTGGGTGGTGAAGGCTTTGGTGGAGGCTACGCCAATTTCTGGCCCGGCCTGGGTGAGCAAGCGCCAGTCCGCCTCACGCACCAGCGAGCTGCCGGCCACGTTGCAAATCGCTAGGGTGCCGAGGTAGCCCTGTTGCTTGGCGTACCGCAGGGCTGCCAGGGTATCTGCGGTTTCGCCGGACTGGGAGATGGTAATCAGCAGTGTGCCGTCCGGCACACACACATGGCGGTAGCGGTATTCACTGGCTACCTCTACCTGGCAGGGTATGCCGGCCTGGTCTTCTATCCAGTAGCGTGCCACCAGGCCCGCGTGGTAACTGGTGCCGCAGGCCACAATGTGGATGTTGCGAATATCTTTCAGACGGTTTTCGGCCTCGGGCCCCAGCACAGCAGTCAGTACATGGCCGTCGCCCAGGGTGCCGCTCAGGGTATTGACTATGGCTTCTGGCTGCTCGTAGATCTCCTTGAGCATGTAGTGGCGATACTCGCCTTTGTCCAGGCTGTGCGCAGCGTGCTCGTAGCGTTGCACCGGGTGTTCCACTGTCTGGTTGCTGCTGTTCCAGATACTGCATTCATCCAGCGTGAGGCGGGCGTGCTCGCCCTCCTCCAGATAAATGAACTGATCCGTCACCTGCAGCAGGGCCAAGGGGTCTGAGCCAATAAAGTGCTCTTCACTGCCAATACCAATCACCAGCGGGCTGCCCATGCGGGCGCAATACAAGGTGTTGGGTTCATCCTGATGGATAATGCCCAGGGCGAAGGCGCCGTGTATCTCGGTGAGGGTGCTGCGCAAGGCGCAGAGCATATTGGGCTTTTTGGCGTAGTGATGCGCCAACAGATGCGCGACTACTTCGGTGTCGGTATCGGAGGTAAAGACATAACCAAGTTCCTGCAGGCGCTGGCGCAGGTTATGGTGATTCTCGATAATGCCGTTGTGCACTACGGCCAGGCGTTTGGACAGGTGCGGGTGGGCGTTTTGCTCAGACGGCTTGCCGTGCGTCGCCCAGCGGGTGTGGGCGATACCCAAGTGACCGTTGGCGGGCGCTGATTCCAGCGCATTCTCCAGTTCAGCGACCTTACCCATGGCGCGGGTACGTTGGATGCCATTACCGTCTGCCAATACGGCGACGCCGGCTGAATCGTAGCCGCGATATTCCAGCCGACGTAAGCCTTCGATAAGGATGGGGGTGATATTACGCAGTGAGACTGCGCCGACTATTCCGCACATAGAGGGTGGATCTTCCTGTTAGAGGCAACTGCTGGTAACCGCTGCGATGGGCTGCATCGACGCCGGCTTCGAGCCCGGCGTTCCCTGTTGGTTCATTTTTTGCACGCTACCGCCCCAAGATTTACAGTCGGCTTCTCGAGGACGTGAACCAGCGCACAATATTACGATTCATAAAACAAAAGCTGATAAAGCACACGTAGTAGCTTCTCAAAGCTCTTGCTGGCGAATCGATCGGCATTCTGTGATGCCTGTTATATAGGATATTTATTTCAGAAAAGATTTCAGGCTGTCGATCTGAGGGCCTTCAGCGGCACACTCATCTGCTGCTGTCGATGCATGAGGCTCAGCAGGATGATTGCCCTTTCCTCGCCATCAAGACTGCTAAAGATGGCGTCCAGGTCGCGTAAAGGTCCTGTAGTCAGGGCAACAACATCACCGCTGGCAAAAATTGGTTCACTCGAAGGGCGTTGCTGTACACGACTGCGGATATTGCTCAGCAGTTGGTCAGACAGTGGTACCGCTTGATTGGCAAAGGTAACTAGACGCAAAACGCCCCGAGTTGACCGAATGGGATGCCAGCTTTCAGTGAATTCGCAGAGTTTGATAAACAAGTAGCCAGGAAATAGCGGCTCGTTTAGAGAGACGGCTTTGCCATGACGCAGGCGCTCAACTTGATGCAGCGGCAGGTAGCAAGTGTAATCTTGATTGCGCAGATTCTCTTCGGCACGCGCCTCTTGCCGAGGTTTGCACTGGATGAGATACCATTTTCCTGGAGCTGCCTGTGACATCCTGTCCTTCAATCGCGCCTTGCTGAACGCGCTGCTGTATTGCTGGCTCGCGGCACCTGAGTGCTGGCAAACGGCCATTTTCGCGATGAACTTGAGGCCCTATGTTACAGTCAGGGCCGTAAGGGCGACAAGCGTTAAACAGGAATTTGTTCTATTTAGCGCAATATAGCTGGTTGTTTTGAGTCATGGTTTTGGCTTGTAATGGTAGTGAGCAGGTGCAGTTAAGGTGGTTTTGGGGTGGCTGGATTGCGATTTTGCGTTTGGTTTGTGGCTTGGTGTGCTGAGGGGTATATCTCCGGCCACACCTGGCGGGCAGCTCCCCAACTTGGCGCTCGCGACGACACAAGCACCTTTCTTCCATCACCTCTGTGTTGTCCGCCCATAAAGAGTGGTTAGGGGTGTGTAGTGGCGGGGCTTCAGTCGGAAAAACCCGGCTTTCCTGGGCCTGGCTCTGCTATAGGTGAGCTATGTCAGTTTTACAGTGTTTGGGGCATTACCGTTTTCGCCTTTAGGCGAGCCAAGGTGGCATGCTTGCCCATGCCCCCTTAGCGATCCCCCAGGGCACCCAGCTGCGCGGCCCTTCGGGTTCGCTGCGTTGCTCAAGCTGCCGGGGACGTGCGCAAACTCGGCGCTTCGCACCTCAGACACCGCGCACATCTTTTTCCCGGCAACTCTGCGCTACTCGCCCGCTCAGATGGGATGGTTTGTACCGTGCAGTTGAGTAAGCTTGTGTTCGCTATAGAGAAAACCGAGTGGTGGCATTGTGGGGCCGGGGGTGGGCTTGGCTATTGAGCTCAACTGAACCTTTGCTGGCCGGGATGGAACCCGGCCTTCCATGACTCTGCAGCGCTCCGCTCCATCTGGGAGCCCAGCGTTGGTGGGTAGCAGGTGTACATAGGAAGGTCGAGTTCCATCTCGACCAGCAGCATAACCGGCAATAAAGTGATAACTCCGGAGCGCAGACCACCAGAACAGTGACTGCCTAGCTAGCTGGCCGGGATGGAACCCGGCCCTCCATAAATCTGCTCTGTTACGGATGGAGTCCAGCGTTGGTGCGAAGCAGGTGTGACTAGGAAGGTCGAGTTCCATCTCGGCCATTGTGCTCGACTGCACCGCTGCTGGCCGGGATGGAACCCGGCCCTCCAGAAATCTGCTCTGTTAAGGCTGGAGTCCAGCTTTGGTGCGAAGCAGGTGTGGCTGGAAAGGTCGAGTTCTGTCTAGGCCAGCGTGCTCGACTGTGCCGCCGCTGGCCGGGATGGAACCCGGCCCTCCATAAAGCAGCTGGAATTTATTATTGGGGTGAATCCGGTGTGCCCATAGACTGTGGCTTGTGTTGGCTGGCGGGCTTTAGCTTGGGATGGTTACTTGTAGTTCTTTAGATTTTTCCTGTGCTGCTTGTCGTAGTTTGGTGGCTAGGGTGGCTTTGGCGCCTTCGTCGCCGTGGACTAGGCGTACTTCTTTGGGCCAGTGGTGCATGCCGGTAATAAAGCTGACTAAGCCTTTTTGATCAGCGTGTGCAGAGTAGCCGCCCAGCGTGTGTACGCCTGCGTTGATGGTGTAGCGTTCCCCATCCAGGTCTACGTAGCCGTTTTGCGGGCCGTGCTGTTGGATGGCGTGGCCTGGTGTGCCGCGGGCTTGATAGCCGACGAAGGCGACATTGTGCCGAGCATCCCCTAGCATGGCCTTGAGGTAATTGACGACCCTGCCTGCGGTACACATACCACTGCCAGTGATGACGATAGCGGGCTGGCGGGTTTGGGTGAGACGGTTAACCATGCTCTGGTGCTGGGCATGGGTGTTTACCGTCAATAGTTGCTTGAAGGCCAGTGGCTGACGACCAGTCACTACCCGCTTAAGGGCTTCTGCATCCCACCAGGGTTTAAGTTCGCGATATAGCTTGGTAAAGCGCGTGGCTAATGGAGCATCCAGAATCACCGGAATTTTCTGCCAGGCTTGAGCACCGTCGATAATGCTTTCCAGCTCGTAGAGCAGCTCTTGGGTGCGGCCTATACTGAACGCTGGAATAATCACACTACCCCCATCAGCTAACGCGCGCTCCAATACGTGCTTTAGGCGAGCTCGCCGATTGCGTCGACTCTCGTGCAAGCGGTCACCGTAGGTGCTTTCGAGCACCACCACGTCAGCGGCGTAAGGTGGGCGCGGCGCCGGAAGCATGGGAGCGTGAGGCGCACCCAGGTCTCCGGAGAATACGATGCGTTTTGTTCTGTTTTGCAGCGGGTAACGCACATCGCACTCGACATAGGCCGACCCCAGGATGTGCCCGGCGCGTTGAAAGCGAATACGGCAAATCAGATCTGGGCGCTCAAGCAAGGTCACCCACTTTTTATAGGGATGGCCCTGCAGCCTGCCCGCCACTTTTTGCACAAAGCGGTTTGCTAGTTTAGCGTCGCGCTTGATGCCCACCTTAAAGGCGTCTTCCAACACCGCAGGCATAAGAGCGGCTGAAGGCTCGGTGCAATGAATGGCCTGCTGAAAACCTGCGGCCATCAGCCAAGGCAGGCGGCCGATATGGTCTACGTGTACATGCGTAACAACTAGTGCGCGCACCGACTTTAAAGCAAATTCGACCGCTAACCGATCCTGCCCTGCGCCCGCGCCAGACGTCTCGGCGCCTTGAAACAGGCCGCAATCAATCAACAGGCTGTCGTTATCAGTCAACCACAATTGGTGACATGACCCGGTTACTCCGTTAACAGCACCGTGGTGCTGAATCCTTGGATATTCATCACACATAAACAAGCTCCTTTTGTGTGGCAAAGCTTATGTAGGTCACTCAAATAATTCGGCGAACCAGTCCACAATTCCCGCTCAAACCCTATATCCGATCCCAGGATTACAGAGAGACTCTTTCGCAAATCGAGTATTTACGGGCTATATAGGGTTGCAGCAGTTGACAACCTCAATCACAATCGCCGCAGCAACTGGCTTATCGAGCCACTGGGTTTTGCGGATGGCTTGACCCAACATAAGGCAGAAACTACAGTTGCCGCCCTATTTATTTGAATCAGCTGCCTAGTTTTGGATGGCTCAATACCGAATGATCAAATCGATTATTGTTGTCTGTGTTGGCAATATCTGCCGTAGCCCGACCGCGGAAGCCTTGCTGCAAGCCAAGCTGGCGGACAGCCAGATTCAGGTGTGTTCGGCAGGCCTAGGTGCCTTGGTAGACAAGCCCGTAAACACCACTGCCGCAGAGGTAATGGCTGCTGCAGGTTATTCACTGCCTAACCACAAAGCCAGACAACTGACGCCCGCCATGCTGCGTGACGCGGATTTAGTGCTGGCGATGGAAAACGGCCATATACAGTCTATTCACGCGATGGCTCCCCACGCGCGCGGCAAGACTATGCTGTTGGGTAAATGGCTAGACAATAAAGAGGTGCCTGATCCTTACCGCCAGCAGTTACCGGCATTTGAACATGTATTCCGGATAATGGAACAAGCAACCAATGCATGGTTGCCCTATCTCAAACACTGACTTTTATTTGTAATGGAAAACACCCAGTAATGCAGACTACTTCCGCGCCTACCGCCAACGAAACGAGCGACGAAATCGATCTATTGGCCCTACTGGGTGCACTGATTGATCACAAGCTGACCATCATTGCCTGCACCCTTGTGTTCGCGGTTTGTGGTATCGCTTACGCACTGCTATCTACCCCTATCTACCAGGCCAACGCCGTTATTCAGATAGAAGAGAAGTCGCAGGGCATCGGCAGCTTATTGGGTGATGCTTCTGGTGGTGAGATGTTTTCCAGCGCCAGCGCAGCAACGACTGAAATAGAGCTACTCAAATCCCGCAAGGTGATTGGCCAAGCGGTCGACAACCTCAAGCTGGACATAGTCGCAGAACCTAAGCTGATGCCGGTGATTGGCTCTTTTTTCTATCGCCGCTTTAGCCCTACATCAGATGATCCATTAGCCAACTCTTTTCTCGGCTTTGATAGTTATGCCTGGGGCGGTGAGCGGCTTCAAATATTCCAGATTGAAGTGCCGCCCGTTTACGAGGGTAAACAGCTTGTTTTGCGTGCTGAAGATAATAATGGATTCACACTGCTGAATGAAGACGGCGAAACCCTTGTGACTGGCACAGCAGACCAACCGCTGGACGAGCAAGGCTTTCGCATTCAAATTGAAAAGCTATCCGCTCACCCCGGCACTGAGTTCCTAGTAGCCAAGCGTAATGATCTTAGTACTATTCTCGACTATCAACGCCGCGTAGGCGCCAGTGAAAAAGGCAAAGATTCCGGAATCGTTTCGCTAAGCTTGGAAAGCCCCCACCCTGCCAAAGCCACCGCCACCCTGAATGAAATCAGTCGCCTTTACGTACGTCAGAATGTAGAGCGCAAGTCTGCTGAAGCCCAGCAGAGCCTGGATTTTTTGAAAGAACAACTACCTGAAGTGCGCCGCCAGCTTGAAGCCGCAGAGAATGCGCTAAACGAATATCAAGCCAGCGCTGGCTCCGTGGATATAACACTCGAAACGCAGGCTGTATTGGACCAGGTGGTAGAGCTGGAGACCGCCATTTCCGAGCTCGCCCTGAAACGCTCAGAAATGGAACGTCGCTTCACCCGCCAACACCCCACCTATCAAGCCCTGATGGAGCAAAAGCGCCAGCTTGAAACGCGCCGAGACGGCCTGCTAGAACGTGTTGGCGGCCTGCCAGAAACGCAGCAAGAGCTTTTGCGTTTCGCGCGCGATGTAAAAGTTAGCACTGAAATCTACACTGCCATGCTGAATAAATCTCAAGAACTGGACATCGTTCGCGCTGGCACCGTGGGTAATGTACGCATTATTGACGACGCCGTGGTTGATACTAGCGAACCAGTTAAGCCCAAGAAAGCGCTGATCGTGGTACTCGCCACCTTGCTGGGCGGCATGCTAGGTGTAGCCATTGCGTTGCTGCGCCATGCATTGAACCGCGGTATCGAAAACCCCGAATTGATTGAACAAATGGGCCTACCCGTTTACGCAACAGTGCCGTTTAGCAAGGATCAACAGATACTTGAACGTGGCGGCAAATCTAAAGGAAATATTCAAGGTTCACATTTGCTGGCAGCGACCAATCCTGCAGACCTCTCGATCGAAGCGCTGCGCAGCCTGCGTACCAGCCTGCATTTCGCGATGATGGAAGCCAAAAATAATATCCTGATGATTTCCGGCCCAAGCCCTAGCGTGGGTAAATCTTTCATCTCTGCCAACCTGGCCGCCATCGTCGCGCAGACTGGGCAGAAAGTCCTATTGCTTGATGGCGATATGCGCAAAGGCTATGTGCACAAGCTATTAAACCGCGAGCCTGAGCCTGGCCTTTCCAACATGCTGGTGAGCACTCATGCATTAGCGGACATAGTTCACAAAACTGAAGTAGAAAACTTGCACTTTATATCTCGCGGACAGATCCCTCCCAATCCGTCGGAACTATTGATGCATGCTAACTTCGAAACATTGCTCAAAAAATTAAGCAGCATGTATGACCTGGTAATCGTAGATACACCCCCTATACTGGCCGTTACCGATGCCGCATTGGTAGGGCGTTTGGCGGGCACCAGCCTGATTGTTACCCGCTTCGGCTTGAACCCGGTAAGAGAAATTGAGCAAACGCTGCAACGTTTCCGTAACAATGGTGTTGATATAAAGGGCGCTATCTTCAACGCCGTTGAGAAAAAGGCATCTGCCTACGGCTACGGAAATTACGGCTATTATCAGTACGAGTATAAATCTGACAGCAAGTAAAGTACGCTGCTCAAAGATAAGGGCTTTCAATACCGAGCCCGACGCGTATAATCGAATATGAATTTCAATTCGCAAGGAGACGAGTTATGAAAAAACACACATTTGCAATGGTGGCCAGCGGCCTACTGCTCGCCTCCAGCGTGAGCTTCGCCCAAGCACCTACTGATACCGGTACGTCCGGTGTTGATGGTACTGGTAATCCTGCGCCCACCACTCCCCCAGTTGGCAAGCCACCTGTAGAGGGTGCATTAGGTGGTGTTGGCGGTGCTGGAATCGCTTTGGGTGTTGCGGCAGTCGGCCTCGCCGCAGTTGCAGCTAGCGATAGCAGCGACGGCTCAGATGACGGCGCTAGTGGCACTACTGGTACTACCGGCACCAACTAATATTGGGCAGGTAGCACCCTGAAGCCACCTGAAACCCTGTTTCGGGTGGCTTTTTTATTATGCGAATCAAGTAAGTTCCCGATCACGATAAAAGATAAGAATCCGCCACCATGAACCGTCTTTCTCTAGCTGCGCTCAGCGCTTCAGCACTTCTACTGCAAGCCTGTATGTTTTCTCCGGGCATGCATATGGATACAGACCGCTTGATAGCCGAAGATTCGGTAGAAGAAAGCTTAGTTGAAATGGTGCAGATTACACCCAAGGTGCTAGCCCAAGAGAAGGCCGTCGCGCCGGACCGCGAAGTGCCAGCGGCATTACTTGGCTATACGCCTGAAAACTATCGTATCGGACCGAATGACGCGCTGTTTATCACTGTTTGGGATCACCCTGAACTGACCATTCCCGGCGGGCAACAACAGGGTTCATCCGCCAACGCACGTGTTGTGCGTGATGATGGCACCCTCTTTTATCCCTTCATCGGCAATGTACAGGTATCTGGGCTAACGCAAGAAGAGCTGCGCAAAATTATCAGTGACCGTCTGGCCCGTTATATTGAGCAGCCGCAGGTTGACGTCAACATAATTGAATACAACAGCCAGAAGATCACCCTAAGCGGTGCTTTCATGCAGCCCGGCTTCCAGGCAATCAATTCGCAACCGCTCACCTTATTACAAGCAATCGGGCAAGCGGGCATCGACCCTGACCGCGCCGATCTTTCTCAGCTGAGCTTGATCCGCGAGGGCGAGATTTATAATCTTGATTATGACTACCTGACCAGCAACCCAAGCGCGGTTGGCAGTGTGTATCTCAAACCTGGTGACAAGCTACATTTAGCATTGAATGACTCGCGCAAGATCTTTGTGATGGGCGAGGTAGAGCGCCCTTCCGCACTGCCCTACAGCACCAGCCGTATGACCTTGAGCGAGGTGCTGGGCACCGTGGGCGGCCCCTCCCCTATCTCTGCCAGTGGCCGCGAAGTGTATGTGATCCGTGGCGTGGAAAACCTGGAAACGCAGAAAGCGACTATTTTCCAGTTAAATGCTCAATCACCCTCTGCTTTTATTCTCGCGAATCAGTTTGAAATGCAGCCGCAGGATGTGGTGTTTGTTGGCGCTGCGGGCATTACCCGCTGGAACCGTTTTGTCAGCCAGTTGTTCCCTAGTGCCAGCATCATCGGTACTGCGGTCCGTGTGGGTAGCGATTACAACGACATCAGTAACGACTAAGGCGACCCTGTGAATTTGTTTACTCGCGGGGGTCTGCTGGCCTTGGCTGCGGCCTGCTTGCCTGCATGCAACTCCATGACCGCCACGTCGATTGAATCGCTCAACCTTGCCATTAGCGGCAAGGCCAACGTGATTTCCGTGGATTACATTCACTCGGTCAAGGCAGACAGCCTGTATATTCAGGCTGGTGCCTCAGAAGGTCTGTTTGTAGCGCCGGAGCACAGCGGCGAGCGGGTAAACTGGTACGGGCTGACCGAAGAGGTGCAAACCAATTACGGTCGCCTGACTCAGTTGCTCGGGGTCGAAAATGATGCGCTCGTTCCGCTTATCCCGCAGGATCCTTTTATCACCGGTTTGATGCAGGTTACGGACGGCACCCAGGTGTTACGCTACGCAGACTATCCGCTTGCGTATCAGACTGGGCTTGAGCAATACGCCACTTATCATCGTGGACCTGTAGAGAACATCGATATTCTCGGTTCAGTTAAACCCCATCAGCGCATAGATGAAACCATCTGGATGCCGCAGCTGGATTACAACACCACCAACTACTACTGGCTTGATATGCAAACAGGCCAGGTACGCCGCAGCATTCAGCATATTTCGCCTACGCTGCCTGTAATGGACATAACCCTGACGCGACTACCCAGCATGGGAGAAGCCCCGTGAAGCGCGCTTGGGTCACTCCGTTCATCACCGGCTGCTGCTTTACGATGCTCTCCGCATTTAGCCATGCAGCGCAAACCGTTAATGTGAGCGGCGCCGTTCAACTCCCTGGCGACCTTGCTTGGCAACCCGGGGCGCGCTTATTGAATGCGAGCATTGGCGCGGCCGTCGCCGACGACGCCTGGTATCTAGGCGCTGCGTTACTGCGCAAAAGCGCCATGCGTGATCAGCGTAAGCTCAAGCGCGGCATACTCTTTGATTTACAGTCGGCTGTTGTTAATGCACGTGCCGTTGCCAGCCCTGAAGCAATGGCGTTGCTGGCCAGTTGGCAGCAGCGTGTACAAGATATGCCGGTGACTGGCCGCATAGCTGCTGAATTGAACCCTCTTAAGCAGTACCTCACCGAGTTCAACCCGCTACTTGAGCCTGACGACCAGATTATTTATCCGCGGCGGCCCAGCCAAGTGCGAGTAATGGGCGCCGTGCAGCAGGATTGCGTACTCGATTTTGTGCCCGGACGTGACCCTGCCGATTACGTGGCAGAGTGCACTTTGCATGAAGCAGCCAACCGGGAATATCTCTACCTGGTTCAGCCGGATGGCAAGGTGCAATCCATAGGCGTCGCCTATTGGAATGCCGAAGATGCCTGGATAGCAGTTGGCGCAGTACTCTATGTGCCATTCGAGCCCGCTTTTTTCGGCCCCAGCAGCGGCGAGTTCAACAAAGAAATGGCCACCTGGCTAGCGACTCAGTATCAGCTGACAGGCGGTTATAGTGAGTAAATGTTATTTGCGATTTTTCGCTCCTCTTTTTTGCAGTGCGGGCTTCATGCGCGGCCGTTTTATAGGCCCTTTGGCTGCCGGCCCTTTAGTTGCGCTTCCATTGCTGTTAACAGCAGCGACGGCAAGCTGGGCTGATGACAATAGCCGTTATCGCACAACCCAACACGATTTTGGTGGCGTGGGCCTATTACAGACACCAACCGCGCGTATGGCACCCGAGGGCGCTCTTAGCTTCAACGCCAACCGTACCAGCCCCTACAGCCGCTACAGCATCTCTGCTCAGCCGCTACCCTGGCTGGAAGGAACCCTACGTTATATCGCTATCACCAACATCGATTACGCAGCCGATCCGGACGGCGACCAGAGCCTGAAAGACAAGGCCATCGACGCCAAATTTCGCCTCTGGCAGGAGAGTTACTGGGCGCCTGAACTGGCGCTGGGATTTCGTGACGTGGGTGGTACCGGTCTGTTTTCCAGCGAATTTTTTGTCGCCAACAAACGGATACACGACTTCGACTTTAGTTTGGGGCTTGCCTGGGGTTATATCGGCAATCGCGGCGACATAAGCAACCCGTTTTCATTGATCAGTGAGAGCTTTGACGAGCGCACCCGCGATGATGCCCCCGGCGGCACGTTCAACACCAGCAGCTACTTCAGTGGTCGCCCGGGATTCTTTGGTGGCGTTGAATATCAAACCCCGTGGGACAAGCTACGCATTAAGGCTGAGCTTGAAGGTAACGACTATCAATCCGAGCCGCAAAACAATAACCAGGATCAGGACTACCCCATCAACTTTGGCGCACTTTACAGCGTCACCGATGGCATCGACATCACCGCGGCTTGGGAGCGTGGCAACACCGCGACGTTTGGCATTACCTTTCATACCAATTTGAAGACGGGCAGCATGCCTGAGAAGGTGCTTGACCCTGCGCCAGAGGCACGCAAACCCTTGCCAGCAGGCGTTACGGGTGCGGCGGTAGACTGGGAAAACGTTAGCCAGCGCCTGCAAAGCAACGCCGGCATCAAGGTGCAGGAAATCTCCTTACACGGCGACGAAGTTATCGTTACTGGCGAACAAGGTACATTCCGCGATCGCGCCAAGGGCTTGGGCCGTGCCGGCAGAGTGCTCGACAACAGCCTAGGCGAAGGTGCCTACGATTGGTACACCTTGGTTTATCGCTCGCGCGGTATGCCCATCAGCCAAACCAGCATCAATGCCGAAAAACTGCGCGAATATGAGCGTAACGAAATTGATCGGCAAACGCTGCGACGCTCTACTGCCAACGCGGTACCGTCCATATTGGATGACGAGGTCGTTTATACGGCGCCGCTGGATCGCACCGATTTTGGTACATCGCTTGGCTACAAACAGAACGTGGGCGGCCCTGATGCCTTCCTGCTGTACCAGTTTCTGCTGCGCTTTGACGGCGCTTACTACTTTGACCGCAATAAGTGGGTGCATGGTAGCCTGGGTGTGAACCTGCTTAACAACTACGATCAGTTTGAATACGACGGCCCCAGTAATTTGCCGCGCGTGCGAACTGACCTTCGTCAGTACATGACCACCTCTGACGTGCAGCTGGGGCATTTGCAATACACCCAGACCGAACAGCTTGATCGCGATCTCTATGCGATGGGTTACATTGGTTTGTTCGAGTCCATGTACGGCGGCGTTGGTGGTGAAGTGCTGTACCGCCCCTATGATGCCAATTGGGCCTTGGGTGTGGATGCCAACTGGGTGAAGCAACGCGGTTATGAGCAGAATCTCAGCTTCCGCGACTATTCCATCCTCACCGGCCATGTTACCGGTTACTTGAAAACCGGATTCCACAACATTCTTGCCAAAGCCAGCGTTGGCCGTTATCTGGCCGGCGACTACGGTGGCACCCTGGATCTCTCTCGTCGCTTTAACAACGGTGTTTCGATTGGCGGATGGGCGACCATAACCAACGTGTCGAAAGAAGAGTTCGGCGAAGGTAGCTTCGACAAGGGCGTGTATGTGAGCTTCCCGTTCGATGCCTTCTTCGCACGCTCGACCACTTCCAGCGGTACCGTGGCCTGGAACCCGCTGACCCGGGACGGTGGCGCGCGCCTGGCCCGCTATTATCAACTTTACGACCTGACAGCAGATCGCGATCTCGACCGCTTTGATGACGGGTTCGGCAGCATAACGGAATAATGATGCAGTCCACCCTGTTGCGTCTCTGGACGCGGTATCGCACCGTCTTCAAGGTAGCCTTTTTTATGCTGCTGGCATTGGGCTTATATCTTGGCATGCGCCCAACGCCAACCCCTGCTGCTTACAACTGGCAGGCGTCGCTGTATCACGGGGGCGGCTTGTTCTCGCTGACGGTCCTCAGTTACCTGGCGTTCCCGCGCTGGCGTTGGTGGTTTCGTGCGCTATTCATGTTCAGCATTGGGGTAGCCGTCGAGTACGTGCAGTCATTCCACCCTACCCGTACTGCTGAGTGGGCCGATATCTATGCCAACTCCAGCGGTATAGCTATAGGGTTGCTGCTGGCCAGCGTTTACATCTTCTTTGCACGTAGGCAAGCGCGTAGCTCTTGACCTCTGACTCCGCTGGTTGCGTTATGGAGGGTCGGGTTGAATCCCATCCCTTAGTATTAACAGCGGCTCCGCTGATTGCTGCATGGAAGGCCGGATTCCATCCCGGCCAGCAGGGTCACTGGCAGCTCCGTTGGCCGAGATAAAACCCGACCTTCCAAAAACCAGACCCAAGAATTACCAGCTTCTACCGCCCCACCTAACAACACGCTAGCTGCTTTATGGAGGGCCGGGTTCCATCCCGGCCAGCAGTGTCAGCGGCAGCTCCGCTGGTCGAGATGGAACTCGACCTTCCAAAAAACAGAGCCATTGGCGGAGCCAGGGACAACCTGCATCTGCCGCCCACCAGCACCACGCTGTCTGCTTTATGGAGGGCCGGATTCCATCCCGGCCAGCAGTGTCAGCGGCAGCTCCGCTGGTCGAGATGGAACTCGACCTTCCAACAAAAACCAGAGCCACAAGCGGAGCCAGGAACAACTAGCATCTGCCGCCCACCAGCACCAAGCTGTCTGCTTTATGGAGGGCCGGGTTCCATCCCGGCCAGCAATGTTGGCGGCGACTCCGCTGGTCGAGATGGAACTCGACCTTCCACAAAAAGCCAGAGCCACAGGCGGAGCCAGGAACAACCAGCATTTGCCGCCCCACCAGCACCACGCGGGCTACTTTATGGAGGGCCGGGTTCCATCCCGGCCAGCAGTGTCACCGGCGACTCCGCTGGTCGAGATGGAACTCGACCTTCCAAAAAAAACAGAGCCGCAGGCGGAGCCAGGGACAACCAGCATTTGCCGCCCACCAGCACCACGCTAGCTGCTTTATGGAGGGCCGGGTTCCATCCCGGCCAGCAGTGTCAGCGGCGCCTCCGCTGGTCGAGATGGAACTCGACCTTCCAAAAAAAACAGAGCCGCAGGCGGAGCCAGGGACAACCAACATTTGCCGCCCACCAGCACCACGCTGTCTGCTTTATGGAGGGCCGGGTTCCATCCCGGCCAGCAGTGTTGGCGGCGACTCCGTTGGTCGAGATGGAACTCGACCTTCCGAAAAAAGCCAGAGCCACAAGCGGAGCCAGGAACAACCAGCATCTGCCGCCCACCAGCACCACGCTGTCTGCTTTATAGAGGGCCGGGTTCCATCCCGGCCAGCGGTGTCGGCGGAAACACGTTTAGCTGACATGCCGCAAGACCTCTAGCAGACGCAATTCCATCTCGGCCTAGATCGCCAACCGCGAACCAGCGCACATCCTTGCAATCATATTGCCATCAAAGCTGCAAACTGCGGGCCGCGTCTCATCTATACCCACTTTATGACTGGTAAGTTCTGGACACCACCTAAAACGACAAGGATGACGTTGAATGAGCCGATCTACCTACAGCATCAACAACCGGCACTTTGAAGTCTGGCGCGGCTGGTATTACCACACCCCCAAACCCCAACCGGAAATCCCTTACGACATTCAGCTGGTAACACTGCGCCTGGTTGACGCCCTGCCCGCCTCCGAACTGCAACAAATGGAATTGGATGCTCGCATGGTACAACCCGCCAAGCATGTGCGCTTTAAGCGCCAGCGCACCCAAGACATACTCAATGCCGGCCATGGCACTTGTGCGTTACAGCACGCGGAGGTAGCGCGCGCCGTGTTAGATGTACTGGAAGACCAGCACGCCAAGCGTTACAAGCTGATTGCTTGGTGCATCATGCCCAACCAACTTCATGTGCTGATCGAGCCATGCTTCCCGCTCGCGCGGATAGTGCAGGACTGGAAAGCCATCACCACACGTTGGGCATTGCAGCACAACACCCGGTTGGGGCTGAAGTTGAAGAGCAAAGGCTTGTGGATGAAGCGCTATCAAGATCGCTTTATTCGCGACAAAAAGCATCTCGCCGAGGTTATTCATGATCTGCATGAAAGCCCTGTAGTTGCCGGCTTGTGTGATACTCCCGAAGAGTGGCACTGGTCCAGCGCACACAACAAACGCCACTAAACTCGCTGCCATCATGCAGCGGTTATATCTACCCCGCTTGTTCGTTGCCACGGCTTGTACGACACTAGCTGCCATCTAATACCCAGCTTAGCGTATGCAGGCTGTGGCGGGACTTTTGGGGAGATAACACATGCAGGCAAGCGACCAGGCCGGCTTACTAGAGGCCATCATCAAGATCGCGCGGGACGCAGGCGATCTTATTCTCGAGGTGTACAAAAGCGACTTTGAGGTACGCGGCAAAGACGACGCCTCGCCCGTCACCGCAGCAGACGAGCAAGCAGAGGCGCTGATTCTCAAAGGCCTGAGATCGCTAGACGTGCAGTTCCCGATCATTGCCGAGGAAGCTCATGCGGCCGGTGACATACCCCAGATTGATGACTGTTTCTGGTTGGTTGATCCGCTGGATGGCACCAGAGAGTTCGTCAACCGCAATGGTGAGTTCACGGTCAATATTGCGTTGATAGAAGATGGCAAGCCCTTGCTGGGGGTGGTATTGACACCCGCACTTAATCAGCTGTATGCCGGCTCGCGCGACAACGGGGCATTTATGGAAGGCGACGATGCTGTGCGCCGTGACATTCACGTGCGTAAGCCATCAGCGGCCGGCTTGGACGTACTGGCTAGCCGATCACACGGCGATGCCGCAGCGCTGACCCAGCTTTTGGAGGGTCGCAAAATCAACTCCACGATTGGCTCTGGCTCCTCGCTCAAGCTCTGCCTGATTGCCGCTGGGCAGGCTGACATCTACCCACGTATGGGCCGCACTATGGAATGGGATATTGCCGCAGGGGATGCTGTGTTGCGAGCAGCGGGTGGATTGGTGCAAGTGTTTGATGGCGCGCCTTTGGGGTATGGCAAGCCCGGGTTTGAGAACCCGCATTTTGTTGCTTGCGGGGCAGAGGCGTTTTTCTGATTGCCAGTGGTTTGTTAAAGCGACGCTGCGGTTTAATGGAGGGCCGGGCTCCATCCCGGCCAGCGGTGCCGACAAGTACACCGCTGTTGTTGTGTAGCTCGTGGCAAGAGCGATGTGAACTGCGGGCGCGCTGGTCGAGATGGAACTCGACCTTCCACAACTCCCGCCCAGCGCTTGCCGTCTGCTATACCCCAGTGCATAGCAACCACGCGGTGTGGCCTATGGAGGGCCGGGTTCCATCCCGGCCAAAACGGCGTTGACGAGTACACCGCTGTTGTTCTGTGCCTCGCAGCAAGAGGGGTGTGGTCTGAGGGCCCGCTGGTCGAGATGGAACTCGACCTTCCAAAACTACTGCCGGCGTTGGGAACCATGCCAGTGCCTAGCGCCAGCTATCCAACCCCACCCCAGTGCATAGCAAACGCGCTGTGCTGCCCTATGGAGGGCCGGGTTCCATCCCGGCCAGCAGCGTCGCCAAACACACCGCTGTTGATGTGTAGCTCGTGGCAAGAGCGATGTGAACTGCGGGCTCGCTGGTCGAGATGGAACTCGACCTTCCGAAATCCCCACCCGCGTTGGGAGCAACGGCAGTGCTCAATACTCACAGCACGTGCCCGGTAAGAGCCTAGGATGGGATAGGGGTTCTCTCGCTAGTGCTCTAAATAAAAAAACCGCATCAAGATGCGGTTTTTTAGTGCTGGTACTAGATCGGCTTAAGCAGCAGGCTGAACTGCTTTAACCATACCGGCTAACTCACCAGATTCATGCAGCTCGGCGATAATGTCGCTGCCACCAACCAGTTCACCACCGACCCACAATTGTGGGAAGGTTGGCCAGTTGGCGTAGCCCGGCAGGTTACTGCGAATGTCTGGGTTTTGCAGAATGTCGACATAAGCAAACTTCTCGCCACAGGCCATCAGCGCCTGTACTGCGCGAGCAGAAAAGCCGCACTGTGGGGCATTTGGTGCGCCTTTCATGTAGATCAGTACCGGGTTGCTGGCGATCTGTTCTTTGATGGTATCGATGACATCCATGGTAACTCCTCGTAACTGGGTAAGGCGTTCGAACACTTTGCTGGGCAAACATTCTACAGCAATGAGTCGCGTTATGCTGCCACCACCTCAACACTCACACCGTTGACGGCCGCATTGCCGGTGACCGGATCAAAGAAGCGCTCATCGGTCAGGTCGTTGGCGCTGACGCCCGCGTTACGCTCCGCGGTCTCCATCTGAGTGCCCACACGGTTATGACCCCAGCCGTGCGGTAGGCTGACGACGCCCTTTACCACCTCATCGGTTGCACTCACCTTTACCTGCACCGCGCCAACGCGCGAGCGCACGGTCACCAACTGGCCATCTTGTAAACCACGCTCGACCAGATCCTGCGGGTGCATCAGCAGCTGGTCTCTTGGCTTACCTTTCACCAGGCGCTGATAGTTGTGCATCCAGGAATTGTTGCTGCGCACGTGACGCCGCCCTATCAGCCGCAATTCGCCTTCTTTTGGCTGCAGGGTATCCAGCTCATCCAACACCCGCTTTAGGTCCTCGAGCATCAATGGTTGTGCCAACTCGATGCGTTTGCTGGCGGTTTGCAAGCGGCGCAACAGGTTAGGCTGCAACGGACCCAAATCGATCCCGTGCGGATGCTTCTGCAGTTCTACCAAGTTCAGACGATCGCCGTGGGGGCCGCTTTTCAGTGCTATATCTACCATTCGTGCCGGTGGCATAGTTTCCCGCGCCGTGGTGCCCATCACTTGCGCAAACGCCTGACCCAGGCCGACGAATATTTCCCAGTCATGCAATGCGCCTGCGGGTTTAGGCAATACCGGCTCGTTGTAACGGGTAACGTTGCGCACGGCGAAGTTGTTAAAGGTAATGTCGTAGTGATCGTGCTCAAGCGATGAGGTAGGCGGCAAAATCACATCGGCGTGCCGTGTGGTTTCGTTGATATAAAGATCCACGCTGACCATAAACTCCAAGCCTTCAAGCGCCTGATCCAGACGGCGACCGTTGGGGGTAGACAGCACCGGATTGCCCGCTGAGGTGAACAGCGCTTTGATTTGCCCGTCACCCGGCGTGAGTATCTCTTCGGCTAATACCGCTGACGGCAGCTCGCCATTAAATTCCGGCAGCCCGGAGACGCGGCTTTGCCAGGCATTGAAGTGACCTCCTTTGCTCTTGCTCACATCAAACGCGGGCTCTGGAAATAGCGAACCACCTGGCACATCCAAGTTGCCGGTCACTATATTGATAACCTGAATCAACCACTGACACAGCGTACCGTAGCGTTGTACTGAAACGCCCATGCGGCCATAACAAACAGCATGCTCAGCAGCGGCAAAATCGCGCGCCAACTGCTTGATTTGCTCGGCGGGCATAGCGCAATAAGCAGCCATTTTCTCGGCCGTGAATTCGCTAACGGCAGCCGCCACCGCGTCGACCCCATCGGTGGCATCCAGCGCCGGGCTGGCTTTGGTCAGTTGCTCGGTAAACAGCGTGTTGAGCAACCCCAGCAATAGCGCAACGTCTGTGCCGGGCTGAATAAATAGGTGCTCACTGGCCACCTCGGCTGTTTCGCTGCGCCGTGGATCCACCACCACCAGTTTGCCGCCACGGGCTTTCAGCGCTTTGATGCGTTTACCGACGTCGGGCACTGTCATGATGCTGCCGTTGGACGCGATAGGATTGGCGCCCAACATCAGAAAGTAGTCGGTATGGTCGATGTCGGGAATCGGGATCATCAGCATGTGGCCGTATAGCCAGAGCGAGACCAAGTGATGCGGCAGCTGGTCGACTGAGGTGGCCGAATAACGTTGTTTGGTGTGCAATTGACCTAAAAAGTAATTGCCGTGGGTCATGGAGCCATAGTTGTGCACATTGGGATTACCCATATACACACCGACCGCATTGTTGCCATGTTCGCGCTGTATCTCGGCGAAGCGATTAGCGACCAGTTCAAAGGCCTCATCCCAGCCAATAGGCTGCCAAGTCTCACCTACCCGTTTTACCGGCTGACGCAAACGTTGCGGATCATCCTGGATGTCTTGCAGGGCGATGGCCTTGGGGCAGATGTGCCCACGGCTGAAGCTGTCTTCTGGATCACCTTTAATAGACAGAATGCGCTCGCCTTCGGTTTCTATCGCCAGGCCACAGATGGCCTCGCACAAATGACAAGCACGAAAATGGGTAACGGACATCGATTTCACCAGGCAGGTTTTATTATATTAAATTCACTCTAAGCCCCGGCTGAAGGGGCCGCAAGCGGCAAAATAGCAGGCTATTCATTGATTGAATCAGTCTCTGTACTGCCCACTATCGTGCGCACATTTGCCTTTGCCCGGAATTTCCCTATAAGATCGCTGCTTCTCTTTTTTTGCTGTGGCTGTTACCGGGCCTTCAGGTCTCGGTAGGGCACAACGTTTCCGGTCGGTAGACGACCGAGTTAACCGGGTAGTATGGATATGACTGCAAGGCACTTCTTGTCACTGATGGATTGTTCCGAGGCTGAGCTGATCAGCCTGATCAAGCGCGGCGTTGAGCTAAAATCACTGTACCGTCAGGGTGTGGTGTATGAGCCGTTGAAAAACCGCGTGCTCGGTATGATCTTCGAGAAAGCCTCGACCCGCACGCGCGTGTCTTTTGAGGCCGGCATGGCGCACCTTGGCGGTCAGGCTATCTTTCTGTCGCCCCGCGATACTCAACTGGGCCGCGGTGAGCCGATCGAAGATAGCGCCCGCGTGCTCTCCAGCATGTGCGATGCCATCATGATCCGCACCTTTGCGCACGATATGCTGGAAACCTTCGCTCAATACTCCCGCGTACCGGTGATCAACGGTCTGACTGACGACTTGCACCCCTGCCAGTTGCTGGCCGACATGCAAACCTATCTGGAGCATCGCGGCGCCATCAAAGGCAAAACCGTAGCCTGGGTCGGTGATGGCAACAATATGTGCAACACCTTTATTCAAGCCGCCATTCAGTTCGACTTTCAGCTGCGTATTGCTTGCCCTGAAGGCTATGAACCGGGCAAGCAGTTTCTTGAGCAGGCAGGCGACCGCGTGCAGATCATGCGCGATCCGATGGAAGCTGTTAAGGGCGCTCATCTGATCAATACCGATGTGTGGGCCTCGATGGGGCAAGAGGATGAGACCGAAGCACGTCTCAAGCGCTTTGCTCCTTACCAGGTAACGCCTGCGATGTTAGACGCCGCTGACGAGTCGGTGCTGTTTATGCATTGCTTGCCCGCTCACCGCGGCGAAGAAGTCAGCTCAGAGCTGATGGAAGACCCACGCAGCGTTGTATGGGATCAGGCAGAAAACCGTCTGCACGCACAGAAAGCCCTGGTCGAGTTCCTGCTCGTCGATTGACGCGGAGACGCCGCATGCCCAGCTCGTCCAAGCCATTACTTGAACTCAACCAGCTCGCCTGTGGTTACGGCGAGCATCCGGTGGTATCGGGGCTAGATCTGCACCTAAGGGCCGGCGACATCGGTTGCCTGCTTGGCCCCTCGGGTTGCGGCAAGACCACTACCCTTCGCGCCATCGCTGGATTTGAGCCGATAACCGGCGGCAGCATAGTGCTCGACGGCGAGACTCTCTCCAGCACTACGCAGCGTCTACCACCCGAGCAGCGCCGCATCGGCATGGTGTTTCAGGACTACGCGCTGTTTCCGCATCTGAGCGTGGCCGACAATGTGGGCTTTGGTATCCACAAGCACCCGAACCGCAAGCGTGTGGTCGGCGAACTGCTGGAGCTGGTTAAGCTAGGCCATCTTGGTAAACGCTATCCGCATGAGCTATCTGGCGGCCAGCAGCAACGCGTTGCCCTCGCCCGTGCGATGGCGCCTGACCCCAAAATCCTGCTGCTGGATGAGCCTTTTTCCAACCTGGATGGCGAGCTGCGTCGGCGCCTGTCTGGCGAGGTGCGCGAGATTCTTAAAAGTCGCGGCATCAGCGCCATGCTGGTCACCCACGATCAGAGCGAAGCCTTCGCCGTTTGCGATCACGTTGCAGTGCTGAAAGATGGGCAACTGCAACAATGGGATACGCCCTACAATCTTTACCACGAGCCTTCGACGCCCTTTGTAGCGAGCTTCATTGGGCAAGGTTATTTTATTCGCGGCCAGCTGACCTCACCCGATACCGTGCAGACCGAGCTGGGCTTGCTACGCGGCAATCGCGCTTACGCCTTGCCAGTTGGCAGCGCCGTGGATGTGCTGCTGCGCCCCGATGACATTATTGGCGCGCAGGACAGCCCACTGCAGGCCAGCATTGTGGGTAAAACTTTTCTTGGCGCCTATATCCTTTATAGCCTGCAGCTACCCACCGGCAGCGCATTGGAAGCGCTCTTACCCAGCCATGCCGACCACCAAATTGGCGATCGATTAGGCATTCGCGTGGCAGCCGAGCATTTGGTGATTTTTGCGGCGCAAGGTAGCGTGAATTTGCATGCTCAGTTGCCGCTAGAGCAGGTGTTGGGGGCGGGTGGCGCGAGTAGTTAGGCGCTAGCTAACAGCAGGAGGCTGAGTTTTATCTCCACCAGGGGTGTTGTTTAAGGCACCGCTGGCCGGGATGGAACCCGGCCCTCCAATAGACACGTGGTTCGTTCACTAGAGTGCACAAGTACAGAGCGGTGTACTGCCATGGAAGGCCGGGGTCCATCCCAGCCAGCGGCATCGGCCTCACCCGCTCCATCGGCTCGCCTTATTGCTCAACCGGCCCGTACAAGGCACGACTTGCAGTGTTGTGAATCACCCGCGAGAGTCGGTAATCGGTGTTCTGCATCATGCCCAGAATAATGGTTTGATTGGTCGGATCAATCCACGCCCAGGCGCCCTGAATACCCCACCACCAGTACGTGCCTTCAGGTAAATAACCCGCAGCTGCAGAGTCATTCACCACCGCGACGTTAAGGCCGAACTGGTTGCCGGGGAAGAAGGGTCCAATATTGTCGACTCCGGCGGGTAACTGATTCTGACGCATCAGCCGCACGGTATCGGCCTTGAGGATGCGCTTGCCGTCCAGCTCACCTTCATTCAACAACATGCGGGTGAAACGCAGGTAATCATCCGTACTGGAGATCAAACCGCCGCCACCGTTGAGAAAACTTGGCTTGCTGAGGAAGGCATCATTCGGCATGGGTTTAAGCGAACCGTCTTCCTGCGGCATGTATGAAACAGCCAAGCGCTCAGCTTTATCTTCCGGCGCGTAAAAATCGGTGTCTACCATCTGCAGTGGCTCAAAGATGTGCTGCTGGAGGTAAGCATCGAATGGCATGCCAGACAGCACTTCGATCAACCGCGCCTGAATATCCACAGCGATGCTGTAGTGCCAAAGAGTACCCGGTTGCTGACGCAGCGGAATGTTAGCCAACTTGTCCATCATCACTGCGAGGGTGGTTTTGGGGTCCTGAATGTCCGCTTTAACGTACAACTCATCCACCTGCGAGATAGAGAAGCGGCCGTAAGTAAAGCCTGCAGTGTGAGTCATCAGTTCACGGATGGTGACTGGATGCTTCGCCGGTTCAGTAATTGGAAAGCCGTCTGGCCCCTCAGATACAGCAACCTGCAAATCCATCAGTTGCGGCAGGTATTTTCCGACGGGATCATCCAGCTGGAACTTGCCTTCGTCGTAGAGCCGCAACAAACCCGTGCCCGTAACCAGCTTGGTTAGCGAGAAAATTTTGTACAGCGAGTCTTCCGCCAGCGGCTTCTCGCCTGCAATGTCCTGAAAACCGTATTCGCCGCGTTGTACCACTTCGCCATTTTGATAGACCAAGGTTGCGATACCACCCACCTTGCCCTGCTCGACCTGCGCCTGCATCGCTTGGGCAAAAGCTTCCAGCCGCTGCGGCGGTATGGGTTGTGCAGTGCTTTGCTGCGCCAGTGCGGCACAAGACAACATCAGTCCACCCAGCAGCAGACCGCTAGAACCTGCGCGGAGAACACTCTTAACGCTCAGCATTATTGTTATTCCTTAAATGAGTTGGCTAACGGACTTTATCTTGAGCGCGACAGTTAGCCAAGATGCCTCAGCATAAAACACCTCTATTTTCTGCACAGCTAAAATTGGCTTTGCGTCGTTTGTAACAAATCCAAATGCTGGGCGTCAGATAAGTATGAACAACAGCTAAAACCACAAAGGTGCTTCCCATGAAACGCAGAACCTTGCTTACCGGCCTCCTCGCCGTTCCCGCTATCCCTTTGTTGGCGCGTAGCCCTTTGGCTTTAGCGGTCGATAAAGAAATGGCATTGACCGTTACCCCGCTTGATCATGAGGAAAGCTATTGGCGCGATAAGGTTTCCGCAGAAGCCTACGACGTGCTATTTGAAGAAGACACCGAGCGCCCCCACAGCAGCCCACTCGATAAGCTCTACGATGACGGCACTTATGTTTGCGCGGCGTGCTACTCGCCCCTGTTTAATGCCAGCGCCAAGTTCGATAGCGGTACCGGCTGGCCTAGCTTTACCCAGCCAATCGAGGGCCACCTTGGTTCAAAGGCTGACTATGCCTTTATCTGGCCACGTACCGAATACCACTGCGGGCGCTGCGGCGGCCACCAGGGCCACCTGTTTGACGATGGTCCAGCGCCGCGCGGTGAACGCTGGTGCAATAACGGTTTGGCTCTACGCTTTGTGCCCAAAGGCGAAAAACTTCCCGCGTTACGAGGTGATGCATGAACAAAACCATAGCGCTTAGCGCACTGCTGTTGCTGGCTCCGCTCACACAAGCTGCCGAGCCTCTGACCAAAGGCCCCGACGGCACAAAGATGGTGGTATTTTCCGGCGGCTGTTTTTGGTGTACCGAGTCCGATTTCGACAAGGTCGAAGGCGTGGTTGAGACCATTTCCGGCTATACCGGCGGCGCAGCAGAGACCGCTGATTACGAACAGGTATCCTCAGGCCGTACCGGACACATTGAGTCAGTCGCTGTGTTTTATGATCCCAGCAAGACCGACTACAGCAAGCTAGTAGAGATATTCTGGCCAACCATCGACCCGGTCACTGCCAACGCCCAGTTCTGTGATCACGGCCCGCAATACCGCAGCGCGGTGTATTACGCCAATGACGAACAGAAGGCAGTGCTGGAGGCATCCCGCAAAAAACTGACGGAATCTGGCCGATTTGACGACCCTATCGTCACCGAAATCCTGCCGCTCAAACCTTTCTATGCCGCTGAGGATTACCATCAGGATTATCACAACAAAAATCCGCTGCGTTATAACTTTTACCGCACCACCTGTGGCCGCGATGCGCGTTTAGAAGAGTTGTGGGACAAGTAAGCAGGGCATGGCAATCTGCGCTTTGAGGCTGGATAATGGCGTACTTTCATTATTCAGCCTGTGTGGATTCTCACGATGCAAATTTCCGATAAAACTGTTGTTCAATTCCACTACGACCTGTCCGACAGCAATGGGCCGGTAGAAAGCTCGCGCAAGCACGACCCTGTGCTTTATCTACACGGTCAGGCCGGTTTAATTGACGGCTTGATAGAGGCCTTGGAAGGCCGCAGCGCCGGCGACAGCTTTAGCGTGACCATTCCAGCAGATAAGGCTTACGGCCAGCCGCGCGACAACGCCATTCAAAAAGTACAAGCCAAGCGCTTGCAGGGTGCCAAGAAGTGGAAGCCAGGCATGATCGCTGTGCTGCAAACTGAAGAGGGCCCGCGCCAGGTGACGGTTATTAAGCCTGGGTTATCTCAGGTGGTGGTTGATGGAAATCATCCGCTGGCGGGTCGTGAGCTGACGTTTACTATCGATATTTTGGATGTGCGTGCGGCGAGTGAGGATGAGATGGCGCATGGGCATGCGCATGGGACTGGTGGGCATCAGCATTAAAATTGGTTGATGCGTGACGCGCCGCTGGGGCCGCTCGGGGTGAGCTGGATCATGCCCTTTAGCAACCCAGCGGCGTGGCCCTTCGAGTTAGCTGCCTTGCCGATCTGAACAAACATATCCTTCCCAACAAATCTCAGCTACTTGTCTGCTCTGATGGAAACGAGTAGGCAGTAACGCAGGCTAGTCACGGTTTAGGGGTAGACGTGATGCCTGAAAGCGACGCAATGTTCCACGCAACCATCGGACGCAATAACTCAAACCACTAAAGCCTGACCGAGCCGAGGTCAAGAGAAAGTTAAGCAAATAAGTAAAAAAACGGGTAAAATGGCCGACTACTTGCTAACAACACAGGCCCCCCATGACTGCCAAGACCACCGAAACGACTGAGCCAAAAGCACCTGCAGCTGCAAAAACCACCGCACCAAAAACCACTGCTGCCAAACGCAAAGCGGACGCCGCGGTTGCTACTAGCAAATCAATCGATAACCAGATTGAAGCCTTTCTGTCTTCCGGTGGCGAAATCCAGAAAATCCCCAACGGCAAAAGCGGTCAAACCTATAGCTCACCACGCGCGGGCAAGCCAGCAGCCAAGCCAGCTGTTGCCGCTAAAGCGGCAGAATAAGACTACCGCAGCATAGGGCCTTTCGGCCGGGATCAAGTGTATAGACTCTAACGGCGATCACCGCGTAGAGTCTGCACCTGCTCCTGCAACACCACTGGTTCAGCTTGATCTGGCGCTATCGCTGCTCCTGCTACCAAACCTACCCTAGACCAGCAACGGCGGAAAAAGCCCTTGTTTGGATCGCGACTAAAGAAACTGCCCCACAGCCCCTGCAACGCCAACGGAATCACTGGTACTGGGTTGCTTGCCAAAATCCGACTGATACCACTGCGAAATTCGCTTATTTCACCATCCGCGCTCAGCTTGCCTTCCGGGAAAATGCACACTATCTCCCCTGCCTGTAGATATTCATCGATACGTTTGAATGCCGCTTCGTAGATAGCCTCGTCTTCTTGTCGACCGGCAATGGGTACGGTACCCGCTGTGCGGAAGATAAAGTTAAGGACCGGCAACCGGTAGATTTTGTAGTACATAACAAAACGTACCGGACGGCGCACCGCCCCGCCCACTAATAATGCATCTACAAATGACACGTGATTGCACACCAGCACACAGGCGCCCTCGTCAGGTATGGCATCCAGATTCTGATGCTCCACCCGGTACATGGAATGCCCTAGCAGCCATATCAAGAAGCGCATGGTGAACTCAGGCACCACACTGAAGATGTAAAGGTTGACCGCTATATTGAGCAGCGAAATCGTCAGGAATACTTGCGGAATGCTGAAGCCCACAATGCCCAAGAGAACGATGGACAGAATCGCAGAACAGACCATCAATAACGCATTCAGAATGTTGTTGGCCGCAATCACGCGGGCGCGCTCTTCCTCTTGGGTGCGTGATTGAATCAGGGCGTACAAGGGGACGATGTAGAAACCGCCGAAAATGCCCAAACCAAGAATACTGCCCATTGCCAACCAAGCCGCGGGCTGGGTTAAGAGCTCGGTCCAGGTATAGGCAAAATCGCCGGGGACGACTGAGCCTGATACCCACCACAGCAACAGACCAAATACGGTCAGCCCCATAGACCCGAAGGGCACCAAACCGATCTCTACTTTATGCCCTGACAGCCGCTCGCAGAGCATTGAACCAAGGGCAATACCGACCGAAAAGACGGTGAGAATCAGCGTAACGACACTCTCGTCGCCGAACAGAAATTCCTTGGCGTATGCCGGGATTTGCGTGAGGTAAGTGGCGCCAAGAAACCAAAACCACGAGTTACCCAGTATTGAGCGAGAAACCGAGGGCACTTGTTTGCTCAACCCCAGACGCAATATCGCCCAGGACTGACGGAATATATTCCAGTCCAGCTGCAGTTCTGGCAAGGCCGCAGGGGCCTCGGGTATGCGACGACTGCACAGGTAACCAAGTACCGCGACGACTATCACTGAAGCGCCTACCCAATGCGCCCAAGCCACCCCTGACATCAATAACCCGGCATAGAGGGTTCCGCCAAGAATCGCCAGAAAAGTGCCCATTTCAACCAATGCGTTACCGCCGATCAACTCATCTTCCTGCAAATGCTGCGGCAAGATTGAATACTTTACGGGGCCAAAAAGCGCGGATTGCGTACCCATCGCGAAAAGTACCAACAGCATCAATGGCAGGCTGCCCTGCCATAGGCTGAAGGCACCTACCAGCATGATGCCCACCTCACCCAGCTTGATGCGGCGAATCAGGGTGTCTTTACGGTACTTCTCACCAAACTGGCCACCCAAGGCAGAGAACAAAAAGAAAGGCAGCACAAATAGCATGGCGCTTAGATTGATCAGCAAATCACTGTCTGCCGAGAAGCTGAGCTTAAACAGGATCGCGAGAATCAGCGCTTGTTTAAACAGGTTGTCGTTAAAGGCGCCCAGCAACTGGCTGAGAAAGAACGGCAGAAAACGCTTGCTGCCCAACAAGCGAAATTGTGAGTGTTCAGACATGGGCCTGTATTTCCTTGTGCCAAAGCATCCAATCAATGAAGGACGTCAGCATACCCAAGGAAGCGAGGTAAACGGTAGGAAACCTGATCAGAGCGAGATGAAAATTAGTAAAATCTCTTCTATTGCACCTGAGTCGCAAACAACCACCGGTGGTGCACTACTGACAACGCGAGAACTTCAAACGGAGTTGCCTGCTTGTAAAATCAAACAAGCAACTCCGTACAAGCACTCAGGAGGTCACGGCCAAGCGCACTTTGCGTCGCTCAACCCATTGATGGATGCGTTCTTGTCGCGCAGCGGTTAGCGGATACTTCCAGGCAATCGCGAAGGCAGTCATGTATAAGAGTACCGGCCCCAAAATATAGAGCATGCGTAAAGACAGCAGCTGATTGGCACTGTGCTCCACTTCTTTAGCGTCGAAACCAACCAGGGCCAGCAGCCCCAACGACAACCCCAGCCCCAAGGCCATCGCCATTTTTTGTGCCATGCCCGCAATGGCAAAAAATAGCCCGGTGCGATGCTCTTTACTGCGCGCGGTATCGAGATCAACAATATCTGCCAGCATCGACAACGGCAGGAATTGGAACGCAGCGAAACAGAAGCCTTTAACGCAAAACATCAGCGCAAACGCGGTGAGCTGGCCTGCCTGCAGAAAAAACATACCAAGAATACTGATGCTGGAAATCCCCAACGCCAGACAAAAGGCCTTGTGCTTGCCAATCCGCTTGCCGACGAACAGCCAGAAAGGAATCCCTAAAATACCCACCCCAAAATACAACAGATACATTAAGCCAATCTGCGCTTGAATCTGTATCACGTGCTGCATAAAGAACACCGATAGCGCATTACGAAATGACTCACCCATCACTACGACCAGCAACATCAGAATCATGCGCTTGAACGGGCCGTTGTTTTTCAGCACCCGCAGGCCTTTCTTCCAATCTGTGCGCTGCACCGATTGCGGCGGCGCCTCTTTAACCCGCGCCACCACAAGAAAAACCGTCAGTGGCAGTAGAATAATCATCAACCAGGCCATCACCGCGAGAATCGGGCCGTAGCCTATACCCAGCTCGCCGTTCTTCCCAAACAACCAAACAGCCGACTCCATCAGGAAACCGTCGGTATGGCCTGCCTGATACCGCGCACCCAACGCCTGCACTATTGCCGGTGCCAACGCCGCCAGGAAAAGCCCGATCAGCACAAAGCCTTCGCGTGAAGCCACCACACGGCTGCGCTGATGGTAAAGGTTAGAGAGCTCGGCTCCCCAGGCGCCGTAGGGCAGCGTGACCATGGTCCAGCCCAGGTACATGAGCACCGTCCAGAACAGCAGATGGGCGATCCCTATACCGTCGGGAGGCATGAAAATCATGATGGTGCCGATCAGCATTAAGGGCACCCCCATAACCAGCCAGGGCTTGCGACGCCCAAACCGGGTTTGCCAGCGGTCGCTGAGGGTGCCGATCAAGGGGTCGGTAATGACATCGGTGATACGTGCGAAGACCAACACCAGCGCCATCAGCGCCATGTTGAGCCCAACTTCTTGGGCGTAGAACGGCGGCAGGTAGACCACCAGAGGGTAGCCAATGATGGCCAGCGGCATGCCAATAGAGCCGTGAATAAGAATGGTCGAGCGTTTAAGTACGCCGGATTCGGACATGCCTATCTCCTGGTGAGAACGTTGCGTACCTGCTGGTCGCTTTATTATCGTTGTCGTCTCGGGTCAGGCAGGATACGGAGAGCCTGCGCTGTGAACGCTTGTCTACTTTATACCAAGGTTCTTTGGCTGAGCAGTCATACATAGTGACCTGAAGTCACCGCACAATTGAGCCTTCAACCCCGCTCGATCTATATAAACCAAGAACTTCGCAGCAAATACCCCATAAAACCACTCTCAATCGACGCAATTAGTCATCAATAACGCGCAAGGATATGCAACATTCATATACATTATTGGATCATCCCTTAGCCTGGGTGTAGTGTCTGCAACGCTTAATTCAGAGCGTTTACCCCACCAAGAGAGCAAACCCATGCAGAAACGTCAGCCCGCACCCAGTACTGCCGTTGGTGCGGCCGCGTGCCTACTCTTGGTTGTGCACGGGCTGGGGAGGTTTATTTATACGCCACTGTTGCCGCTCCTGGTCGGCGATGGCCAGCTCAGCATGGTGCAAGCGGCGGATCTGGCGAGCTGGAATTACGTAGGCTATTTGCTGGGCGCATTGGTCGCCATTCGCTGGCATAACCCGCAGCAGCTGCGTATTGCCATACCTGCGGCTCTTACCCTGCATTGCCTTACGCTGCTCTGCCTAACGCAAAGCAATCAGTTCAACAGCCTGCTGGGGCTGCGGCTTGCCAATGGTCTGAGTAACGGCATGATCTTCGTGATGGTGCCATCCTTGTTGATGGAATGGCTGGCCGCACGACAACGTATTGCGCTGAGCGGTTTGGCCTATCTCGGCGTGGGCGGTGGCCTGGTCATTTCGGGGCTACTAGCCAACCCGCCGATTCTCGATCTGCATGCTGCACAACGCTGGTGGCCCGCCGCATTACTGAGCTTGCCGCTGGCTATCTGGGGCGCCTGGGTACTCTCAAGCCTGGAATTGGCCCCAGAGCATCAACACAAACAATCCGCGCGGCGCGCGCTGCTCGACCGACATAGCCGACCGCTGTTTCTGGCTTACGCTGGCGCAGGACTAGGCTACATCCTACCCATGACCTTTCTACCGATGATCGCCAGTCTGCAGCTAGGCAATCAGCACCCGATGGTCAGTCAAAGCTGGCTGATACTGGCATGTGCCACGCTGCCCTCTGCCTGGGTATGGAATAGGCTGGGGCAGCGTATGGGCGATCGCAACGCGTTGATCGCCAACTATGCAATACAGAGCGCCAGCGTGTTCGCTGCGCTACTGCTGCCTTCAGGTATAGGCCTGCCTTTATGCGCGCTGTTAATGGGCAGTAGTTTTCTCGGCGCAGTACTGCTGACCCAACGCTTGGGCCGTGCTCTGCAACCGGACCAAGGCCCAAGGCTTTCGGCCGCACTAATCGCCCTTTACGGTCTCACGCAATTACTCGCGCCTTGGATGGCAAGACTGTGGCTCGATCAGGGCGGGCAGCTACCGGATACTCTCTGGTTAGGAGCCGGCGCCCTGATCTGGAGCTTGATATGGATGCTCAAAGTGCGTGAGCCCGCGCAGTCAACTAATTGAACCTCCAGGCACCCCACTGCTCAAAACAGTTATAACGCCATAACAGCGACCAATACCGATAGCCCCGGAGCACCACCTACTATGCGATCCTCCAAAGCCCTTCTGTTTGCCACCAGCCTGATCACCTTGGCGCTGGCTACTCCACTTCAAGCCAAACCGGATAACCATTCAAACCAAGGGCACAACAAAGATCGCGACCGGCACCAGGATACTCAGCACGACCAACACGATGATTACATTGATTTAGATACCCAGCTTATTCGCAGTGTGTTTCGCGACCACCAAGAATACATAGACAACCGAACCAGTCTGCCACCCGGTATCCGCAAAAACCTCGCTCGCGGCAAGCCTATTCCACCGGGCATCGCCAAGCAGATTGACCCTCGCCTCAACCAGCGTCTACCGCACTACGACGGTTATGCCTGGCGTCAAGCTGGAGAGGATGCCGTACTGATTAGCGTCACTACAGGCATCATTGAAGCTATTATCAGCAACGCTTTCGATTAAAAGGACGGCAGTTGAAAATCCAGTGCAAAAGCAACCTGACCCAACATGGATCACGAGTCCAGGTCGCTGCTATTGCGCTATGTCTTCTATTGTTAGCCGGCTGCAGCGCCACTCAACTGGCTTACCGTAATCTCGACTGGTTAATCAGCCGCAAGGTTAATCAGCTGGTGGACTTGAACTCCAGCCAACAGGCGTGGTTTGACAATCAATTGCAAGGCACATTGCAATGGCACTGCCAACAGGAGATTCCGCGTTACCACCAAGAGCTCACTCGCATTGGTAAGCGCCTGCTATCAGCCGATCTAGAGCCACAAAGCCTCGAAGCTGATATACAACGGGCAGAAGCCTCCGCCAACAGATTATTAGAGCGTACTGCTCCACTGATGAGTGGCCTACTGCAGCGTCTGGATGATGACCAGATTCAGGAACTGCGCAGCAACATGGATGAGCACCTCGATGAACAATATCAAGAGCTGGCCTCCCCGCCACTGCAAGAGCGGCAAGAACACAGCATTAAAGAACTAAGCAGCTTGTTGGAACGCTGGCTAGGGCGCCTGAACACACCACAGAAGGCCTTAGTCGAACAATGGGCCGCCAGCCGTAGCCGTGATGATAGCAACCGAATCTGGCTGGATAATCGACGGCATTGGCAGGGCTTACTCTTTGACGAGCTAGCGACTCGCCAACAGAACGACTTTAGTCAGCGCATCCGTCATTTGCTGGTCGATTATCGCCAACTGCAAACGCCCGCCTATGCGCAGCAAGCACCAGGCTCCAAACTTGCCTTTAGCCAGCTACTAACGGGCATCATGCACGCCGCGACGGCCAAGCAGAAGAAGCACTTCTCAACTCAATTGGAGGAGCTCTTAGAAGACCTGCAGGCGCTCGATTGCAGTAGTGATAAAAGTTAACTATAAACTTTGACAATCATTCTCATTAACATTAGCATGCAATGCATCAGCCGAAAGAGCCACGACCGGAGAGCTTGCATGTACGTTTGTCTCTGCAAAGGTATTACTGACAACCAGATTAAAGACGCCATAAACCAGGGCGCCTGCTCCATGCGCGACCTGCGCAGCGATCTGGACGTGGCGACGCAATGTGGCAAATGTGCACGTGATTGCAAATCCATCCTGCTGGAAAATATGACCAGCAATCAGTCAGCAGCCATAGCGAATGCCCAATTTATTGCGGCCTGATTCTGCTTCGCGAACACCGACTGATAATCATTTTTAACTCCTTTCTTTTCAAATACTTATATTTGACAGAAGCCTATCGCCGGCCCACACTTGAAAACTAAACATTTTTAAGGGTCCCGATCATGAAAGGCGACAAGAAAGTCATCCAGCACCTCAATACCATCCTGGGCAATGAACTGGTCGCCATCAACCAGTACTTTCTGCACGCCCGCATGTTGCAAGACTGGGGGCTGGATAAGTTGGGAGCCCACGAATACCGCGAATCAATCGACGAGATGAAGCACGCTGACGTGCTGATCAAGCGCGTGCTTTTCCTTGAAGGCTTGCCTAACCTGCAAGACCTCGGACGCCTGATGATCGGCGAAAATACCCGTGAAATCCTCGAATGCGACCTGAAGCTGGAAATGAAGGGCATCCCTGACTTGAAAGCTGCCATAGCACATTGCGAAGAGGTCGGCGACTACGGTAGCCGCGAGCTGCTTGAGGGTATTCTCGAGTCAGAAGAAGAGCATGTCGACTGGCTGGAAACCCAGCTGAGCCTAATCGACAAGGTTGGCCTGGAAAATTATCAGCAGTCTCAGATCAGCGAATAAGTTTTCATCGCCTAAGCTTTTTCTGCAACTTTATCAGTAAATAGATTCATTACTGCGCTTCACGGAAGACCAGCGATTAGCTCGGCCAGTAGTGGTGGATTGAGCGCTGCTGGTCGAGATGGAACTCGACCTTCCATTAACAGGCCTTATTCCGCTCGCCCTTAATTGGCCGCTCTTTTAGTCAACCTTTCAGATATCTCACTTGGCTGGCTTTGTGGAAGGCCGGGTTCCATCCCGGCCAGCGGGTGCGAGAGCACCGTACGCAGCTCCTCCCACTCAAAGCGTAGCGAGAATCGCCTCCAGCGCCTGCGCAGGGTTCTCTGCCTGGGTTATTGGCCGGCCAACAACCAAATAGCTACTGCCGTTCTCCAGCGCCTGTGAAGGAGTCACGATGCGCTTCTGGTCATCCGCACTGCTCTCTGCAGGACGAATACCCGGCGTTACCAACAAAAACGCATCGCCCAACGCATGACGCAGCGCTTTTGCTTCGCGCGCGGAACAAACTACGCCATCCAAACCGCATTCTTGCGTCAAACGCGCCAGGCGCTGCACCTGAACCATAGGTTCAATATCAACACCCACCTCTTTCAAGTCCTCCTGCTCCAGGCTGGTTAGAACAGTAACCGCTGTTAACAAAGGTCGCGTGCTGCGGCGTTCGAGAATATCGCGACAGGCTTCCATCATCCTTCGGCCGCCCCCGGCGTGCACGTTAACCATCCACACGCCCAGTTCAGATGCGGCCTTCACCGCACTGGCCGTGGTGTTCGGAATATCGTGAAACTTGAGATCAAGAAAGACTTCGAAACCCTTGTGTTGCAGCGCTTCCACTACCGCCGGCCCGCTACTGGTAAACAGCTCCTTACCCACCTTCACGCGACAGCGCGCCGGATCAAGCTGATCAGCCATGCTCATTGCCGAAGGCGCATCAGGAAAATCCAGCGCGACAATAATTGGGCTAGTGCTAGACATACTTTCCATCCTGTTTTGAATACTCACGAATTATTACTCAGACCACCTCATAACCCTTCAATGGTCTAATGGTTGACCAGCCATGGCAGCTAGGGCACTGCCAATACAGCTTTTGCCCGGCAAAACCACATGACTCGCAGCGATACAGCGGGCGTTGTTGCTGCAAGGACTCCAATAGCTGCTCCAGCACCTGCATGCCAGCCTCCTCCGCTTGCACTACAGCGTGCGGTTGCAGCTTTAGCAAACCAAGAGTGCCGCCAATAGAAGGTTGCTGCTGTACCCAAGCGAGCAAAAAACGCTGGGCACTGGTGACGCCTTCCTGTTGTTCAATCTGCGCACTGCGTGCCAATACGGTTTGCAGCATGGGCGGCTCCGGCCGCTCAAGTACCTTATCCAGATAGGCGGCAAGATCAAGGTCACCATTATCCGCGCAGCGTTTAGCCAACGGCAATATCTGCGGAACAAAATCCGGTGACTCAAGTGCCACTCGCTGCAACAACTTGAGCAAGGCACGGGTGTGTCCTTGCCGCTCTTCCAGGTCAGCCAACATCAACATTGCTCGAGTGCTGGCTGGATCGACCTTCAAAGCAGCCTGCAGATGTACCTGCACGCGATTGATGTCACGGTCACGAATCGCCTCCTCGGCCAATTCGCAATAATAGTGTGCCTGGATAACAGCAAAGTCGGGGCGCTCGCGCAATAATCGCAGACCGATCTCGGTTGCCTGAAGCCAGTCGCGCTGTTGCTCGTAGACAGTAACCAGGTCACCCAGCGCCTCACCACGTAAACTTGACGAGGAGCTCCCCAGCTCTTCGAGCAGTCGCTCTGCGCGGTTATGCATACCTACCGCAAGATAGTCACGTGCCAGCTCTAGCTGAACCCTGTCAGCCTGCTGTGTTGTCAGGTTAGGTCTGGCTAGCAAGTTTTGGTGAACTTTGATCGCGCGCTCCACATCGCCACGCTGACAGAACAGCTTACCTATGGCGATATGGGTTTCGACCGTTTCAGGATTCACTTCCAAGGCACGAATGAAGGTTTCAATCGCCTCATCCGGTTGCTCATTGAGCAGATAGTTAAGGCCGATGAAATACTGGCGATCGATGGCGCTGCCGTGCGGCTGCAACATGAAGCCTACTTTGATTGCTTCGCGCCGCCCGAGGAACCAGCCAATCGCCAAGGCCACCACAAACAAGCCAAGGAACAGTAGTTCCTGCATGGGATCAGCCTTTGACAGCTTGGGTGCGCAGCTTATCGACTTCCTTGCGATAACGGTTGAGCTCGTTGCTCTGCACCATCAATTTCAAACGCAGCCGAGTGGTGATCAACCAGCCGATGAAGACACCCAAAATACTGCCGAGAATAAAAGCGAAGACGATATAAATCGACAGCGGCAATTCAGGCGACTGAATTTCGAGAAACTGCAGCGTGGTGGTTTGCTGGTTTTCCAGCATGAAATCCATTGTTGCCAATGCCACCAGCAGCAAGACAATAATCAGCAACGCGCGCTTTAGCCATAGCATGCCACACTACTCCGCATCCATTTGTGTAGGGCGAAGTATAACGCAGGGCCCGGGAGAGACATACCAGATCAGCTGTTTTCCAGCGACTCGTTCACGCGATCACGTAACTCTTTGCCGGGCTTGAAATGTGGCACAAACTTACCTTCCAGCTCCACCGCATCACCCGTTTTAGGGTTACGGCCAACGCGTGGCGCGCGGTAGTGCAACGAAAAGCTGCCAAACCCCCGAATTTCGATCCGTTCCCCGGTAGCAAGTGCCTGAGACATATGCTCCAACATGGTTTTGATCGCAAGCTCAACATCCTTCGCCGACAACTGCCCCTGTTGCTCGACAATGCGCTCGATCAACTCCGACTTGGTCATGGTTTTCCCTTTTTTATCAAGCGAGTAGCTTCGTTTTACACGGTTTTACCATGCTTGACTAGCTTTGAACAGCCTGATATGTGCTAGCCCGCTCGGGCGCAGCAAGCTATAAGCGAAAAGCGGCCAGCAGCGCTGTATCCAACGCGCAGCCGACTTGGAGCCAGGAGAGTCCACGGAATGGGTTTATGGAAGGTTGAGTTCCATCTCGAACAGCGCCCGGACCAAAAACACAGTCGCTGATGCCATGTACGTACCCACAGCAACGACGCAAACCAACACCCCAGTAAAAAACTGCTTACCGCGCAGTCCGGCCCCACAACTTAACGCGTGCATACGCCGCTGGCCGGGATGGAACCCGGCCTTCCAAAAACCACCAGCAGCGCTGTATCTAACGCGCAGCCGACTTAAAACCAGAAAGTGCATGCATTGGGTTAACGGAAGGTCGAGTTCCATCTCGACCAGCGCCCTGACCAAAAACACAGTCGCTGATGCCATGTACGTACCCACAGCAACGCCGCAAAACGACCCGCAGAAAAACAAACCGCTTACCGCGCAGCCCGGCCTCACAACTTAATGCCGGCACACGACGCTGGCCGGGATGGAACCCGGCCTTCCAAAAACCACCAGCAGCGCTGCATCTAACGCGCAGCCGACTTAAAACCAGAAGAGTGCATGCATTGGGTTAACGGAAGGTCGAGTTCCATCTCGACCAGCAAGCTGGCCGAAGACACAGCCGTTGATGCCATGTACGTATCCACAACAATGCCGCAAAACAACACCGAGAAAAACAACCCCTTACCGCGCAGCCCGGATTCACAACTTAATGCCGGCACACGCCGCTGGCCGGGATGGAACCCGGCCTTCCAAAAACCACCGGCAGCGCTGCATCTAATGCGCAGCCGACTTAAAACCAGAAAAGTGCATGGATTGGGTTAACGGAAGGTCGAGTTCCATCTCGACCAGCGACCTGGCCGAAAAAACAGCCGCTGATGCCATCTACGTACCCACAACAATGCCGCGAAACGACCCGTAGAAAAACAAACCGCTTACCGCGCAGCCCGGCTCCCCAACTTAACGCGTCCATACGCCACTGGCGAGGATGGAAGCATGCCTTCTATGGGTGCCGCGTTATCCTGGGAGCATCGCGTGCAATCGATAACCAGAAGTGGGTTTGGGTATAGCTTGTAGGTTGCCGCTAGCACACAAAAAACGCGCAAAAAAAAGGGCGACCGAAGTCGCCCTTTTTAGATGCAAAGGCTTAGTTGCCTTTGTTTTCCATCTGCTGCTTGATCAGATCACCGATGGTGGTCGGACCAGCTGCCAGCATTTCCTGCTTACGCAGGTCCTGAATGGCTTCTTTCTCGTCTTCAACGTCCTTCGCTTTGATGGACAGGCTGATGACGCGGCTCTTACGGTCGATGCTGATGATCTTGGCTTCGACTGCATCGCCTTCGTTCAGAACGTTGCGGGCATCTTCAACACGGTCACGGCTGATTTCAGACGCTTTCAGCGTGCCTTCGATACCGTCGGCCAGGGTGATGATAGCAGCCTTGGCATCAACTTCTTTAACAGTACCGGTGAGGATGGTGCCCTTATCGTTCAGGGACACGAAGTTGGAGAACGGATCGTCTTCCAGCTGCTTGACACCCAGGGAGATGCGCTCACGCTCTGGATCAACAGACAGGATAACAGTCTCGATCTCGTCGCCTTTCTTGAAGCGACGTACCGCTTCTTCACCGGCTTCGTTCCAGGAGATGTCGGACAGGTGAACCAGACCGTCGATGCCGCCGTCCAGACCGATAAAGATACCGAAATCAGTGATGGACTTGATGGAACCGGAGATCTTGTCGCCCTTGTTGAACTTGCTGGAGAACTCTTCCCATGGGTTCATCTTGCACTGCTTGATGCCCAGGGAAATGCGACGACGATCTTCGTCGATATCCAGAACCATAACTTCTACTTCGTCGCCAACATTGACAACTTTAGAAGGATGGATGTTCTTGTTGGTCCAATCCATTTCGGATACGTGAACCAGGCCTTCTACGCCTTCTTCCAGCTCTGCGAAACAGCCGTAATCAGTCAGGTTAGTGACCTTGGCAGTAACGCGAGTGCCTTCTGGGTAACGACCAGTGATAGCGACCCATGGATCTTCGCCCAGCTGCTTCAGACCCAGAGAAACGCGATTGCGCTCACGGTCAAACTTCAGCACCTTGACATCGATCTCATCGCCAACGTTGACGATTTCAGACGGATGCTTGATACGCTTCCACGCCATGTCGGTGATGTGCAGCAGGCCATCGACGCCGCCCAGATCGACGAATGCGCCGTAATCTGTGAGGTTCTTGACGATACCCTTGACCACTTGGCCTTCCTGCAGCGTTTCCAGCAGAGCTTCGCGCTCGGCGGAATTTTCGGCTTCCAGGACAGCGCGACGAGAAACAACAACGTTGTTGCGCTTCTGGTCCAGCTTGATGACCTTGAATTCCAGTTCTTTGTTTTCCAGGTGAGTGGTGTCACGAACCGGACGCACATCAACCAGAGAACCAGGCAGGAACGCGCGAATGGTGTTGACGTCGACGGTAAAGCCACCTTTGACCTTGCCGTTGATAACACCCTTGACGATTTCTTCTGCAGCGAAAGCAGCTTCGAGAACCTTCCACGACTCGGCGCGCTTGGCCTTTTCGCGGGAAAGTTTAGTTTCACCGAAACCGTCTTCAACGGCTTCCAGTGCAACGTGAACCTCATCACCCACTTGGATAGTCAGTTCACCCTGATCGTTCAGGAACTGCTCGCGTGGGATAACACCCTCTGATTTCAAACCGGCGTGAACGGTGACCCAATCGGAGTCGATGTCCACAACGATACCGGTGATGATGGAGCCTGGCTCCATATCAAGGGTTATTAGGCTTTCTTCAAAAAGTTCGGCAAAGCTCTCGCTCATTTGGAATCCTGTAAATTAAGTATAAAGGCAGCTACCGCTCAGCCGCTCAAGAGCGCGCTGTGCAGCCACTTACCCGCCACGCCACCAGCTTGCGTGGGTTGATGGTATCAATGCCCTTTCCGGTTTGGCTGGTTGCCCGGATAGAGCAGTCTGATCAGTTCAGCAGATCGCGCTTTAGCGCTTCCCGATGAACCATTTCAAGTACTTCTTCGATGCCCATACACGTGGAATCTACCTGGATTGCATCCTCAGCAGGCCGCAAGGGCGCGATGCTGCGATTCATATCCCGATCATCCCTCGCGACGATCTCATCGAGAAGACTCGCAAGATTAGCAGTTTCACCCTTTTCGAGCAACTGCCGATGGCGTCTACCTGCCCGCTCCTCAGCGCTGGCGGTCAGATAAATTTTTAATGCGGCGTCGGCGAACACGACGGTGCCCATATCTCGACCATCGGCTACTAAGCCCGGTGGCTCGCGAAATGCGCGTTGACGCTGCAACAAGGCAGCGCGCACAGCCGGCAACGCGGCAACTTGGGAGGCGCCAGCGCCAGTGGCTTCAGTACGCAACGCCCGAGTCACTTCTTCGCCTTCGAGAATAATATGCTGTTCGCGTGCATCCGCGCCGGCAACAAACTGCACATCCAGGTGCGCGGCTAATGCCTCAAGTGCAACTTCGTTGCTGAGTGCGACGCCATGATTTTGTGCCGCAAATGCGAGCACTCGATAAAGGGCGCCTGAGTCCAACAATTTCCAACCCAGTCGACTGGCCAGCAAGCCGGCGATGGTGCCCTTCCCTGACCCGCCAGGGCCATCGATGGTGATCACCGGGATAGCTTGTTCAGTCACGCGTTCTCCTCCAAACGGACCTGCATGCCGACGCGTTGCGCCAAGCCTACGAAGTCCGGGAATGATGTCGCCACGTTGGCGCAGTCATTGATGTGAATTTCACCTTTGGCGCGCAATGCAGCAACCGCAAAAGACATGGCAATACGGTGATCACCGTGGCTCTCTACGCTGCCGCCGCGAATCTCGCTACCGTCGATAATGATGCCATCCGGCGTGGGCTGGGCTTTGACGCCCAGCGAGATCAAGCCGTCTGCCATTACTTGAATGCGATCGGACTCTTTTACCCGCAGCTCTTCGGCACCGCGCAACACAGTGCGCCCTTCAGCGCAGGCGGCCGCCACAAAGAGCACGGGGAATTCGTCAATCGCCAAGGGCACTTGATCAGCCGGGATTTCAATACCCTTGAGCGGCGCATAACGCACGCGGATGTCGGCGACTGGCTCGCCACCGACTTCACGTTCGCTGCTCAGCTCAATATTGCCGCCCATTTCTCGCAGGATGTTAATCACGCCGATACGTGTGGGGTTAATCCCAACGTGCTCAAGCAGCAGATCGGCGCCCTCACAGATGCTGGCAGCCACCATAAAGAAAGCCGCGGAAGAAATATCGGCCGGAACATCGATTTTGCAGGCTTGCAGGGTGTGACCGGATTCGATAGTGACCGTGGCGCCATCCACTTTGACCGGATAACCAAAACCTTTGAGCATACGCTCGGTATGGTCGCGGGTGGGCGCCGGCTCAGTAACCGAGGTGCTGCCCGAGGCGTAGAGACCCGCCAACAGCACGCAGGATTTAACCTGAGCGCTGGCCATCGGCATTGTGTAATCCATGCCCATCAAGCGACCAGAACCACCAATGCGCAACGGCGGCCCGCCTTCGTCACCCGTATCGATCTGGGCGCCCATTTCACGCAGAGGTTTAGCCACGCGACCCATGGGACGCTTGGACAGGGAGGCGTCGCCGGTCAGTACGGTATCAAAGGCTTGTCCGGCGAGTAGACCAGAAAGCAAGCGCATAGACGTGCCGGAGTTACCCAGGTACAGCGAACCGGGCGGCGCTTTCAAGCCGTGCAGACCTACCCCGTTGATAGTCACGCGGCCGTGGTGCGGACCTTCGATGACCACGCCCATATCGCGGAAAGCCTGCAAGGTGGCAAGACTGTCTTCGCCTTCCAGAAATCCTTCGACTTCGGTCACACCCTCAGCCAACGAGCCCAACATAATGGAGCGATGGGAGATGGATTTATCGCCGGGCACGCGAATCTGGCCCTGCACTTTGCCGCCGGGGCTGGCGACGAAATTAATGGATTTAGTCTGCATAGGTTCCATGTAGGCCCGCCGGGCCAAAATAGTACTGAAATGCTCGCGCGCCGACTTGGCTCGGGTAAATACGCCCAACAGAGTGTTGGCATCCCGGCTTTCGACCGCATCGCGCAAGCGGCTCAAATCTTGAGTAAAGGCATCCAGGCTGCGTAACACCGCGTCCCGATTGGCCAAAAACACATCACGCCACATCACCGGATCGCTGGCAGCGATGCGGGTAAAATCTCTAAAGCCGCCAGCGGCGTAGCGGAAAATCTCCAGATTCTCGTTACGCCCAGCCAAGGTATCGACCAGTGAAAACGCCAGTAGATGTGGCAGATGGCTAGTCGCGGCCAGCACTTCGTCATGGTCCGCCAGACTCATCTGCTCTACGTCTGCCTGCAGCGCTTGCCAACATTGCTGGACCAACGCCAGAGCCTGCTCACTGGTGTTTTCCACCGGCGTCAGGATCACTTTATGATGTTTAAACAGATCCGCACGGGCGGCTTCTACGCCACTTTTTTCAGAGCCGGCAATCGGATGCCCCGGTACAAAGTTGGCCGGCACCTCGCCAAACACCTCTGCCACGGCTTTGACCACGGCGCCTTTGGTGCTGCCAACATCGGTAATCACTGTGCGCTCCAGCGGCAACGCCGCGAGCTGCTGCAGCACCGCATGCATCCCCATAACCGGCACCGCCAGCATGATTAGATCGGCACCCGCGACCGCCTCGGCTACGTCGGCCGACACCCGGTCAACTACACCCAATGGAACAGCCTGACGACGGGCAACAGGGTCTAGATCGCAACCCACGACCTCAGTGCACAGACCGCTTTGGCGCATGCCCTTGGCAAAAGACCCGCCAATCAGACCAAGACCAATAACCGTCAGGCGCCCGATTTTGGGAGCTATTGATGACACCGCTGTTACATCAACCACTGATTAGCACCTGCTTCAATACATCAAGAAAACGCTGATTTTCTTCAGGCAAACCAACGGTCACGCGCAGGTGATTAGGCATGCCGTAATTAGCGACAGGGCGCACGATCACGCCTTCGCGCAACAGCGCCTGAAATACGGGAGCCGCTTCACGCCCCAGGTCGATGGCTAGAAAATTGCCGCGCGAGGGAATCCAGCTCAACCCCATAAGCGCACAACCATCCTCCAGCTGCTGCATCCCGAGACGGTTAATTCGCCGGCTTTCGATCAGATAGGCTTCATCCTGCAAAGCCGCCAAGGCAGCAGCAAGGGCCAAGCTATTAACGTTAAAAGGCTGACGCACACGGTTTAACGCATCGGCTATCTGCGGGCTGGACACACCGTAGCCTACGCGCAGCGCCGCCAACCCGTAGGCCTTCGAGAAGGTACGCGAGACCAGCAGATTAGGATACTGCGCCAGATAGTCCATGCCGTTGGGTACGTCATCTGTTTCAACGTACTCGGTATAGGCTTCGTCCAGCACGACCATCACGGTCTCAGGCACTTGGGCCAAAAAGGCTTCCAATTCGACTCGCTCAATCCAGGTACCGGTCGGGTTGTTGGGATTGGCGATAAATATCATGCGCGTCGCATCAGAAATCGCCGCCGCCATAGCAGGCAGATCATGCCCCCAATCCTTGGCCGGTACCGATACCGCCGTAGCGCCGACCGCCTGGGTGACGATGGGGTAAACCGCGAAGGCGTGATCGCTGAAAATGACTTCGTGCTCTGGGCCAACAAAGGCGCGGGTCACCAGTTCAAGAATGTCATTAGAGCCATTACCCAGAGTAATGCTGGCAGTCGGTACGCCGAGCTTGGTGGCAAGTGCTTGTTTAAGCGCAAAGCCATTGCCATCCGGGTAGCGCGTCAGTTCAGGCAGCGCTGCTTCAATCGCTTTTTTGACAGCAGGGCTTGGCCCAAGCGGGTTCTCGTTACTGGCGAGCTTAACGATATCCTGCGGACGCAGACCAAACTCACGGGCCAACTCTTCGACCGGTTTGCCTGGCACATAGGGAGATAATTTTTGTACGCCTGGACGCGCCAGAGCGAGGAAATCACAGGTCATAACAGCAGCCTCAAGCTACAAGCGGCAAGCGCAAACCAGCAGACTGCCGAATATGCAGCGTGCGGTTTGCAGCTTGTCGCTAACGATTTAAAGTACCGCTTTGGGGTAAGACCCCAGCACCTTGAGCGCTACCGAGTCATCATTGATTTTCTCAAGCACATCACGGATCAACGGGTCATGTTGATGGCCGAAGAAGTCGATAAAGAACACGTAGGTCCACTTACCACTGCGCGATGGGCGGGTTTCAATCCGGCTCAGATCGATGCCATTGGAATGAAACGGCTGCAGCAACTGGTGTAGCGCACCCGGTTTGTTGCGCATGGAGACGATGACCGAGGTCTTGTCGTCGCCCGTGGGCGGCACTGCTTGACTGCCAATGATCAAGAAGCGCGTGGAATTGTCCGGGCGGTCCTCAATCTTTTCGGCCAGTTTGGTCAGCCCATAGAGCTCACCAGCCATATCGCCGGCAATGGCAGCGGAATTCCACTCGCCTTTGACCCGCTTGGCGGCTTCAGCGTTACTGGCAACCGCCACACGCTCAACGTTCGGATAGTGCGCATCCAGCCACTTGCGACATTGCGCCAACGACTGTGAGTGCGAGTAAACCCGGGAAATCTTGTCGGCACGGGTGTTTTCACCCACCAACAGGTGATGGTGAATACGCAGCTCTACTTCGCCGCAGATCACCATGTCGTGCTCAAGAAAGCTATCCAGCGTGTGGTTAATAGCGCCTTCCGTGGAGTTCTCCACCGGTACAACGCCAAAGTGCACAGCACCAGCGGCCACTTCACGGAAAATCTCATCAATCGCAGCCATGGGCACACTAATTACCGAATGCCCAAAGTGCTTAAGCGCAGCCGCCTGAGTAAAGGTGCCTTCCGGCCCCAGATAAGCGACACGCAGGGGCTCTTCGAGCGCCAGGCAGGCGGACATAATTTCGCGAAACAAGCGCGCTACTTCTTCGTTATCCAGCGGCCCCTGATTTAACTCCATAATGTGCTTGAGCACCCAAGCTTCGCGCTCGGGCCGGTAAAACACCGGCTTTGCGTCTGCTGGCAAGGACTTCTGCTTAACCTGGGCCACGGTTTGGGCACAAGTAGCCCGTTCACTGATCAGGCCGAGAATCTTCTCATCGAGCGAATCGATACGCTTACGCAACGCTTTTAACTGGTCTTCATCTGACATAGAAATCAACCGTGCTGCTGTTCGAACTCGGCCATGTAGGCCACCAGTGCATCCACTGCGGCTTGCGGCACCGCGTTATAGATGGATGCGCGCATGCCGCCTACCGATCTGTGACCTTTTAGGTTCAACAGGCCCCGCTCTTCGGCACCGGCCAGGAAGGGCTTATCCAATCGATCATCGGCCAAACGAAAGGGAATATTCATCCACGAGCGATCGGCGATATTGATCGGGTTGCTGTACAAGCCGCTGGTATCAATGGCGGAGTAAAGCGTGCGCTGCTTGGCGTCATTGATGCGCTTCATGGCCTCAAGTCCGCCCTGCTCTTTCAGCCAGCTGAAAATCAAACCAGACAGATACCAGGCAAAGGTCGGCGGCGTGTTGTACATAGAGTCGTTCTGCGCGGCCACGGCGTAATCCAGCATGGTCGGGCAACTAACGCGCGCCTTGCCGAGCAGGTCTTCACGAATAATGACGACCACCAGACCACTCGGCCCGATGTTTTTCTGAGCGCCTGCGTAGATCATGCCGAACTGAGAAACATCGACCGGACGCGACAGGATAGTCGAAGACATGTCTGCTATCAGTGGCACGTCACCGGTTTGTGGCACCCAGTTGAACTCAAGACCACCGATCGTCTCGTTCGGGCAGTAATGCACGTAAGCAGCGTCTTGCGACAGCTGCCAATCGTTCTGACCGGGAATAGCGAAATAATCGTGAGCCTTGGCGCTGCCAGCCACATTGATCGCGCCGTAACGCGATGCTTCTTCAATGGCTTTACGTGACCAAATACCGGTATCGATATAGTCCGCACTGCCGCCTTCAGCCATCAGGTTCAATGGAATCTGAGCAAACTGTTGGCTAGCACCGCCCTGCAGAAACAAGACTTTGTAGTTATCAGGAATCGACATCAGGTCGCGCAGATCCTGCTCGGCCTTTTGCGCCACGCTCACAAACTCGTCGCTGCGATGACTCATTTCCATCACCGACAGGCCCTTGCCTTGCCAATCAAGCAGCTCGGCTTGGGCTTGCTGCAACACTGCCTCTGGCAATGCTGCAGGCCCTGCACAGAAATTGAACAGACGCTTACTCACGATTACTCCTGATCATCCAAGGGTTGCTGCTCATCGTCGGCGTCAGTTTGAGGCTCAGACTCTGCTTCAACCGGCAGAGGATTACCCTCTTCGTCCAGCTCAACGATCGCCTCAAGCTCTTCTTCCGAAGGCTCCTGCACACGCTCCAAGCCGACCAGCTTTTCATCGGAGGCCAGGCGTATCAGCATCACACCTTGCGTATTACGCGACAGGCAAGACACTTCATTGACGCGGGTACGTACCAGTGTGCCCTGATCCGAGATCAGCATGATCTCTTCACCATCAACCACCTGAACTGCGCCGACCAATGGACCGTTGCGCTCGTTGGATACCATGGCAATCACGCCCTGGCCGCCACGCTTGTACTGCGGGAAGTCTTCAACCGCAGTGCGCTTGCCGAAACCGCGCGAAGAGGCGGTAAGAATCTGCGTGCCTGCTTCAGCAATCAACATGGACACCAGATGCTGTTCTGCTGGCAAACGCATGCCGCGCACGCCTCGCGCAGTACGGCCCATGGCGCGCACGTCGGTTTCTTTGAAGCGCGTTACTTTGCCGCCATCGGAGAACAGCATTATCTCGCGCTCGCCATTGGTCAGCGCCGCGGAAATAAGGGTATCGCCTTCGTCCAGATCCAGGGCAATCAAACCCACGCTGCGCTGACGACTGAACTGCACCAGCGGGGTCTTCTTCACGGTGCCATTGGCCGTTGCCATAAAGATAAACCAACCTTCGGTGTACTCATCAACCGGCAGCATGGTGGAGATGAACTCACCCTCCTCCAGCGGCAGCAGGTTAACCAAAGGACGCCCGCGCGCAGTGCGCGAGGCTTCCGGAATCTCGTAGGTTTTCAGCCAATAAACCTTACCGCGGCTCGAAAACAGCAGCAGTGTGGTATGGCTGTGCGCGACCAACAGGTGGGATACATAATCCTCATCCTTAACACCAGTTGCAGCCTTGCCACGCCCACCACGGCGCTGTGCCTGATAGTCGGCCAGCGGCTGGCTCTTGGCATAACCACCATGGGAAATGGTTACCACGCGCTCTTCTTCGGTAATCAGATCGGCGAGAGTCAAATCCATACGCGAAGCAAGAATCTCGGTACGCCGCTCATCACCGTAGTTGTCGCGAATATGCTCCAACTCTTCGATAATGATTTCCATCAAGCGCGCTTCGCTGTTGAGGATGAGCAGCAACTCAGCAATTTGCTTGAGGATTTCCTGATATTCGGCCAGCAGCTTGTCGTGCTCGAGACCGGTCAGACGATGCAGGCGCAGTTCGAGAATGGCCTGAGCCTGCTCAGGTGACAGGTGATACTTACCGTCACGCAGACCGTACTGCTCGTCCAGACCATCCGGGCGGCACGACTCGGCACCCGCCCGCTCGACCATCTCAACCACCGCGCCTGGCTCCCAGCCATGCGCAATCAAAGCAACTTTGGCTTCAGCTGGCGTCGGCGAGGCTTTGATCATGGCGATAACCGGATCGATGTTCGATAACGCTACCGCCTGGCCTTCCAGAATGTGTCCGCGTTCGCGTGCCTTACGCAGCTCAAACACCGTACGGCGGGTAACCACTTCACGGCGGTGACGTACGAAGGCGTCCAGCAGCTCTTTCAGGTTAAGAATGCGCGGCTGGCCGTCCAGCAAACCAACGATGTTGATACCGAATACACCTTGCATCTGCGTCTGCTGATACAGGTTATTGAGCACCACTTCGGCTACTTCACCACGGCGTAACTCGATAACCACGCGCATACCGTCTTTATCAGACTCATCGCGTAGCTCGGAAATGCCTTCGATCTTTTTCTCTTTAACCAGCTCGGCGATCTTTTCGATCAAACGCGCTTTGTTTAACTGATATGGCAGCTCATGAATGATGATCTGCTGGCGGCCACCGACCTTGTCAATGTCCTGAATCTCGCAGCGCGCACGCACATAGATACGGCCACGGCCGGTCTTGTAGGCTTCAACAATACCGTCACGGCCGTTAATGATGGCGGCAGTAGGAAAGTCCGGACCGGGGATGTATTCCATCAAATCGTCGATGGTCATATCCGGATTGGCGATCAGCGCCAGGCAACCGTTAACCACTTCGGTCAGGTTGTGCGGCGGGATATTGGTCGCCATACCCACAGCAATACCGCTGGAGCCGTTGATCAGCAGATTGGGAACCCGAGTCGGCAATACGGCCGGTATCTGTTCGGTGCCGTCGTAGTTAGGCACCCAGTCAACGGTTTCTTTATCCAGGTCGGCCAGCAGTTCGTGGGCCAACTTGGTCATGCGGATTTCGGTGTATCGCATGGCAGCAGCGTTGTCGCCGTCAACCGAACCGAAGTTACCCTGACCGTCTACCAGCAGATAGCGCAAGGAGAACGGCTGCGCCATACGAACGATGGTGTCGTATACCGCGGAGTCGCCATGCGGGTGGTATTTACCGATAACGTCACCGACCACACGAGCCGATTTCTTATAGGGCTTATTCCAGTCGTTGTTCAGTTCGCTCATGGCGAACAACACCCGACGGTGCACAGGCTTGAGGCCATCGCGCACGTCCGGCAGGGCCCGACCAACAATCACGCTCATCGCGTAATCAAGGTAGGACTGCTTCAACTCGTCTTCAATACTGACTGGAAGGATTTCTTTGGCCAGTTCACCCATGAAACGGCATTCCTTTTATTGTCGGCAACTCATTGATGCCAATAGCATTATTCAAGCGCACAAGGGGGATCACAGCGCTCACCCGTAAAGGCGGCGGCGATTTGGCCGCAACACCGCTCAACCCGCCCAATCAAAGCCGCGAAGGATACCACAGACAGGACATGGGCGGGAGCATTAAGCAGAGGTGCAAAACGCCCCTGAGACGCGCTCAGGAGCTAGCAGGCCTATTCAGGTCAATTTAATGCAGCCGGCGAGGGCTAACCAAATCGGCCAATTTGCGCTCATCGGGGCGCTCAACGAGCCCCTTCTCAGTAACGATGACATCTATTAGGTCAGCCGGTGTGACATCAAACACCGGATTGCTCACTGGCACGCCGGTATCGATATTACGCTCACCGAACTGGAGCAATTCACGGCTGGAACGCTCTTCCAGCGACAGGTCATCACCGACCTCCAGCGCCAGATCAATGCAGTAGCTGGACGCTACCACCATAAAGCGCACGCCATGGTGCATGGCCAGTACCGCTAATGCGTAGGTGCCGGTCTTGCAAATTGCATCGCCATTGGCAGCAATCCGATCGGCTGCCACCACGACCCAGTTGATATTTTCGTTCTTCATTAGGTGTGCGGCGGCGCTGTCGATATGTAACTGGGCCGGAATATCCGCCTGTGACAACTCCCAGGCGGTCAACCGCGAGCCCTGCAATAAAGGACGTGTTTCGCTGATATAGACAACGTCCACCAGGCCAGCCTCATGTGCGGCGCGCACCACACCCAACGAAGTACCATAACCCCCGCTGGCGAGGGCTCCATCATTGGAGTGCAGCATGATTCGTTGCGGTTTTTTTTGTCGCCGCCCGATCAGCTGCATGCCTAACTTGCCCATACTGCGGTTGGCCTCTCGGTCGCTCTCATGCACAGCGATAGCGGCCTGCAGCAAGCGGGCTGGTACATCGTGTTGCACCGTCAGCTTACGCAAGGTTTCGCGCATAATGCCCAAGGCCCAGGACAGACTGATCACAGTTGACTGGGTACCCTCCAGCATATCGAAATCAGCCGCCAGCGCCGCCTCCCAATCATCACTACTACCGATGCTTTCTGCCGCCAGAGCTATGCCATAGGCGGCGGCAATCCCAATGGCCGAGCCACCCCGCACGACCATACTGGCGATGGCTTCAGCCACCTCAGCTGCGCCGCTGCATTCACAGTAAACAATACGATCCGGCAACCTGCGCTGATCCAACAAACGCAGTCGCCGGCTGCTCAACCATTCGATGGATTCCAGCGAAACCTGCTCACCACTGACGGTTTTGGACTGCAACATAGCGAGCTCCCCTTATTGTGATCTGACCGCTTTAACTCTTGCCGCTACCCATCTGAATTGACATCCCAAACCAAGCCGACCCTTAACTTCAGAATCGTTGCGGCGCTTACCCCCTGCACGCCCCTACCACCTAAGGTTATACTCCCGACCATGAAACAAGGCGAACTCGACATGACCACTCTCCCCGACGAACTCGATCTGCTGATCCTGCCACGCTGGATCGTGCCCGTGGTACCGAGCGGCATGGTACTAGAGCACCATGCCCTGGCAGTGCATCAAGGCCGCATCATCGCCTTGCTGCCCGCTGCGCAAACTACCGAACTCAATGTACGCGAGCGGCGCGAACTGCCTGACCACTTATTGATCCCAGGCCTGATCAACGCTCACGGCCACGCGGCTATGAGTCTGCTCCGCGGCCTTGCCGACGATTTGCCACTGATGACGTGGCTGACAGACCATATATGGCCTGCCGAGGGCCGCTGGGTCAATGCCGACTTTGTCCGTCTGGGCACCGATCTTGCGATAGCCGAGATGTTGCGCGGCGGCACTACCTGCTTTGCCGACATGTATTTCCATCCAGAAGTGGCTGCCGCTGCCGCCATGGACGCTGGCATCCGCGCGCAACTGGCGTTTCCGGTCATCGACAATCCGATTCCGGGGGCACGCGACGCCACCGAGGCCATCGCCAAGGGCCTCAAACTGCACGACGAAACCCGCCACAACGAGTTGATCAGCGTCGCTTTCGGTCCACACGCGCCCTATACCGTGGGCGACGAAACGCTGACCCGCGTGCGAACTTTAGCTGACGAGCTGGATCTGCCAATCCACATGCACATCCATGAAACGGCTTTTGAGGTGGAAGAGTCCGTTCGCTTAACCGGCATGCGGCCACTGCAACGCTTGCAAAAGCTCGGTTTGCTCAGTCCGAGATTGCAGGCGGTGCATGTTACGCAGATCAACGACCAAGACCTTGCTCTGCTCAGCGAGCATGGCGTGCAGGTCATTCACTGCCCTGAATCCAACATGAAGCTGGCCAGCGGCGCGATGCCGGTGCAACGACTACTGGGTGCACAGGTGAATGTAGCGCTCGGCACCGACGGCGCCGCCAGCAATAACGATCTGGATATGCTCGGTGAAATGCGCAGCGCGGCTTTTTTGGCCAAGCTAACCGCCGGTGACCCCACCGCACTCGACGCCCATGCCGCGCTGCACATGGCAACCTTAGCGGGCGCACGCGCGCTGGGACTGGCTGAAGAAACCGGCTCATTGGAAGTCGGAAAAGCCGCAGATATCACAGCGATCGACCTTTCCGGACTGGCCCAGCAGCCCGTCTATGAACCCGTATCACAACTACTTTACACCTGCAGCGCAGCCCAGGTATCCGACGTATGGGTAGCCGGCAAACAGAAACTGCGCGACGGGAAACTCTGCTCATTGGATACCGGTCCGATATTGCAGCAGGCCAGCGCGCTGGCCACACGAATTCGCCAAGGGGATACACATGAGTCTTAACGTTGATCGCGCCGAAATAGCCAAGTTCGAAGCCTTGGCAAGCCGTTGGTGGGACCGCAACAGTGAGTTCAAACCATTACATGAGATCAATCCGTTACGCACTAACTGGATTGATGAGCGCGTTCCGTTGGCCGGCAAGGAAGTGCTGGATATTGGTTGCGGCGGAGGCATTCTCGCCGAGGCCATGGCACAACGTGGCGCAACGGTGACCGGCATTGATATGGGCGAGGCGCCACTTTCAGTTGCTCGCTTGCACCAACTCGAGTCTGGCGTTGTGGTTGATTACCAGCAGACCACCGCCGAAGAGTTTGCGGAGCTGCACGCCGGACGCTTTGACGTGGTTACTTGCCTGGAGATGCTTGAGCACGTACCCGATCCCAGCTCGGTCATCCGCGCCTGCGCCAAGCTGGTCAAACCCGGCGGCCACGTGTTTTTTTCGACGATTAACCGCAACCCCAAGTCCTTCCTGTTTGCCATCATCGGTGCCGAGTATGTGCTGCGCATGCTGCCACGCGGCACCCATGAGTTTGCCAAGTTCATCCGCCCTGCAGAGCTCGGCGGATGGTCTCGTGAGGCCGGGCTGAACTTGCTCGATATGACCGGATTAACCTTTAATCCCATCACCAAAACCTACAAGCTGGAAGGCAATGTAGACGTCAATTACATGATTCATTGCCAGCGCCAAGCGGAGGCCTGATGCTCACCAGCGTTTTATTCGATCTGGATGGCACCCTGCTCGACACCGTCGACGACTTCATGGCGATCATCGATGCCATGTTGCGCGAGCACGACCGGCCGTTGATCGACCCAAAGCTGGTCCGCAGTCAGGTGTCCGACGGCTCCGTCGGCATGCTCTGTTCAGCCTTTGGTATGCGCCCGCAGGATGAAGGCTTTGATGCCTTGCGCGAGGATTTTCTGCGGCGCTATACCGAGCAACTGGCTACGCATACGCAACCCTTCCCCGGCATCCCTGAGCTGCTCGACTGGCTGGACGCCGAAGGCCTACCCTGGGGTGTGGTAACCAACAAAATGAGCCGCTTCAGCATTCCCCTGATCGCCGCTATGGGTTTATCTGAGCGCTGCGGCACACTGATTTGCCCCGATCAGGTAAGCCAAGCTAAGCCGCACGCCGAGCCGGTACTCAAGGCCTGCGCCGAATTGGGCGTTGAGCCCAGCGGCTGCGTGTTTGTCGGTGATCATCTGCGCGACATTCAGTCCGGCCACGCCGCCGGCACCGCCACGGTCGCAGCCCTGTATGGCTACATTCCTGCCGGCGATGACCCGGCCAATTGGCACGCCACCCACAGCATCAAAAACGCTGCCGCCCTCCGCCCCTGGCTGGAGACGCGCCGCGCAACGGAGACCACGCATGTTTGATTACACCGCTCCCGCAGACCTGCTTAAAGATCGCGTCATTCTGATTACCGGCGCCGGCGATGGTATTGGCCGCGCCTGCGCGCTGAGTTGTGCAGCCCATGGCGCCACCGTCGTACTGGTCGGCCGCACCCCGAGCAAGCTGGAAGCCGTTTACGACGAAATCGAAGCTGCCGGCCATCCACAGCCCGCGCTTTGCCCGCTGAATCTGGAAACTGCGCTGGAAAAGGATTACGAAGATTTAGCCGATCAACTTTTTGACACCTTCGGCAAGCTTGATGGGCTGGTGCACAACGCCGCTGAATTAGGGCCACGCACCCTGATGGATACAGTGAGAGCAGATGCCTGGCTTAAGGTTATGCAGGTCAACGTAAACGCGCCTTTCTTGCTGACCAAGACCATGATGCCGCTGTTGCGCGCCGCACCCGATGCCTCTGTCGTTTTGCTATCGTCCAGCGTCGGCCGCAAAGGCCGTGCGTATTGGGGACCCTATGCGGTCAGCAAGTTCGCAGTAGAAGGTCTGATGCAGACATTGGCCGACGAACAAGACGGTACCAGCGAGATTCGCGTCAACACTTTGAACCCCGGCGCCACCCGAACCAAGATGCGCTCCAAGGCTTATCCCAACGAGCCAGCAGAAAACAACCCCGAACCCAGCGCCATCATGCCGGCTTTCCTGTACCTATTGGGACCCGACAGTCGCGACACCAATGGCCAGGCGCTCGACGCGCAATAGCCAAGTTTTTGGCGCACCGCTGTAGATGGCGGCAAGCTCTGCAAAGAGAGCGGCAAATTCTTGCCGCTCCGCGTCTACCTAACCTCAAGTCCAAATCATAACCAATTGAAATAATTGATATTTATATAATGGCACATTGCTTGCTATAGAACCTGCATAAGAACCAATGTCGGGATTCGCCATCATGATGCACTTGCAGGGAAATACCATCGACTTCGATACCGCCCGCATAAAGCTCGGCAACGCCGGTAAAACGGCTGGCGCCAGGCGCAAGACGGCGAAACAGGGCGAGCAATTCGAGCAAGTGCAGCAACAATTGCTGCAGAGCCTGCAAACCACATTAGAAGTCGATCAGATTCTCAGCTTGTTCTGCACCGGTCTTAAAGAGCTATTGCAAATCGACGCGCTGGAATACCGTCACAATTCAGACCCCAACCCGATCCAGATTGGCCAGCCCGCGCTACATCGTTGCAGCTATCGCCTATCTCACGCGGGAAGTTATCTTGGTGAATTGCAGTTCAGCCGCCAGCAACGTTTCAGCGAGAACGAGTTGCTGGCGATAGAGACCTTGCTCGGCACCCTGCTCTACCCTTTACGCAACGCCCTAATGTATCGCGAAGCCTTGCATTGCGCGCTCAACGATAGCTTAACTGGCGCTAGCAACCGCCTGGCGCTAAACCAGAATCTGGAACGCGACATACGCCAAAGCCATCGTAACCAGCAACCACTAGCGCTGCTGGTACTGGACATTGATCACTTCAAACAGGTTAACGACAGTTACGGTCATGCCTATGGCGATGCCGCGCTCAAAGCAGTGGTCAACTGCATCAGCGATTCCCTTCGCTCCGTCGATGGTTTGTACCGGCTGGGTGGCGAGGAGTTTGTAGTCTTGCTCAACGATACCTCGCTAGGCGCAGGCCGGATGGTAGCCGAACGTATTCGCAAGTCAGTCGAATGCATGCAGTTCGAACTGGATGGTCAGCCAATACCGCTGACCGTCAGTATTGGCCTGAGCACTCTGCGCCCCGAAGACTCCGTCAAAAGCCTGATCAATCGTGGAGACCTATTGATGTATCAGGCCAAGCGCGGTGGTAGAAACCAAGTCGCGGAAGAGCATTAAGAACGCAGAGGCAAAGCATCAAACATAATCAAACTCAGTGAGTTTGATCGGGCCGATTAGCCAAATAATGCTCAAACAACAGGTTACTGTTGCCCAATGACATCAAGTGGGCGTAGACCCAGCCGAGGAAGCCTGCCTTATTCAACCTGAGAACTTGCTCGTCGCTCAAGGCTAGGAAGCGTTCTTCATTCACAGCGTGAAAATCCTTAAGAACAAAGGTTTCTCCGCTGACGTGGCTCAACTTGAGCGTACGCGATTCCAACAGTTCCAACTCCTGCAGCACGCTAACCAGCTCGCGTGTACGATGCATTTCTGCAGTGAAGTTTTGCAAAAACTGAATCATCTCGTTCAGGTATTCGCTGTTTTCACCGGTTTCGCTAAACAGCTCACGCCCTTCCGTTTCATTCCAGCCAGCGTATGCCTCATCAAAACAGACGGTAAATTCGTCGTTCTCAGATTGCGCCAGTACGAAAGGGTAGCGCCGAATAAACGCGGGTACGTAGGTGTTGCTGCGCCACTGGCCCGAATCGTCTACAAAGCTATTGAGCCCTTCTTTAAGGCCTAACAACGCAATCGGGCTGAGCTGCTCGCCTTCACCTACGAACAGAATCGGATAACTGCGCGCAGCTTGGAAGAACTCCAGGCCCGCCAAAGGCACTATGTGCGTTCCTGCCGCAAACTCGCAACCCTTACCCGCGTTCATCTTGAGCGCTTTATGCTGGTCTCGATTAAGCGCTTTTATTTCCTTGTATAACAACAACGTTGACATCCATTCTCTCCCTGCCCGGGTTCAGTCCCGGTATTCTGTTAAGTCCGTTTCGAGCTTAGCGAAAAACCAACTGCAATAGCAGTTTCGCGCCGTCCTGATCAGGCACAACGTCTTTGAAAGCTCCTGCGGCCAGCAAGTTGACGGAGACGTGATCGCCGAACCAACGGCTGTTCAAACCCAAGCCACCACTGACCAAATCAACATCTTCCTCCCCCAACTCCATGGCGCGCCCGTAATCCATAAATACGAAAGGTTGCCACCGCTCACTTAAGTGCCAATAGCCTTCAACACTAAAGTTGACACCCCAGGGCGCCGTAACCACCCCTGGGTCGTAACCGCGTTGCGCGCTGACGCCACCAAACTGTTTATGCAGAGCAGAGGGTAACTCGTCTTCACGCGTTGCATATTGCCATCCGCCGAGACCGACCAATTCAAATTGCTCACCCAATTGTCGCGAGGAATACAGGTCCCCGGTAAGGATAGTGAAATTGCCGCTTTCCCCGGTCAGTGCGTTGTCCGGAGAGGCTTGACGGATACGCTGCTCATAGCGCGCATACCATGGAGCAGCGCGATACTCAAACTGCCCCTTGAGGAAAACTTCCTGAATATCCACCTCACTGAGGGTAAAGCCTTCGAGGGTCGTTTCTGAGGATTGGAAGGTGTAACCCAACCCACCCAAGAGTAACCAACTATCCGATACCCACCAAGGTTGATCAAAGCCAATACCATAGTTGCTGGAATCGCCTTCAATATTCAGATCAGCCAAAGGGCCGCTCTTGATTTCCATGCTGTTCGCCCCGGCTTCAATCCAGGCGAAACCGTTGTTACGGGTGACTGGCCGGGTATACCGCAAGTTCATGTACTGACTACCACGAGTACCCACCAGAATGACGCCAAGATTATCAGCAACGCCGGTCGGCGAAAACCAGTTGAAAGTGCCGCCTAGCTGCTCATAACCGGTACCTTCACTGCCATAATTATTGGCGAACAGCGACCAATCGAAGCGCTTTGGTTCGAAGCGTTCAATATCAACGCGAGTTGTCCCGAAACGTTCGCCTGGTGCCAATCCAGCTGAAATCTGAGGCCCCTGACTAGTAGCATTGAAACGGCGAATAGCTTCGATCAACATCGGGCTGTCCAGCGTCTCCCCCTCAGCCAGGTCCAGGCGATCCCGATAAAAACTGTCATCAACACCTTCGCCTTCACCGATAAAAGTCACCCCGTCCAGCTCTGCCTCGACCAGCACGACTCTTAATTGGCCATCTTCGAGCGACTGCGGGGGAAGGATTGCACGAGCTGTCAGTTGTCCGGCATCAGCATACACCTGGTTAACATCGCGAATCATTTCGTTTAGGTCAGCGAAAGTGATCTCCCGCCCGACGTAGCGGCCAGCGATCTCCTTCAACTGCGCTTGCGGAATAAACACCGACGTATTGAAGCTGATGCCATCTAATACGAATGGCGGGCTGTCATCAGGCAGCGCGTCACCCCGTTCTGGCTGCTCACCCTGTATAGCAGGTATTTCTATACGCCGCGCCCGTTCCTCAATCTCTTGCTGACGTCGCTGTGAGTCTATTTGCTCGCGCTGTAAACTTGGATTGATCTGCCCTGGGCTAACGCCTCCGGGCAGCGCTATCTGGGCATCGACAACACAAGGCAGCATTGCCGCTGCCAGCATCCATACGCACTTATTGATCCTTGCTTGGGTTGTCATCAGATGTCCCACAGCTCCTTTTCATCAGTATTATCGGATGAGCCCTGCGGCCATTGCAGATTCACCGGGCCCATTACCCCCGGAATCTGAACTTCCGTGCTCGGTGCAGAAGGATAACCTGCAGCCTGGTTCAGCAGATTCCCCAGCCGGAGGCTCATGACATCAGGCGCCAGCATTGCCTGAGCGTATCGTGCTGCTGTGATGCCTTGATAATCTACCCCACCGTCCTCATGCCCTTCGGCAAAATTGGGAACGCGGACCAAGTGTGTGGCATCACGGTGCAACACGTAGGCATTGGTGTAGCTGGTAACGTCAGCCTGATAAAGCCAGAAAGCTTTATCCAACTCATGCAGCTGAACATGTGCATCAGCGCGGTATGCTGGCGACAGATTATCCGCGATCAGTAAGGTCTGAGGTGTGCTCAGGCGCAGGAAGTCAGCATTGCGAATATCCTCAAAATCGGCAATCGAGGCTGAAGTTTCAAAGTCGCTGTAAACCATGTCCAACAACGAGGTCCGTACCGCTTTCGCTTGAAGCCTAGTGACAAAACGATCACCTGCGGCGCCGCTGTTGTTCAAGCCTTCCACTAATAACTGCAACGAACCGAGACCCGTATGCTCACCGACCATTTGAATATCCTGAGCGTGCAGGTCAGCTGATATACCCAACTGCGCATCCGCAACGTCAATCGCCGAGCCAGCCCACAGGCTCATCGTCGGTGTCACCACTTGCTGCAGTTGGATGACAGCTGGCGAAGCAACTCCACCACGCCAGCCGGCGTTGGCAACCAAGCCGTGATCGGCGACCAACTGGCCACCGCGGGTGTCTAGCAGGCTATCAAGCAGAACCTGGCCATCTGCGAGCAGTCGCTGGAAGCTGATATCTTCGTCTGCAGACCAGAACTGATCACCACCGCTGACACTGTCACCCACCACAATTGAACCCAATGCGAAGAGATTCACGTCTTGCTTGGCGAATAGATTTCCAAACGACAGATGGTGGCCATCAGCGCGGACGTTGTTCAATGCTGAGCTCACGGTGCTAGCGCGAATATCCCCAGTCGCGGTCAGCAGAATATCCCCGGTCAGCGATTCACCCTGATAGGGTAAGCCGGTAGAAATAATACCGTTTCCGACGGTGATTCCGCCGTTAGCTGCATCCAGTACGATATTGCCACCAGCAGTCACGCTATCGAGTACGTTGATGTATTCGCCTGAGGTAATGCTGATGTGACGTCCAGCAGTCACGTTGGCCAAGTCAACCGAACCGCCAACAACAAAGGTCAGATCACGACCCGCTTCAGCAGAACCACCCAGACTCAGGTCCTGACCAATACCCAAGGTGAGATCGCGACCGGCTTTCAGTGAGTAGGTGCCACCGTAACGCACCTTCGGCATAAGCAAGTTGCCGTTAGCAAGAATGGATACATCCCGGGCAGCCTCGGCCATCAGACCCGTGATATTGCCATCACCCTGATCAGCGTCACCGGTTGCCTGCAGGAAGACGTCAGTACCCAGGCTCTGTACTCGACCAAAGAACAGATTGCGACCCAGCATCCGCACTTCACCAACCGCCTCTGCGTTACCGCCGAAGACATCACCCTCGGTTTGCACCAGGATGTCGGCGCCGGAGTACAGATGAGCCGGCACAAGCACATCGACTGCGTCCGGATCGGCCAGCTCGCCAAAGCGAATAGTGCCGGTGAAGCCAGGCTCGGCGGTCAACGTCAGATTCCCGCCACTGCGGCCATTGGCGATGGTTAGATCGCCCTTGGTGTTCACTTTGAGTGTGGTCGCGGCCAACACATTGCCCAAGAGCGCTGAACCCGCTTGCAGCTCAACCCACTGCTGTTGACTAGTCAGTGACTGCGCGGCAAACAACCCTTCCGACTGCAAAGACAGAGAGCTCGTTGCGCTTTCGACGCTGCCCAGATTGGCGGAACCGACGTCAAACACAACATCGTTTTGAACCTTTGCCTGCCCCCCAACCCAGTCACCCGCGCCGGTGACGGCCAAGTTACCGCCAACGTTCAAGGTCCCGTACTCCAGCTGGGTACCTGCCACCCCACGATGTTGCAGCTGCGCATCACCCGTAACGTCCGCTCGGGTCAAGTTCAGTAGGCCGTCGACCCCAAGACTCAAGTCGCCGGTCACATCCAACAAGCCCAGCGAAGAACCGCTACCCAGCGACAACACTGTATTCGAATGAGCGTGCAGCGTATCAAGTTGCAGGTCGCCTGCAACTTTGACGTCGGACAGCCCTTGTACCTCAGCAGTGCCCAGCCGCGCGTTCCTGCCTACCAGCACATCCAGTCGAGCGGCGGCATTCAGTTCGGTTACATCCAGGTCTTCAATGAGGTTCAGGTTTAGATCGTCGGTGCGAGCCCAAAGCTTGTCGGCGGACAAACTGCCGCCAACAACAGAGAGCGACTGATAAGCATCCAGCGAACCTGCTGATAGCAAGCCACCGTCATTACCAAGCAATGCCCGTCCGCGCTGGGCCAGCAGCTCATCAATTCTCAAATCGTTTTGATGCTGCAGGAAAATGTCACCCGTTACCGCTTCTACTTTAGTCAGCTTAGGCAGGTTAACCAGCAGCGGCGTAACGCCGGTGCCAATGCCCAGACCGGCCTCCAGTTCGGCGATACCCGCATGCGTGCCGTGCAGATTGACCTGCCCGTCGCCGTTACCCAGCAGCAAGCCACCCGCCTTGACCAGGAACTGGGTCGCGGCGGTACCTGTATTGTCTAGAAGGCCCAGACGCATATCACCAATGGTAGTTAGCGCAAGCGTACCGCCAGCGCTGAAACGACTGCCATCCGCCATATCCAGGCTGCTTGCGATCACAGTCAGGTTGCCACCTGCTGTCGCACTGTCAGCAAGCGATACTGCATCCAAACTATTGATCAGCAGTTTACCGGTGGCCTCTGCCAGCTTCAGCTCGACTTTACCCTTTGCATCCAACTGCATGTCTGCGCCGGACCGCAGCTTGCGCGCGGTCAGGTCTGCCTCGCTAGAGATACTCAGCAAGCCGTCTGCACTAAATTCGCCAACTGACAATGACTTGTCGCTGTTCAGCAGAACGTCGCCACCAGCCAACCCCGAGACTTCGCCAGCTGCAGTCGATTCGAGCTCAACTTCCAGCGCCCCGTTTGCACCACGGATGTCGTCTTTGGCTAACAGGTGGATATTGCGCCCACTGACACTCAGCTGATCGAACTGCCCAAGCAGGCTGCCATCCAACGCATTGAGGTGGATATCGCCAACAGCAAACACCTGACCAATTCGGAAGTCGCCGTTGGCCCACCGCAGCGCAATATCCTGACCCGCTGACGCGGCCAACAGGCGCCCGCCGACATTTAATGTGAGCATGGTCTGCTCACTGTCGTCGGTACCTAGGCTGCCAGTCCCGGCCAGCAGGGTCAGATCTTGACCTATCCCAAATTGGCCGCTACCCGCGCCCTGTGCTGCAAGAATACCGTTGGCCGCTGCCAGACGCGCATTTTTTAGCGCATTGACAACACCCACCTTGAGGTCACCAGCAGACTGCAGGTAGAGAGAGCCGTCGACATCAGCGTCGAAGCGCTCGGATGCTTCCACATAGAATGGTGAGGTACGGCTGACCGATAGACTGACCACCTCACCGCCCGCATTGCGATTCAGCACAACATCGCCTGGCGCGTTAGCGACCGCCAGCGCAGCGGCCTGCTGAACGCTGAGGTTTCCGTTTTTCAGATCGGCCAGACTAATTTCCAGTGCGTCGGCAAGTTGCCCCACATCACCAGCGACCTGAATATTTACATTGCGCCCATACAAATTGGGCTCGGCTGAGCCCACGGAGGTGCCCGAAGATGGCCCAAGAGCAGTCTGATCAATCGCATAGAGCAATTCGCCCGCTGTCCAGATTGCGTCATTGGTCAACGCATCAACCTGTACCGCAGATGCACTGTAAGCAAACAATGCGTCGTAACTCTGGAACGCACTCCGTGTGCGCCAGTCAGCGTCGATATTGCTGGCGAAGAAAGACTCAAGTTCGGCAAAGCGCTCACTGACAAACTGTTTTACCTGCGCGTCAGTCACGCCCGACGCTCCGAGCCTCAGCTCTGCCAGAGGCCGAATGAATGCCAGGTTGGCGTCATCCAGAACAAAGTCCGAACCGGCGACGCTACCCAGCGCTTTTAGCTGCCAGTATTCGCGGTAACTGGCGTCAACCATATCCTGGAACGGCTTGACCGAGGTGGCGTAGATATTATCTTCGGCGCCATAGGCTTCAGTCAGACTGAGTTTTTCCCAAACCGATTCGCGCTGGGATTCGTCTAGGGTATCAGAGGCGAGACGACGGCCAGCATCGTATAGCGAGCCACTCTGCACGCGAAGCCAGACATCACCGGTTTCGGACCGGATGCTACCTACCCAGCTGTCACCTTCGGTTTCATGCAGGTAGATATCGCGATTCGCGAAAGCATTGAGCACGCCGTGCTCGGTACCCCCATTGGCAGTCGCCACCTCTTTGCCGTGAACGCGCAACGCTTTGCCGCTCTCGCCGATACCGCCAGACACACTGGAGAGCGTGATATTGCGTCCACGAACGTGCGGTGTAGTTGCCGCAACAGCATTGCTGCCCAGCAGATTGCCGGACGCTGAAATCACAACGTCCCCGCTGCCATTACCAGCATCAACCTGCTTAATGATCACATCGGAACCGATATCCAGATTTACGCCCGCAGAACCGCTTAACACCGATAGCGTGCCGCCGGGTGCCAAGCTCGCGGCGAAGGGACTACCCGCATTGCCCACTTCTCCAGCCGCCGTCATCGTCAGGTGCAAGCTATAGGAATTAGCCTCCGGCATGCCGACGATATTGCCACCGGCGGCCAACACGGTACTTCCACCCGGATTGTTGAGCCGACCACCGACATACAGATCGTTGGTCGTGGTTGCATCGATTAAACCGGTAGCGTTGCCGATAAAGGCAATCTGGAACGGGTTATCTGCTTTGACGGAGTGACTGACCGTGAGCTGTGCGCTGCGCGCAAAGTTATAACCCCACTGAGCATAGTATTCGCCGGCACGATCACCGCTAGCGTACTGACCACTGGCCTTGAAGTCCCAGTGACAATTTGAGCCAATGCCGCTATCGCAGCCGTGGTAGTTAATCCTAAAGCGGTAGAAATCCCCCACTGATCCACTAATGTCTTGCTCATACACACCCTCGGTGCCATTACCATAGTAAAGGCTGCCACTGCCCACATTCCAGGGATCATTCGGCTGTCCGGACGGATAGTTCCACGCCCAATCACTGACATAGAAGCTATCAGCATCACTACTTACTTCACGCTTCAGCGACGCCTGTTGACTCCACCGATAACGCACATTGGCATCCGGTGTGTAGGTGGCGCTACTAGCAGATGAACTGCTGACCAGATACGCGCTGCTGATCGAGCTGCCGCCGTTGCGGTTATCAAATACCGACAGGCCACTGCCCTGAGTATGCACATACCAACTGCTGGCAAGCTCGCCATTCACCCTATCTTTGAGCGTATCAACAATCTGAACGATACCCACTGAACCCGCGCCAGTATCAATATTACCAAGCTCTAGCTTCGCCTGAGACAAATTGTTGATGGTGACCTGTCCGTAGCCATTGTTGACCTCGATACGCCCCAGCGGATTGGTACTGATAATCGCCCCTTTCATGTAAACGAACCCACCGCCTGAAGCGTTGACATCGTCGACAAGAATGCGCTGATTAACAAAATCGTACTTGGCCAATACCAGAGCACTGCCTCCAGTGGCAGACAGGTACTGGAGCGGGATATCAACCGCTGACACGCAGGTGCTAGTCGCGCAGTAATGGTTGGCAAGCCAGCTATCCAGACTTGAACTAACCGTCAAACTGCGACTGGTAGCCTGACCGCTGGAGATAGTGCCGTTAATATCGATATAGCGCGCTTGGATACCCACCTGGCCACCGACGATCTGCTTACTGGCAGCGCTGCCGGTAAGATCGGCAGCATTGTAGGTGGTTGTGCTCTTATGCAAACTGCGCAGACCAATGGTCGGAATCCAGGAAGCAGCGTTATCAATGCCGCGGAACTGCCAAGCACTTCCGGTATAGGACTGTGCCGTAGACTGCGAGCAGTTTGAACCACTACTCAAAGACGCCGGGAGACAGCCGCCAAACAGAATGTCGCTACTACCCGACTGTCCGCTAGCGCCTGGCCTAATCAGCAAGCCCTGGTTGTTAGCCAAGATGCCCACGGGGCCGTACACATAGTTTGCAATCAGCTCTATCGCTGTGTTCGCCGAGCCAGTCACCCCAGCAAAACTCTTCCACTCGGATAACGGATTGGAACCCACTGCCCAGTATCCATTGGGTTGAAACACAGACATTGAGCCTTCCGGCACTTCTACCAATACCTGCTGCCCATAGGTAGAACCGAACTGGCCAAGAGAACCCTTGGCGTTGGAGATGTGCACCAGACCGCCCAGATTGTAGATATCCCCGGTGAGGAAAATAGCCGGACCATAGCTGACGTTACCGGAGTATCCCGCATAACTGTTGTCGATACGGACTTCCGCACGACGATCTGCGTTGACTTCATTGATGAGATCGCTGGTGAACTGGGAGCGCCCAGCACCGCCGGTAAACAGTACATGACCACCCGGTTCATCCGGAATCAGCGCATCGCCCAACAGAAGGTATTTGCTGCTGCGGTTGGTGATCTGAATCTTCGCCCCACCGTTGGCAGTCAAATTGCCGGAACCGGACAGGCGATCTGCATTGACGGTGATATTGCCACCTGCCGCCAGGAGAGAACCCAGTTCAATTGACCCGGTTGCAGTGCTAGAGATGGTACTCAGCAAAATCTGCTTGGTGATCGGATCCATTCCCGGGTAACTATTAAGAAAATCAGCCGGTACAAAATTCGGAATACTGAGCGCTGCGGTCGGCAGACCCGCGCTCTGGGTAATAGTGCCATCGGCGGCAATATCAATGATCAGCTCGTTGTAGCGGCCAGCCAGGAAATCGCCATCAAGCTGAACGTAGCTGTCACGCACCTCGTTAGTGTGGCTGTTGCGGCTGGTGATCGGGATGAATCCGAGTTGATAACCGCGCGCCTCGCCATCGGCAAGGGCTGAAGTAATACCGTTGTAACCACCCACAGTGATATTGCGCGCAGCCAACACAGACGCGTTCTGCTCAACTGTAACGCTGGCAGCGTTGTTGATATTGCTGTCTGCGCGAGCATCCGGCACGGCAATAATGCCTCGCACCACACTGTGAGCTACGCTATCAGCGTTAATCCGGGTCTGCCATAGGCCCTCCGGATCACGTCCGGCGGACAGATCTATATTGCCCAATGCGGCTAGCGTTGCGCCATCGGCAACCGAGACTGACTGCAGGCTGCTGATATTTGCCTGCGCGTTGGCGGTTCCGACCCCCGCCGCCCCCCACGTGCTGACGAGCGCCTCGATTGCCGTTGAAGACAGGGTGTAGGTCCCTAGACCAATCTGACCATAGGCACTGAGATAGGCGTCTTCCCCTACTTTCACGGTATTGGTAAAGGTCGCGTTGTGAACGTTATTGACCCCGCCTCCGGCAATCGCGCCACCGGTGCTCAAAGTGACATCCTCGGAGGCTTCATGACGGGTATAGGCTCGGGCGATCAGCTTGCCGTCGTAATCGCCACCAGCGAGACCGGCAACCAGAATGCTGCGCTCCCCGATATCGACTTGGCTATCCGCTATTACATCAGACTGATTGAAGACCGCCTGACCACTGATAACACCACCACCGGCACCGGTCGCAGCCTCACCCATATGGCGAGTGTAAATGTTTGAGTTGGCACTCAGTAGCACATCTCGTAGGAGGTACAACTCGGCGTCGTCGCTGATACGAGCGGTGGTGCTAACAGTGACCTCGTTGTCGGAACCAGCCCCGCTGCCTCCTATGACAGCGGCATTAACCGAGTTTGCATGGGTGCCGTAAAGCGCATTGAACTTAGCAGTGAGAGCAAGACTAGACGCAGCGATATCTACTGCCTCGCCAATTTCTGCAAGCACGTTCCCAGAGGTCCGGGTACGCGCAATAGTCGCGTTGCCAGAAATCAAACCACCGCTACCGGCAATACTCTTCGCCTGATTGATATCTTCGCCATCAGCCGATACCAACAGATCAGTGATTAGAGAAGCACCGTCACGATCATTCGCCCGATCACCGAGAATGGCTTCTGTTGTCGTAGTGGAACGCGCCTCGGCGACAGAAGCGCCTACGGCAAGACCACCCACGGCGATACCCGTCGCCTCGGCATACTGCTGAGTATGGCTTTGTGCGTCGATCTCGACGCGGCCGGAGGGCAGCTTCAGATCGGTGCCAGTGATTGCTCTTACCGACGAACTGTTGATCGCCTCGGCAACCGAGCCATTGGCAGAAAAATACAGCCCGCCAGTACCGGCCATCGAACGAGCCCTTACCGCCGCCTCGTCCGGATCAACCTCTGGACCAGTGCGCTGATTGTCCAGCTTAGCCAATATCTTGAGGCCACCCGTCCCTTTAACATCAACCGCATTGCCTAGCTTCGCAGTCACCTTGGTACTGCTTTGCGCCCGCGCATAGGAAGCCCCGACCCCTGCCCCGCCCGATACACTGACACCCGTAGCGCTAACATCAATCTGCGGCGCTGCACTAGCCTGAACCGACACACCATTAGCGCCACCATCCAGAATCGTACGATCGCCTACTTCTGCAGTAACCCGCGTGCTGTCGATACCCAGCGCGGCAACTGCGGTACCGGCCAGAGCCAAACCACCCGCTGCACCAACCGTTGTTACCTCTAACGCTCCGGCACCTTGCGCAGATAGGTTGATTCCGTTTGCGCTCAACTTGCTGTCAGCTGCAACGCTAACACCCACATCGCTGTCACGCAGCCCGGTACCAATCACCAAACCCGCCGCAACAGCGCCAAACGCCGCACCATCTGCGGTAACTGATAAGCCCAGAGAATCTGCAGCCGAGGCGTTAAGGCTTGAGTTATAGCGTTGATCACCCGCCAGTTTGACGCTGACAATATTATTCATCTCAGCGACCGACACTGCAGCGCCAATACCTGCACCGAACCCGGCAGCACCGGTATAACTCTCGACCTTGACTGCTGGTTCGTCTTTAAGCGCTTTGCTTTGCGCCGTCGTCAACAACGATTCGGCTACTACGGTCGCATCAACATCAGCGGTTACTCGAGCATTAGAGAGCGTGTAGGACACCGCAGCACCGACCGCAGCGGTAGCCCCAAGCTGCAGCGACCCACTAAAATTTCGGGTAGCGAGAGAGTCGATTGCGCTGACTTTGACGTTACCTAGACTATCCACACGGCCACCCTTGATACGCGCTAGCGTTTCGTGGGTGTAAGTGGTGCCTGCCTTGAGCCGATCAGCACTCGAGCCAATCTGGCCGCTCTGATTAACCAGACTTGTCTCCGCCGAGTTGCTGCGACGCTCGACCACATATTGTCCGGTCGCGCTGTCATAAACTACGGTGTCGTACTGAGTATCCTGAGTATCACGGCTGGTAAAGCCATCGACCATCGATAGCGTACCGCTGCCATTTTGGTTCAGCTCATCCAGCGGATCCGTACCCTCTACAGCGGTGGCACCCGACCCCAACATCAGCAGGCCAACACTACCACCCAGTGCAGCATTCCCACCAACGCCCCCAGTGACGGTATATAGCTCGACATCCACATCGCGCGCGGCGCCCACTTGGACCGCCCCGCTGGTATAAACCTGTGAATCGAGAAGCATCGCTCGAGTAGCGTTGTTGGCTACCAGCACGTTCGCACTGGCACCAAGGGAAAAGCTACCTACTGCGGCAGAACCTGCATTGCTCAGGGCAATCAGTTTGTCATGAGCATCAATTTTCAGGCTCGCCGCCCGCTTAGCCGAGGTACCCAGGTCGAGTTTGCCAGCACCTGCTTCTGTCACGTTCTCAACGATCAACACATTGACCGAACCAGCCATGGCCGTCCCACCACCACTGACGCTAAGGCTGTTACCAAAGATGCGGGTAAGACTGTCTGCCTCAACATTGACGGCACCATCGCTGGTGACGCTGGTGCGCCCTTCAAGGCTATCTGCCTGAGCGCCCAGCCAAGCACGAACGGTACTGCGGTTATAGCCTACGGCCACGCCGGCGCCGGCGCCAACCGCGCCGCCAGTGGCGGTATCCGCACTGGGAGCAAGACTGTTGATTGCATTGGCGGAAATATCCAGACTACCGACGCTGAGATTACTGCCACCATCGACCAAAGCCTCAGTACTGCCTTCTAAAACCAGCACAGCCGCACTACCTGCGATACCGACAATCGCTCCGGAGGCGCTAACCACGATGTTACTCGCTGAATTGGTCGCGCTTGCATCCACATCCATTGCACCGCGACTGGTAACCTTGGCTCCTCGAACACGCGCAGTGACATCGCGGCTGATGACACCCGTATCAGCGGTTACCGCTACAGCCGCGGCACCTAGTGATAAGGCGGCATTGAGAACGCCACCAAAGCTGTAACTATGACTGGCCGCGCCAACGCTAACCTGCTGATCCGCGCCCGCACCACTGTTACTTTGGTTAATCTGCGCCTGATCTATCGACGCCAGGGTCGAGCCACCCAATACCTGAGTGTTACTAACACCACCAACTGAAGCGCTAGTAAGCGGCACTAGCGATACGGCAGCGCTCACGCTCACCTGCCCGGCCTGCTGCAGGGAAGTCGCACGTACTGCGACGCCTTTTATCAACTCGCTGCCCGTTTTCAGGTCCAGGGAAGGATTAAATTGCTCAGCATCAGCCCATGCGTCTGGATCAGGGGCATTCTCGACTTCGCCGTTATCAACGGAAACGCTAGCGCCCAGCGCAAGCGCCGTGACCTCAGTAGCCGCATCACGGATGGCGGCTTCGGTCTCGCTTTGCAGAACGTTAACAGTCAAAAGACCTGAGACCGCCGCGTTACCGCTTCCGGCAACAACACCTGCGTAAGAGTTGATGATGTCGTTGTTGAAGGCTGTGACCGCAACGTTGTTCTGCGCCAGTACGCCCGCACCACCGTTAATCAATGCGCGAGCGCTAGTGTCGAGGATACTGGTTGAGATACCGCCGCTAACCGCCGCTGTGCCGGAGAAGCCCCCGGATACAGAAATTGTATTAATTTCGGCGTCCGACTGCGCTGTAACAGCCAGATCATTTAGCGCGAACCCACCGTCTACATGGCGGCCCGTAACACGTGCCTCGATATCGTTATGGATACGGTTAACCGCCGTGGCGACACCCGCAGCAACGCTACCCGCCGCAGCTATACCACCTGACAAGGAGTTGATGCTGGAGGCGTCACGCGCCTTGACCAACATACTGTCCGCGTCACCACCGCTATTGAGCACTCGCGCGTAGGTACGCGCATCAATATTATTACTGGTGTTCGAAAAAACCGCAGCAGCAGAACCTGCGGCAGCGCCGCTGAGCGCAAGGGTATCGATGTTGGCCTGCGTTAATGCCTCAATCCGCGCATCGGCACCCACAGCCAGATTCAGACTGCTATCGCTAATCCAGGCCTGACGTATCTGCGAAACAGTGCTGACCGCCACCGCACCAGCGCCAGCACCGGAGCCTGCGCCCTGCACGTTACCGGCCAAGGTTTTGATATCGACTTCACCTTTGGTGACCTCGACAGTTAATTCGGTAGCACCGCGAATTTCGCTTTCTTCAATACTGGCGGACTCTTCGCCGTCAACCACGTTGACCGCAATAGAAGCACCGGCCGCAGCCGAACCTGCCCCGCCACCACCAAGGGCCGCTGAACGAATCAATGCATCGCCGCCGCTGACCACATTCAAGGGACCAGTAAGCGTAACCAAAGACTTGTCTATCTTAGCCACACGCTTGGCAAGGATGATGTTGTTGACGTTAGCCGCGCCTACTGCGGTGCCGCCAGCGCCGTTGATGACCGCGCCTAGCCCCCAAATGGTGCGGGAACCCTCGGCAGCGGACAGTGACAGGCTTCCAACATTTTTTACTTCACTGGAGAGGACTTCCGCGCGCTCCTCACCGTCCAGAATATTGGTAGTGGTTGCTCCATTCACGGCCACCGAACCGGCGCCGCCGCCAGCAACAGCGATAGAATAAATAGCTTGCTGCACGCCGCTTTTCAGGCTGGCATCAGCAAAGCCATCAATAAGACTGCCACCCTGAATCAAGGCGCTGCGATCAGCCGCGATGCGATTGACCGATGCCGCCAAGCCAACAGCCGCCGTACCGCCACCGGTCACCGAGCCTGCCAGAGAGGCGATGGTCAAACCCGCGCCGGCACTGGCATCAAGCGTCAGTGTCTGGTCGTTGCCAGTGGCGTTGACCGTACTGCCGGAAATGCTGACCTCATCCTTGCCATTGATGTTGTTCGCAGCGAAGGAGCCACCAACGCCAGCATTCCCGCCACCGGCCGCATCAATACCGATACTCCAGATTTCGCCGTCCAGTGCGGACACCAAGCTGGCATCACCGCTGAGATTGACGGTGCTGTCGGTAAGTTTCGCTTCCCGTTCAGCGTCAATCAGGTTGACTGCTACACCCGCGCCAACACCAGCAGCACCACCACCGGCCGCCAGGTTGAACGCCAACGACCAGATGCTGGCCCCAAGGTTAGGCTGACTAGCCGAAATGCTAAGGTTGTGCGCGCTCATCAAAGCGGAGGCTAATTCTGCGGTAGTAGTGTCCGCGATGCGATTGTAGGTCATCGCAGCACCAACCCCAGTACCACTGCCTGAGATCGCACCGGACAGCGCGGCGGTGATAATGCGGCTCTGCTGGGCAGCATTGAGCGTGGCGTCACCCGTCAGCTCGTAGGTGCCACCGTTGACCTGGGCAGTAGCACTCTGCTGCATGTCATTGATACTGAATGCGGCGCCCACCGCAGCGGAACTCCCGCTGCCGGAAATACTGCCTGCTAACGAATAGAAGCCACCGGTTTTCAATGCCTGAACGGTGAGATCGTCCGCTTTGAGCGTGCGACCTGTCATATCCAGGTCCGCCGACACCTTACCGCGACCGATCAACGCGGTCGCCGAACCCGCGATCGCAACTTTTGAGCCAACCGCTGCACCTATGGTGCCAGCCAGAACATCGGTTTCATTGCGGGCAATGATGCCCAGGTCACCGGTTAGGTCTATGTCGGTGTGCGCGACGCTCGCGCTATAGTCGCTACCGTTGTAGACCACACCGATGGCGCCGCCTACCGCGGCCTGACCACTCGTTCCAGCAACGCTACCAGCAATTGCCAACACGGCCTCGCCGGCAATTTCGCCGCTATCGAATAGGTTATGGGTGGATGTATCTGCGGTGCTGGAGGATTCGCCGGTATTAGTATCAAGCCCGTCTTCGCTGAACAACTCGTCGTTGGTCTCAGCCTCAACTTCGATCTGTGCTGTAGCATTAGTACCGGTCATGTCTAGGCCGGTTTCACTCAGGGTAGAATCAGCGCTGGCGTCAAAATTGAAGATATTGTTCAGCGCGTCACCACCTGGAACGCTGGCGGCAGCGACGGTTACGTTCCCGCCGGCCAGAGACGAGTCAGCTTTACCCGTCTTATCGACGTTAGCCTTGACGACGTTATTCATCAACACGACAAACAGCGACCCCGCACCGGCACCGCTTTGCTGGCCGGTGCTGGCAGCAACGGCCAAGGCACCCGCCAACACGCGAGAGGCACTGTTGGCCTTGACCTCAAGGTTGTCGAAGTCGGTGGCACTGCTACCCAGCCACTCAGCCTCCAGCTGATTGCCCATAATGGCGAGGACCATCGAACCACCCGCACTACCGCCCTTGTCCTTACTAAAAGCGAAGGACCCACCACCTAGCAGGGAGCGGGAACGGTCGTAGGAGTTGACGGCGATCGTGCCCGGGGCGGCACTGCGCTGCTCTACCTCACTGTCGATCACAGCCGCACGGGTCTGGTTGTTAAACACGCCGGCAGAACCGGACAGGGCAACGGCAACGTTGTTCTGACCGCCAGCCGCGACGGAAAGGCCCAGACCCATGGCGATTTGATCGCCACCACTAGCTGCCTGCACCTTGAGCAGATCATTGCGGCGTAGAAGCGTGTCTTGCAGCAACGCTTCGGTTACGTTGTTCAGTTGATTGTAAGCAACTGCACCTGACAGCGCAGCGCTATGCTGGCTCTTATCCCCACCGGAAAGCGTGAGCGCACCAGCGCCCGATCCACTGAACTGATGAGTCTGATTGAGCGACAGCACATTAACTTTGCTGCCGTCTGCATCGCGCGGGTCGAGCACGATATTGCCCAGATGGGCACGATTTTTCTGTGCAGAGACGTTAATGCTGGCAGAGGCAGCCGCAGCCAAACTGAGCCCTTTCTTGGTCGTACCGTCGCTGCCATCGCTACTGCTATCGCCATTAAATGCAGTTTGCAGCTTGCCCCAGTACTCGCTGATCTTATCCATCGTCGCTTCGCCAGTGGAAGCGGCTTTATCCTTGGCGTCTTTCACTTCGCCAGTGATCAACGCGAGGCCATTGGTGAGTGAGGTCTTTATCGCCTCACCTAGACTGCCGGCTTTCTCCTGCGAACCCGAATCTGCGCCGCCACTCGTGGCAGCGACTGCTTCCTGCTCTTGCTTCTCCTGCTCGGATCGCGCTAGTGCACCGGCAATCGAGAAGGCGCCGCTCTGACCGGAGCTCTGCGCGCTGAGACTGAGATCGTTGACCAACCAACTGCCCCGCGTGTTATCGCTCAGGCCTGCAGATAAATAGTCCGGACGCCAGCCCACGTTGTCGCCAACCAGCGCGTAAACATCGGTATTAACCACGTTCACCGCCACACCAGCCCCGATACCGACATTCTCGGACGCCGCGATTGCACCAGCAGCACTCCAGAGGCCAAGTTCGTGCTGAGCATCCAGGTTGACGCTATCTGCCGTTACATCGGTACTGCTGTGAATCGAGGCGTGTACGGTACTGTCGACCACACTGACAACGACTGAGCCGTTCCCAGCCACGCTGGCACCCTTGCCCGCAGACGGACTGACCGCAATGATCAGCTCATCCTGAAAAGCACCAACTTTGATCGACTCAGCCTTAAGCTGGCCATTGGCGCCGATGCCGGCGATCGCCTGGTTATCGGTTATCTGGATATTCACACCAGCACCAACTGCGCTGCCGTCCCCACTGGTCGTACCGAACAAGGCGTCGAAGTTGCCGGAGATTGCCAGCTGTTCAAGCTGATTATCCGCCACTACCTCCAGTGGTGAAGACCACTGCCAACCTTGGGTGCGCAAGGCCTCACGGCGTGCTTCCAGCGCTATGGTGCTATCCAGCGCCGGTAACACTGCAGCCAGTAGACTGGACCACTCGGCGTCATCTGTTGAGGTGGCGGTCAGACTGACGTTATCGCCAGCCCAGGCCTTGGTATCAATACGGTTTTGCAGAATCGACAACGAACCAGCCATGCCGAGCTTGTCCGCCTCGCCGGTAGAATTAGCATACTGGGTGGCAATCTTGCCAATGACCGCCTGCGGGCCTTCACTGAGCAGCTTCAGGTTGGCGTAAACCTGCTTCAGCGAACTCCAGCGATCCAGACCAAGCAGACCAATCGGCTGTTCAAAACGCGCACCGATGCCAATGCGGCCGGCGCTGACCTGCGCACCGTCCCCGACGATGGCATGAGTCTGCTGATCCAACTCGGTATAAACGGCAGCAACGCTGAGAGAAACCTCTGCCCCGTCAGTGCTGCCATCTTCACGCTTGGCGGAGGCATTCACCTTGCTTTCAGCCGAGTTATGCAGGCTCTGCTGTTGTTGCCATGCCTGTACGACCAAATCACCTGTGATATCGATCACCGGCGCGGCACTGCCGCCACCGAGAACCGACTTGACGCTATGATCGGCAAGCGTTACATCGACTGCAGACGCCAGCCGGAACTTGCTTTCAGTTGCCGGAGTGGGGCTAGCAGTATCATCCTTGGCCTTCGGCGTCATGCCAAAGAAGTCCTTGAGACTATTGCCCAGGTAGTCGGTGACCGGCTTGGCAACCTGTTCGCCAGCCTTTGCCTTGAGCTTATCGAGGTAGCCCGGCTCGGACGCGCCAGCAGATACAGAAACGGATGTAATCTGCTTGTAAACCACATTGGCCGCGTTAACATTGAGATTACGCGCGCCGGAAAGGTCGGCACTGAATTCAGCGTAGGTATCGCTGTTGAACAGCGACACACCCACCGCTGGTCCACCACTGGCGCCTTCACCGCTGGCTTTGAAGCTGACACTGTTTTCCAGCGTCTGTTCGGTCAACGCGAGCACATTCACGTCACGGCCGACGGTCAGGTTGACGCCATCGGCAACCACGGCACGGGTCGTAATATCACTCATGGCCATGCCGAAACCAAGGCCCATGGTTTTGAGTGCATTACCGCCACCATCGACGCTATTTTCTGCGGCGGCGGTAACAGAAAGGCTGTTATCACTATGCGCCGCAACGGTCAGATCCTGACCAACATCAAGGGTTGCACCAGCATGGATTGCGACCTCAGTCAGACCAGATATCTGGCCGTAGGCGGCATCGAATCCAAAAGGAATTTTCTTGCCAAGAACCGGAATGCTCCAGGTTGAGCTGGACACGTTGCGCTGAGCAGTTGCCCAAGCGTTCACGTCTTCACTGGCATTGATATTAGCCGTAGCACCAATATCAACAACAGCGTCAGCCTTGGCGATATAAGCCGACAAATTCGGCACGAGCAATGTTAGCTCGGTAAAGTTGGTGGGCGTCGCTAAAAAGGCATTGCTGTTGGAAGTACCGGCGTATGCCTTGATCGGATCGGACAGGGTGTCGAGGATGTTGGCCCAGGTCTCTTCTTCGCTCCAATTGTTCAGCGAAGCCAGAGCGGCGATATCATCCTTCATGGTCTTTTTGCTGAGCAACATGCCGATGATGTCACGCGTAACTTCTGCCCGACTGTCAGCAGTGATACTGACATTACGGCCGAGGATGCTGCCATCCATGTCAATACGTGCACCAGCCTCTGCGTAGCCTGCCATTTGGCGATTGATGCCAAAAGCATCGAGGGTTACATCCCCGGCACGGGTACCGTCAGCGTGTCCAGCATCCAGCACCGCGTCTTTACCAATAACAATTTGTGCTTTACCCAAATTGGCCGATAACCAGGGGTTGGCCTGGTTCTGAATACCGGTTTTCAGATCATCCAGGGTTTGCACTTCAGCATCTTCATCGCAGAAGGTGCAACTAATATCACTGAGTGCATTTAGGGCGATATCACCCGAGCTACCGAGGCCGGTGGTTCGGGTAACCACACGAGCATTGTCGGTAACCGTGATGGAGGGAGCTTCGATAGTGACATTGCCACCATCTTGGTTATTTTGGCCGGCTGTGCTGATGAGCGCGTTACCCTTGAGCTCCAGCGACTTGCGCGCAGCGACCTTAACCTGCGCCCCTGATTCATCGGCCATCAAGGCGGCCAGCTCACCAGCAATCTCAACATTTTCTGTGGCAGTAATGACAATGCCACCGTTAACGTCTGCGATCCCGTCACCGATACTTAAACCACTGGTATTTACGGTTCCGTTGAAAACGGCTTTGGCAACGTCCGTGCTGGACTGTAATTGAGCCGCGGCCCCGATCAGAACCGACGCACCATGCAGATTTATAGAACCATTGGTGTTCACCATGCCTTGGATGACAATGGCATTTGAACCACCAGCAGCAAGGTCGGCCGTAGGCAACTTGCCAGCAGCCAGCTCTGCCACGTATTTATCGGCATCCTCAGCGCTTGCATATCCGTCAACTACTGCGACCCTATGCAGTTCGTCCATGGACGCCCTGTTGGGCGTAGTCACGGTCAAACTGCCCACGTTAACGACGCCCGAGCTACCTACAATAAAGCCGTGCGGATCAGCAAAGATGACGTTGCCACCGATCTTGCCATCCTTGAGCCCATTGAGGGTGCCGTTGATGACAGCACGTGAGTCATGAACCAAATTGACCAGATTCGCCGCCCCACCCGGCACATGTAAGTTGACCGTGTTGCCGTTATCAATGGTGAAGTTGCCGAAAGAGTTGAAGCCGGTCTGGCCACGCACCGTGGCGGTGGTGATGTCAGTGTTATTACCGCTGACTGCAATGTTAGTGGCTGTGCTGCCGCCGGAGCCGGCATGCAGCGTAATGTCGTTCGCAAAACTCCAACCTGGCAGCAGGCCGGACGCGAGCATGAGCGCCGTAAGGGGGTGTCTAGACGAAGGATTGCTTTTGAACAATCCATTACTTTTCTTTGCCTTCGCCCGTGCTACACGCATGTCGAACTCCCTGTCGAACATTAACTAAGGGGGCTGACAGTAGCAAAACGTGATGCTCATCACAAATAAGAACGCAGAAAAAGCATCAAAAAAATGACAGATAAAAAAACAAATAAAAAAAGCGACAATTTTATGTCGCTTTTTTTGGCTTCACTAATGCGTTAACAACCTACTTAGCTTCCCTTGCGCGGCACCTTGGTACGACGCGGTTGCCGCGCCTGATGCATTGATGGCTTACGTGAAAGACGCTTCAAGCGTTCCTTCTCGCTGGTCTTCATGGCCGGCAGCTCAATGGGCTCTAAGTTGACCTCCTGACTCAAGAGGTCCAGCTCATTCTGCTTCAGCTCACGCCAGCGGCCGACGGGTAGTTCAGGACCTAGAAATACCGGTCCAAAGCGCACACGCTTGAGTCGGTTTACGCGCACGCCCTGGGATTCCCACAGGCGACGTACTTCGCGGTTGCGACCTTCCAGCAAGCAAACGTGAAACCAACGGTTGATGCCTTCGCCACCGGAGGAAACCACGTCGGTGAACTTGGCCGGGCCATCGTCCAGCATGACACCCTCTTTCAGGCGCTCGATCATGGCGTCATCAACTTCGCCCATCACCCGGACAGCGTATTCACGGTCCATTTGATAGGAAGGGTGCATCAATCGGTTGGCCATTTCACCGTCAGTGGTGAATAGCAGCAGGCCGGTGGTATTAATGTCGAGACGGCCCACGTTAATCCAGCGCCCCTGCTTGAGCCGTGGCAAATGGTCAAATACCGTCGGACGACGCTCGGGGTCATCACGCGTGCAGACTTCGCCTTCTGGCTTGTTATAAATCATCACGCGGCGCACTACTTCAGTGTTCAGGTCGCGCTTGAGTGGGCGCCCATCGACACTGATCTGGTCCAGGCTATCGACCCGGCAACCCAATTCGGCGACTTTGCTGTTAACAGTAACGCGGCCAGCGGAAATCCAGCCCTCCACTTCGCGGCGCGAGCCTAACCCGACGCGAGCGAGTACTTTTTGCAGCTTCTCGCCAGGGACAGGAATGGAGTGGGATTCAGTTTCGATTATATCGGTCATGCGGGCACCTCCCGGTGTAGGAATAGGTCAAGGCCGCGCAGAATAGCACCCGCGCGCGGTGTCAGCTAGCTCACTCGTCCGAAGTATCTGCGTCGTCGCTTGAACGGCGTATCGGCAAGTCGTCAAAATCACTTTTCAGATCTGCCTCCATCGCATTCAACTCATCCAGTAAGTGATGAAAGCCTCCCTGCCCCTGCGCCGGTTCAAGCGGTTTTAGTGGCTCGACTGGCATCCATGGTGTGTCCAGGTCGGCGGCAGCGTCCACGCCCTCGTCGTGTAACGACAACTCCGGCGCCATGTCATCCAGGTCGCGAATCGCGGCCAGCGGCGGCAGTTCATTCAAACTGCGTAGATTGAAGTAGTCCAGAAATTGCCGCGTGGTTGCATACATGGCTGGTCGGCCGGGCACATCCCGGTGACCCACAATACGCACCCACTCACGCTCCAACAGGGTTTTAACGATCTGACTGCTGACTGCAACGCCTCGAATATCCTCAATCTCGCCACGGGTGATGGGTTGCCGATAGGCAACCAATGCGAGGGTTTCCAACAGGGCGCGAGAGTAACGTTGCGGGCGCTCCTCCCATAGCCTGCTGACCCAAGGCGTATAGGCTTCACGCACCTGTAACCGCCAACCGCTCGCCACTTCACGCAGTTCGATCGCCCGCGAGCTGTAATGCTTTTTAAGCTTAGCCAGCGCTTTGCGTAAGTCATCATTACCGGGCTGAAGCCCTTCATCAAAAAGCTCGCGCATCTTATCGAGCGATAATGGACGGCCGGCCGCCAGTAGTGCTGCCTCAAGAATATGTTCAATCGGTGGCTGATTCATCTTCACCTCTCGCCTTGATGTGAATAGGCGCATAGGCTTCGCTCTGCACCAGATCAACCAGTTGCTCTTTCACCAATTCAAGGACCGCCATGAAGGTCACCACTACGCCTAGCTTGCCTTCGCTGGCTTTAAATAGACTAACAAAGGGCACAAAGTGGCCTGCCTTGAGCCTATCTAGCACGTCTGCCATGCGCTCACGGGTAGATAACACTTCACGGGTAATCTGATGACTTTCAAACATATCTGCACGACGCAGCACCTCGGAAAGCGCCAGCATCATTTCCTGCAAACCTACTTCTGGATGCGGACGGCGCGAGGGATATTCCGGCACTTCGGCGTGCGCCAACTGAAAGTCGCGCCCCTCGCGTGACAAACCGTCGATATCTTCTGCGGCTTTTTTGAAGCGCTCGTACTCCTGCAAGCGGCGAATCAGTTCAGCGCGGGGATCGTGCTCTTCGTCGTCCGCAAGCTCCGGGCGTGGCAACAACAGCCGTGATTTTATTTCGGCCAGCATGGCCGCCATCACCAGATATTCGGCAGCTAGCTCCAATCGCACGACCTTCATCAGCTCAACATAGCCCATGTATTGCTTGGTGATTTCAGCGACCGGGATGTCCAGAATATCGATATTCTGTTTGCGAATCAGATAGAGCAGCAAGTCGAGCGGCCCTTCAAAAGCTTCAAGGAAGACTTCGAGCGCCTCAGGCGGGATATAGAGGTCCTGCGGCATTTCCGTATAGGCTTGCCCGTAGACCATGGCTAATGGCAGCTCTTGCTGTCCGCCACCACCCAGCGCCAATGGCTTGGCGGGGCGAATGGCGGATTCAGCGGCTGGGCTGACCGCTGCGTCTTGCGGCTGGTCAGCCATGCATTACTGCCGGTACTGCAGGCCCATGGCCTGACGCACTTCGATCAGCGTGTCACGCGCGGCTTCGCGGGCACGCTCGGTACCTTCGTTAAGAATCAGGCGGACCGCGTCCGGATTGGCTTCGTAATCACGTGCGCGCAACTGCATAGGCGCCAGCTCACTACTGATCGCATCGATAATCGGTTTTTTGCAATCGATACAGCCGATGCCAGCGCTGCGGCAGCCTTCCTGCACCCAATCGTGGGTGGCCTTGTCGGTGTATACCTGATGCAACTGGTATACCGGGCACTTGCCTGGATCACCCGGGTCGGTACGTCGCACCCGCGCCGGATCGGTCGGCATACGGCGGACCTTCTCCGAAACTTCATCAGTGGTGTCGCGCAGCGTGATGGTATTGCCGTAAGACTTGGACATCTTCTGACCATCCAAGCCAGGCATCTTGGAGTCTGGCGTCAATAGCGCCTGGGGTTCTGGCAGGATTACTTTGCCGCCGCCTTCCAAAAAGCCAAACAAACGCTCTTTATCGCCCAGAGTGATGTTCTGCTGCTCTTTCAACAAGGCGCGCGCGGTTTCCAGCGCATCCGCATCGCCCTGTTCCTGATAGGCCTTGCGCAGGTTGCTGTACAGCTTGGCAGCCTTCTTGCCCATCTTGTGTACGGCGGCTTCTGCCTTTTCTTCAAAACCAGGCTCTTTACCGTAAAGATGGTTAAAGCGACGTGCGACCTCACGGGTAATTTCTACGTGGGCAACCTGATCGGCACCGACCGGCACCTGACCGGCGCGGTAGATCAGGATGTCGGCGCTTTGCAGCAATGGATAACCGAGAAACCCGTAAGTGGCCAGGTCCCGGTCCTTGAGTTTTTCTTGCTGATCTTTGTAAGTAGGTACGCGCTCTAACCAACTGACTGGCGTCATCATCGACAGCAGCAGATGCAGCTCTGCGTGCTCAGGGACCTGTGACTGAATAAACAGCGTGGAAGAGCTGCCACTGACGCCCGCAGCCAGCCAATCGATCAGCATATCCCAAACGCTTTGCTCGATGTCCTGAGGATTCTCGTAATGGGTGGTCAGCGCATGCCAATCGGCGGCAAAGAAAAAGCACTCGAACTCGTGCTGCAGCTTGACCCAATTTTTCAGTACGCCGTGATAGTGACCCAGATGCAAACGCCCGGTGGGGCGCATGCCTGACAAAACCCGGCGCTGCGAATCAACAGAACTCAAGGGGAACTCCTGAACAATAATATGGATGTGAGATGTAATCTGTCGGCGATTATACCGATATTGCCGGCTACGTCAGCGTTCGCGCTCAGCCTTCGCTCAGCTCGCTGCGACTGACACCGAAAGGTTCGGGGTCACCCAAACCTTCGCGCATCAGCTCGACTTCACCGTTAAGTAGGCTAAGCACCGTGGTTGGCTCGACCGTGCAAGCGCCACCATCGATGATCAGATCCAGCTGTTTGCCCAGCAGCGAGCGGATGCGCTCCGGGTCGGTCAGCGGCAGGCTGTCGCTTGGCAACATTAAGGTCACACTCATCAGCGGCTCGCCGAGCGCCTCTAGCAGGTCAAGGGTGATCTGGTGATCGGGAATGCGCAGACCCACAGTGCGGCGCTTGGGGTGCAGCATTAAGCGCGGCACCTCGGTGGTGGCATTCAGAATAAAGGTATAGGCACCGGGCGTATTGGCCTTGAGTAGACGAAACATGCTGTTATCGACCTTGGCATAAACAGCCAGCTCGGATAGATCACGGCACACCAGGGTGAAGTTGTGCTTGTCATCCAGCTGGCGCAACCGACGAATACGTTCCAGGCCTTCTTTATTGCCCAAGCGGCAGCCCAGCGCGTAGGCCGAGTCGGTGGGGTAAGCGACTACCCCACCCTGCAGAATGATGTCAGCAGCCTGGCGTATAAGCCGCACCTGAGGGTTGGTTGGATGGACCTGAAAAAACTGACTCATGGGTTACCCATACTCTGAATTAATATGTATTTGCCAAGCTCACCGAAGGCCAGCTAATAACCAGTTTAGCTGGCGAACAGACGATCATCCCATACCGGCTGGCAATCCGGCGGTAAGGCGGTCATTTTACCGAGACCGGTCCAGGGTGAATCCGGCGTATGAAAATCACTACCGCAACTGGCAAGAAAACCAAACTCTACGCATAACTTGCCCAAGTAGGCGACCTGATCCACGGCCTGTTTTCCATTCGCCACTTCGATCCCACGCCCCCCGGCAGCAGCAAACTCACGTAACAGCACGCGCAACTTGCTGCGTGTCAGCCCGTAGTGCCAAGGATGCGCCACCACTGCCATGCCGCCGGCACTGCGGATCTGCTGCACGACTTCAGGCAACGTTGGCCAATGTTGTTTGATATCGCCCAGCTTGCCCGCACCCAGCCATTTGCGAAACGCTTCGCCACGATCGCTAACGTATCCGGCACTGACCATCCAGTCGGCAAAGTGTGGTCGCCCGGGCGGCTGATCGACATCACCACCGGCAAGCTGCTGAGCGGCTACTGCGCCTTCATACGCACCGGGCATACGTTTAGCGTCCAGGCGTTTGGATATCTGTTCGGCGCGGCGCCAGCGACCATCGCGTACCTGCGCCAAGGCCTCGACCATGTGCGTATTGAGCGGGTCAAATCCATAGCCCAAAATATGCAGTGTGTGGCCATGCCATTGCGCCGACATTTCTACGCCACTGACCCAGTTCATGCCGAGCGAGCGCGCTGTTTCCGCCGCCGCTGGCAGACCGTCTACGCAGTCATGGTCGGTCAGTGCAATCAACTCAATCCCCGCCGCACTCGCCCGACGCATCAATTCAGCAGGATCGAGTGCGCCATCCGAGGCAGTGCTGTGCATGTGCAGATCAGCTAACAAATGAGTCTCCTTCGGGTGCAGCGCTTGACGGAACAGCGCGTGTTTCGCCTATTATGCGGCCTAGCACGCTGTTGAGAAAGGTGGGCGAAGCACACAACACAGGCCGAAAATGGCGAACAGCAGAATCTATCGATGATTAACGCGCCTAAGCCCAACGCTTTGACCTTGAGCGTAAGGTTCTCGCCGACCTTTCGTTTCGAGTACGTTGGCACACTACAAACAACCCCATTTCCAAGGAAGTGCAATGTTCTACGCCATCATGGCTACCGATAAAGCAGACAGCCTTAGCGCACGTCTGGCCGCCCGTCCTGACCATTTGGCTCGCTTGCAGACATTGCAAGATGCCGGTCGTTTGCTACTGGCTGGACCCCATCCGGCGATTGATGCTGCTGATCCTGGCAGCGCCGGCTTTAGCGGCAGCTTAGTAGTCGCTGAGTTCGCCTCGCTAGCCCTGGCGCAGGCGTGGGCCGATGCCGATCCCTACGTAGTGTCTGGCGTTTATCAACAGGTCACTGTAAAACCTTTCAAACGCGTTTTCCCGGCCTAATCCAAGGATATTGTTCATGTTCAAACGTTTCGCCGCCCCCGCCTTGCTACTCAGCGTGGCTCTGGTTGCGCTTCCTTCTGCTGCTCAACAAGCTAGCGAGCCTGCGGATCAAACAGCCAATGCCGTTCCGCAGGCTACTGCCAGCCAACAGCAGGACCTAGGCACCTTGCAGGCCGAGCTGGCCAAAGTTGAAGCCGAACGCCAGCGATTGGCCGACCAGTTGGCCGGTAGCGCGCAGAGCGAGTCGTTCAAGCAACTGCAGGAAGAGAATCAGCAACTACGTAACGATACTCAAGCCGAGCGCCTGCAAGCCCAGACGAATCTGGTGCAGCAACGCCAGCGCTGGTTTCTGGTCGGCGGCCTGACGGTTGCCGGCGCTCTATTGCTGGGCTTCATGCTGGCCAAAGTAGGTCGGAGCAAGCGCAACGAATGGCTGAACTGATGCCCCATCCGGTCCTGATCATTGATGACGATCAGGAACTCTGCGAGCTGCTTACTGATTGGCTCGCTGGCGAAGACTTCGCACTGACCGCGGCGCACGATGGCCCCAGTGGCTTGCAAGCCGCCACTCAGGGTGAATTCGTAGCGATCATTCTGGACGTCATGCTGCCCGGTATGAATGGGCTGGAGATACTGCGGCAACTACGGCAGAGCTGCCAAACTCCGCTATTGATGCTCAGTGCGCGCGGTGAACCCATCGACCGCATTCTGGGATTAGAGTTAGGCGCCGATGACTATTTGGCCAAACCCTGCGATCCGCGCGAGTTAGTGGCTCGCTTGCGCGCCTTGCTAAGGCGCAGTCAACCCAGTAGCACTGACACCCATCAACTACGGGCGGACAACCTCAGACTCGACCAAGACAGCCTGTTGGCCTGGCTAGACGATCAACCATTGCAGCTCACCCAGAGCGAAGCCTTGATCTTGCGGACGCTGATGGAGCAGCCCGGGCAGTTGGTCGATCGTCAGGCGCTGTCGCGCATTGCCTTGGGCAAGGCCCTTGGCAGCTACGACCGCAGCCTCGACATGCACATCAGCAACCTGCGGCGCAAACTCGGACCCCACGCCGAGGGCCATCCGCGCATCCAGTCAATTCGCGGTCGTGGCTACCTGTTCAGCCCCTAGCTCTTTACACAATCTTTACCGAGTCACGGCTACCACTGACATACCCACCTCTACACTCTGTAGCCAATGACCGGATAAACCGGCCAGATCCAAACCGGAGAAACACCATGAAAAAATTCCTACTCGCTACCACCCTGATCATTGCCGCTGGCTTGTCTTCCTCATTACTGGCAGCCCCTGCCGCCGGAGATCGCCATGAACGTGGTATGGAACGTATGACTGAGGCACTCTCGCTAACTACCGAGCAACAAGAGCAAATCCGTCAGATTCACGAAGAAGAAGGCGCCAAGCTGAAAAGTATCCGTGAAGAAGGCAAGGCACGTATGGATGCCGTACTGACCGCAGAACAACGCGAAAAGGCGGATGCTATGCACGAAGAGCGTCGTGAGCGCATGGAAGAGCGCCGTGAGCATCGTGATGACCGTCCTTGCGATAAGAAATAACACGCAATACGCGGAGTAACTGAATGCGACTGTTCTGGAAAGTCTTTGCCGTGCTCTGGCTCGCCACATTGCTGGTGGGTGGCTCAGGCTTTCTGGTCAGCCGCGCGCTGCAACAGGATTGGCTATTACTGCAATTGAATCCCCAGCTACGCGATTTTGCCGCTCAGCTGACGACTGAATATGAACAGCGAGGCGCCGTTGCTGCCCAAGCGTGGCTTGAGCAGCAACGGCGCCAAAACCATGTGCGGGCAAGGCTATTCGACGCCAACGGTCAAAGTTTGCTACCCGGCACTATGCCGCGCCTGCCGCGCTTTGAACCACCCGACAATGCCAGGCCACGAGGACCTAACCCGCCGCCGCCGCGCGGCAGACTACTGCAGCTAAGTTGGCAAACCGAGCAACAGGATTACCTATTAACCGTGCATGCCGCCGAACCCAGCCTGTGGAACACCGGACGCACGCCCATTGGATTAATCCTCAACATCGCATTCGGTATGGGCCTGCTAGCAGGCCTCAGCTTACTGTTGAGTCGCTATCTCACAGCACCCTTGCGCCACTTGGGCCTAGCGGCTCAATCATTGGGCCGCGGGCAATTTGAAGGCACTGCCTTACAGCGGATCAACAATCGTCGCGACGAAATAGGCGAGCTATCACGGCAGTTTGGGCAAATGGCTGACAAGGTGCAGACCCTGCTCGACAGCCAGCAGCAGTTGATGCGCGACATCTCCCATGAACTGCGCTCACCACTGGCCAGACTGCGCGTTGGACTAGCCTTAGGCAATCAGCGCGGGTTAAACGCAGACGATGCGCTGTGGCAAAGACTGGATCGTGAATGCAACCGATTGGATCGTCTTATCGACGCGATACTGACGCTGAGCCGACTGGATAGCCAAGTCGAGCCCTCCCAGACCTTCGCACTTGATCCACTATTGGTTCGGGTAGTAGAAGACGCTCGATTCGCCACTCCAAATTTGCGCATCACGCTGCAAGGGGAAAGCGGCCTGCAGCTAAATGGTTGGCCCGAGCAATTGACCAGCGCCTTCGATAACCTGCTGCGCAATGCCCAACGCTTCAGCCCGGCAGCGGGCGAGATTCAGGTTTGCATCGAACCCACGGAGAATGCCTGGACAATCAGCATCGAAGATCAAGGACCGGGAGTGCCAGAGCAATGGCTGAATAAGCTCAGTGAGCCTTTTGTGCGCCTGCCTGGACAGCCTGCAGACAGCGGTTATGGCTTGGGTCTGACCATTGCCGCCCGTGCGATCGCCCGGCATAACGGCAAGTTAAACTTTACGACAGCTCAGAATGGCGGCTTGCGAGCGGTGATCAAGCTGCCGAGGCTGTAGTCGGTTACGTAAAATCGCCTGCGTGATTATGGTTGCTCTGAAAACACGTGTTGGTTTTCAGAATTGCGTAGGCGGCCGATCCAATATCCGGCCAAGCTCAAGCAGGCCAGCGCTTAAAGAAGTCATCAACGGCCAATTGCGGCACCTGCTTGCGTTCGCCGGCCGGTTGGCCGACATACAGAAAAGCAATGATCTGCTCGTTCTCCGCCAGCCCCAAACCACGCCGGACCACTGGATGGTATGCCAGTGCGCCGGTGCGCCATACTGCGCCTAGGCCCATGGCATGGGCAGCGACCAGCATATTGCTGACCGCCGCACCACAGGCCAGATCTTGTTCAATCATAGGTACTTTAGGGTGCTCATGATGACAACTGATCGCCACAATCAACAAAGGTGCACGCAGCGGTAAGCCCTGAAAACGCGCCAAGGTGTCCGCCGACAGATCTGGGGTATCTACCAACGCCGCCTGCCCAAATAGCTCGCCCAACGCGTCCAGCCCATCATCCTGCATAACCAGAAAGCGCCATGGGCGCAGATAAGCGTGGTCCGGCGCGCGGAGCGCTGCTTGAAACATAGCCTGTTGTTGCTCCGCGCTAGGCGCAGGGCCAGTCAGGCGAGGGACGGACACGCGCTGATGCAGTGCGGTAAGAGCGTCTACTGGCATCATTCCTCCGATGGTCTTTGCTGTTCGTTCTGCAACACTTGCTCGCGGTACTGACCGGGCGGCAACCCAAACCAGCGCTTAAAGGCGCGGAAGAAGTTGCTAGGGTCAGCAAACCCAAGCATGCAGGCAATTTCAAACAAGGTGAGTTGCGGTTGACCGAGATATTGTAGGGCCAGTTCCCGGCGGGTTTTCTCCAGTAACTGTTGGAAACTGATGCCCTCTTCCTGCAGACGCCGCTGCAGGGTGCGGGTGCTGACCTTCATGGCATTGGCTACCGCCTGGCGCTTGGGTTCACCTTGCGGCAGCAAGCGGCAGAGTACTTGTCGCGCCTGATGCGTCACCGGGTCCGACTCAAAACGCGCTAAATAATCGCCGGCAAAACGATCGTGCAACTGCGCCAGCATGTCATTCGCCGACGCCAACGGCGTCTCCATGATGTCACGCGACAAATGCAGGCTATAACAATCGGCGGAGAACTCTAGCGGACAATCAAACAGCTCTGCATAGGCTGTGCTGTCGGCCGGTTCGGGAATGCTGAAGGTGGCCCGCAATGGACGAATAGGCTGCGCGGTCATCCAGCGGCAAAAGGCCAGAGCATAAGCCATCGCTGCGTCATGACTTTGGAAGGGAGCCGGCAGGCGGTCACCATGAATAGCAAAGCTGATGCGGTAAAAACCGGGCTCAACAGAAAGCACCAGATCAGCAGACTCGCCGAGGATCCGCTGATAGCGAACCACCCGACCGAAACCCTCTAGCAGGTTGCGACTGGACATCATCGCATAGCCAACCACACTGAAATGCCCCGGACGCAGAGTCTGCGCCATACTCAAGCCAATCGCCGGATTGCCTGACACTTCAACCGCACGCCGCCACAGGCGCGTCATGCTGTCTTGTGGAATACGTCCGTCGGGGTCAGTCAGTACCTCCGTCTCAATACCCAGTTCGGCAAAGAGTTCAGCGGCGTTTACGCCTCTGCCTTCAAGCGCCTGTGCGATGGCTCTTGCCCAGCCAGCAGATGTAGTCCGTTCAGCGTGCTCCATGATGTCTCGCAGCAGAGGTTTTTTATGTAGCCATTCAACCGGTGTTATTAGGGGGACAGATGATAAAACAAAGAGGCTACCAAGATAAAATCGCCGCTCGTGGGCTGCACATAGATAGTCTTCTGGCGCGTAAGGCCATAGCCGGCCGCGCGGCCTACACTATAGTGAAGGTGTTGAACTGTAACTACTCTTCTTTACAGCTCCCTGATATTGCCCACCCTTCACTCAACGAGCCGCTCAGGAGGCCCCATGCCCAGCCATACCAATCAGGCCGCTGCGCCCCGCTTCAACAGCTTTGCCGAGTTTTACCCCTACTACCTCAGTGAACATCAGGACGACAGCTGCCGGCGTCTGCATTACGTTGGCAGTTCGCTAGTGCTGATAATCATCGCCTGCGTGCTGCTGAGCCAAGCCTGGTGGTGGTTACTCGCCGTGCCACTCGCTGGCTATAGCTTCGCCTGGGTCGGACACTTCTTTTTCGAACACAACCGGCCCGCTACCTTTACCCACCCGTTTTATAGCCTGCTGGGCGATTGGGTGATGATGCGCGATGCGTTCACCGGTCGAATTCGCTTCTGAACCAGCAAATCAAGTGACTGTCAGCGGCGCGACAGTCACTCCTGCTCCTCATGACTATGATGCTCATACAGCCTGATCAATAAAAACAGTAAAACCTAGAGGAGATCAATCATGGGTGAGCAACGTGCCCAATTCCGCGCCTTCGAGGAAAGCACCGCCGAAGACTGGGGAATTATTTCCGAGCATTTCAAGCCATTCGCTAAAGAACTGCCCGCTCGCATCATGACTCACCTGCAATTGCTGGACGGTGACTTTGGCGGCTTTCCGATTGACCGTCTGCAGCACTCACTGCAAACCGCCACTCGCGCGCACCGCGATGGCCGTGACGAAGAATATGTGGTCTGCGCCCTACTGCACGACATCGGCGACACACTGGGCACTTTTAACCACCCAGAGATTGCCGTCGCGATCCTCAAGCCGTTCGTCAGCGAAAAAAATCTGTGGATGGTAGAAAAGCACGGCATTTTTCAGGGCTACTACTTTTTCCATCATCTGGGCATGGATCGTCACCTGCGTGATCAATTTAACGATCATCCGCTCTATCAGTACACCGCGGAATTCTGCTCTAAGTATGATGCCCCGGCCTTCGACCCTGATTACCAGAGCGAACCACTGGAATTCTTCGAGCCGATGATGCGCAACGTATTCGCCAAGCCAGTACGCTCGGTCTACAAAACAATGGATTGAGCCTGCAGGCCGCGCCATCAAACGGGGGCAACCTTGCTGTTCCCCCCGGATGCCTAGTCATATTATGATCGGCCAGCGAGATGTTCTTACTGGCTTTCGCCAGTCGAGGTGTCTCACCAGGCCCTGGAAACTGACCGATCATGACTGTAACAAACCGTATAAAGCCCATCAGACCGCCATTGGAAGGTTATTATTCCAGGGTGATAGCCTATCTGTGCGTGGCCGTTACCTTTGCAGCGCTACTGGTTGAGCAGGGGCACACCGCCGCGACTCTGGCCACCATTCTTTATGCGCTAGCCTATCCGCAGTTAGCGCAATATCTGCCTAAATGGCTATTGAACCACGCCAAAATCCCCAGAAGACTGATATTACTCGCGCTCGATGCCCTGCATACCGGCGTGTTTATCGCGCTGCTCGGCTTTAACTATGTGCCTAGTTTGGTGTTTATGTTACTGCTCGGTTTCTCCTGTTTGATCGCCGGTGGCCCTATGTATCTGTTGGCTGGCTGGCTGCTCATGGTGGCTGGTGTTTTGCTTGGCGCCGCGGCCTTTACTCCCGAGGTTAGTGTGCACAGCTCGGTACTCGTCTCGCTGGTTAGCATCCTCAGCGGGGGCCTGTTTATCTTGATCACCGCGGCTTTTGTCCATCGTCAGGGCCGTAATCTTGAGTCTGCTCAAGCGCTGATCAGTGCCGAGCAGGAAAAGACCGCCAAGTTGGCAGCCAACTTGTCAAAATACCTATCGCCGCAGGTATGGGAATCGGTTTTCTCCGGCAAGCGCACCGTCAAACTGGAAACCCGGCGCAAAAAGCTAACGGTGTTTTTCTCTGACATTCGCGGCTTTACCGAACTCGCCGAGGAGCTGGAAGCCGAGGCGCTAACTGACCTACTGAATAGTTATCTGACAGAAATGTCGCGCATTGCCTTGCAGTACGGCGGCACTATCGACAAGTTCATTGGTGATTGCGTCATGGTGTTCTTTGGCGACCCCAAAAGCATCGGCGCCAAACAGGATGCGGAAGCGGCCGTTTCCATGGCTATCGCCATGCGCAAACACATGAAAGTACTACGTCAGCAGTGGCGCAGCCGCGGCATTACCAAGCCTCTGGAAATTCGCATGGGGCTAAGCACTGGCTACTGCACGGTGGGCAATTTTGGCGCCGCCACGCGCATGGATTACACCATCATCGGCCGCGAGGTGAATCTCGCCAGCCGCTTGGAAAGCGCCGCCGATGCCGGCGAGATTTTGATTTCACATGAGACCTACTCGCTGATCAAAGACATCATCATGTGCCGCGATAAAGGCCAGATCAGCGTCAAAGGATTCGCCCGCCCGGTACAGATCTATCAAGTGGTAGGTCTGCGCCGCGAACTGGGTATTGCGCCATCCTTTGTTGAGCACGAACTGGCAGGTTTCTCTATGTACCTCGACACCAACAGCATTCGTAACTACGACAAGGAAGAGATCGTTAAGGCTCTGGAACTGGCTGCGCGCAAACTGAAAGACAAGGTCATCGTCTGACTCCAGCAGAGCTCAACGACCTTCTCATACCGTAGCGCCAGCCTTCAAAACACGGGTCTCTGTCTCCAGGTCCAGCGCCACAGCGTCGTTCCAGCGATAGAGCTCGATACGCCCATCCTGATGTTCGATCAATGCCGTGCAAGACTCTACCCAGTCCCCGCAGTTGTGGTATTCAATCCCCTTAACATCACGTATCTCAGCGTGATGAATATGCCCGCACACCACGCCGTCATAACCACGCTTAACGCACTCATGCGCGATGCCGTCCTCAAAATCACTGATGAAGCTAACGGCTTTCTTCACCCGCTGCTTGAGGTACGCCGATAGAGACCAATAACCGTAGCCGAAACGGCTGCGCCAGTGGTTGTACCATCGGTTGAGCACCAGACTGAATTCGTAGGCGTGGTCACCCAAAAACGCCAGCCAGCGGTGGCAACGGGTGATAACGTCAAATTGATCGCCATGGATAACCAACAACTTGCGGCCGTCGGCGGTGGTGTGCACTGCTTCATCAACCAGTTCTATATTGCCCAGTTCCAGATTCGAATAGCGGCGCAGAAACTCGTCGTGATTGCCGGTTACATAAGTCACTCGGGTGCCACGCTTGCTCATCGTCAGCACGCGGCGCACCACGTTGGTGTGCGACTGAGGCCAATATATGCCTTTGCGCAGGCGCCAGCCGTCAATGATATCGCCAACCAGGTACAAGTGATCACAATCGTAGGATTTGAGAAAGGTCGCGAGCTTTTCCGCTTGGCAACCTCGGGTCCCCAGGTGCAGGTCCGAAATCCATAACGTTTTCACCCGCTGCTTTTTTTCGACTGGCAACGACACTGCAGTGTTCATACGCCCATCTCCTTTGCAAGATACCGTCAGGCTACGCAGCTGGCATGACCGCTTTGTGGCAAACAGATGCCACTAGGATGACAGCGCCTCAGCGACCCCACTTTGCTCGACGCGCAACCGCACAGCGGCCAGCGTTCGTATACAATGGCGGCTTTTCAATAACGCTCTCTGTCGTTTGGAAGCCAAGCATGCTGAAACGGGCTCTACTTCTGCTGTTGCTCTCCCTCTCTGGTTGGGCCTGCGCCGAACCCTTGCGCACCGGTCTGGTACTCTCTGGTGGCGGCGCTCGTGGGCTTGCGCACATCGGCGTACTGAAGCAGCTGGAGGAGATGAACATTCCGATTGACGCCATTGCTGGCACCAGCATGGGTGCGGTAATCGGCGGCCTATATGCAGCGGGTTACAGCGCCGCGGAGCTGGAAAAAATTGCCACCGAGCTGGATTGGCAAAATACGCTTGCAGATGCCTCGTTACGCGAAGACATACCCTTTCGTCGCAAGCAGGACGATCGCGACTTCCTGGTCAAACAACGGCTGAGTTTCGATCACGGCAAGCTGAGCTTCCCGCTGGGGCTGCTGCAGGGTCAGAATCTGGGGCTGCAGCTCGAAAGCCTGCTGGTGCATACCAACGAAATTGACGACTTTAATAAGCTACCTATCCCCTTCCGCGCCGTCGCTACGGATATTGCGACGGGGGAAGCCGTGGTCTTTGATCACGGGCATCTGCCCCTGGCCATTCGTGCCAGCCTTGCCCTGCCCGGTTTTTTTGCCCCTGTTGAGGTAGATGGGCGCCTATTGGTGGATGGCGTGCTGTCCAAGAACCTGCCCATCGACGTTGCCCGCACCATGGGTGTCGACCGCGTCATCGTGGTAGACATAGGCACACCGTTAAAGACCACCGGCGAGTTGACCAGCGTGCTGGACATTATGGATCAGACCACCACCCTGCTTACCCGCGTCAACTCCGAGAAGCAATTAGCGACCCTTGGCCCACACGACCTGTTGCTGCAACCGCAATTGGGCGATATGGGCTTCAACAGTTTTGAACGTATTGCTGAAGCCATTGAAGCTGGCGCAACCAGCCTGCGCAGCTCCAACGAGGCACTGACCTTCATCAATGTTGCCGAGCAGCCGACCGGCGGCAACCTGGCCAGCGAACGACCACAACGACAGGCGATAATCGACGCCATCGAAGTGGATAATAGCGGCAAGGTCGCCGACGAAGTGGTGCTAAGTATGATCCGCCAACCGATTGGCGAGCCGCTGAATCTGGAACGCCTGCAGACCGATATGGGCACTGTTTACGGCACCGATTATTTCAGCCGCGTGACCTACGAAGTAGTGCATGAGGATGGTCACAATACGCTGTTGGTGCACACTACCGGGCGCCGTACCGGTACCGATTATCTGCGCCTCGGTTTGAATCTGGTGGACGACTTTGAAGGTGGCAGCCAATACAACATCGGAGCGAGCTTTCGAGTCAATGGCCTGAACCCGCTAGGCGCGGAATGGTTAACCCGTGCGCAGATCGGCTCTCACCAAATCCTTTACTCCGAGTTCTACCAGCCGCTTGACTACGGCTCACGTTACTTCGTCGCACCCTTCATTGACGGCGAGGCAGTCAACGTTGAGGTTCTGCAGGACGACGAACCTGTGGTCGATTATCGCCAGCAGCGCTATGGCATGGGCATCAATCTCGGCCGTCAGATTGCCAATACCGGTGAAGTGCGCCTGGGTCTCTCGCGTTATTGGGGCGAATCCAAGGTGCGAGTGGGTGACCCAGAGCTACCCAGCATCAGTTTTGAAGAGGCCTTCTACGGTATTGAGTTCAACCGCGACACCCTGGATAACGTGAATTTTCCGCGCTCGGGCGACGAAGCACAGATCGCTTGGCGCAAGTCAGAACCAGCCCTCGGAGCAGACGAGCGCTATCAGCAACTTGAAATCAGGGCCAACAAGGCCTTCGGTTTTGGTTTGAATAGCATGCAGCTGGGGGCCTTCATGGGCCGTACCGACAGCGATGTGAATGTTGCACAAAGCAGCTTCATTCTCGGTGGCCCAGGTTTGTTCTCGGGCTTCCGACAGGATGGCCTGGCCGGACAAAACTATGAGCTTGGTCGCATGGTTTACTATCGCCGCCTGAACCCCAGCTACTTCGACGTCCTGAGCCTGCCCTTGTATCTAGGCACCAGCCTGGAGTACGGCCGAGTCTACAATCGCGGCGACGATGCCTTTGATACAGGTTATTTCGCGGCCGGCAGCCTGCTACTGGGCATGGATACCTTCCTCGGCCCGCTCTTCTTTGGTCTAGGTGCCAATGAAGAGGGGCAGGAAGCGCTCTATATGAAGCTCGGCCAGACCTTCTGAGTCAGCAACTGCACGCGCAACTCAGCTGCTGATTTCCGCCACCAAGGCCGCCCGGACACAGTGCAATACGCCCTCGTCCACGGCCTCGTCCAGCTCACGTGCCAAGGTGCGCACGCCGGGCAAGTCTTCGCCATCATGGTTGAGAAAAGCGTCCTGAATGCGCTCCAACTGGGCCGGGCCAATATCAACTGCCTGCTCCAGCGTGAGGTCACCCGTGGCGATAGCTTGAGCTAACTGACCGTACACCTGCCGCAGGGGTTTGCCCACTTGCAGCGCTACTTGCTCAGCACTCATGCCTGACAGCACCAGGGCGTTGATCTCATGTGCCTGCGCCTGCCCACCCTGCTCGGCCGAGTCGCCAGCACCGCCAGTACTCTGCAACACCTGCAGGAAATCCGCGCCATAGCGCTCCAGTTTGTGCGAGCCAATACCGCTGACCAACCCCATGTCCTGAAGGTTGGCGGGGCGCTGCCGGAGCATATCGACCAGGGTGCTGTCCGGAAAAATGACATAAGGCGGCACACCGTGAGCTTCAGCCAGTTGCTTGCGCTTGACCCGCAAGGCCTCCCACAGCTCGCGATCAGCATCGGCAATCACCGGCTTGTTACCTGACTTGCCCATAGGCGCACTGGTGCGCGTTACGTCTTTGCGCAGCAGTAAGGTTTCTTCGCCGCGCAGCAAAGGCCGACAGCTATCCGACAAGCGCAGACTGCCAAAGCCATCAATATCGATTTCAACCAAGGCGCGGGCGATCAATTGCCGAAATACCGAACGCCACTCGGTCTCAGCCAATGCCTTACCGATCCCGTAAGTGGATAGGTGCTGATGCCCCGATGTGCGTATTTTCTCGTTGTCGCGGCCCAGTAAAATATCGACCAGATGCCCCACGCCATAGCGCTGACCGCTGCGATAAACGGTAGACAACGCCATGCGCGCCGGCTCGCTACCATCCCAGGTAGAAACCGGTTCCTGGCAGTTATCGCAATAGCCGCAGGGCTTCGCCAGCTCTTCACCGAAGTAGCCCAGCAATGCTTGACGACGGCAGCTGGTCATCTCACAGAGCGCCAACATGGCGTCGAGTTTGTGACGCTCAATACGCTTATGGCGCTCATCACCGTCGGAGTTAGCCATGATTTGATTGAGCATCAACACGTCTTGCAGGCCGTAAGCCATCCAGGCATCTGCCGGCAACCCATCACGCCCGCCGCGCCCGGTCTCTTGATAATAAGCTTCGATACTTTTCGGCAAGTCCAAATGAGCCACAAAGCGCACGTTGGATTTGTCGATGCCCATGCCAAAAGCAATGGTCGCCACCATGATCAGCCCTTCCTCATTGAGAAAGCGCTTCTGGTGAGTGGCTCGCAGCTCGGACGGCAAGCCGGCGTGATAGGGCAAGGCTGGCCAGCCTTGATCACGCAGCCAGCTCGCGGTTTCTTCCACTTTCTTTCGCGACAGGCAGTAGACGATACCGGCGTTGCCACGATGACCTTTCAGAAATTGCTGCAACTGCTGACGCGGCTTATCCTTGGGCACGATGCGATAGAAAATATTAGGGCGGTCAAAGCCAGACATAAAGCAGGCCGCACTTTCCAGCTTAAGGCGCTGAACTATCTCGCCCTGCGTGCGCTCATCAGCCGTAGCTGTGAGCGCCATACGCGGCACACCCGGGAACAGCTCATTGAGCTGACCGAGCTGCAGGTATTCCGGACGAAAATCGTGACCCCATTGCGAAACGCAGTGCGCCTCATCAATGGCAAATAGCGCTATTTTCAGAGACTGCAGAAAGTTCAGCGTGCGCGCTTTGAGCAAGCGCTCGGGTGCCATATAGAGAAAATCCAGCTCGCCGGCGCGCATCTGCCGAGCAATCTCACGTTGCTGATCGTCGCTCAAGGTAGAGTTTAACGCTGCCGCGCGCAGCCCCAATTCCTGCAGGGTAGCGACTTGATCGTCCATCAAGGCGATCAGTGGCGAGACCACCACCGTCAAACCCTCGCGCAGTAATCCTGGCACTTGAAAGCACAGGGACTTGCCGCCGCCAGTGGGCATCAGCACCAGAGCGTCGCCACCGGTGGCTACCTGATCGATGATATCGGCTTGTTGGCCACGGAATTCACCGTAACCAAAAACGTCACGTAGTTGTTGCAGAGCTTGCGCGCGCATGGAACTCCTATGTAGATCAGGACCAGCTCATGGGCTGGCGAGTATAACGTCTTTGGCAATTGTCCGGGGGCATGCGTAAAATGCCGGAATAATCATAGAGAGGTGTCCCATGTCATTTAATGATCAACTCCAGCGCCTACAGCAATTCCTGGACGCCGATGACCTGCACGATGAAGCGCTGGACTACATGGCTGCCTGCGGCTATCTCGCCGCTCTGTCAGTAAGCCCTGCAGAAGTTTCCTCTGAAGAGTGGCTAGCAGAGCTGTTCGCTGAAACCCCCAACTACGCTGATGAGCAACAGCAGGCCGAGATTGTCGGCACGCTCGAAGAACTCAAAACCCGCATTGCCCGCGAACTGGCCAGCGATGAGGACCTGGAACTGCCGTGCGAGCTGAGCCTTGGCGATGAGCCGGACTACTCAGATCTGCGTAGCTGGTGCATTGGCTTTATGGAAGGTGTGTTTCTGCGCGAGGAAGCCTGGTTCGAGAACGACGAAGAGATGGTCAGCGAGTTGCTGTTGCCGGTCATGGTTGGCTCCGGTCTGTTTGCCGAAGAGCCCGAATTTGCAGAAATTGCAGAAGACCAGGATATGGTCGAAGACATGATGGAGCATATTCCTGGCGTGTTAACTCAGCTGTTCCTGCTATTTAACGCCCCGGAAGAAAAGCAAAAGCCGGCACTGGTTTCGCCGCGCAAATAAGTTAAGGCAACCTGGCTGCGGGCGTTCAATCGCCTCGCTCGCTGTCAGGCTAGCACTTCACCGCGTTTCTCACCCGCTGTTACCCAGCGCGCCAATAATGGCAAAACCTGTTCTGCCGCCTGATAGCCGTTAGCCAACAGCGCCAACTGCCCATCCCGCTCCGCCAGTAAAATCGGTAAGCCCGCCATCCCTAGATCCGCGACCCAGCTGACGTCAGCCAGTGTCTTTTCGCGCATTTCTTGCTGATCAAAATGCGCGCCAAAAGCGTCAACAGGATAGCCCGCAGACTCGGCAATACGCATCAGCACGGCCGCATGCGTCACGTCTTCTACACCCACGTAGAACGCTTGCTGCAGCGCGTACACAAACCCCCAGGCTTTAGTGGCATCCAGCTCTCGAGCCACGACCAAAGCACGGCAAGCCGGTTCAGTATCGTAAACAAAAGTCGCGGGCAACGTCTGTGGATCACCGACCGGCTGGCCGGAGTCTTGCGCTACAGCCTGCCAATGTTCAGCCAGCACTGCACGCGTATGGTCATCCAAGGGCGCGCCGTGATTGGCGCGCAGCCCCCCGGCGACCAAGTGCAGTGGCAACTGCGGATGAGCTTCGATAATAGCGTCGATAACCGGGGCGAATCCCCAGCACCATGAACACATGGGGTCCATCACGTAGATCAGGCGCTGACTCATCAGTTACCTCACGCGTTGCAATTTAATCCACCTTGGCGTTGGGAGAGGCCAGGTGTTGGGGTTGACCAATAGGATGCGGCTGATTGCGCACTTTGGCCAGGGTAATCTGTCGCTGCCGCTCTATCGCGCGCTGCCGGGTCTTTTCCGGCAGGCTGTCGTAGCAACGCGCGCAGCTGATGCCTTCTTCATAGAGTACCGAGGCCATGTCTTCTGCTGAGACCGGATGACGGCAGGCGTGGCATTGGTCAAACGAGCCCGGCGCCAGATCGTGGCGTACCGTCACGCGGTTATCGAACACAAAACATTCCCCATCCCACATCGACTGCTCAGATGGTACTTCTTCAAAGTATTTGAGAATCCCGCCTTTCAGGTGAAACACCTCGTCGAAACCCTCTTCCAGCATGTAGCTAGAGGCTTTCTCACAACGGATACCGCCCGTGCAGAACATCGCGACCTTTTTATGTTTGGCCGGATCGTAATGCGCTTTAACGTACTCGGGGAACTCGCGGAAGGTTTTGGTCTTAGGGTCTACCGCACCCTGGAAGCTGCCGATCGACACTTCGTAATCGTTGCGAGTATCGATCAACAATACCTCCGGGTCGCTGATCAGCGCGTTCCAGTCCTGCGGCTCGACATAGGTCCCGACCCGCTTGGTCGGCGATACGCCATCTACCCCGAGGGTAACGATCTCTTTTTTCAGTTTGACCTTGGTGCGATAAAACGGCATTTCGTCGCACAGCGACTCTTTGTGGTCCAGATCACTCAGACGCGGATCGCTGCGCAGCCACGCTAATACCGTCTCCATGCCCGCGCGCGGGCCCGCCACGGTGCCGTTAATGCCTTCACGGGCAAGCAGCAACGAACCCTTAACACCATTGGCAGTGAGGGTATCGAGCAGCGGCTGGCGCAGGGCCTGATAGTCTTCCAGCGAGACGAACTTGTAGAGCGCTACAACAACAATTGCAGACATGCTTACCTCATGTATTCAGTTGACGCCCACGTAAAGGGCGCACCTTGGAAATCGCGCGAGCCAGCAGCAGTAAACCGGCTACCTTTGTCGCCGGCGCATTCTAGCAAACCCTTAACGACGGCAAAACCGCCTGCGGTCGGCCTACTTACCCATCAGCCTTGCTCCCGCCTAAACAGTTCGGCGACGCCGGGGCTTGCTGGCGCGCCTGCCACTCCTCATCGGTATAAGTATGCAGCGCCAAAGCATGAATTTTTTGCATCAGCGGGCCAAGCACGCGATACACCGCCTGGTGGCGCTTAACCGCGTTCAGGCCATTGAATTGATCACTTACCAATATCGCCTTGAAATGCGACTCTGAGCCCGGCGGCACGCTGTGCATGTAACTTTCATTGAGCAGTTCAATGTGGCTCGGTGCGAGCGCCTGCAATGCCTGTTCCAATGCCTGTTGGTTAGTGCCCATGATCACCTCCGGAAAATAACGAGGAGCCATTGTAGCCCAAAGCAATAGCGCTGACAGGCGAACCACGAAGAGTCGTTAGGGTCCAAGTTGCACAGCAAGTGCGCAATGACCAACTCTGACTATTCTTCAAGAACCTCGGTAACAGGCTGCATTTCATTCATTTCGATAAACAAGGGAAACCACTATGCCGACACGCACCGAAACCGACAGCATGGGGCCGATAGAGGTCGCTTCCGGGCGCTACTGGGGCGCACAGACGCAGCGCTCGCTGGCTCATTTTGCCATCGGCGAGGAGCGCATTCCGTTGCCCGTCGTGCATGCGTTGGGCATGATAAAAAAAGCTGCCGCACGCACCAATCGCCAGCTCGGCGAACTAGACCCGGCGCTGGCCAGCCTGATTGAACGCGCCGCAGATGAAGTGATCGATGGCACGTTGGATGAGCAATTCCCACTCTCTGTCTGGCAGACTGGCAGCGGCACCCAGAGCAACATGAACGCCAACGAAGTGATTGCCAACCGCGCCAACGAACTAGCCGGGCAGCCGCTTGGCAGCAAGCAGCCGGTGCATCCGAACGACCAGGTTAACCAGTCGCAAAGCTCTAACGATACCTTTCCTAGCGCGATGCACATCGCAGCCGCACTGCAATCGCATCAAACACTACTGCCTGCGGTATGTGGGCTACGCGACGCACTGCAGGCGCAGTCCGAGCGCCATGCGCAGCTGATCAAAATTGGTCGCACCCACATGATGGATGCCACACCGGTCACCTTTGGGCAGGAGCTCTCTGCGTTTGTTGCACAGTTGGAGATGGGCATGCACGCCGTTGAGCAGGCCATGCCTGCGGTGCTGGCGCTGGCACAGGGCGGTACTGCGGTAGGTACAGGCTTGAACACCCCGCCACGCTTTGCCGTTGAGTTCGCCCGTGAGGTAGCTGAGCTGACCGGCCTACCCTTTACCAGCGCCGAGAATAAATTCGCCGCGTTGGCCGGGCATGAGCCACTGGTACAACTGCATGCCGCCTGCAAACAACTGGCGGTCACATTAATGAAGCTGGCCAATGACCTGCGCCTGCTCGGGAGCGGGCCCCGCGCCGGTTTCGCTGAAGTGCGCCTGCCTGCGAATGAGCCTGGCAGCTCGATCATGCCTGGCAAGGTCAACCCAACCCAGTGTGAGGCGCTGTCGATGGTCGCCTGCCAGGTGATTGGCAATGACACTACCTTGAGCATTGCCGCCAGCAATGGCCAGTTGCAGCTGAACGTGTTCAAGCCGGTGATCATTCATACCCTGCTGCAATCTATCCGTCTGCTTAGCGATGCCTGCAACAGCTTCCGCGAGCATTGTGTTGAAGGCATGCAACCGGATGAGGCGCGCATGCGCGAACACTTGGACAACAGTCTGATGTTGGTCACCGCGCTGAACCCGGTGATCGGCTACGACAAGGCGGCAGACATAGCCAAAAAAGCCTACACCGAGGGCACTACCCTGAAGCAGGCCGCACTCGCATTGGAGTATCTGACTGAAGCTGAGTTTGACGCCGCAGTCAGACCCGAGCTAATGCTCGGCGAGCATGCGCCTAAGGCGTGATCAGGAGCTTGGCGGCGGAGTGATACTCAGCCGCCGTAAGCGGCGATTACGCAAATTTTGAATCAGGCTGGGCGCCAGCGCGATCAAGGCAGATCCGCTGACCACCATTAGGGCGCCCAAGTAAGCCAGCGAGTTGAGCAACTCGGGCTCGATCAGGCTCGGCCACAGCATCGAGCCCAGCGCTACCATCGAGAAGGTGAACAGCGGCGTGGTGGCTACAGTGGCGCTCACCCGCGAGGCTTCCCAGTGCGCCAGCGCCTCGGCGAAAGCACCATAGGCCACCAGCGTATTGAGACAGCAGCCGAGCAACAACCAGCGCTGCAACGTCGACAACTGCAATACTTCTAGCGGTGAAGCTAACGGCCAGAGCAGCAATGAACAGGCCAAATAGATCACCATCATCACCGTCACCGACGACCAGATGGTCAGCAGCTGCTTTTGCGCCAAACCGTATAAAGCCCAGCTCAGCGCCGAGACCAGCGCAATCAGAATACCCAGCGTATAACTGCTGAGCTGCGTCATCAGCTCCATCAGGCGCTGATTGAAAAACAGCGCAAAGCCCGGAATTAATATCAACAGGCCTATCACCTGCCCAATGCCAAAACGCTCACGAAATACCAGCATACTGCCAAACATCAGCAGTACCGGCGCCACCTGAATAATCAGCTGCATGGTACCCGGCGTAAGCCGCTGCAAGGCCATCACGTAAAGCACGTAGTTAAACGCCAGACCCAGCACTGCTACCAGCAGCAGGCCCCGATTGCGCACAGACAACGCTTTGATAGATGGCAATCGACGCTTGGCGGCCAGCCAGCAGAACAGCACAATGCCGGCGCTGAACAGGCGATACCAGGTAACCGTATAAGGGTCCATTACCTCCAGCACGGCCTTAAGCATGATCGGCAAAACACCCCAAAGAATGGTGGTGGTCAACGCCAACAGAAATCCGTACAACCAGCGACCGGACGCAACATGCATGAGGGGAACTCGGAAAAAAAGGAGGGAAACTATTTTAAAACGCGGCAGGCAACCGCGATAGAGACAGCTGAGCCGCGGTTGCGCAGCAAACTGTTATGGTATTCGAGCCATTCAAGTGGCCACCACTCGATGCCAAGTCTCACTATCTTTGTCTGCTTCAACCCGATAGCGCGCCCAGCGGACAAATTCGCTTGAGCGACAGATGCCATTACCACCCTCGCCGCGCCCTTTTACAATGCGATAACGCACGCGCCCTGCTCGACCCGGCCGGTGCATTACCTGCAGCACCTCACGTACCGACCAATTCCCGCCCGGCAGGCCGTTGCTGTAAAAGTAACCTTCGGCCAGCTCGTCGGCACTAACGCCTTTACTTTGCGCATTTGCATTGGCCAGTTCCACCAAACGCAGCAGGTCGTCAAATTGGATGTCCATAAAGGAGTTCATCTGTTTCAACGCATGCTCAAAGTCTTCCGGTGCGATGCCCGGTGCACGGGTCACCTCATGCTTGACCAACGCCAAGGGATAACGGCGGCTCTCGAACAAGCTGTTGAAACACATGGCGGCACAGACGATGATCACGCAATCAAGCAAGATTGGGTAGAGCACAAAGCCGTACCCGGCATCGGCCACCGTGGGACCACCCAGCACAACAATCATCGCTGTCGCGCCGCCCGGCGGATGCAAGCACCGCGCGTACATCATCACCAGCACGCTGCCACCCACCACCAGCGCAGCCATCAGCGCGTTACTTGGTAACCATTGAATGCAGGCCACCGCAAAGGTGGCGGATAGCACATGACCACCGATCACCGGCCAGGGTTGCGAAAGCGTGCCATGCGGCATGGCAAACACTAAAATCGCGCTAGCCCCCATGGAGCCAGTAACCCAAAGCGCGCCCTCGGCACCAAAGCCGAAATGAGTAGTCCAGTACACCAGCAGCAGCGACACCGTAGTACCCAGCGCCGAGATCGCCTTTTCGCGGTGGCTGGTGCTGTCCGCACGCCAACCAATAAACCGAAGGCTACGTCCTAGCCACCGCATGCCAATCACCTGTGCTCGTCGCAAACTCAATACTCCAACCGCGTCAGCGCTCATCATACGCCCTGACGCAAGCAACGTCATAAGCACAACCGGCTGCTATGCTGGACGTACTTAGTTCAACAGGAGAATCAGATGTCAGATCTCGCAAAACAATCGCTGGATACCAGCAGCGCCGCCGCAACAAAACTACTCAAGGAGCAGATAGAGAATCTGTTGCCGCAATTGCCCGATTGGGTAGTAAAAAATGTCGATTCGGTCGAGCGCATTGAGAAGGTTTATACATTCAAGGACTTCAACGCCGCGCTGTCTTTCACCAATCAAGTGGGTGCACTCGCAGAGCAAGAAGATCATCACCCTGCCCTGCTGACCGAATGGGGCCAGGTAACCGTTACCTGGTGGAGCCATAAACTGGGCGGTCTGCACCGCAACGACCTGATCATGGCCGCAAGAACTGATCAGTTAGACTGACCCGAGAACAACAGAAAAGCCGTATTGCGCACAAAGATGACAAGCTGATGACGCTTTCATAGTAGTTAGCGACATGGGCGTCACGTCTTGTAGCCAAATGGTCTAATAGAAGCGATTTAGATCACTAAACTCAACATAAACACATGTTATAAATAGCTTGTGGAGCGCGACTTACCCCCATTGGGTATGCATCAGTCGCGTCCCCTTGCGCCCAGCCGTCACCCGCGGCAGGCGCCTAGAAAAAGCCTCCACAAGAGGCCAATGCCCAATAAAAATAAAAGGCGTATGCCATGAAAAATCTGATCAACCCAAAATGGTCGACCGTCGGCCTGGTATTCCTCGCTACTTGGCTGCTGTTGATACTGCCCAATATGGGCTGAGTATCAGCGTAATCTGACGACAGCTATTCGATCTAGCAGAGTTACAATAGCTCCGAATTCCTGATTTCGGAGCACCCAGTGACAGAGCCCACCTCCTACAGCGCAGAGTTGGAATGGTTAGCAGGTGGACAGCCCTTCTCCACCCAGTTTGCTGACGTTTACTTCTCCCGCGACGCGGGTCTGGACGATGCGCGCTACATCTTTTTGCAAAACAGCCAGCTGTCCAAGCGTTGGGCTCTGTTGGCACCTCATGCGCATTTCTGTATTGCTGAAACGGGTTTTGGTACTGGCTTGAACTTCCTCGCTGCCTGGCAACTATGGGATCAGGTAGCACCGGCCAGCGCGCAGCTACATTTTGTCAGCGCCGAGAAATACCCGCTTACTGCGCAAGACTTGCACAAAGCGCTGAACCTCTGGCCTGAACTGGCTGCCTTGGCTGAGCAGCTTGAGGCTCAATACAGCGGGCTGGCGCCCGGTTGGCAACATTTCAACCTAGCCAACGGCCGGGTAACACTGACCCTGCTGATTGGCGATCTGCTCGACACCCTGCCGCAGCTTGATGCCAAGGTCGATGCCTGGTTTCTCGACGGTTTTGCGCCTGCCAAAAATCCGCATATGTGGCAACCAGCGCTTTTTCGGCGCATGGCAGAGCTTTCCAAGGACAACGCCACTGTGGCCACGTCCACTTGCATTGATGACGTGCGCAGCAGCTTGCAGACAGCCGGGTTTAGCGTTCGCAAGGTTTACGACGTTGACGACAAACCAGCGATACTCTGTGGCGAGCGAAGCAACCAGCCATTTGCCGTTGCCTGGCAAGCACCTTGGTTCGCCAGGCCAGCGCCGCCAGCTCGTAGCGAGCGACACGCACTGGTAATCGGCGGCGGTCTGGCCGGCTGCAGTACTGCGCACGCGCTGGCGCGACGCGGTTGGCAAGTCACCTTGCTGGAACGGCACGCGGAACTGGCGCAGGAGGCCTCTGGTAATCCGCAGGGCATTTTATACGCCAAGCTGTCACCCCATCACCCACCGCTGTCACGGTTTATTCAAGGTAGTTACCAATACAGCCTGCGGTTACTCCACCGAGAGCTGCCGCAAACCGAGAATAGTTGGCAAGCTTGCGGCGTGCTCCAACTAGCAAAAAACCACAAAGAAACCGAGCGGCAAACGCAATTGGCTGAGCAGGGCTACCCACGCGACTTTCTGTATGCGGTTAGCGCGCAGCAAGCCAGCAAGCTGGCGGCTGTGGCTGTAGAGAACGGCGGGCTATTCTTCCCAACCGCTGGCTGGGTCAATCCACCGGCGCTGTGCAGGCAGTTAGCGCATCATGCGCTGATTAGCACCAAGCCCTTGGTCGAGGCAGAGCGCCTGGAACGCGTCGACGGCCGTTGGCAGGTGATCAACCAGCAGGGCGAAACATTGGCTAGCGCACCGGTGGCCATCATCTGCTGCGCCCACGAGAGCGCCCGTTTCGCGCAAAGCAACCATTTGCCACTCAAGGCCATTCGCGGGCAGATTACCCATCTACCTGCAACCACTGAAAGCCGCAGCTTACAAACAGTGCTATGCGCCGACGGATATATTTCCCCCGCCCGGCAAGCACAACATCATTTGGGCGCCAGCTTCCGTTTCGACCGGTTAGACAATCAGGTCAGCGCAGAAGAAAACCTGAGCAATCTTGACCTACTGGAGGCGCTGTCGCCGCAACTGGCTAATAGTTTCGCCGACTACCGCTCGCAAGCTGCCGATCTGCAAGCTCGCGCAGCTCTGCGCTGCACCGCGCCAGATTACCTGCCTTTGATCGGACCCATGGCCGATCCTGCACTCTTTGTTGAACGCTATTCGGTGCTCGCCAAGGACGCCTCCCAACAGCCCATAGCGGCAGCGCCTTGGCATGAAGATTTGTACGTCAATGCGGCGCATGGCTCGCGAGGCTTAATCAGTTGCCCGCTTGGCGGTGAACTCGTGGCTGCCTGGATAACGGGAGAGCCTTTGCCTTTGCCACGTGACCTGGCCGAAGCAGTTCACCCGAGCCGTTTTATGCTGCGGCATCTGATTCGCGGCGACCGTGCCGACCGTCAGAAAGCGAACAACCGCTTATCACCAGAATGAGCTGCTTGTGCTAGCCTTTGGCCAACACCATCACATTTCAAACAACATAATCAGTTGATGGATCGATCGGATAAGAATATCAATGCGCGAGTGCCGCCTGTTTCTGCTGTTCTTCTGTCTAACGCTTTGGCAAACCGCCGCACAGTCCGCTAACACGCCCGTGCAGTTCGATGTTGCCTCAGCGCCACCTGCCGCCGTCACCCTGGATGAGCGCACGCCGCGGGTTAATCTGGCCGCGCATCTGCAGATTCTAGAAGACCCCAGCGCCAGTCTGACGCTAGCTGAGGTGCTTTCGCGCACAAGCTCGGCAGATTGGCGAATCACCCGCAGTAAGCACGTCAATCAAGGCAAAAACCATTCGGTCTGGTGGCTGCGTTTCACCTTAGCCAACCCCGCAAGCCTGCCCCAAGACGCCGTTATTGAAGTCAACTACAACCTGCTCGACCAACTGGATCTCTATCAGCTTGGTGCGAATGAGGTAGCGCATCAGCAAAGCGGCGACCATATCAATGAAGCCCAGCGGCCCATAGAGGTTCGCAACCACTGGCTACCAATCACCCTGGCTCCCGGGGACAACGCTTTTTTTCTACGCGTTGAAACCAGCAGCACAGTGTTTGTGCCGCTATACGCCTCCACCTGGCCGGCCAACGCTGTAGCGCAAGAGAACAGCAGCCTGGCCGCCGGTTTGTTCTACGGCATCATGCTTGGGCTCTTTGCCTACAATCTTTTTCTGCTGGTATCGCTACGCGAAGTTACCTACCTTTGGTATCTGATATACGCCTTCAACATGATGCTATTCATGCTCGCCTTCGACGGCGTGCTATGGAAATGGGTCGCGCCTGGCAACACCGTACAATCGCTGTCAATTTATACCCTGATGTTTATGCATTGCGCTGTCGCCACCCAGTTCAGTCGCCATTTCTTGCATACCGCTGCGCATTTTCCAATGCTTGATCGGTTGCTGCGCGTGAAAATAGTTGTGGTGCTATTGAGCATGCTGTTGCTACCACTGATCAGCCAGGACTTATATAACCAAGCGGCAAGCCTGTTCGTACTCACCAGTTCAGCCATTTTGCTATTCAGCGGCCTGCGTGTCTGGCGACAGGGGTTCCGCTACGGCTCCTACTACACCTGCGCCTGGGTCCTGCTGCTCTGCTCGTTAATGCTGTCCACGGCGGGCTCGTTAGGCTTTGAACTGTTTGGCTATACCTACGGTACTACCTGGGTGAAGTTAGGCATTTGCGTGGAAATGTTTATCCTTTCACTGGGTCTTGCCGACCGCATCAATGCTCTGAAGGAAGCACGTTACCTGGCTGACGAGCAAACACGCCAAGCGCGGCTGGAATCGCACGCGCAAGGCCGTTTTTTAGCGCGTATGAGTCATGAGATCCGCACCCCACTAAATGGCGTACTGGGCATGCTGCAATTGCTGCACGACACCCGTTTGGATAGCACCCAGCGTTTTTACTTAGACACCATCCGCAAGTCTGGGAATACGCTGATCACGGTGATCAACGACATACTCGATTTCGCTCGTTTGGAATCCGGCCAGGTCGAGCTGGAAACCATCGCTTTCGACCCGGAAGAGTTGCTTTCCGATACCGCCAGCTTGTTCACGGCACAAGCACTGGATAAAGGCCTGAATCTTTACTGCAGCATCGCTCCCGACATCCCCCAGCAGCTGATTGGCGATCCTACCCGCCTAAAACAGGTGCTGTTAAACCTGCTCGGCAATGCCTTCAAGTTTACCGAGCGCGGCTACATAGCCATGGATATAAGCGGCTCACCCATTAAGGGACAACACACACGTTGGCAGTTGTCTTTCAGCGTTACCGATACCGGTATAGGGATTGCCCCGGAGACTCGCGAAAACCTGTTTCGCTCTTTTACGCAAGCTGACAGTAGCACCACTCGCCGTTATGGCGGCAGCGGGCTGGGGCTGACCATCAGTCAGGAGCTAATCGGCATGATGGGCGGCCAAATCAGCCTGTCCAGTGAACAGGACAACGGCTCCTGCTTCCGCTTTACCCTTGAACTACCGGTAGCCCAAAATAAGGAAGAGCCTGCGATTACCAGCGCAGCGAGTGCTCCAAACGCGCTATTAATCGCCCAGCAACCCCGTGCTCAATTAACCTATCGTCTGCAATTACAACGGTTAGGCTGTCGAGTTACCAGTCGTACTCTGGCGTCTGAAGAGGCTGCAATAACTATCCAGGATTGCGACCTGCTGATCATCGCCACCCAAGGTCTAGCCGACGAGCCACTGGACCAGCTGCTGCATCAGGCACAACAGGAAATGATCCCAACGCTGTTGTTGCGGAGCCCGCAGGAACACCGCGCCGCACTACCCAGTTCGACGCCCGGCTTAATCGCCCACAACACACCGCTGCTACCGATTCAGATGCGTGAGCTCCTGCACCGACTACAGACGCTCGACACACTGACCGAGACCGACAACGTCAATCCATCGTCGAGAGCAGAATACGCCCACGGCCATCTGCTCGTTGCAGAGGACAACACCGTTAATCAGCTGGTGGTGCGCGCGTTGTTGGAGAAAGTAGGTTACAGCGTAGATATGGTAGCTAACGGCATCGAGGCTCTATCTGCCTATCGCGATGACCCAGAAAGCTATGACCTCATACTGATGGATTGTGAAATGCCGGTGATGGACGGCTTTGAAGCGACCCGGCGCATCCGCGCCCATGAACAGCGCGAGCACCTCAAACGGACGCCTATAGTCGCACTGACTGCACACATCCTCGATAACCACCGCCTTGAAGGCATAGCCGCTGGGATGGATGACTATCTGGCCAAGCCGGTCCAGAGCGAGACCCTGTACAGCAGCTTGAAGCGTCTAATCAAGCCGAGACCAAGCCCATGACACCCTCGTAAAACAGCTTGCCGCCGGTCAGAAACAAGAAGATGTAGCACAGACGATAGATCAGCTGCTCATTGCTGCGCTGCAACATCCAGAAGCCCAGCAGCACGCCGATCGGTGCTAACGGTAGCAACACCAGCGAGGTCAGCAAGTTTTCGCTGGAGAACTGCCCCAGATACACATAGGCCGGCACTTTCACCCAATTGACCACGGTAAAAAACACCGCAATGGTGCCCATCAACAAGGTTTTTTCCAGCCGCTGCGGCAGCATGTATACGTTGATAGGCGGACCGCCGGCGTGAATACCAAAACTGGTAAAACCCGACATCATGCCCCAAAAGCTGCCCCGCCAGCGGCTCGCCTGCCGAGGCGTGGTCACGCCTCGGCGCAGTAGCATGTTCAGCGTAAACATCAGTGCGATCCCACCGATCAGCAACTTGATATGTGAATCGTTGAGATAGCGAAAAGTCAACGCGCCCAGCGCTATGCCGACCAGCGCCGCTGGCAAAATGATGCGCAGATTGGTTTTATCCCAGCGACCGCGAAACGTACGCAGCGCGACCAGATCCATGGCGCAGAGAATCGGTAGCAGAATAGCTGCCGCCTGCTGCGGCGCAACTATCATCGCCATTAGAGGGACTGAAAGAATCGCGATATTGCCGCCAAAACCTCCCTTGGCAATGCCATAGAGCAGGACGGCGGGAATGGCACACAGGTAGAATAGCGGGTCAGTAATCATTACAGGTCAATCAGTCTATCGAAGGCCTGCGAGTGTAGCACTGCTCATCCTGTCATCCGAGAAGTAGACCCATGCTGATCCCTTACCAAATGCTCGAAACCGATACCCTGCAAACCTTGCTGGAAGATTTTGTCACCCGTGACGGCACCGATAACGGCTTTGACGACAGCCTTGAGCAACGCGTTGCGCAGGTGCGCAAACTGCTCGAACGTAAAGAACTGCTTATCGTGTTCCACCCAGACACCGGCGACGCCAGTCTCAGCCATAAACGTGATGTACCACCGGAGATGTTGCGCGACTTTCTTGCCGCGCAAGACTAACCTTCTGCGCCGATTGTCATCACAAGTTCATCCTAACGTCATGAGTTCAGCACGCGCGCGGTAGAGAGTCGGAGGTTATCAAAACCTTCACTCATACAGGACGTCCGGGATGAGCAACCACGCCCCATCTGTTGCACAACAACCGCTATCACAAGAACCGACCCAACCGGCCAGCCGCCAGTGGCTGTCATGGCTCACTGTGGTGGTATTGGTGTATTTGCTGCTGGCCGCCGTTGGTGCAATTGGCGGCGGTTTCAAAGCGGCGGCTGGCGACAACGCCAAAGAGCTGTTTTCTTTCGCTACCAACCCTTTCGTTGGTTTGATGATTGGGCTGGTTGCCACTGCCCTCATTCAAAGTTCCAGCACCGTTACCTCAATCATCGTTGGACTGGTCGCTGGCGGTTTGCCGGTACAGATCGCCATCCCCTTGATCATGGGCGCCAACATCGGAACCTCGCTGACCAGCACCATTGTCGCGCTTGGACACGTGCGCAACGGAGAGGAATTCCGTCGCGCCTTTGCTGCCGCGACGGTGCACGACGCGTTCAATATTCTTGCGGTGATTTTGTTGCTGCCGATTGAGCTGCTGTTTCACCCGCTGCAGCGCAGCTCAGAAGTAGTGGCAGGCCTGCTGGTCAGCGACGCCAGTCTGGATATGGGCAGCGTTAACGTGATGAAGACCCTACTCTCGCCGGCCATTGATCTGCTTAAGTTTTGCGTGTCCTGGTTGCCGGGTTCCGTCTGGCAGGGCATTGCCCTGATCTTGATCGGTATCGGCATGATTCTCTTCGTGGTGTCGGCTATCGGTCGAGTACTGCGCAAGGTAATGGTCGGGCGCGCGAAAGACATCATGCATGCCAGCGTTGGCCGTGGCCCGATCTCCGGCATGGCATCCGGCACCGTCATTACCGTGCTGGTGCAGTCATCCTCAACCACCACCTCACTGATCGTCCCACTGGCCGGCACTGGCGTGTTTTCCATGCGCCAGGTCTACCCCTTCACGCTCGGCAGCAACATCGGCACCTGCGTGACCGCTCTGCTGGCGGCCACGGCGATTACTGGAGATAACGCGGTGCTGGCATTACAGATCGCCTTGGTGCACTTGTTCTTCAATTTACTCGGCATCGCGCTGATTTATGGACTGCCGTTTCTACGCCAGATCCCACCGCGTCTCGCTGAAGGCCTGGCGACGCTGGCACAACGTAACAAACTCTATGTTGCCGGCTATATCGGCGGCACCTTCTTCGTACTGCCGTTAGCGCTGATCGGCATTGGTCAACTTTAAATCGCAAGGAGCAAACCCAATGAATCCATACAGCAAGCAGGAAACCGAAGAGCGTATTAAAGCGCTCCGCGAATCACTCAACCAGCTGGAAAACCAACTGGCGAACCACAGTGACAATGATGCCAGCCAGCATGACCTGATTGAGCACCTGGATGAGTTTATTGATGCCGTTGATCACAAGGTGCTCAGCTTGAAGACCTTCTGGAGCAGCCTCAAAAAAGACTGGCAGAAAAGCCGCAACTGAGCTGCCCAAGCCGCATCAGAGCGACGGGTAGCGCGCCATGATGCGTTGGTAGTCAGCACTGGTACGCAAAGCAGCGAGCCCCTGATTGAAACGGTCCCGCGCGGCGCTATCAACAAAGCCCACACTGTAAGGGGTAGGCGGAAACAGCCGGTGCAGCGTCACCGGCTGTTGCACGTCCACCTGGTCCGAAACCACTGGATTAAACGCGTTGAATATCCGCTCATCGGCGATCACTACCTCAACCCGCCCCGAGTACAACAACAGGTTGCGGGTAATCTGCCGAGCCTCCTCTCGATACGCCGGATTGCGGCTAACCATGGCGCCAAACTCATTCCCGAGCAAATAGCGTGCACGCTGAAAAGCGCTTACCGAGTAGTCCTCAAGGTCAGCAATGTTGCGCAGTATGATCTTGTTGCCCGCTAGACTGACCGCAACATTCTGGTATTCGAGATAACTGTCGGAATAGTAGGCACTGACGCCACTGGCCGAGCTGGTTGTGGCTATAGCATCCAACTCGCCACGCTTGAGCATCAGGTGCAAACGCTCCATAGGCGCATAGTAGGGGGTCATTTCGTCACCCGCTTCGCGCAACGCCGCAGCAACCAGATCAAACTCAAGTCCACGCGATTCAAACTCATAGACGTACGGAGGCTTGTTGGTACCGAATCCCAGCTTCAACTTGGCAGCCTGTAGCTGCGACACATTAGCGCAGACACAGATCAGTGATCCCCAGGCAATCGCACGCAAACCCTTCATTTACCGCCCTCTATTTGACTATCTAGAGTGTCGTGCACTTGGTCGCATATAACAACGTACAACTTCCTCACTTGGAGCCTGGCGTCTATACAGCTACCATTAGGGTCTGGATACCCACCCCTGAGGTAATGATGAAACACTTTTCAGCACTGCTGCTCGCCGCTCTATTCTGCCTGTCGGCCACCAATGCCTCTGCTGACACCGCCGAGCAACCTGAGCTTTGCACGCCGGAAATAGCCATCGCCAAGGCTGGAGTCGTAGCGCAACTTATCTATGACATGACAAAAAACAATCCAGGCAAAGCGGAAGAGCTGCGCGAGCGTATGAACAAGCTGCAGGAAGAGAATCCTGCCGACAGCAGCTTCGATGCCTGCCAAGCTTATCAGCGCCTGATTGACGCGCTCGATGGTGATGCCGAGAAGCAAACTCCGGTCAACGCAGCCAAGCCCAAGACCGAGCAGAAAGAATAAATCAGTAAATTCGATGCAAACGACGCAAAAATTGCGTTATTAAATCGAATTTCTTGTTACTACAATGACGCACAACCTGATCTCGGAGGTGCGTCATGACCCATCTTAAGAAACGCGATCTGCTTGAGACCATCAGCGGTCAACCCGCTTCCGATGGCGACGGTGTCAAACTCACTCGTGTGTTTGGCGGTCGCGACAGCGCACGCTTTGACCCCTTCTTGATGCTCGACGAATTTGGCTCGGACAGCGCGGAAGATTACATCGGTGGCTTTCCGTCACATCCCCATCGCGGGTTCGAAACCGTTACCTATATGCTTGAAGGTCGCATGCTGCATGAGGACCACATGGGTAATCGCGGGCTGCTAGAGCCAGGCGGTGTGCAGTGGATGACCGCTGGACGCGGCATCATCCATTCGGAAATGCCACAGCAGGACCACGGTTCCATGCGCGGCTTCCAGCTATGGCTCAACCTACCCGCCGCAGAAAAAATGCAACCTGCACATTATCAAGATCTGCCTGCTGACGCGGTGCCAGAATACCCTACCGGAAATGGCGGAAAGCTTAAGTTGATTGCGGGTACGCTGGAGTTCAACAACACCACACTGCAGGGTGCGATTACCGGAAAATCAACCGAACCGCTGTATCTCGACCTGTTGCTAACGCCGGGCGAGCGCTTGGAACTACCCGTACCTGCGGGTCATACGCTAATGAGCTATGTGTACGATGGCGATATCGAGGTGCAGGGTGAAAAAGCTCGCGCAAGACTGAAGACTGGTCAGTTGGGCCGGTACGGCCAGGGCGAGCTGGTAGAAATGCAGGCAGCCGACCAGGGAGCACGTGTGCTACTGATTGCGGGCAAGCCAATTGGCGAACCCATAGTGCAATACGGGCCCTTTGTGATGAACAGCGAAGCAGAAATACATCAAGCAGTGCGCGATTTTCAGGATGGTCACCTGGCAAGCTGAATAACCGACAGGTCGCGCTCAGAGCTCAAAGAACCAGAGTGCGGCCTGCCAATGCGTGGGCCAGCGTACCGCCGTCAATATATTCCAGTTCACCGCCCAGCGGCACGCCGTGGGCAATGCGCGACACTTTGATGCCACGCGGACGCAGCATGCTGGCGATATAGTGCGCCGTCGCTTCGCCCTCGACCGTAGGATTGGTCGCCAAAATCACCTCTGCAATTTCGCTGCCCTCAAGGCAATCCAACAAAGCCGGAATACCAATCTCATCCGGACCCATGCCATCAATCGGTGACAGATGCCCTTTGAGTACAAAGTAACGACCATTAAAACCGCCAGCCTGCTCCACCGCCCACACATCTGCGGGGCTTTGCAAAATACACAGCAAACTGGCGTCACGCCGCGGATCGGTACATATCTCGCAGAGCTCAGTCTCACTCAGGGTACGGCAGCGACGGCAGTAACCTACCCCCGCCAGCGCCTGGTCCAAGGCCTTCGACAGATGCGCCGCCGCACTGCGATCACGCTCCAGCAAGTGCAGCGCCATACGCTGGGCCGTTTTCGGACCTACTCCGGGCAAGCCCCGTAGCGCGTCGATCATCTGTCGAATTAACGGACTGAAACTCATGAATACGTCGCCTGTAGCCTGATCAGAACGGCATCTTGAAACCGTCGGGCAAATTCATGCCTGCGGTCATGCCGGACATCTTGTCTTTGCTCGCGGATTCCAACTTGCGCACTGCATCATTGAATGCGGCCGCAATCAGGTCTTCCAGTACTTCCTTTTCTTCCTGCATCAGACTGTCGTCGATGCTGACCCGACGCACGTCGTGACGTCCGGTCATGACAACCGATACCAGGCCCGCGCCAGATTGGCCGGTCACTTCGGCATTGGCCAATTCTTCCTGCATCTTGGCCATTTTTTCTTGCATCTCTTGAGCCTGCTTCATCAGGCCTGCCATGCCACCTTTCATCATGATTGTTTCCTCTGGGGTTAAAGGGCGGGCGCATCAACCGGGCGGATGCTGCCCTCACATATTTCGGCAGAAAATTCATTGCGCAACCGTTGGACCATAGGATCGGCATGAATACTCGCCTCGGCGGCCTTCTGTCTAGTGGCCTTGCGACGCGCGGCAGCAACCGCCGGCGTCTCCTGTTGCGGTGCCTGCACTTCAACGTCCAGCCGCAGCTCGCTGCCCTGCTGGGTGATGAGCGCTTGCTGTAAACGCAACCGATGATTCTCGTTGTACAACGCGCTATGTCCTGGATCAAGATGCAGCGTCCAGATTCCAGCATCGCGGGCGACCAACTGGCAATGCGCAGCAATACTCTGCGTCAGGCCAGACAAACCCAACTGATCGAACAACGCCAACCAGTCAGCCGCCAAACCGGTAGCCGGCGGCAAATGACTGATTTCATCGCTAGCGCTCTGCTGAGCCTCTGTTCCCGCCGTTGGCTGGTCATCTGACCAATCACCCAGGTATTGAGAAACATCCAGCGGCTCATCGTCATCATCGCGCTCGGGTGCGTCATCCTGCGGTGGCGGCGCCTCCAACCATTCGGCTGGCGGCTCGTTCTGCGGCGGTTTAACCGGCGTACGCGGATTAATGGGCTGCGGTATCGGCGCTGTCGTTACTAACGGCTCGTTAGGCGCGGCGATAGCTGCGACGGAGTCAACAGCTTGAGTCGCAGCTGATTCGATCACTGCAGCAGCTTTTGTTTCATCTTGAATGGAAGGCTGCGCAGCGAGTCGAACGACGCTGGATTGCTCCGCATCTGACTGCTGCGAATCAGGCGGCCTGCTGCTTGCGGACTCAGCCTTGGCTGGGCTGAGTCCTGCCGGCTTTTCCGGTTCAGGCTCATGGCCAGGAGGAGAGACAGCCGCTTGGCTTGCGGGGGCAGCGGCTACCGGGGCGTCGCCCAAGGTACCCGGACGGAACGCCAACATCCGCAACAGCGCCATCTCGAAGCCGCCGCGCTGCTCTGGCGCCAAGGGCAAGTCACGCCGGCCATGTAAGCCCAACTGATAAAACAGCTGCACATCTTCTGCGCTGATACGGCCAGCCAATTCCAGCAAACGAGCTTGATCACCCAAGCTGTTATCAGCGGCTTCCGGCACCACCTGGGCAATCGCCAAGCGCTGCAAGGTAGAAATCAGTTCAGCCATTACCCCGGCAAAGTCGGCGCCCTGCTCGGCCAGATCAGCAACGGCTTGCATCAACGCACGAGCATCGTGCGCAACCAGCGCCTCCAACAAACCAAACACCTGCCCATGATCGATGGTGCCCAGCATGCTGCGCACATCCGTCACCTTCAGTGCGCCATTGCCAAAGGCAATCGCCTGATCAGTCAAACTCAGCGCATCGCGCATAGAACCATCAGCAGCTCGGCCGAGTAGCCAGAGCGATTCATCATCGAAGCTGATGGTCTCTTCCGCAAGCACGTAGCGTAAGTGCTCCACGACTTTTTCCGGCGGCATGTTTTTCAGCGAAAACTGCAGGCAACGCGACAATATAGTGACCGGCAGCTTTTGCGGATCGGTGGTCGCGAGTAGAAATTTGACGTGTTCCGGCGGCTCTTCCAGCGTTTTCAATAGGGCATTGAAACTGTGGCTGGAAAGCATGTGCACTTCGTCAATCAGATAAACCTTGAAACGCCCACGCGACGGCGCGTACTGCACGTTGTCGAGTAGCTCGCGGGTATCTTCAACTTTAGTGCGGCTGGCGGCATCCACTTCGATCAAATCAACAAAGCGGCCTTCGTCAATTTCGCGGCACGCCGAACACTCACCACAGGGCTCTGAACTAATACCCACTTCGCAATTCAGACACTTGGCAAGAATTCGCGCGATAGTGGTTTTGCCCACCCCGCGGGTGCCAGTAAACAGATAGGCATGGTGCAGTCGATTGTTATCCAGCGCATTGATAAGCGCCTGCAGCACGTGCGTCTGCCCAACCATTTCACGAAACAGGCGGGGGCGCCATTTACGAGCAAGTACCTGATAACTCATCGGGATTTCTGCAGTCCAGTGTGGCCATTGTGCAAGCCGGTACTGTACCCAATGCGGACCGACAATGCGAGACGCGGCGGCGCTCAATGCACAGCGAATCGACAGCAGAAAACCGCCAAGAGCAGCGAGATAATTTAAACAGGGGAAGGTAGTACAAAGATATTGGGTGGCAACCCTACCAGCCACACCCCGGCACACGATATAACCGCTGCGGCTGCTCCCTTCCGGGTCTGACCGGGTTCACGGCGAATGCCCTGTGGCCCTCTGGAATAGAGGCTTCCGCCGTTGAAGGCAGAGAAGAATCAATTATCAGAATACTGACCTTAGATTACCAGCTGACAGGTGCTTGTACCACCTTATGTACCACCTGAGGCCGCAAAATAAAGGTAACTTTGTTGCATTTCTACGCTGATGGGCGGCTTGAAGAATCACTGCCCCTCTGGCGAAGGGCAGCACGTTAAGAGCTAGTTAGCTCGTGTGGCAAAGCGGGCTACAGAAGGCACAGCCGTTCGATTGAGGGTAATGTGTCCGCGCAGCTAGCACTGCAGAATAACAACCCAAATGGGGGCCGAGCGCAATCTTGTAATGAGGCATCCAATTACAACCACTTTTATGGACTTCGTGGTCACCATTGGATTGCGCATTTTTATTAACGAAATAATCGTCCATTTTACAGGTACCTCATCGTTTTTCGGTTTGAGTAGTACGCGGGTTTTTACGCACATGCTTTTCGGTAACAAACTTTCCCGAGATAGAACTCCGATGGATTGTTTGCTTGCCGTTGCCGCTACCGCTTTTTTTACTAGGCATGAACATCTCCTAAAGATTTCAAAGCTGTAAACAACGAGTCAGCCGATAGGCAGTTCTCAAACCGAGACAGGCGGTCTTGTACTAGTACCAGTGCCACGATATATTCCTTCGCCTGACTTGCTGCTACAGCGGTCGAGTCTGCTGGTTTCGTTTACTAGGCGGTCACCAGACAGACGATATAGCTCCGGTCTCTATCAATTAGAGGGTCTGGGGCTTTTTTGTGGGCGTTAAACGCCAACACTCCCTTTTTATCCAGTACTTCCATCCGGGTCAAGCTTTTTTTGACGAAAAACCACAAGATGTAGTTGTTTCGCCGTAAAAATGACACAACACCCTTACTTTACATTGCGTCATGTTATGTCTCGTTATGTCCCGTCACCCTTCGCTCCTTAGCCTTCCCCCGGCTCTGCACGAAATCTTTATTTCAGAAAAATCTGAGGTCGTATCTACTATAAAGCCTTCAAACTCACTACCCCCGTACCGGGTGGGTCGCCCTTCCATTCGTCCGCAACAGTTCGCAAATGCATGCACGTTGGTAGGACCATGCTTCCAGCGCCAGCCAGAGAGACAGCGCCAGCGCTTGGCCTGATGCGCGGTCATTCCTTCCCACCCACGGCAGACACCCTACAACCCTAGCTCAAAGAGTACACATCCTGAGCCAAGCAACCTGCTGTCCTGAGCCAACCACAGCATGCGGCCTATAGATAGCTCAAATCTGTTGCAATATACTGAGCCATCACCTAGAATCCTGAGCCTATGTACTGAGCCAAGCACAAGGAAGCTTTCAGGATGATGACCACTGCCACTACCTCTACCACCATCGCCTATACCCGCGTCAGCACAGACGGTCAGTCCATCGAAGCACAGCGTCACGCTATAGCTGAGCGTTACCACGTCTCCAAATGGTTCTCTGATGCAGCCACCAGCGGTGCTACCAAGGCCATGGAACGGTCAGGCTTCCAAGCCCTGTTCCAGTATGCAAGGGAGGGAGACACCGTCATTGTTGCTGCTGTGGATAGACTGGGACGCAACACCATAGATGTCTTGGAGACTGTCGAGGCGCTGCGAAGCAAGGGCATAGCAGTCGTATCGATGCGCGAAGGCTTTGACCTCAACAGCGCCATAGGCAAGGCAATGCTGACCATGTTGGCTGCGGTCGCTGAGCTGGAGCGTAGCAACATCAAAGCAAGGCAGATGGCAGGCATCCAGCGGGCCAAGGCACAGGGCAAGAAGCTAGGAGCGCCTAAGGTTATCGACGATGCGCAGGTCGCAGCATGGAGGCAGGAGAACAGCGCCAGCATTGCTGATACGGCAAAGCACTGGGACATATCGATAGCAGCTGTGAAGCGGGCCTGTGCGAAGCATAAAGCCTCATAAATGAGACAAACCAGAAGCTGGAAGCACATGTAGCAGACACCGTTAATCGGCTAATCGTCTCACACTTGAGATAACTGCTACGCTTCGATGGTGGTGATTGAAAGCCCACAACACCCAGTACAAATCATCCGCTTGAGATGAAAAGGAATTCTCATGAAAGCACTTTTGATTGGCTCGTTGTTATCTTTGTTTGCCGTTGTACCTGCCACTGCTGAAACCGTAGATATCTCAGAGATGCTGAAACCCAGCGGCACTGTGTATCACGGTGGAGGATGCAGAAAGTCTTCACCGCCTGGACAATGTTGTCATAGGCAAAGCAGCACCGGAACCGTCCACTGCCATTAAGTCAGTTGCTCTGAAAAGTATCGGTAGCCTATCATCAGGTCGCTCAGGGTTTGCTTAAAAGTGATTGGTAGCTACCGGCCCCATGACCAACACCAACATCATCACCCGTGACTACAACGGTAACGTCTTCCACTTCCGTGAGGATGGCTACTTCAACATGACCAAGGCCACGAAGGCTTTCGGTAAGCAGCTAATCAACTTCTGGTCGAACGTATCCACAACTGAATACATCCTAGAGCTGGCGGCTGCGGTCGATACTCATTGGAATCCCAATGTGTTTAGCAACCGTCTTGAGCGAGTCCAAGCAGCCCGAAGCCTGCTAACCAATAGCTTCCAAGGCCGGGCTGGCGGCACTTGGGGCCACCCGAAGCTGGCCGTCTTCTTCGCTCGCTGGCTCGACATTAAGTTCGCTGTGTTCTGCGACATGGTCATCGATGACATCCTCAACAAGAAAGCCGAACTGACTATCACCAAGCCTGAAGAGTCAGCGGTGATGGCTTCTCTCTAAACGGCCCATCGGCCCATCGAACACTTAGAGAGAATCCCCATGACTAACGCAATGACCAACCTGAACAACACCAACACCCTCACCATGAGCAGCCTTGAAATGGCCGAGCTAACGGGCAAGCGCCACGACAGCGTCAAGCGCACCATAGAAACCTTGGTGGCACGCGGCGTAATCGAATCTCCACAAAGTGTGGGAATTAAAACTGCGACCAAGACCGGGGTCGAATACCGCGTTGGTAAGCGCGACAGCTACGTCATCGTTGCTCAACTATCACCAGAGTTCACCGGTAGGGTCATCGACCGCTGGCAGGAAGTAGAAGAGCAGTTGGTCACCCAATCAGTCCCTACCAACTTCGTGGAAGCCTTGCGACTCGCAGCAGATAACGCGGAACGTGCTGAAGCCCTCCGTCTGGAGAACGAAACCATGAAGCCTGACGCTGAGGTAGGTAAGGCAGTCGGCAACCGCAAGCACCTGACCATCATGTCATTCATCAAGAAGCTGCCCGGTGTGAACACAATGCAAGTCCGTAAGACTCTCGCTGAGCTGGGCTACATCTATCGTCGCGCTGGCTGCTGAAACGTCTACGCCAAATACAAAGGCACCATGTTCTCCGCCACCTTTGATGAGCGCGGTTACAGCGACTGCGGCTGACTAAAGGCAACGAGAATAAGTGGCCAGTCCCTCCACGCAACTGCGAAAAGCTGTTCACCCTCGACGACGTTCATAACATTTATTCATTGGTCGTGGCATTGGAGGAGGTGCAGCAGCTCGGTGTGCTATAACAATTAGAACATGGAAGCTTGAGCAGGGAGCAGACGAAATGGCACTTCGATTTTCAAAACGAATAAAGATTGCACCGGGCATACGGCTTAATATCAGCGGCAGCGGTGTGAGCACCACATTTGGCGGACGCGGGCTATCCGTCAACACCGGTAGGAGAGGCACCCATGCAAACGTCGGCCTACCCGGTACAGGATTGGGCAGCCGCCATAAACTAGGCGCGGCTAGCAGCCAAAGAGCACCCAAATCAGCCACCAAGGTATCCGAGGTGCGGTTGGTCGCAGATGAAGAAGGTAACTGCTATCTGCTGGATTCAAATGACAGAAGGCTAAGCGAGTCTGATACTACAGCAGTGCGCAAGACTCACGGCGACTACCTCAAAGGCTCCCTGCATATCGCGTGTGAGGGCAGGAATCAGCTATTAACCGCAGTTACATCGGTACATCTCGACACACCAGCGCCCTCCACTGCCCCTACATACGAGCAGCAGCCATTTCTCTGTGAAAAGCCGACCCAGACATTCATTCAAAAGACCTTCTCGCTGCTGTCAAAGTCGCATAAGAACAAGCATCTGTTGGCGGTTGATAACTGGACTGCTGAGAAGGCTGCATGGGAAGCCCTAGAGCAGTATCGAGAGGAAGAAGAAACCCGGCTGATATTTACGTCGATTGAGGCCATCGACAATACCTTAGCCCGCTATTTATCTGACATTGATTGGCCTACCCCGCCAACTGTTAGCTACGACCTCGGCGACAACATCCACACTATCGCCGTCGATATTCAGCTACCGGAAGAACAGGACATCCCGACAGTGAAGTGGTCTGTACCTGCTCGGCAGTACCGCCTATCAGCAAAAAAACTTACTGCTACCAAACAACGACAGCTTTACCGCGACTACATTCATGGAATCATTTTTAGAGTTGCCGGAGAGCTATTTGCTCGACTTCCGACTGTAGATAGAGCGGCCATATCTGCTTACCGCAATACCTCCAACCCGGCCACTGGCAATGCAGCCGAGCAGTACGTAGTTTCAGTAATTATCTCCAGAGTAGATTGGGAACGTATCAACTTCTCCACAATAGAGCAGGTGCAAACACCAGAGGCGCTGGACATGTTCAGTCTCCGTCGAAAGATGACCTCTACCGGGATTTTCAAAGAAGTTATCCCGTTCACTGCTGAAGAGCTGGAAGAAGCATAGCGCCCAAGCGTTGCACTCAGGCGCGCCTATCATCATCAGTGAGGCACGAACTCAAACAGCCCAAGGTCGCACAGGGTCCGCTCTGGCGTAATGTCGCGGCCTTGGTATGGGATAGCCCACCAGCAGCCGTAACCGTCGTTTATCACCGTCTGTCCTTCCATCTGCTCCAGAGCTTCGGCCAGCGGCTTGGATATACACCACCATTCGGCAATACCTACGCTGTCCCCAACTTCAGGCATCAGGGCTGCAATGACTTCTGACTGTTCAACGTATACGTGTGGGCTTTGCATGGTTTGTCTTCCTTGTTTATGTGAGTGTTGCTTGAGAGGCGACAGAATGCCCGCTTAACAGCCCTCTGGACAGCTTCAACTTGTAAGTAATTGCAACAGCAATTCTCTTTTTAATCAACAACTTAGATACACTTCCGGGATAATCCTGAGAGCTGAAGGTAATCCCGGTAGCGTATCTATTCACACCTTGCATTACCCCCCTTCCTAGCTGGAGCACACCCAAGCGCCACCAGCACCCGGCAACGAGACCCACCGCGACCACCGACAGCCCAGCAATAGCAGGCGCTGAGCAGCTATGTCCTGTGCTCTCTGAATTGCCACCCTTCCTAGCTGAATACCCAGCACCCACACCAAGGAATCCTACCCATGAAACAACGCTATACCCTGCCCCCTGAGCTTGTCCGCTTCCACATCCACATTCGCCGTGACCATGTCACTCAGCTGGTCTCAATAGCTGATGAGCTAGCCAAACTGAAAGGCCGTGACACACGTCTAGGAGAGGCGTTAGAGCTGGCCTTGATGTCAGCCTTAAAGCAAGGCACAGAGCAGCTTCTGGAGAACGCAGAGAGCGACAACGATGCACCCTACTGGCTGGCGCTGAGCCGGGTGGTACGCAGTGAAGGCAAGGCCATTATTCCTGCCCGCCTGAGCCGCTGAGAGGGACGTATGGAACAACTACCAAGCACAGTCATTGCCACTACCACCCCTCGGCCCATCCACATGATTAAGGACGGCCCCGACACCTACCTTGTCGATGTTGAGTCAGGGGAGATACTGAATCAGCAGCAGCCTTTGCAGCCTGTCCGAAAGCGTGACCTGCGCCGTTGCAATGATGTTGGTGTAACTACCCCATGGCCTGCTCTGGCGAGGGACGCTGAGGAGCTAACAGCAGCCCTTGAGCCATTCGATTGGTGGCAGGACAAGCTGCACGTAGACACTCGCAAGGTGCTGGGCCTGCTGGACGCTGGGCTTAACGACAGAGCCGTTCGAACCTTCCATCAACTAGCCAAGGGACTGGCAGGGCGTAACGTCTGGTTCGGTTCAATCGAGGAGCTGCGGTCAAGCCTTCAGACGTCCAAGCGGGCACTGGAGCGAGCCTTAGCCGATCTGGAGAAGTTCGGATTGATTGCCCGGAAGCACCAAGGCAGGCATTGGCCACTGCGTATAACGCTGCATCCTTGGTATGCATGGCGGGGCGACTTAACGCTCCGAGAGCCTACCCTCCAAGCATGGACTTTTAGGAGTGCCAATTCTGGCGGTCAACATTCGCTACAGCCCACTGACCACGGGACCGAGTAAAGCCCCTATATCTATATAAGAGAGAGACCTGGAGCAACCACCAGCGCCAGCCTAAGGATTACCCAAGGTTCCTGCTATCGCTGCTGCTGTTGTGGTCATGGAAGAAGAGAAGCCATAGCCACCACACTCAGCGCACAGCCAAGCAATCGCTAGGCGTGGAGGTGGTAGTAATCCCATCAGGGTTATGACCTCCAAGACTCCATCTCCAGCAGATGCCGAGCAACCGCTAAGCAACCATGCTTTGTGGTCTCCCCCCTTTGTGGTCACCTCTTCCGTCTCCACTCTCAAAGCTACCGCCTCAGCAACCTGACACCAGCACCGGAGGTCTGTCCAAGACTCACGTCAGGCAATCGAGGCAATCACCCCAACATACCTACCTACAAGGAACACCAACCATGGCAACTATCATGGTCTACACGGACGGCGCATGCCCCAACAACGGCGAAGTCTCAGCCCAAGGCGGCTATGGAGCGCTACTCATCAACGCACAAGGCAAGCGCCTTGAGATAGCCGGTCCTCTCTCAGGTCATCACCAGACCAACAACAGAGCAGAGCTGACTGCAGCAATCCAAGGCTTGGCAGCACTGAAGCAACCTTCCACCGTCATTCTCACAACCGATAGTCAGTATGTCCGCAAGGGCTGCAATGAATGGCTGACCAAGTGGAAGAACAACGGATGGAAGACATCCAGCAGAAAGCCTGTAGCGAATGATGACCTATGGCGTGAGCTTGACGCCCTGCTAACCACTCACACCGTTGAGGTCCGATGGGTGAAAGGCCATAGCGGTCAGCCAGAGAACGAACGGGCCGATGCCTTGGCTACCTTGGGCGCAACAGGTCAGAGCGTCAGGCGCTACACGAGGGTCAAGCCAGCGACTGCCTGAGCGCCAGCAGCACTACCCTAGCGCCAGCAAGGCATGCAACAACGGACAAGGGACGTCCAAAGCAGCGGGAGCGTATAGCACAGCTCCCCTGTCGTTTTACCTTGGCAGTTGCTGCTACAGACTCTCTACCACAATGGCCTCTACCACTGGCAGCAGCACTTCAGGGCGATAGTCTTTGCCGTAGCGACTGAAGGTAATGCCCTGCGACTGATGCCCCAGCAATCCAGCCACCAGCGCTTCAGAGACGTCTTGTTGTTTAAGGTGGTCAGCCACGGTATGACGGAAGCTGTGGAAGTCCTTCTTCTGGTCCTGCCCTTTGAAGCCTAAGCGCTCACGAAGCTTAGCGAACCACTTGGAAGGCGCATGCCCATAGCCGTGCATTGCATGCTTGGTCAGCTCAGGGAACAGCCGTTCATGACCTGCGGCCCGTTGCTTCTGGACGTACTCAAGGAAGCCCAACGCCTTAAGCCTTGAGTGAATCGGCAGCAGCCGCTCAGATGCTACCGTCTTCAACCGCTGGTCCGGGCGCTGGTCTCTGATGTGGAGACAGTCCAAGTCATTCACCACAGCCACGTCATCGAGATATAGCTGACACAACTCATTCAACCGCGCACCGGTATACAGCCCCAGCAATGGTAGCCAGTACTTGTGCGGCCTATCATCATCAGCTGAAGCATAAGCGGGAGACTTGAACAGCTTGGAAAGGTCAGCAGCACTGAACACAGCACGTTCTTGGCTCGCTTTCTTCCGTGTGGCTGTCTTCATGCCAACGAAAGGATTGATATCGCAGTAGCCTACCTTCAGAGCAAAGCTAAACAATGCAGCCAGCATCTTCACGTAGTTGTTGAGCGTGGTCAGGGTGATGACCTTCTCGGCCTCTCCCTTGCTGACTGGATACCGCTCAGGCTTGCCGTTAATCCGTGGGGGCAGCTTGGCAGCTTTGACCTTGAACGCCTGTGCGTCAGCTCGTGTTATGCAGTCGATAGGCAGGTCACCCACCATCCCCACGAAGAGGCGGACCACTGCGGCCTTGTCTCCCAATGTCTTGGCGGATACGCCTTGCGCCTGTTGCTGTAACGTCATCTCTGAAAGCACCTGAGAGACCTTTGGAGCCTTACTCTTTGCAGACGAGTGCGTTGCTTTGGCTGCCCTTCTACCTGGACTCTGAGCAGACTTAGAGCCAGTCACAGCAGAGGGTAATTGCTGCCTCAACCACACCGCCCAGCTGTGGGAGTCTTCACCGGCTCCACTCCAAGAACCTTTCAGCAATTCTAGGCAGGGTGGCTTACCGTCGAGAGCTTCCATGAATAGCAGTTGAGCCTTGAGCAGTATCTCACGGCAGCGCAGGACGGCTTCACGGCGACAGCGTGTATTCAATGACCGGCGCAGCTCCCGTCTACGAACCAACGGACGCAGAGATTCAGGCACAGCGATACGACAATAGAAGATAGAGTGACGGGATAGTTGCAGGTATGACGGGACAGCTTCCATGTACCACCTCTTGTATCACCTGCACAAGAAACGGCTAGAAGACTATATAAATCAGAGGCTTACAGAATTGGGTGGCAACCCTACCAGCCACACCCCGGCACACGATATAACCGCTGCGGCTGCTCCCTTCCGGGTCTGACCGGGTTCACGGCGAATCATTGCGAGGGGACCGGCAGGGTCACCATAGCGGCCTGAGCTGATGTCAGGCCGCGCTATTGTAACGGCTTGTCGGCAAGTTACAACCCGAATATCAGGTTTTAAAGCGACCGACTTGTTGCTGCAGCGTGGAGGCCAGACGCGCCAGCGCGTTGCTGGCATCGCGGCTTTCCTGCGACGACTGCGCCGCCTGGTTGGAAAGGTCACGAATGCCGCTGATATTGCGTGCAATATCTTCAGTGGTCTGGCTCTGCTCTTCACAGGCAGCAGCGATTTGCGCGGCCATATCATTGATGCGCATCACCGAAGCTGAGGTTTCTGCCAATGACGCTTCTGTCGTTGTAGCCTTCTCGACACTCTGCGCTGCCAACTCGGCGCCGCGCTGCATCACTGAAACGGCTTGACCGGCACCGCTCTGCAATTTCTGAATCATTTGCTGAATATCGCGGGTGGAGTCTTGGGTGCGAGCTGCCAGGGCACGTACTTCGTCGGCTACTACCGCAAAGCCCCTGCCCTGCTCGCCGGCACGAGCGGCTTCAATAGCGGCGTTCAGAGCCAACAGATTGGTCTGTTCAGCAATACCCTGGATTACACTGAGCACGCCGCCAATCTTATCGGTGTCTTGCTCAAGGTTGTTGATAACGCCCGCAGCCTCTTCAACATCGGCCGCCAAACGGCGCAGATCATTCATCGTGTGCCCGACGATTTCGGAGGCTTCATGACCTTGCTTGTCGGCGGTGCTCGCCGCGTCCGCAGTGCTGTGCGCGTTATCTGCCACCTCATGGATCGCCGCACTCATCTCGGTAGCAGCGGTACTGACCTGGTCAATTGCCGAATACTGCTCATTCACCAAGCGTTCTTGACCGGTGGCGATTGCGCTCATTTCTTCGGAAGCGGAGGCCACCTGCAAGGTAGATTCAGCCACTTGGCGAATCAGCGTTTGCAGCTGTTCAAGAAAGTCGTTGACCGCGCGGCTAAGCATGCCCAGTTCGTCGCTGGAATGCACAACAACGCGCTTGGTAAGGTCACCCTCGCCATCGGCAATGTCGCGTATGCGCTGCAGCAGGTCATTCAAAGGCGTAATGATCAATCCCGGAAAAAACATAATCATCAGCAAACAGATTACGGCACCAATGCCCAACACCACGGCTACTCGAGTATGGCTGGCATTAGCTTCTCTCTCGGCCACAATGCCTTCCTGTTTGGCTTCGGCATTGACCATTTCGGTCATCTGATCGATCAGGTTGCGCGCCCTACTGAATTCTTCAAAACCGCGGCCATAGCTGATTTCGTTGGCCTGATCAGCTCTACCCGCGATGCCCATCCGAGCATTTTCCAGCGACGTACGCTTCCACACCTCAAACGCACGACCAAAATCCGCAGCCAAGGCTTTGCCCTGCGCAGAGCTTGTCGACGCACCATATTTCGCAATGCGATCACTCGCTTGTTGTAAGTTACTGCTGTGCTCTTCGCTCACTTCAGCCCCTTGGACACCTGCCAGAATGGCACGCTCCGCCTGCAGCGCCTGATACATATCGCGGTCTGCTTCGAGAACGGTAGAGCTTTGTGGCAATAGCTCCTGTGAAACGCGTATCAGACGCCCTTCTACGTTGTTGACCGCCCAAAAAGCGGAAAACCCAAGCACACCGAACAGCGCGGCTAGAACCAGAATGGGCAAGGTAAGCTTCCAGCGGAAACCCAAGTTGCGAAATAGGCTAATCATGTATGTGCACTCTTTTATTAACGGCGATGGCGAGAGCCGTAGCGCGCGGCTCTGTCTACTCCCTGGAAGCTCAACCCGAACACCTTCAAACAACCCGTGAGCGCTCCGGATGAAAGAGACGCCCTATACAACCAACGCATCACAAGGTGGTCAGTCAGAGGTAGATTCCATTACCCGAACTGCTTGGCTCCCTACCCCAAGTATCGACCATATGGCGCAAAGCATTAACGGTTTTTAGACGTTTCGATAACAACCAAACTATTTATTACAAAATAATGGCGCTTTGCCCCTACACGATGGCGGGAAACAGCAGCGCGATCACTAGCGGAATGTAAATCAGCGCAACCAATGTACTGAGCAAGGCAGTACCCGCCACCTGACGTGGACTAGTATCGAGTAGCGTCGCAATGACCACCGTATTGGCTGCTATAGGGGTGATAGAGATCAGTAGGATGGCGCGGTAAACCGCTGCGTCATAGATATGCAGATACTGGCTATCCAGCCACCAGAACAGCAGTGCGGCCAAAGGCCAACTGACAAACTTGCCAAAGAACGCCAGCCAAGTGAATCGTAAATTTCCCGCCAAGCCATGAAAGCTCAAAATACTCATACCAATAATCATCATACCCAGCACGCTGTAGGCGCCGCGCAGGTTGTCGAACAAAGGGACGAAAGCAGCGGGAATACTGATGCCACTGTAGTTGAGCAACACCGCGAGGAAAAAAGCGTACAACGATGGCAGGCACGCCACCTTGATTACACAGTCACGCACGCCGAACCGCCCGCGTGCGGCCAGATAAAAACCCACCGAGTTCTCAAATAAGGTGGTGCCCAGCATGCAGACGATGTAAATGCTCAGCCCCTCTTCGCCGAACAACAACAGCGCCACCGGAATGCCGAAATAACCGGTATTACCGGTACCAACCGACAGCGGAATCATGTTGGCACTGCCGTCGTGCAGCCAGCGCCTCGCAAAGAAAAGATGCAACAGTCCAAGCATCGAGCACAGGCTGAACGTCAGAAAAGGCAACAACACCACTTCGGCCGACAGCGGCGCGTTCATCACCCCGGCAAACACCACCGAGGGTGTGACTATATACATCATGATGCCGGCAATGTGTTTGCCACTGGCATCCAGATAGCGTCCGGCCAGCCAGCCCAGCGCGACAGTCACATAAAGCGGCAGCAGTTTGTAGAGTAAAGCAAAGGCAGCCAGCATCACGACTCCGCAGGCAAGGAAGACAACCGCAGTTTAGCTCTGAATACGATAGACGCGCTCTACCAGTGTTTGCATGCCTTGGGATGCAAACACTGCATGCTCGGCCAGCACATCTTGCTCATCCAGCAACTCGACCCGACACCCCGAGAAGAGCGCGCGCACTTCTTGGTCCGGCACACTGAACGGCGGACCCGCTCGCTGATCTTGCGGATAATCCAGGGTTACCAGCAGCATCTGCCAACCGGGCGGCAGGATCGCACGCGTGTGCTGGACATAGCTTTTGCGCATCTCAGGCGGCAGGGCAATCAGGGCTGCGCGATCATAAACCGCCGATACCTCGCTCAGCTGCTGCGCAGCCAAATTGAAGAAGTCGCCACACAACAGCTCAAATCCCTCACCTACAGCTGCGTCAAATTCACCCTGCTGCTGCCAACTGAGCTTTAATTGTTGTTCTTCAATGAAAGATTCAAGAGCTGAGCGCGCCAACTCAACGCCCTGCACCTGATGGCCCTGCTCGCGCAGCCAAAGCATATCAAGGCTTTTACCGCACAGCGGCACCCATACTCGCGCCGACGGGGCCAGCTGCAGGCGCGGCCACCAGCGACTCAACAACGGATTCACTCTGCTTTTGTGAAAGCCGGTTTCACCCCGCTGCCAGCGGGTTTGCCAAAACGCTACGTCCATTTGCACCTCCTAACGCAATCGATTGACTATACAGTACTTTTTTTCACCCCACGGGGTGGGAGAAGTTATAGTGGGCATGTCTATCATCTGGCTTTCAGGCAAGTGTTAAATGGATTACATCAATACCATTTTCATGATTGGTGCGTTACTGCTGTGCTTCAGCGTACTCGCCAGCTCCCTCTCATCCCGACTGGGAATCCCCCTGCTGTTGATCTTCCTGGTCATCGGCATGCTCGCTGGCGAGGACGGGCTCGGGGGCATTGCTTTTGAGGACACCAGCAGCGCATTCCTGATCGGCAGCTTGGCCCTGGCCATCATTCTGCTGGATGGTGGTATGCGCACGCGGGTGGAAAATTTCCGCGTCGGCCTTTGGCCAGCGATGTCGCTAGCCAGCCTCGGCGTGCTTATCAGCGCCACGCTGACCGGCGGTCTGACCGCCTGGTTGCTGGACTTGCATTGGATGCAGGGCTTGTTATTAGGCGCGATTGTTGGCTCGACCGACGCCGCGGCCGTGTTCTCGCTGCTGCAAGGCAAGGGCTTGAACCTAAAACAACGCGTAGGCGCAACGCTAGAAATCGAATCCGGCTCGAACGATCCGATGGCAATCTTCCTGACCATCACCTTGGTTGAAATGCTCTCCAGCGGGCAAAGCAGCTTCAGTTGGAACTTCGCCTTACTCTTGGTCGAGCAGTTTGGCATTGGCGCGATCTGTGGGCTGGGCGGTGGCTTTCTACTGGTGTGGCTGGTCAACCGCGTGCATCTGCCGGTGGGCTTGTATCCTCTGCTGATCACCAGTGGCGCTATTCTGGTTTTTGCGGTCACCAACAAAATTGGCGGCAGCGGCTTTCTGGCGATCTACCTTACCGGCCTGATTCTCGGCAACAAGCGCGTGCGCAACCTGCAGAATATTTTGCAGGTGCAAGACGGTATGGCCTGGTTAAGCCAAATCGGTATGTTTTTGATGCTTGGGCTGCTGGTTACGCCGAGTGAAATGCTGATTATCGCCATGCCAGCGGTGCTGATCGCGCTTTTCTTGATTTTTGTCGCGCGGCCAATTGCGGTCATGATCTGCCTGGCGCCCTTTGTCTTTTCCTGGCGCGAGCGGCTGTTTATTGCTTGGGTCGGGCTGCGCGGCGCAGTACCTATCATCCTTGCGCTCTTTCCGCTGCTGGCAGGTCTGGAACAGGCGCAGCTATTGTTCAACCTGGCCTTTGTGGTGGTACTGGTGTCGCTGCTGCTGCAGGGATCATCGCTGCCTTGGGTCGCCCGTCTCTGCAAAGTAGAGATTCCGCCACAGCCAGAGCCGCTGCAACGCACCAGCCTGGATACCGCGATTCAAGGGGATTTTGAGCTGCTGATTTACCAACTGGACAATGCCAACTGGTGTGTCGGCGTCGCTTTGCGAGACCTTACCATGCCCGCGGACACTCGGATCGCTGCACTATTTCGGGGTAACCGTCTGCTGCACCCCACCGGTAGCACGCAGCTAGCACTGCATGATGTGCTATGTGTAGTAGGCAGGCCGCGCGACCTGCCAGCGCTATCCAAACTCTTTAGCAAGGCACAGGCGCCGCGCTATCTGGAGAGTCGTAACTTCTTTGGCGACTTTATTCTGGAAGGCGATGCGCAGCTCGGTGAGGTCGGCAAGTTCTATGGCTTTGACGTGCCAGAAGACATGCGCGAGCTAACCTTGGCCGCCTTTTTCAGCCGCCATTTCGGTGGGCATCCGGTGGTGGGTGACCATATTCAGTGGGAAGGCCACAGCTGGGTGGTTGCAGCAATGGATAACGACTGGATCCTCAAGGTAGGCCTGAAACTCGGCGAAGGCAGTGGTGGGCCCAAGCTGGGCTTTTAAATTTGGGCTCGACGATGACGCTGCTTGACCTTCACATGATGTCAAGGTTCATGCTGAACTCATCAGCAACGTTGGAGAGCCCAGATGCACACTATTACCTTAAACCTTGACGGCATGAACTGCGGTAGTTGCGTCAACCGCGTTGAAAAATTATTGCTCGGCGTAACCGGCATTGAACAGCCCGAGGTCAACCTGGCTGCGACCACCGCTCGATTCGAGTTTCAAGCGGCCGAGAATGTGGTCGCAGTCAGCGCTGCGCTCGACAAGGCTGGCTACCCAGCAAAACGTGAAGAGCGGCAATTACAACTGCAAGGCATGAGCTGTGCCAGTTGCGTGCGTCGAGTCGAGCAAGCGCTGATGCAGGTAGCCGGCGTGCTTAGCGCCGAGGTTAACCTCGCCAGCCAACAGGTCCGGGTCATGCTGCTCAGCGGCAGCAATCATCAAGCGCTCTTGGATGCGTTGGACCGGGCCGGCTACCCCGGAAAATGGCTGGATGCCGAGCGCAAGAGAGGCTCGGAACAAACCGCCAGTTTGCGTAAAGAGTGGCACTGGCTGCTGTTGTCTATCGCCTTTACGCTGCCACTCGCTATCGGCATGATTCCCGCATTGTTCGGTAACCATAACTTCATGCTGCCGCCCTGGTTGCAACTAGTATTGGCCTCTGTGGTGCAATTCATCTTTGGCGCGCGCTTCTACAAGGGCGCCTGGCATGCCATACGCAACCGCAGTGGCAACATGGATCTGTTGGTCGCTATGGGTACCAGTGCCGGCTGGGCGTTAAGCACCTGGCATTTTTTGCAGGCGGGGCCCGGCGAGATACCGGTGCTGTATTACGAAGCTTCAGCAACCATTGTCAGCTTTATTTTGCTTGGCAAGTACCTGGAGAACCGCGCCAAAGGCCAAACACTGGAAGCCATACGCGCGCTCAGTGCGCTGCGTCCGGATACCGCGCGGCGACGCACAACTGATGGTAAAGACGAAATCGTAGCACTGGAACAGATCGCCGTTGGTGACCTGCTGGTCGTTAGGCCAGGCGAGCGTATTCCGGTGGACGCAGAAGTGCGCGAAGGCGGTAGCCATGTGGACGAGTCGATGCTGACAGGCGAAAGCCTACCCGTCAGCCGCCAGCCCGGCGACAGCGTCAGTGCCGGTTCAATGAACCAGGACGGCCTGTTGTTACTGGATACGCGCGCCGTAGGCAGCGAAACCCGGTTATCGCAAATCGTTCGGCTGGTGGAAAGCGCGCAATCGTCCAAAGCACCGATACAACGATTGGTTGACCGTGTGAGCGCTATTTTCGTACCCATCGTTATGCTGATAGCGCTGCTTACCTGGGTCATCGGCAGCTTACTTATCGGGCCTGAACAAGCTTTGCTGAACGCCATCGCCGTGTTGGTTATTGCCTGCCCTTGCGCGCTCGGACTCGCCACGCCCACCGCCATCATGGTTGGCACCGGCGTAGCCGCTAAGCATGGCGTCTTGATCCGCGATGCAGTTGCCCTAGAGCAGGCCCATCAGGTTGATATTGTGGTGTTCGACAAAACCGGCACGCTGACGCTGGGCCAACCGTCACTAACCGATTTTCAAGTATTGGATGACACACCGCGAGAGCAGGCCTTAGCCTGGGCGTTGGCAATACAGCAACAAGCTGAGCACCCGTTAGCGCGCGCCGTATGCGACTACGCCGAAGCGCAGTCGGTAAGCTCGGCCGCGGCCAGTGACTTTCGCGTCAGCGCTGGCCGAGGTGCGCAAGGCCGACTGGAAGGACAGCAACTCTGGCTCGGCAACAGCCGTTTGATGGCCGATCAAGGCATTGATCTATCTGCTTGGGATGCGCAGGTTAATGCCCAGTCCGCCAAGGGTGCGACTCTCTCTTGGCTGGCCGCAGATAATCCACCACGCGCGGTAGCATTGCTGGCGTTTTCCGACACTCTCAAACCGGATGCCGCTGCGGCGATTGCACGCTTGCACGCTGAAGGCATCAGCACTTTATTGCTTAGCGGCGATAACCAAGCGGCCGCAGAAGCAGTCGGCAGGCAACTCGGCATCCAACAGATAAGAGGCGGCGTACTACCGGATGGAAAAGCCGAGATAGTGCAAAGTTTACGTGCTGAGAACAAAGTGGTTGCCATGGTCGGCGACGGTATCAACGATGCTCCGGCACTGGCTGCTGCGGATATCGGCATGGCGATGGCCACGGGCACCGATGTGGCCATGCATAGCGCCGGTATCACATTGATGCGCGGTGATCCGCTATTAGTGCCTGCGGCACTATCCTTGTCGCGGGCCAGCTGGCGCAAAATAAGACAAAATCTGTTCTGGGCGTTCGTATACAACTGCGTGGGCATTCCGTTAGCCGCAATCGGTTTGCTGAATCCAATGCTGGCAGGCGCCATGATGGCCGCCAGCAGCGTGTGCGTAGTTAGCAACGCGCTACTGCTTAAACGTTGGAAACCGGAGGCCAAATGAACATAAGCCAAGTTGCTCAAGCCAGCGGACTGAGCGCGCGGATGATTCGCCATTACGAGAGCATTGAGTTGCTACCGGCCCCCACTCGGAGCGAATCGGGTTATCGCCAGTACAGCCAGCGCGACCTGCATAACCTGCGTTTTATCCACAGTGCGCGGCAGCTAGGTTTCAGCATGGAGCAGGTAGCGCAACTGTTGGCGCTTTGGCAGGACCGCTCACGCAGTAGCAGCGAGGTAAAATTATTGGCACAACAACATCTGCAGGAGTTAGAGCAGAAGATCGTGGACCTTCAGGCCATGCGTGACACCCTGGCGGAACTCGCCCGTAGCTGCCAAGGCGACGACCGCCCCGACTGCCCCATTATCAACTCACTGGCGACCCCATGATCGAACAGCACCCGCTGGACCTGAAATCGCTACGCCACTTTGCAGCGTTAGTGGAACATCAAGGTTTTATCCGAGCCGGCGAAGCGATTGGTTTGAGTCAGCCAGCGCTGAGCCGCAGCATACAAACGCTGGAACATCGGCTGGGCTGTGCGTTGATCGTGCGGGGCGGCAAAGGTGTGGAGCTGACACCTCAAGGCCAACTGGTATTGGAGCATGCCAAACGACTGTTGGCCGGCAGCACTGCCATGAGAAACGCGTTGCGTCAGTTCAATGACCTGGAAGACGGTGAGCTACTCATTGGTGCTGGCCCCTTCCCCGCCGCCGACCTCTTGCCGCGCGTGCTGGGCCAGTTCAATAAGCTTTACCCCGGTGTGCGAGTCAGGCTGGACATTCAGCATTGGGATGCCCTGCGCCGGCAGTTGTTAGCCGAAGAACTGGAAGTCTTTGTGGCGGATATCCGCGAATTAGAAGGCGACCCGTTGCTACAGGTAGAACCCCTGCAGCAGGAACCCAGCGTGCTTTTCTGTCGCCCCGGCCATCCATTGTGCGGTGAACATAATCTGACGCCTGAACAACTGGCGCAGTACCCGCTGGCGAGCTTTCGTCTACCGGGTGTTATTAAACAACTATTGCATCGCACACTGCCGCGCGAAGAGCCGATGATTAGTTTGGAATGCGACAATCTGGACGTGCTCAAGCGCCTGGTAATGCATTGCGATGCCCTGAGCATCGCCAGCCGCAGCACGCTGGAGCAAGAGCTCACCGATGGTCGGTTGGCCCTGCTCGACTGGCCAATACTGATGCCGGGCACTAGCTTTGGCCTGGTGACCCGCGTGCAACGCCCCTTGTCACCAGCGGCCATCGCCTTTATCGAAATGCTGAAATCGGCCGCCAAGCTGTACTGAGCAATCCAGCAGGCGGCTGAATAATCTAGAGCAAGTTGAACAAGGTCAGCCCGCTGATTTTGACAAAACTTTGTTGCGCGGCTTCCAGCACCACCGTCTGCAAACTGAGACGGCTTAACGCTTCGGCGTAATCGAGATCTTCCAATTCGGAGGTAACCGAGGTGTTGATCAGCGACAGCTCATCGTTCTGTACCTGCGTGGAGTCGATCACGTTCATCCGCGCACCAATAGTGGTCTGCACCTGTAACACGCTGTTCATAGAGCTATCGAGGTTATCCAGAGTGATAGCAATAACATCGCGGCGATGTAACTTGTCTTCGCTGCTATCAGTGCTGGTCTCCAACGTTTTACGTAGCGTCGCAATGGTTTCCAGAATGCTGCGGGTTTCGCGCTTATCACTGGTAGGGCTGCTGTCGCCCGTAGCAATACTAAAACTGTCGCCAGCCGCTAACTCACCGTCCATCGTGACCGCCACGCCGGCATAACGAATGCTATAGCCACCGGTGTCATTTTCTTCCAACGCGCCAGTGACCGGCGGCACCAACGGCGTGCCAGTGCTGTCGACTATTTCATAGCTAGCAGCATCGGCGCCAATCACGATACTGACACTGCCTTGCGGGTAAAAACTGTCATCGTAGTTGTTTTTGTTTTCCACTACGCCGAGCGAGATTCGCCCGGAGCCAGTGTTGGCCGGATCGGCACTGGTCAGCACGCGGTTGACGTTAGTCACATTAACGAACAGTTCCTTGCCATTGTCGTTCAACGCAACCGTCTTGGAGCCGGCGATCTGCACCGATCGCTGGCCTTCGTCGCCTTGATAGCTATAGCTGCCATCCGGGTTTTTAACAAAAGGCGCTTCTTTACTCTGATAACCACCAAACAGATATTCACCGCGCGCATTGCGACTGTTGAACAGGTCGAGTAGCTCTTCTTCGCGCTGTTCTAATTCAGTTGCCAGCGCTTGGCGATCTTCAGTTGTCAGCCCACCGCCGCCCGCTTCCAGCGCGATTTCGCGTACTCTTTGCAATCCATTGTTGACCGAATTGAGAACCGCTTCTTCTTGCGCCAGGCTATTCGTCGCTGCCGTCATGTTATCGCTGTACTGCGCCAGTTTATTCGACTCTTGGCTCAGCTGCAGCAGACGCACAGTCGCCACGGGATCATCGGCCGGCGACAGAAGACGCTTACCCGAGCTGATCTGTTCTTGCGTGCGTGAAGCGTTGGCATAGTTGTCTTGTATGCCCCGCACGCCGCTGTTGAACTGTTGTATGGTGGAAATTCGCATGTCTTGTTACCCGTTAGCAGGCCGTCGAAGCGCCGCCTGCGTTGCCAATACCGCGTTAAAAAGTGGCTGCAAAATGCTCATCTACCGCATATAAACACCGCGTTCTCAGCCAATTTTCATCTCGCCTTGGCTGCCTCACTTACGCTTTTCAACAACCTGCTAGCGAATACTGCTAAGCAATGTATCGAACAAAGAACGCGCAACTTGAATCACTTGAGCCGAGGCGTTGTAGTACTGCTCAAATTTGATCAGGTTAGCCGCCTCCTCATCCAGACTGACAGCGGAGACTGAATCACGGTTATTGGTTGCCTGTTGCAATACCGCGGCGCTGGATTCGGAATCGGTACGCGCCTGCGCCGTATAAGTCGCCACCCGCTGCACCAGATCACCGTAGCCATCGACAAAAGACAAGCCGTCTGCGCCGTTGGCCTTCCCCAGTACCTTGGCACTCTGCAACTCAGACATCACCAGCGCATTGCGGTTGTCCGCCACACCGGTATTGAAATTGAGCGTGAAAGTATCCCCGTCCTTGGGTGTGCCACTCATGCTCATACTAAAAGTGTAACCACCAACGGTTAGCTCGACGCTGTTGTTCTGCCCGGGGCTAATCACCAACGGCGAGGGATTCAACGTGCCACTAGAGCTGGTCAGCTCTCCCGTAGCCGAGTCATAACTCAGATCTACCGGAAGCAACGTTTGCAGAGCAGCAGGATCGATAGGAGTCGGGCCGCTGGTTAACGTCGGCTGAGTAATGCTGCCGGTACCACGGTTATCCAGGCTCGCATCACTGCTAGCCGGCGCGGCGAAGGCCAGCTCCTGAGGCTCCTGCATCACCACATCAATATTGGCTGCAGCATAGCGAGTCGGGGTCAGCAGAAAGCGGTCGCCCGAAGTGATGCTGCCGGAATCCAGTTCTATGGTGAAACCATCCAGCTCCGGCGGCGGCGCACCACCCAGATTGTAAGGCCCGCTGACTTTGTCATCAGAGGTGCGGCGCACTGTAAATTCGGTAGCGCTGCTGAACACCACCTCGTAGTCCGAGGTACTGAGCTGTGAGGTATCGCTGATCAGTATATCCAGCTTGGCATTGGGGTCGGTGTTGTTGACGCGCGCGCGGCTACGCCCGTCTACCAGCGCTTCATTGTTTATGTCGTTAAACAACAGTGAGCCCGCATTGCCATTAAGATCTAGCCCTTGGCCCAGCTGCTTGTTGGACTCATCGGCAATCGACAACGACAAACGGCCGATGGCATTCAGTGCTTGATCCAGTACGTCCTCTCGGTAGCGCATCAGACCACCCAACTCACCGCCACTGACCAGCGAGGTTATATCCTGCGTTGAACCCCCGCTCTTGAGCACTATATCAACCCGCGAAGGATCAGATGCTCCCGGGCGCACTGCCAGTGTGGATGCTTGATTGCCAACCACCAGCGGCTGCCCGGACCCGACGAACACGTTAATTTGGTTATCGTCTTGCGGTACAACGGTGATACCTACTAACTCAGAGAGCTGACGCACGGCTTCATCCCGCGCATCCAGAAGGTCATTGGGCTGTGCGCCATTAGCCGCCGCCTTGGCGATGCTGTCGTTGTACTGGGCAACCGAGGTGGCCAGCCGGCTAGCTTGATCAGCCAAGGTGCTCATCTGTTGGCCAATAAATTGGTTCTGCCCTGCCAAGCTGCTCTGAACGGTATTGAAGCGCGAGGCCAAACCTTCGGCTTCGGAGAGAAACAATTGCCGTGCCGGCAAGTTGGACGGATCTTCAATCGCCGTCTGCAAGGCATCAAAGTAATTTTGCAAGCCAGGTGTAATGCCGGTTGCGGCACCAGAGACGAGTGTATTGAGCTGTTCCATCTGCGATTGGAACGCATTGACCTCCGCGTTGGAGGAGGTGCTTGAGCGTACCTGATTAGTCAAAAATTGGTTGTAGATGCGGTCGACATCCACCACCTTGCTGCCGTTGCCCAGATAGCCGGCGCCGGTCAGCGATGGGACCTGCGAAGCCTGCACTGCGGTCTGCCGAGTATAGCCGGGGGTGTTGACGTTACTGATGTTTTGACCGGTAACCGATAGCTGCGTCTGCGCCGACTTGAGCCCGCTGAGACCGATGCCAAAGAGATCTGCCATTATGTCCTGCCTACGGCATCAGCCGTCGCTGTATTGTCGGCCAGTCGAGTGTCGGTTTCGCTGATCAGCTTGCGGGCGATTTGCGATACCTTGCTAGCGTACTGCGGGTCGGTTGCGTAACCGGCCTGTTGCAGTTCACGGAAGAACGAGTCCGGATTGGCTGTGCTGCCTAACGCCTGCTGATAGCGGCCGTTGGTTTCCAGAAAGCTGACGTAATCTTCAAAACTCTGCTCCCAGGAATCGTAACTACGGAATGCCGCGCGCTCTTTGCCCTGCACGCCATTGCGATATTCAGTGGTCATCACATTGGCCGAATCACCCTGCCAACCGCCGTGTGACTTGATACCAAACAGGTTGTGGCTGCTGGAGCCGTCCGACCCCTTGATCACCGACTTGCCCCAACCGGTTTCGAGTGCAGCCTGAGCGACCAAATAATGCGGATCGACACCCAAGCGTGCGGCGGCCTTTTCAGCCATCGGCAGCATAGTTTCAACAAACTCTCCGGCATTAGCGAAGCGTGTGCGACCGGCGCTTTCAGCGTTCACTACCTGCTCGGTCGTACTGTTTTGCGCGTTGCGTGAGGCTGCTTGCAGCGCGCGCAGCGGCTGCCAGTTCTCTGCAACGCTGCCGCTGTCACTGACCTTGCTATTCTGCGTGCTCTGGCCAGCGGTCTGCTGTGCGTGCCGCTCTGACCATTCACTGTAATGAGAAGAGATCGCCAACCGGCGACGCGCCAGCAGGGCAGATTGATCTACCCCCTCAACCGCTTTCGCGTTGTTGCCGGTAGTATCAGCGCCGGTGGCGGCCGTAGTGCTGTTCGGCGAAAGCTGACGCATCAATGTATCGGTCATGCCCAGCCCTTTGCTTTCGGCCAGATGTATCGACAACTGATTGTCGTACATATCCTGATAGTGCCGAGTCTGCGGCGTATTCAACGGGTTGCCCTCAGCAAACACCGCGTTGGCATCACGCATACTTTTGACCATCATGTTCACGAACAGCGACTCGAACTGCTCTGCCACCTTGCGGATATTCTCCGGGCTGTTGGCATTGGCGCCCAATTTCAGCTGATTCATGCTGTTCAGGTCGGTGTAGTTGAGACTATTGCTGTTGATGCTCATGCTGGCCTCCGGACTCAGATGATAACCAGATCGGCGTTCAAGGCGCCGGCCTGCTTGAGTGCTTCGAGAATCGCCATCAGGTCACCGGGGGCAGCGCCCACCTGATTGACCGCACGCACGATTTCATCCAGCGAGACACCCGGATTGAACACAAACATACGACTGTCGCCCTGATCGATATTGATCTGCGAGCTGGGCGCCACCACGGTTTGACCGCCGGACAGGACGCCGTCAGGCTGGCTGACGTTGATGTTCTCGCTGATGGTGACAGTCAGATTGCCGTGCGTGACCGCTGCCGGTTGCACCCGCACGTCTTGACCAATCACGATAGTGCCAGTCCGCGAGTTGATAATGACTTTAGCGGCGGCATTGCCCTGGTCGATGGTCAGGTTCTCGATCATCGCCATGTAATCAACCCGTTGGTTTGGATCAATGGGTGCGCGTACCCGAATGCTGCCGCCGTCTAACGCTTGCGCTACGCCCGGTCCGAATGTGTTGTTGATCTGGTCCACTACCCGCTTGGCAGTTGTGAAGTCTGCCCGATGCAAATTGAAAGTCAGGTGGTCACCGGAGTTGAACGGACTGGCCACCGCACGCTCGACCATGGCGCCATTAGGAATGCGGCCGGCGCTAGGGATATTAACGGTGATCCGCGATCCGTCTGAGCCTTCAGCACCAAAGCCGCCGACCACCAGATTGCCCTGGGCAATCGCGTAAACCTCACCATCAATACCTTTCAGCGGTGTCATCAGCAGACTGCCGCCGCGTAAACTCTTGGCGTTACCGATAGAAGACACCGTGATGTCGATGGTTTGGCCAGGGCGTGAAAACGGTGGCAGGTCAGCATGAATCGCCACCGCGGCAACGTTTTTCATCTGAATACGCGTACCCGGCGGAACCGTAATACCGAATTGCGCCAGCATGTTGGTAAAAGTTTGCACGGTAAATGGCGTCTGGCTGGTCTGATCGCCGGAGCCATCCAAACCTACTACCAAGCCGTAACCAATTAATTGGTTGCTGCGGACGCCGGCAATATTACCGATATCCTTCAGGCGGTCGGCCAGGGCCAGAGGGCTGGCCAATAGCAGGCATAAGCAGAGCGAAAAAAAGCGCATCTTGTCTCTCCTGTCAGAAAGGCCACAGTGGGCTGAGGAAGAACTGGTTCAACCAACCCGGCTGACTGGCATTGGCGAAAGCGCCGTTACCGGAATAGGTAATGCGGGCATCAGCGACGCGGGTGGACAGCACGGTGTTATCCGGGCCTATGTCATCCGTGCGCACTAAACCGGAAATACGTATCAGCTCATCCCCTTGGTTCAGGGTGATCCACTTCTCACCGCGCACCGCCAGAATGCCGTTGGGTAGCACCTCTGCCACGGTGACGGTAATCGCACCGGTCAGACTATTGCTCTGGTTGGCGTCGGATGCGCCGTCAAAGCTGCGCTCTCCGGAAAGGCTGACGCCCAGATCCAAACCCTTGGCGCCAACCACGTTACCCAGCAACGTCGGGTTAGCGATGGACGCTGAGCTGTCCTTGTCGATTTGGTTCTCAGCTTTCTTCTTAGCAGCGGTCTGCTCGCTCAAAGTGATGGTAATGATGTCACCCACGCGATGCGCCTTGCGGTCGTTGTACAGACTCATCTCAAAGCCAGGCTGATAAATCGCGCCGTTATTCAACTCCTGTGGCAACGGCGTGCGCGGCAGCACCGGAGCATAAGCCGGATCGTCGCGGGTGGGCGGCATCTGCACGCAGCCAACCAGACTCGCCAAGCCGAAAAGCACCAATGCGTTACGCAACATGTTCATTGCCGATCACTCCCGTCAGAGGTTCTGACTGATGTACTGCAGCATCTGGTCTGCGGTGGAAATAACTTTGGAGTTCATTTCGTAAGCGCGCTGGGTGGTGATCATGTTCACCAGCTCCTCGACGACGCTCACGTTAGAGTTCTCAAGGGTGTTCTGCAGCACAGTGCCCAAGCCATTTTCGCCGGGGTTGCCGGTTTGTGGCGCACCACTGGCGGCGGTCTCCAGGAACAGGTTGTTACCAATTGACTGCAGGCCAGCGGGGTTAATAAAGTCGGCTGTTTGCAGATTGCCCAACTGCTGAATACCCGGGTCGCCGAACACCGAAATGCTGACGGTGCCATCTTCACCGATGGTCAGGTTCTGCACATCGTCAGGCAACACAATGCCGGGCTCCAAAGGAAAGCCGTTGGAGGTTACGATCTGGCCATCGGCGTCGAGGTGAAAGCTACCGTCGCGGGTATAACCCAAGTTGCCATCCGGCATCAGAATTTGGAAAAAACCACGACCATTCACTGCCATATCAAGCGGCTGCTCGGTGGTCTGCAGGGTGCCTTCGGTAAAGATTTTCTGGGTCCCTACTACTCGCACACCGGTACCCAGCTGCAGACCTGAAGGCAGCTGAGTGTCCTGCGTGCTTTGCCCGCCGGGTTGGCGCTTGACCTGATACAACAGATCTTCAAACTCGGGACGATCACGTTTAAAGCCGGTGGTGGACACGTTGGCCAAGTTGTTGGAAATCGTGGTTAGCATGGTGTCCTGAGCGGACAAACCGGTTTTGCTTACCCAAAGTGCTGCGAGCATGCTGTCTCTCCTCGCGTGTCAGTTAACTGACACTGCTATTAAACGTTAACTGATTTGCAGGACTCGATCGGATGCCTGTGCGTTTTCGTCTGCGGTGCGCATCATTTTCACGTGCAGTTCAAACTGTCGCGCTAGCGCCAACATAGAGGTCATTTCTTCGACGGCGTTGACGTTACTGCCTTCCAGAAAGCCGGTAGCCACCTGAACTGCCCCATCGGCAGGCTGCTCCAAGCCGTCGCCGCGCATCAAGCCGTCTGCAGCCTTACGCATGGTGCCCGGGTCAGGGTTGACCAATTTGATACGGTCAACTTCCGCCATGACGGTCGGCGCCTCACCCAGCGCACGAATACTGATGGTGCCGTCTGAGCCAATTTCGATTTTTTCTGCTGGCGGTATGGCGATCGGCCCACCGTTGCCCAACACCGGCATGCCGCTGCTGGTACGCAGAATGCCGAACACATCAACTTTAAGATTACCGGCGCGGGTATAGGCTTCGGTGCCATCGGGGGCCTGCACTGCAATCCAGCCCTCACCTTGCACCGCAACATCCAGCTCACGACCGGTCTCTTGCATGCTGCCAGCAGACATGTCGGTGCCCGGGCGCTCGGTCATGGCATAGGCACGCGTAGCAAAGCCGTCGCCATATACGGGCATGGAACGGGCCTGCTCAAAGTCCTTGCGAAACCCAGTGGTGGTGAGGTTGGCCAGGTTGTTGGCGTGCGAGCGCTGCGCAAGCGCGTTCTGGCTCGCGCCCGTCATGGATATATACAGAGATTTGTCCATGCCCTTCTCCCGAATCAACTTACGCGACAAGGAATTGCCGCTTTTGCTCTTGATACAGAAGATAAAGCACGGATCATGCCATTAAATAAAAACTGATATTTATATGTTTATTATCAGATAGTTAAAAATATAACCCAATAAAAAAGCGGCAATACCGGCAAGTTTAATTGCCGGTATTGCCGCTCGAATCACCGCCGAGGTATAAGCCGCTGGCTTATCTCAGATTGATGATGGTCTGGGTTACAGCGTCTTCAGTCTGAATGGTCTTAGCGTTAGCTTGATAATTACGCTGCGCGACAATCAGTTGGATCAATTGTTCGGAGATGTCGACGTTCGACGCTTCCAACGCACCCGACTGAATGCCACCGAGAGTACCCGTAGCAGGCGCACCAACCACCGGCTCGCCGGAAGCGAAAGACTGTGACCAAGCGGTATTACCCAGCGGGGTTAAACCCTGCTGGTTGGCGAAGGTAGCCAATACAACTTGCCCTTGCACCTTAGTCTGTCCATTGGTGTAGCGAGCCACCAACATACCTGACTGGTCTATTTCCAGGCCCGCCAGCTCACCCGTGGTAAAGCCATCCTGGGTCACGGAGGTCACTGCGAAACTGGAAGAGTACTGCGAAGAACCGGTCAGGTTGATGGCAAGACTACCCACTGGCGAATCAGCACCTGTTGGCTGACCCTCACTATCAAGTGGTGCCCAGCCGGTAACGTTGTAAGGCTGCGGCGACGTCAATTCACCTACGCTATTGAACTGAACGGCGTAGCTGCTGTTTGGCGTAAAGGCTGGATCCGCTGCCTGCACGCCAGTCTGCGGGTCACGACCGTCGATCAACACGTGCATGTCCCAGCTGTTGGCGTCGTTCTTGACGAAATACTTGGTCAACACATGAGAGTTACCCAAGCTGTCGAATACGTTCACCGACGTCGAGCTATTGTAAGAAGCCGAGTTGGTTGGATCGAACGTCGCCTGCCCTGCTGCCAATCCCGCCGCTTGCGCAGTGGCAATCTCTGCAGGAGTCGGACTGCCGGGGGTAGCTGCGGTAGCAATGGAGGTAGCATAAGCCGCATCATACTGCTGGGTAAAAACTGCCGGCCGCGTCTGAGTGGAGTTCAGATTCAGCGTGGAAGTAATACCCGTTGTGGCATTCGGATCAGCCGAGCGTGTGTCCACGCGCAGGTCCGTTTGAATACCCTGATTGATCTGGCCCGATACCGCGTTCACGCCAAAGCCCTGCAAACGCTCGCCGGCATTGTTGACGATATTACCCGCGCTATCGGTACCGAAATAACCTGCGCGAGTGTAGCTAAGAGCGCCCTCTTTGCTGGTTACAAAGAAGCCGTTACCGTTAATTGCCAAATCCAGGCTGTTTTCGGTAAAACCAATATTGCCCTGGGTAAATAGCTGAGCCGAATTAGCCAGCGCCACACCGCTGCCCTGAGCGTTACTGCCGGAGCCCAATACCGATGCCGCATAGACGTCAGCAAACTCGGCACGCGAGCTTTTAAAGCCAACAGTACCCGAGTTGGCGATGTTGTTACCGGTGATATTCAGATCGGATGCAGCCGCCCGGATACCACTCAAACCGATATTAAAACCCATGGTATTTCTCCTTACTCAGTCAGTGTCGGACGACTGTTATTTAATCGAGTAAACATTGGATAGGCTAATACTGCCCAGCCCAGCCACGTTAAGCAGCAGCTCACCGTTCTCACCGGCACCCAGCGAAACACTGTCTACATTGGCTGGCAACAGCGTTGCCAGCTGCTTGGTGGTGCCATCAATCGATGCATTAGCTTCGAAGGTATAAGCGCCAGGTGGCAAGATGTTGCCGCTGGAGTCCTGCCCATCCCAGGTAAAGTCATGCATACCCGCTTCGAGGCTTCCCATATTGATGGTGTCCACCAGGCTGCCGGAGCTGTTGAGCACCTTGATGGATACCGCGCCACTGTCACTTGGCAAAGCAAACTGCCCTTCCAGGCCGTTAGCGGTATCCACAATGGCCTTGTCCGAAGGCACTACCACTGTGCGACCGACCATAGAAGATGCCTGCAGCGCTTGCGATGACTGATAACCGCTGAGCAGCGCTTCCATTGAGGTGTTCATATTCTCGATACCCTCAACCGTACTGAACTGCGCTAGCTGGGCGATAAACTCACCGTTCTCTTGGGGCGACAGCGGATCTTGATTGTTCATCTGCGCGACCAACAGCTCGAGGAACTGATCTTTGCCCAGATCATCACCCGTGGCGAAACGGTCTGATTTGATCTCGTACTGATCCAATACACTGTTGCCCACTGCCACATTATTGCTGACACTCATGATCTATAAATCTCCGTTCACTGACCCAGAGTAAGGACGCGTTGCAACATGGTCTTGGCGGTATTCATGACTTCTACGTTGGTCTGATAGGACCGTGACGCAGCCATCATGTTGGCCATCTCTTCCACCACATTAACGTTGGGATAAAACACATAACCTTCTTCGTTCGCCATCGGATGATCCGGCTCGTAGCGCGGCTCCAACTCAGCGGCCGACTCAACAATTCCCAGCACCTGCACACCTGCACCCGCCTGCTGCTCATCACTGAATAGGGATGCACCAGTCGCTTGCTCGGCATTAAAAATAGTGGCGAAAACCGGGTTACGCGCACGATAGGTATCGCCGGTGCTACTGGAAACGGTCTCGGCATTGGCGATGTTGCTGGCGACCGTGTTCAAACGCAGCGACTGCGCGCTCATCCCGGATCCGGCAATATCAAATACTTTATCGAGTGACATAAATTACTCTCCTCGCAGGGCAGTCATCAGCCCTTTGAATTTGCTATTGAGGAAGGTAAAGCTGGCCTGAAAGTCGATCGCGTTTTCGGCGTAGGCGGCCTTCTCTGCTTCAGGATCTACGGTGTTACCATCGAGCGAGGGCTGCAGCGGAGTGCGAAATCTCAGGCCGGCCACTTGATCGATCAGGCTTTCAGCGGCGATGTGCCCGTCATTGGTCTGCGCGACGCTAACCGCCTGGCTATTGCCAGGCTGCTGCGCCGCCAGCACCGCACTGAAATCCAGATCGCGCGCTTTATAGTTGGGGGTTTCCGCATTGGCGAGATTATTGGCCAGCACCTCAGCCCGCTGAGAGCGGAACTTAAGCGCTTGTTCATGCACACCAAGTGCGTTTTCGAAACTCAAACTCATGACAACCTTCCTCGCTCTGGCACAGAGCCAAAAGACTTCTATGCCAACAACAAAGCAAGGTGCATGCCAACAAATAATATCTATTTAAATCAAGGAACTAAGCAATTAAGAGTCAAAAAAGCGGCAATGCATTACCGGCAGGCGGCAATGCCAAAGACGGTAATCGAGGGAAAGCGGCAAAGATTTTGCCGCGCAACGAGCGGCGGCAAAATCTCGGGAGAAGCGGAAAAATCAACGTGCCTGGTACACAATACCGGGATTGCATTGCACCATTTGATACAGCTCAGGCAAGCCATTCAAGGCCTCTGACGCGCCCAGCATCAAGTATCCGCCGGGTTTGAGCGTGGCGTGAATACGCCGCAATATGTCTTTTTTAACGTCCGCAGAAAAATAGATCAGTACATTACGGCAGAACACAATGTCGAACTTGCCAAGAATCGAGTAACTATCAAGCAGGTTGATCGCACGAAATTCGACGCGATTGCGCACCGCCTGCTTGAGCGCCCAGCGACCTGGTGTCAAAGGATCAAAGTAACGCGTCAGGCGCTCCTGCGACAAACCACGAGCCACGGAGAGGCTGTCGTACTCTGCACTTTTGGCTGCATTTAGAATGCCACCGGATAGGTCCGTGGCAACGATCTGCGCGCCGCCGCGCAACTGACCGAGGTTGCTGCGTTCAAACTCATCGATCGACATACTCAGTGAGTATGGCTCTTGACCTGACGAGCAAGCAGCAGACCAGATCCGCAGGCGCTGCCCTGGACTACCTTTAATAAACTCCGGAATGAGCTTTTTCTTGAGCACTTCAAACGGGTAAACATCCCGAAACCAGAGCGTTTCATTGGTTGTCATTGCATCGATAACCAGCTCGCGAAGACCGCCGCGCGGCTGGGCTTGAATACGCTTGACCAATTCACCCAAACTGCCAATTTTCTCCTGCTCGAGCAACCGATTGAGGCGGCTTGATACCAGATACTGTTTATTGTCACCCAGCACAATGCCGCAGGCTTTTTCCAAAAAATCACGAAATGCCAGAAAGTCCTGATTAGCCAAAGTCACACGCGCCGCCTTGCGTTGTTTGAGTTCAGTATAAAATTCCGCGCCATCGTTTATTCAGCCTACTCGCGCGTAGCGTGCAAGCGATCAATAACGCGCTGAGCAAGGTCATCCGGCTTGAACTTGGCAAGAAAGTCATCAGCGCCTACCTTCTTGACCATTGCCTGATTGAACACACCCGACAATGAGGTGTGCAGCATCACATGCAAGTTCTTCAGTCGCGGATCATTGCGGATTTCGGCGGTCAGCGTGTAGCCGTCCATTTCCGGCATCTCGATATCCGACACAATCATCAACAGGCTCTTGCTTACATCCTCACCCAAATCAGCCTGGGCCCTAAGCCAGTCGAGAGCCTGCCTACCATCGTTAAGCGTGATGACTTCCACGCCTACTTCCTGCAGGCAGCGCGAGACTTGCTTGCGCGCGATTGAGGAGTCATCAACTATGAGCACCTTGCGGGTAAGCGCCTCAGCCTGTGTCTCTTTGTTGATCACGCCTTCGGAAATTTTCTCGTTGGTCGGCACCACTTCAGCAAGCACTTTCTCCACGTCGATAATTTCAACCATCTGGTTATCGACCCGCGTCACTGCGGTGAGATAATGATCGCGGCCGGTGCCCTTTGGCGGTGGATGAATCTCGGACCAATTCATGTTGACGATGCGCTCAACCGAACGCACCAGAAAACCCTGCACCTTGTAGTTGTACTCGGTGATAATCACAAAGGCGGTGTCTAGATTATCCAGCCCGGGACCACCAGTAGCACGGTTCAGATCAAGGATCGGCAACGTACCACCGCGGATGTGCGCGACTCCGCGTACAACCGGATGCAGCTTGGGCATCATCGTCAGGCGCGGGCATTGCAACACCTCTTTCACCTTGAACACGTTGATACCATATAGCTGGTTGCCTGCCAGCCTGAACAGCAGCAGTTCCAACCGATTCTGACCAACCAGCTGAGTACGCTGATTGACTGAATCCATTACACCAGCCATGGGCAGCTCCTTATTTGTATTGAGCTCAATACGGCATGTTTCCTGCAGGATTGGCGTTAAGGCTATCCAACCGACAGTAAAATGACACGCACCGACCATTTGTTATGAAGGTAATTGTATGCGTTTTATCACCGGGTGCGCGGCATTGGCGATCTTTTTTTCAACGCCACTGCTCGCTAACCCGCTCATTGATCAGCTTATCGGCGCGACCAACCAGTTTCTTGAGCAAGAAGTCCAAGAACACATCGCACGCAATGGTCAACCGGCGCGCTACGAAATCAAGCTGAACCGGCTCGATGCTCGACTACGCCTGCCGATCTGCCCAGAAGATAAGCTCAGCGCAGAACTCGAGAGCCCGAACATTCCGGTTGGCCGGGTCACGGTACGACTCACCTGCAATAGCAGCTCGCCTTGGCGCTTGTTCGTTCCGGGCCAAGTCAGCCTGTATGAGCAAGTCGTCGTCAGCGCTCGACCTTTAGCACGCAATACCATTCTCAACGCCGACGATCTGACATTGCAGGAGCGCGATACAGGTTTGCTACGCGACAAGTACCTGGTCGATCCACAACAGGCAATTGGCATGCGACTCACCCGCCCGGTTTCGCCCGACAGCATTATCACCTTTGCGGTCATTGAGCAGAACGAGATTGTGCGCCGGGGCGACAAAGTGGTCATCCGCGCAAGCAACGGTAATGTCTCCGTGGTAATGCCTGGCGAAGCCATGGAAAGCGGCGCTCTGGGCGCACAGATTAAAGTGCGCAACACTCGCTCCAATCGCGAGATAACGGCCCGCGTTAGCGGCGCCGGCCAAGTCAGAGTGGAGATGTGATGAATGGCGAATTATCGGATATACTGCCGACAGAAACCGAGCACGCCATACTGTGATGCTCTTCACACTTATTTTCCCTAAAGTTTTCAGCCACGCGGCCGTTAAAGCGGTTAGAGAAGATTTTACAGTTTGAGGAATTCATCATGGTCATTGACTTCAACTCGCCGAACGGACCTTCCGGGGCTGCTCGTAATAACCAAACAAACAGCGCTGCTGGCAAGCGTGAAGCAACGCTCGACAACGCCGCAAAAACTACCGCCACTGCCGGACAAGAAGCCAGTAGCGAGCGTTCATCGGTTAGCCTGAGCCAGCAAGCTCAGCAGCTGCAAGCCATCGAAGAACGCCTACGCGATCTGCCGGAAGTCGACAGTGAACGGGTCAATCAAATTAAACAGGCCATTGCCGACGGCAGTTATCAGGTCGACAGCAACCGGATCGCAGACAAACTGCTCAGCTTCGAAAGCTGACCAGCCGTGTGACCCTGGCCATCCTTGCGGAGGCACCCATGCATCAGTTGAACGCCATTCTTCAACAAGCTGACCAGGACTGCGAACGTTACCTTGCTCTGACTGAGCGAGAGCGTGACGCAATCGTCCAGCAAAATATGGACGAACTGGAAAAGCTGCTGCAAGAAAAACGCCCACTGATCGACGCTCTCGCGCATCACGATCAAAGCATCAAAAGCTACTGCAACGCGCACCAGGTAGCTGCTCAGAACCTGCAAAATCATGTTGCCAGCCTTGGCGATACTGATCTGCACGCCGCCTATCAGCAATTCCTCGATAACCTTGAGCAATGCAAAGCCGCCAACGACCGCAACGCGCGACTGGTTCGGCATAGTCAAAACAGCACCTCTAGCCTGCTTGATTTGCTGCGCAACCAGGGCGAATCCGGGCAGAACATCTACGACCAACTAGGCAATCGCAGTCGCTCCGGCATCTCCCGAGACCTAACCAAGGTTTGAGACTGATGCCAATCCGCCAGCTTGCTGTATAGTAAGGCTCTAGCCAACTAACGGTTTGCCAAACTAATAATACCGAGAGCCTTAAGTGTCTACCCTATTCTCACAAGAAGCTGGCCCACAGCCGCCGCGCGATATTCGCTCCCCCATTGAAATCACTGCGCTGCTGAAGACATTAATGTTGTCTCGCGACCCCTTAATCATCACCTTTGATGATCGCCTGCAGAAGTTTCAGAGCTTTATCGTGAACCTGGATACCAATAGCGGTGAGCTGTGGATCGACGAAATGATCCCACGTGAGGGTGATCGCTACGCCAGCCAAGGCGAAGCTTTTAAGGTTGATGCCTGGCATGAGGGGATTCACATGCGCTGGAGCTGCCCAGGTGCGGCTCAAGTCATGCTCGATGACGCCCCGGCTTACGCTGCAAAATTCCCGGAAGAACTGACCTATCACCAAAAGCGCGGTGCCTTTCGCGCTGGAGTGCGCCGCACAGCAGACATCCCTCTGGAGCTGAATCATGCGGAGCGCGAACGTACACTGAAATCCTATTTGATGGATATTTCAGCAACCGGCTGCAAGATCCGCCTCGATGGCGACTTGAGCAAATCGCTGCAGCCGGGCGAAGTGTTCACACCCTGCTATTTGCAGCTGCCGGAAACCGGAAGACTGGAGTTAGCCGTAGAAATACGCCACGCAGTTTTTATGGAAACCGCTAACGAGACCCACGTCGGCATCCACTTTCAGCAACCATCGCCGCTGGCTCAACGACAAATAGATAAATTCGTGAACTACCTACAGCGCGAAGCCCGCCGTATCGAGAAAGAAGACCTGTTTTAGTCTCTGCTGCCAAGGCCTGCTAACCAGGACGGTGATCGTCCTGATCTGCATCGGCTGCAGCCACCTCGGCCTCTGTCAGCGGCTCTTGCGGCTCTTCAACAATATCGTCTTGCATCTGATCCGCCACTGCCTGTTCGTCGACCCGTGGGTCCATAGCAGCTGCCAATGATGAACTCACCAGGTTACCGGCGGCCGGCATAAAGTGCAGCGGCGCCTCTTCCACCAAGTGCTCCCCGGTGACCGCACCTGCACGGACCCTGAATACCAATACCATAGAGCAGCACGCCATGAAAATGTAGAGCATTTCAGGGCCCCACATCTTCATCATTGCAGAGCTGGCCAACGGCCCAACACTGGCACCTAAGCCGAAGGTGAGCAACAACATGGCGGATAACGGCACCCGATCGTCGGGCTCCACGTGGTCATTAGCCAAAGCCACCGCCAGCGGGTATAGGGTAAATACCAGAAAACCAAAGATGGCCGTCAATATCATCAGAGCCATGCCCGGCAATAAATCCAGCGCCATCAATACCGACACGCCAGTCAGCACAATGGCATTCAGCTGAATCAAGTGACTGCGATCCACCCGGTCTGACAGCCAGCCAGCCGGCCATTGCGCCATCAAACCAGCACAAATGGTGACCGCCATAAAAATACCGATCTGCGAGGTGGTCAGACCCTCGGTTTTCGCAAACACCGGCGCCATACCATAGAAGGCGCCCAACATCAGGCCAGCCACCACAATGGTGGTCAGCGCCTGCGGAATGCGCTCCACGAAGAGCTTAACTTTGAGCGGCGCGGGATGCAGCGGCGCTGGGTGAATTTGCTTGGTCACCGCTACCGGCACAAGACACAGTGAAAAGCACATAGCGACAAACAACAGATGCTTGATTTGCAGATCAGGCATCACAGTAAATACCACCTGACCCAGCACTAGCCCAAGGAAGGTCACGACCATGTAACTGGCGAAGACCATACCACGCTGGTGAGACTCAGCCTGCTCGTTCAACCAACTCTCCAGCACCATGTATTGGCACATCATTGCCATGCCCGCTAGAACCCGTAACGCCAACCAGACCGAGACGTTGTCGGTCAGAGCGTGCCCTAACACGGAAGCAGTCACCACCCCCGCGCTGGCAACAAAAGCACGGATGTGACCGACCCGCGCGATCAATTTGTGGCCGACCGAAGCGCCCATGACCAAGCCTACGTAGTACCCCGTCATCAACACACCGATCCAGATTTCGCTCACACCTTTGGCGGCCAGATACAAGCCTAGATAGGTACTCAGCAGACCGCTACCAAGCAGCATAAGCAGGGTTGCGAAGTACAGTGAGGAAAACGCCATCAGTGCTTGAGACATCAGTGCTCCGGTAAGGAATAGTCGATTAAAGCATATTAAATAGATATAACAGCTAACGCCCAACCGGGCCTGCTATTGAACCCTAGGATGACGTTTAATCACCTTGCTGCGACACAGCAATTGTAATTAAAACCGACGTTAAGCTGACCTGTTGACCGAACAGCCAGGACGCGAGTTCCACAGCAAAAGCTGAACACTAGGCAACAGTGGCTCGTTTAGCCAGATTGCAGGCGGAGATTACAGGTGTGGCGTTACAGAAAATACACATGCTGGAAAATCTGCCTTTTAAAAAGCAAGATTGAACATTGCTGCACTACTAAAGACGGCGTTCACCGCCCTCTCTCGCTTCTATAAGGTGCTTTACTAAGCCGCCAGCACCTTCTCCAATTGCGTACGCTCCCAGACACTCAGCAGCTCCAGCGGATCAGTTCCTGCGCCCGGCCAACAATGCACGTCGGCCCGACGCCCATCGATCGCCTCGCAGGCCGCGCAGTAGTCCAGCACACCCGCGTCTTTGAAAAGAGTGATGGTATATCCGTCCACCTCCAATCGCATCGCGCCGGTGCTCACCTCGTGCCACCGACCAGGGCGGCTTTCGTGCAGGTTACGAACCCCAAGCGCCAAATCTTTGAGCACTTGATAGACCTCGCGGGCTTGGAGCCTGGGCTGCGCCACAGAGTCGCCGTTATTTGCTCGCGCATCCGCCATATCAACTTCACTTTCTTGTATGGTTTATCCAAAAAGCTTAAAGAATACCAGCAATTGCACTTAGCTCAGCCCGCGTTGGAAAGAGCGGCCCAAGCTTTGGCCCCGCGCTTTTCGCTACTACCGGCCCAGAGGGTTTGGATGGGCTTATCTCTGAACCAGCGTGTCGCGCGAACGTCATCCGGGGACTGTTGCCAAAAATCCGTGGCCTCTGCAAAAAGGGTACGAGCCCAAGTCGTGGCGCCGGAGAGCGTCACCAGTTCAATCGCGGTATCCAGCTTAGTATCTACCAGCGAGCACAGCAGTGAGAGCGCGCCAACCAGTTGCTGCACATAGTGCTGCGGCCAATCATGAGCACGCCCTTCGCGTAACAGATAAGCCAACAACGCAGCGGTAACGTACAGCTCCTCCTGCGCCGAAAACGGCTTGGCGTACTCACTCCAGCCATCCCCGGGCAACAACGCGGAAGCACTCAAACACGAGACCTGTACCTGCATTCGGGCTGTTGGTAACTCTGGTAAAAAACGGCCTGGAGTGCGCGCTTCGAAGCTGACTCCGTCGGTATCTGCGGGTAGTCGGACCACGCGAAAACACGCCTCAGCGTTAGGCTCCTGCTCCCTTGACTGGCAAGCAACAAAATAAGCACTGTAATGCTGGAACAATGGAGTCCAGCCCTTGGCCCCGGTCACTCCAATACCCTCGCTACCGTCAGCCGACCACGTGGTACTCAGGTTTCGTGCACCATGACCACCTTCTTCAGTCAAACAAAAGGCAAAGAGCCCAGGGCCAGCTGTGCCCGGAAATACCGAACGCAATGCCGCCTGGTAGCCACTGGCAAAAACCCATGCGGGGCGATCCGCCTGGAACCCACCCATAACAGCAAGAGCCATAGGTGTCGCCTGCGCAAACGGTAACTGATGCCATACCTGCAACCAGCTGTCTGCTGAGTCCATAAGTACGGTTTCAGTCGGGGCTTGTAAGCACCATTGCAACAACGAAGACGTCATGCCTTGCTAACCCTACCGGCCAATAAATGATTTAAAATCAACTAAGTTTCAAGTAACCCAGCCTTCCATGAGGTTCCACAGCCGTCATTCCTAGCGCACCTGCATCACGCCAGTCTTAGCTGGATATAAAGTTAACCTCGGGCAAGCATTCAAAACCCGGTTTCGCCAAAAGGTATCCTTGCATCAACTCAACCCCAGCATCGAGCAGCCAAAAGTACTCTTCATGCGTTTCTATGCCTTCAGCCAGCGGCGTTATGTTGAGATCTTTGAGCATGTTCACACAATGCCTGACAATAACCTGTCGCGCTTTATCTGTGTGTATGTTGCGAATCAGTCCCATATCCAGTTTAACGATATCGGTCTGAAAATCAGCTAGCAGGTTGAGCCCAGAGTATCCGGCGCCAAAATCATCGGTAGCCGTTTTAAAACCCAACGCTTGATAATGCTCCACCACTTTCTTTATATGATTACTGTCTTCAATTTTCTCGACTTCGGTGAACTCAAACATGATCCGTTCAGTCGGGAAGCCATACTGTTTGGCCGCTTCAAAGGTGGTGCGAATACAGAGTTCGGGCTTGTAAATAGCGTTCGGTAAAAAGTTGATGCTCAGTATGGAATCGATACCCAGCTTCGCAGCGAGAGCGATGGCTGTGACTCTGCACTGCTGGTCAAAGGCATACCGATTATCATCATTAATACGAGAAATAATCGAGTAAGCAGACTCGTTATTTTTGCCTCGTACCAGCGCCTCATAACCAAATACACGCTGATCTCTGCAGTTCACAATAGGCTGGAAGGCCATCGTAAAATCGAAGTCTAGGTCCTTTTTGTCAGCGCAGCGACTGCAGCCTGGCCTATCGCAACTTGTTGATTTTTCGGCCATCATCGGAACTCCCCTGTGTTTTTAAACTGACTATTCGGTTGGACAGCTTCGCGCCGGGTTTGGTGGTGTTTTTAAAAATCCACAAGCTTCATTCCCTTGTACGCGGCCCTGTTGAAATGTCAACAAACCGAAATAAGCACATAAGATTATTGAGTCTATTCAATTAAGTCAGTGCAAAAAGTAGCGAGCATAGGCGCCAAAAAAATAAATGGCCACTTCTTATGTAGTGGCATATTAACATCTCATCAACGGCATCCAATACAGATTTTTATGCGCAAGCCCTGGGTATTGTTCTTATTATCCCCCATGATATGACCGCATCCACAGCCGCTCTACAGTAAAAAAACATGCGCATATCCCCCTGCTGAGAGCGCTATGCCAAACACTCTATTTGTTTATGCAAGCCCGCATGGAGAGCACGCCCTGGGATACCTTCTGGCACAGGAAATCCGAGTCTGCGTCAGCGGCTAATTTATAGAGGCGAACAATTACTTCCTGGAAAATGGCTTTCTGCGCTGGAAAACAATCCAGTGAAAATCTGGAAGATAACCAACTCGTATTCCCAAGCGTCGGCGCGTCGGGTAACTGGGCAAGAAAAAGCGGAGTAAAAGAGGGCAGGACCGTCATGAAACAGTCAAAAAGTAATCGGAACCGTTGTGCAATAAATCGTAACCATTTGATTTGGTTGGTACGCGAGCCCGGATTCGAACCGGGGACCTACCGCTTAGGAGGCGGTCGCTCTATCCAGCTGAGCTACAAGCGCATCACAAATAACCGAACTGACGTTGCCAACTCGTTGAATTCAATCAATTCAGGCCGTATCTTAACTGAATACTACGGTGGTCTGCCACCGCAGCATTTAGCATGGCCCAATGCCATTCGTCGTAATTCCGTCACAAAACGAAGACATTTTTCTGTCGCGTACTGGCATACTGCAAAAAAACAGGTTTAACTAGGGCACTTAGCAGCTACTAGTTGTCTATAATTATATTGTTCATTATTCGGCCGCGTCACGGACCTCCCCGAACGCAGTTCGCAGCATCTGCGCTATTTGGCCGGTATCGATTCACTTCATACAAGCGATTATTGTTGCCCTATGAAAACTGCTACTCAACACTACACCAGCCGCACTGCAGACAAATTTGTTGTGCGTCTGCCGCAGGGCATGCGCGATCGCGTCGCCGAAGTCGCTAAACAACATCACCGCAGCATGAATTCCGAGATCATTGCTCGTCTTGAGCATAGCTTGCTCGACCTGCCTATTCTCCCAGAGCAGACTCAGCCCTCGCGCCAACTGCTGAATGAACAGCAGCTTGAAGGCTTATCGTCTCCAGAACAGGAGCTGCTAACACGCTTCCGGGAGATGAGTCGTCGCCAGCAAAACGCTCTGCTGGCTTTGCTGGTCAACGAGCAACAATAAGGCTCAGCGAAATCATCGCTTCAAGCCTGTAATAGATAACGCAATAAAAAACCCGTTCAATGAGCGGGTTTTTTACGACCAGAAAACAGCTTAGCCAGCAAAGTTAAGCAGGACACCCGCCGCTACTGCCGAACCGATTACACCCGCGAGGTTTGGACCCATCGCATGCATCAGCAGGAAGTTGTGCGGATTGGTTTCCAGACCTACCTTGTTCGACACACGTGCCGCCATCGGCACCGCAGACACACCAGCGGAGCCAATCAGCGGATTGATCGGCGTTTTGCTGAACACGTTCAGCAGCTTGGCCATCAAGACACCCGCTGCAGTACCAGCGCAGAAGGCCAACATGCCCAGAACCAGGATGCCGAGAGTCTTGATTTGCAGAAAAGACTCAGCAGACAACTTGGAGCCGACCGCCAGACCCAGACCTATGGTCACGATGTTGATCAGCGCATTGCGGCTAGTATCAGCCAAACGCTCAACCACACCAGATTCGCGCATCAGGTTACCGAAACACAACATGCCGAGAAGAGGCGCTGCATCGGGCAACAAAAGTGCGACCAGCATGAGCAGCAATAGCGGGAAGATAATCTTCTCGGCCTTGCTGACCACACGCAACTGCGTCATGACAATGCCGCGCTCTTTCTGCGAGGTCAGAGCACGCATGATCGGCGGTTGCAGCAGCGGTACCAACGCCATGTAGGAGTAGGCCGCAACAGCAATCGGACCCAGCAAATCTGGCGCCAGCTTCGAAGTCACAAAGATCGAGGTTGGACCATCCGCACCACCGATAATGGCGATGGAAGCGGCCTCCTTCATGCTGAACTCAAAGCCCGGTATACCTGCCGAGGTAAGCGCCAAAGCGCCCAGCAACGTACCAAAAATACCGAATTGCGCAGCGGCGCCCAGCAGCAAGGTGCGTGGATTTGCCAACATCGGACCAAAGTCCGTCATGGCGCCCACGCCCATGAAGATCAGCAGTGGGAACACGCTGGTTGGCAGGCCCACTTCGTAGATCAAGTGAAGAATACCGCTACCCTGCGCCATGTTGGCGACCGGCAGGTTGGCGAGAATGCCGCCAAAACCGATAGGGATAAGCAACAGCGGCTCAAAGCCCTTGCGAATCGCCAGGTAGATCAGACCAAAACAGACCACCAGCATCACGGCCTGTCCCCAAGCCATGTGGTAGATACCTGTGGTCTGCCACAGTTGGAGGAGCTTATCCATTAATTCCCCCTTAACCTACGGTCAGCAAGGTATCGCCGACCGAAACCGCGTCGCCAACCTTAACGTCAATGGAAGCGACAGTGCCGCCGCGTATCGCGCGTACTTCAGTTTCCATCTTCATCGCTTCGAGAATCATCACAACTTCACCTTCGTCGATCTGATCGCCTACATTGATCAGCACCTTGAAGATGTTGCCGGACAACGGTGCGTTTTGCGCCTCGCCTTCGCCTACCGGAGCAGCAGCGACGGGAGCAGCACTCTCGCCAATCGGCTTGATGCCGGCAATATCGCCGCCTTCGGTCACCTGAACCACGTACTCTTTACCATTAACCTCGACCGTATAAGCCTCAGGGCCTGCACCCTTTACAGCAGCCGGCAATTCCTTGCCAGTTGGCACGGGTTCAAAGGCGTCAGGATTGCCACGATTTTCCAAAAACTTGAGGCCGATCTGCGGGAACAGAGCGTAGGTAAGTACGTCATCGATTTCGTTCTCAGCGAGTTTAATGCCCTTCTCGCTAGCCAGACCTTTCAACTCAACCGTCAGCTTGTCCATTTCTGATTCAAGCAGATCCGCAGGGCGGCAAGTGATCGCTTGAGCGCCATCCAGCACGCGAGCCTGCAGCTCGGCATTGAAAGGAGCAGGTGCAGCACCATACTCGCCTTTCAAAATACCGGCAGTTTCCTTGGTGATCGATTTATAACGTTCACCGGTCAGCACGTTGATAACCGCTTGAGTGCCTACAATCTGAGATGTCGGGGTTACCAGCGGGATGAAGCCCAGGTCTTCACGCACACGTGGGATTTCAGCCAGCACTTCGTCAAACTTGTCACTGGCGCCCTGCTCTTTCAGCTGGCTTTCCATATTGGTCAACATGCCGCCTGGCACTTGAGCGACCAGAATACGGGAATCAACACCTTTGAGATTGCCTTCAAACTTGGCGTACTTCTTCCGCACTTCACGGAAGTACGCCGCCACTTCTTCCAGCAGCTCCAGGTTCAGGCCCGTATCACGCTCGGTGTTCTGGAAGATCGCAACCACTGATTCGGTCGGCGAGTGGCCGTAAGTCATGGACATAGAGGAAATCGCGGTATCCACGTTATCGATACCCGCCTCTGCCGCTTTCATGTTCGCCGCAGTTGAAAGGCCCGCAGTCGCGTGACACTGCATGTGTACTGGAATGCTCAGTGTGCTCTTCAACTGAGTGACCAGATCAAACGCCACATAGGGGTTCAAAATCCCGGCCATATCCTTGATCGCGATGGAGTCGGCACCCATATCTTCGATCTGCTTGGCCAAATCAACCCACATCTGCAGCGTGTGCACCGGGCTGGTGGTGTAGGAAATCGTACCTTGCGCGTGCTTGCCCTGAGCTTTAACGGCTTTCAGTGCAGTTTGCAGATTGCGCGGATCGTTCATTGCATCAAATACGCGGAATACGTCTACGCCATTCGCGGCAGCGCGCTCGACAAACTTCTCGACCACGTCGTCAGCATAGTGACGATAGCCCAACAAATTCTGACCACGCAGCAACATCTGCTGACGGGTGTTCGGCATAGCTTGTTTCAGCGCGCGGATACGCTCCCATGGGTCTTCGCCAAGATAGCGAATGCAAGAATCAAACGTCGCCCCGCCCCAGGATTCGACAGACCAGAAGCCAATCTGATCAAGCTTGCCAGCGATCGGCAGCATGTCATCAAGACGCATACGGGTCGCCAGAATGGATTGATGTGCGTCACGCAGGATCACATCGGTAATGCCCAGGGGCTTTTTAGTATCGGTCATAGTGTTATGGCCTTTATGATTTTAATGGTGAAAACCGCGAAAGGGGTGTCAGGAACTGCGACGCGAGCGATGTTGCTTAATAGCAGCACCGATGGCGGCGACAACATCCGGGTCAACACTGGCAGGGGCAGCGCTAGGCTTGCGTGCAGGCTTTTTAGGCGCAGGCAGCGCCTCAGGAAAATAGCGTGACAAGATAACGGACATAAGACTGGTACTAGCGACCAGCAAAATCAGAAACCCAAAGACTGATCCCATTCCCAGGAACATCAGTTCCACGCCTTCGGCAACCATATTGGTCGGTTCCATTTTATCTCCTGCAGCTCTGGATAGGGGTTGAGTCCATGCTGCTTATAGTTGGAAAAACACAGTGGGTACTCGCACTATTAGGCTGCCGCCAAGCAGCCCTCCCACACGGAAAAACGGCTTAATGTATCCTGATGTGACATTTTTGGCAATCAAAGCGACACCGCAAGACAGAGCGCACACACGGCCTAAAGTAGGAAAATTGTCGCTAAACCGAGGAAGATAAAGAAGCCGCCACTGTCAGTAATGGCGGTTATCAGCACACTTGAACCTAGCGCCGGATCGCCGCCCATGCGTAGGCGAATCAAAGGTATGAATACTCCCATACAGGCAGCGAGCAGCATATTCAGGGTCATTGCTGACATCAACACTATCGCCAACGGCAGACTGCCATATAAAGCAAATGCAACGCCGGCCAATACCAGCCCCCAGAAAACCCCGTTTATCAGGGCAACACTAGCCTCTTTGCGCAGCAAGCGCTTGCCGTGCGCCACCTGAACTTGCCCCGTGGCGACCCCGCGCACAATCATCGTGATGGTTTGATTGCCAGAGTTACCACCGATGCCGGCGACGATAGGCATCAGAGCTGCCAAGGCTACCAATTGCTCGATCGAGTTTTCAAACAGCCCAATTACCCGTGAAGCAATTAACGCGGTGCAGAGGTTGAGCGCCAACCAGGCCCAGCGGTTGCGTACTGACTTCCAGACCGACGCGAAGATATCTTCCTCTTCACGCAGACCGGCAGCATTCAGCACTTCAGCTTCACTCTCTTCCCTAATGTAGTCGACCATCTCGTCAATAGTCAGGCGACCGCAGAGGTGCCCTAGTGCGTCGACCACCGGGGCAGATACCAAGTCGTAGCGCTCAAAGGCTTGAGCAGCCTCACCGGCATCATCTGCGGGATCGAAAACCACGGGGTCGTCCGACATCACATCAATAACCATTTCATCGGGCGAACCCACCAACAGTTTCTTGATTGGCAGCACACCCTTGAGCAGACCCTCGGTATCGACTACGAAAAGCTTATCGGTGTGGTCGGGCAATTCATCGAAACGACGCAGGTAACGACCGACCACCTCCAGGCTGACATCATCACGGATCGTGATCATGTCGAAGTCCATCAATGCGCCTACCTGGTCTTCGTCGTAAGACAGGGCCGACTTCAAGCGATCGCGCTGCTGTGCGTCCAGCGTGTCCATCAGCTCGCGCACGACATCGCGTGGCAGGTCTGGTGCCAGGTCAGCCAGCTCATCCGCATCAAGGGTATTGGCCGCCGCGAGGATCTCGTGGCTGTCCATATCCGCTATCAGCGTTTCACGCACCGCGTCAGAGACTTCAAGAAGAATTTCCCCGTCGCGCTCCACCTTGACCAGTTGCCACACGGCAAGACGCTCAACCAGCGGTAACGATTCGAGGATGTAAGCAACGTCGGCAGAATGCAGCTCGTCCAGCTTGCGCTGCAGCTTGGTCAGCTCCTGTTGATGCACCAGGTGCTCGACCAGCTCTTGATGTTGACCGTCCTGCTTATGTACCAGGCCTTCAACCAAACGCTGACGACTCAACAGCTCCTGCACTTGATCCAAACGATCTTGCAGGCTTTCTGGAGATTTTCTGTTGAGGTCAGGCATAGCAGCATTCCTGGCAGGCCCGCGCCGCGGGATTCAGCACAAGCGGATCAATCAGATCACGCCAATGAGATTGCGCCTCAGCCTAGCAGGCTTTGGGGTGGCGCTCAGCTGTACTTTTATGACAGCAAAAAAAAACCCACTGAGATCAGTGGGTTTTCCTGTTTGGTGCACTCGGGAGGATTCGAACCTCCGACCGCTCGGTTCGTAGCCGAGTACTCTATCCAGCTGAGCTACGAGTGCATTATGGGTGCGAATTATAGGCGGTTTTAATTGCCTGTCAAACATTTTTTTCTTTAAATTCAAAAACTAACGCTTGACAACCTATAAGCCACAAAGTGGCGGAGAGGGCGGGATTCGAACCCGCGATACCCTTTTGAGATATACTCCCTTAGCAGGGGAGCGCCTTCAGCCACTCGGCCACCTCTCCGTAACACGCGCAAAATATTAACCGCGCGCTTCACTAATTGCAACGAAAAACTCAATAAAATTAGTTATTTGGTTCTTCGTCTTTTTCTTTCTGAATCCGCTGGTAGATCTCTTCACGGTGTACGGCCACTTCTTTCGGGGCGTTCACGCCGATTCGTACCTGGTTGCCCTTGACACCCAGAACGGTCACGGTCACTTCATCACCTACCATCAGGGTTTCACCAACCCGTCGAGTGAGTATCAGCATTCCTTTTCTCCTTGCTCATGATCAGGACACAACAGTCTGCAAAACCAGCTTGATGCCTCCAGCCCCTGAGGGGTTACAGGCGGACACGGCAGCCAGAGACCGTGCCCTTACAAGCAAGCCGTTACCGGCCTGCGAGAATTCGATATCGTTCAGACCTCTTGCGCAACTTCCGCATCCAGGTCAAAAGCGGTATGCAGCGAACGCACCGCCAATTCCAAGTACTTTTCGTCGATTACTACCGAGACCTTGATTTCGGAGGTAGAGATCATCTGGATATTAATACTGTCTTTAGCCAGCGCCTCGAACATATTGCTGGCCACGCCAGCGTGCGAGCGCATACCCACACCGACAATAGATACTTTGGCGATCTTGTCGTCGGCGGCTACTTCACGCGCACCGATGCTGAACGCCGTTTCCTTAAGAATAGCCTCCGCTTTGCGGAAGTCATTACGGTGCACCGTGAACGTAAAATCCGTGGTGTTATCCTGCGATACGTTCTGCACGATCATATCCACTTCAATATTGGCGGCACTGACCGGGCCGATAATCTTGAAGGCTACACCGGGGGTATCTGGCACGCCGCGGATAGTGAGCTTGGCTTCATCACGGTTGAATGCAATGCCAGAGATGACGGGTTGTTCCATCGACACATTTTCCTCAAGGGTAATAAGAGTACCTGGGCCTTCTTTAAAGCTGTGTAGAACTCGCAGGGGCACGTTGTACTTGCCAGCGAATTCGACTGCGCGAATCTGCAAGACCTTGGAGCCAAGACTAGCCATCTCCAACATCTCTTCGAAGGTGATCTTGTCCAGCCGCCGGGCGCGCTCGACTACTCGCGGATCAGTGGTGTAGACGCCATCCACGTCGGTATATATCTGACATTCATCAGCTTTCAGTGCGGCAGCCAACGCCACACCCGTGGTATCTGAGCCACCGCGGCCCAATGTGGTGATAGCGCCGTGCTCATCCACACCCTGAAAGCCTGCAACTATGACAACCCTTCCGGCAGCCAGTTCGGCGCGCAAGCGATCATCGTCAATTTGCTGAATACGTGCTTTACCGTAGGCACTGTCGGTGACAATGCGCACTTGGGAGCCAGTAAAAGACACCGCTGGCACACCCGTCGCTTTTAATGCCATAGCTAACAAGCCAATGGTCACCTGCTCGCCCGTAGAGACAATGACATCCATCTCACGTGCATCCGGCTCGGCTTGAATCTGTTTGGCCAATTCGATCAGTCGGTTGGTTTCGCCACTCATGGCAGACACCACCACAACCAGATCATGCCCTTTGGATTTGAAGCCTTTGATTTTCTCGGCGACCTGCATGATGCGGTCAACGCTGCCAACCGAGGTACCACCAAACTTCTGGACAATAAGCGCCATTTTGTTACGTCAATCCTTACCCAGAGATCGGCTTGCCGACCATTCCCAGGCACCCAAACCGGATGCCACCTTATTTTTCAACAATCAATCAGAGCTTATTGCTGACCAACCCAGATGACTGCATCTACTAGCGCTTGATCCAACGCTGCGACCTCGGTACCGCCGCCTTGCGCCATATCCGGACGCCCACCACCTTTACCGCCCACTGCTTGAGCGGTATTACGGATCCAGTCGCCGGCTTTAACCTTACCGGCCAGATCCTTGGTAACGCCGGCTACCAGGACTACCTTACCGTCAGCTTCACCACCCAATAGAATCGCGGCGGAGCCCAACTTATTCTTTAGCTGATCAACCAACGCCATCAAGCTTTTGCCATCCACACCATCAACCCGCTTGACCAGCACAGTACGCTCACCCACCTTTTGCGCCTCGGCAGCCATATCGCTACCGGCGGCACTGGCGGCCTTGGCTTTAAGCTGATCGACGTCTTTCTCGAGCTGGCGAGTACGCTCAACCAAAGCCGACAACTTATCGATCAACGTATCGCGACTTCCTTTCACTACCTGAGCCGCTTCGCGCAAACGCTCTTCGGTTTGCGCTACAAATTCCAAAGCACCTTGGCCCGTCACTGCTTCGATACGTCGCACGCCTGAGGCAATGCCGCTCTCGGCAATAATCTTGAACAAGCCAATATCGCCAGTGCGCTGTACGTGAGTACCACCACAGAGCTCAACCGAGAAACCGCCACCCATGGTCAGTACGCGGACTTCGTCACCGTATTTTTCACCGAACAGTGCCATGGCGCCTTTTTCTTTGGCCTGCTCAATATTTGTGACTTCAATATCCACCGCAGAGTTCTGTCTGATCTGCTCATTAACTTGATTTTCCAGTTCACGCAACTGCTCAGGCTTGATTGCCTCGTAGTGACTGAAGTCAAAACGCAGGCGCTGGCTATCTACCAACGAGCCCTTCTGCTGAACGTGGTCGCCCAAGGATTGCCGCAGTGCTGCGTGCAGCAAATGCGTTGCTGAGTGGTTCAGCGCGATTGACTGGCGCACTCCGGCATCGACTTGCGCGGTAACTGCGGCGCCCTTGCTCAAGCTACCTTGCAGCACCTTGCCGTGATGCAAATGTGCGTTACCGGCCTTGGTCGTGTCGCTAACCTCAAAGCTAAAGCCATCTGCTTGAAGATAACCGGAGTCACCCACCTGACCGCCCGACTCAGCGTAAAACGGTGTTTGATCAAGGATCACCACGCCGCTATCGCCTTCGCGCAGTTGGTCAACCAGCTCCCCGTTACGGTACAAACCAACAACCGCGCCCTCGCCGTGCGTACCGGCATAGCCCTGAAAGCGGGTAACCGCGTCTACCTTCACAAGGCTGTTGTAATCCAAACCAAACTGACTGGCTGAGCGCGCACGGTCACGCTGCGCGTTCATGGCGGCTTCAAAACCTGCTTCATCGATGGTCAGCTCACGCTCGCGGGCGATGTCGCCGGTCAGGTCAGCAGGGAATCCGTAGGTGTCATACAGCTTGAAGACCACCTCACCCGGTATCTCTGTGCCCTTAAGCTCGGCCAGGTCCTGCTCCAGAATTTTCAGGCCCTGATCCAATGTTTTAGCGAACTGCTCTTCTTCGGTTTTCAGTACTCGCTCGATATGGGCTTGCTGCGTCTTGAGCTCCGCAAAAGCGTCGCCCATCTCCGCTGCCAATGCCGCAACGATCTTGTGGAAAAACAAACCTTGCGCGCCCAACTTGTTGCCATGTCGGCAGGCGCGGCGAATGATGCGACGCAGCACATAGCCACGCCCTTCATTGGACGGCAGCACGCCATCAGCAATCAGGAAGCTGCAAGAACGAATGTGATCCGCAACCACCTTTAACGAAGCGGCATTATTCTGCTCGCAACCGATGGCCTTGGCAGAGGCTTCAAGCAGGCTTTGAAACAGGTCGATTTCGTAGTTGGAATGCACGTGTTGCAACACGGCACTGATCCGCTCCAACCCCATGCCGGTATCCACACTCGGCGCCGGCAGCGGATGCATCACGCCATCGGCCGTGCGGTTGAACTGCATGAAAACGTTGTTCCAGATTTCGATGTAACGATCACCGTCTTCTTCCGGGCTGCCGGGTGGGCCGCCCCAGATGTCTTCACCGTGATCAAAGAAAATTTCACTGCAAGGACCGCAAGGACCGGTATCACCCATTGCCCAGAAATTGTCGGAGGCATAGGGCGCACCCTTGTTGTCGCCGATGCGAATCATACGTTCCGCCGGCACGCCGATCTCTTTGGTCCAGATATCGTAGGCTTCGTCATCGCTGGCGTAGACGGTCACCCAGAGCTTTTCCTGCGGCAGGCTCAGCCAATCCTTGGACGTCAAAAACTCCCACGCGTAATTGATCGCGTCACGCTTGAAGTAATCGCCAAAACTGAAATTACCCAGCATTTCAAAAAAAGTATGATGGCGCGCGGTATAACCCACGTTTTCCAGATCGTTGTGCTTACCGCCGGCACGCACGCATTTCTGGCTGCTGGTGGCACGCGTATAGGCGCGCTTCTCCAACCCGAGAAAACAGTCTTTAAACTGGTTCATACCGGCATTGGTGAACAACAACGTTGGGTCATTCGCCGGAATCAGCGAACTGGAGGCGACACGGCTGTGCCCCTTTTCTTCAAAGAAATGGAGGAAGGCTTCACGGATTTCTGCGCTTTTCATAAGTCCCTTACCACAAACTGGTCAGCCTGCTGCGACTCGATGGGCATTTCGCGGTCTGCGCCGCGTAGGGGATGTTTACCCGGAGAGCTGCTAAAGCAAGGCAAAGACCCGCATTATATAGGCATCAGCCCGCGCGATGCATTATCTGTGCAGTTGATATTATCTATGGCCAGCATAGGCGCTTGGCGCCCTCCGCGAGATGCCGGCTCAGCCCTGTAGCGCCACCGCTCTGACTGGCGTGCCAGCACGCAGCTTCAACCGCTCTGCCGATGCAGCAGAAACCACCAACGTGCCAGCCGCAACCCGCGCTGGCGCGGCAATCATACGGCAGTTATCACGCAGGCGATTATGGATCAGATGCGTCGTCGCCTCCTCTCCTGGCGTACCAATTGCCAACAATAAGGTGCGGCTGTCGCGAATAGCACGCACTTGGCTGCGCTGGGCTTCCAGCGTGGCACCGCCGTCAAAAATGTCTACGTAACCCTGGTAGCACATACCCTCTTCTTCCAGAACCGCACGACCAGCCTCCGAGTCAGGATGCACTTGCCCTATGGACTCCCGCGCAGCGTCACTGAGAAAGCAAGCATAGAGCGGAAATTTGGGCATCATCTCAGCAATGAACGCCTTGTTTCCGATGCCCGTCAGATAATCTGCACGAGCAAAGTCCATGCGAAAAAAGTGCTGCCCCAGGCTGTCCCAGAACGGCGAGCGTCCGGCACTGTCCGAAAGGCCGCGCATCTCAACTATGACCCGTGATGAGAAATCCTGAGGGCAGTCTGCCATAAACATGAAACGCGCCTTCGACAACAGGCGCGCGTTATCTCCGTTGCGGAAAGCGGGATCAAGAAAATAGGAGCACAAAGCCGTAGCGCCGGTCAGATCGTTGACCAGAAACAACGTCGGCTGCTGGCGATATACGTTCAGCTCGCGACTAGCCGCCACGGTAAGCCCCATGCGGTAGCTGTACCAGGGCTCACGCATACCCGCCGCACCGAGCATGCCACTGGTGCCCACGACGCGGCCTTGTTCATTTTCCAGCACAAACAGGTAATCCGCATCGGCCTGATGAGCGGCGCCAGCAAAACTTTGCGCGACGCACTCCAGGCGTTCGACCAGGCGGTCCTCGCTGGCTGGCAACGTGGTAAGCCCCGAGCCTGCGCTGGCAGCTAGTGCCAATAGCGTATCCAGGTCCTGCATTCCGGCAGCACGAACCAGCATCTCAGTCTCCCCTCACCAAGCGAACTTGATCACCTTCAGCGACGCACAGCAGATCGGCCAGCACTTGATCCAGCACCAGCGGCTCACCCGGCTGCCAGGCAAGCAACAGCGCACCAACACGAAAATCACCCACCTGCGTATTGGCGACCAACCACAAAGTCTCGCCCGGCTCGCGCGAGCCTATCTGTACCTGCGTCAATACACTATTGCGCACACTGTTGAGCAGCGCTGTTTTGGCATGCACTACCGGACCACCGTCAAAAATGTCGACGTAGTTGTCCGTCTCAAAGCCTTCGTCCATCAGAATATCGAATACATCTTGTACCGACGGATTGACCTGCCCGATAACCTCTTGCGCCTCATCCGACAGCATGGGCACATAGATGGGATAGCCCGGCATCAACTCCGCCAGAAAGCTACGCCCACGCTCACTGCCGATGCGCTCTGCCTCAGAGTAACTAACGGAAAAGAAGTGGCGACCCACCGCATCCCAGAACGGCGCATTGCCTTCGCTGTCGCTCACGCCAACCACCTCGACCGAGGTTGACTCGGCAAAGCGCTGCGGGTGACTCGCCATAAACAGCAACCGCCCCCGTGCAGTCAGTTGCATTGCTGCAGGGTCTGATTGGGTATCCGCCAGATGAAAGCCCGCCAACAGGCTATGCCCGGTCAAATCATGGCATAGCGATAAAACATGAATACGGTTATGCAGACCCAACTCACGGGAGGCATGCACGAACATCTCGTTGCGAAAGGTATAGAAGGGGGCACGAAAGCCGGAGGCCGCAATGATGCCACTGCAGCCCACCAGGTCACCGTTATCGGTATCCTCCAGCACAAAGAAATAGCGTTCTTCACCGGTCAAGGTCACTTCTTCTGCCATGGACGCCTGCGAGGCAGCCAGAATCTCCGCCAAACGCTCACGATTGGCCGGCAACGAGGTCACACCGACCGGACTGGCCGCCGCCAACCGTTCGATCTGCGGTAGATCGCTCCGTTTACCCAATCGCAGCATCAACATTGCTTGTCTCCGTGACCTATCCGACCAGCCGTTGCAGGGCCGTACGCAGGCGCTGCATACCTTCGGCAATATCGGCTTCATCGATAATCAAACTAGGCGCCAAACGCAAAACATCAGGGCCGGCCTGCAGCACCAACAAACCCTCTTCTTGCGCCAGCATCTGTATATCCTTGGCCTTGCCGCGCCACTGCTCCGCCATCACAGCGCCCAACAGTAAGCCGCGGCCACGCACTGAAGAAAATACGCCAAACTCACTGGCCATGTGCTGTAACGCTTCAACTAGCATCTGGTTACGCAGCACCACGCCATCCAGCACCTCAGGTGTGTTGACAATTTCCATCACCCGGCCCGCCACCGCGCACGCCAGCGGATTGCCGCCGTAGGTACTACCGTGCGTACCGACAACAAAGTGCTCGGCTACCGCAGCAGTGGTCAGCATGGCGGAAATCGGGAAGCCGCCACCCAGGCTCTTGGCACTGGTCAGAATGTCCGGCGTCACGCCGCTGTGCATATAGGCAAACAGTTTGCCGGTACGTCCCATGCCACTCTGCACTTCATCAAACACCAGCAGCGCGTTGTGCTTATCACAGAGCGCGCGCACCTGACGCAGATAGTCATCCGAGGCGGGAATGACTCCGCCCTCACCCTGCACCGGCTCTAGGACTACGGCACATGTCTGGTCCGAGATCATTGCTTCTAAAGCGGCTATGTCTTGATAGGGTACGTGGCTGATACCCGTCAATGCTGGGCCAAAACCTTCAGAATATTTCGGCTGACCACCCACGCTGACCGTAAATAACGAGCGCCCGTGAAAGCTGTTACTACAGGCGATGATCTGATGCTTCTCGGCACCATGCAGATTATGCGCCCAGCGCCGCGCCAGCTTGAATGCTGCCTCGTTAGCCTCAGTGCCCGAGTTGGCAAAGAACACCTTCTCAGCGAAGGTCGCCGCCACCAGCTTGTCGGCCAAGCGTAACGCCGGCTCGTTCGTCATGATATTGGAGACATGCCATAGCCGGCCAGCCTGCTCAGTCAACGCTTCAACCAAAGCCGGATGCGCGTGACCCAAAGCATTAACCGCAATACCGCCGGCCAGATCAACATATTCGCGGCCTTGCTGATCCCACAGGCGCGAACCCGCGCCACGCACGGGCACCATGTTCACAGGTGCATAATTGGGCACCATCACCCGATCAAAATCAGCCCGACCGACCTCTGTTGACACTGTCATCTCCTTCCCTCTCTTGGCACGCCAACACTGGCATGCTTAATATTCATGTATCACTCGGCGCGGCACGCCAAGCATCAGGATTCTTTCGCGACACTTTCCGCAGCCTGCTGAGCACGCCGATGGTTACGATCTTCTCGCGGGGTGACACCAAAACAATTGCGATAGGCACTGGAGAAGTGCGGCCCTGACGAAAAGCCGCACGACAAGCCAATCTGAATAATCGACTTACTGGTTTGCAACAGCATTTGCCGCGCACGTGTGAGCCTTAGTTCCAGGTAATACTGCGATGGCACACTGTTGAGGTACTGCTTGAAAATGCGCTCTAGCTGTCGCCGCGATACACACACATGGCGCGCAATTTCGTCCGTGGTCAGCGGCTCTTCAATGTTGGATTCCATCAAGATAACCGCCTGCGTGAGCTTCGGATGACTGCTGCCCAAGCGGTTGCGTAATGGCATACGCTGCCGCTCGCTGCCATCGCGAATACGCTCCACCACCAGGTCTTCCGCCACCAGTGCCGCCAGATCCTGCCCCTGCTCCTGCGCCAATAGCGTAAGAAACAGGTCGGTAGTCGCCTGCCCACCGCTACTGGAACCAAAGCCATCGCCCAGCTCAAATAGATGCGTGGTCGCTTCTACGTCAGGGAAGCGCTCGCGAAACTCGTCCAGCATGCGCCAATGGACAGCGCAGCGGCGCTGATCCAGCAGGCCTGCGACCGCCAAACCGGCTACGCCCGCCTCCAGGCCACCCAAAAAGACGCCAGCAGCAAGCGCCTGTTGCAGAAATGCCAGCAACGCCTTGGGCATGTCATCGGACGCAGGCAGCTGATCGGCCACCAACCACAGTTGCGCCAACCCGCTAGCGCACTGCTGCCAAGGCGCCGCAGCCAAGCTGAGGCCATCACTGGCTGTCAGAGAGTTAGCATCCAAGGTGTAGGTTTCGGGCACGTAGCGCTGCTGCTCGGCCATGCGATTAGCCGAAAGCAGTACCGATAAAGCCGGCATCATGGCACCGGGGTGGGTGCCTGGCAGCAGCAGAAAGCCCACCCGACGGGCTTCAGTCGTCATGGCAAAATCTGCTGATGTGCTGAAAAGCGCGCATTGAGCCGCTGCAATCCTGTCCTGTCATAGTTCCGGCATTGTGCCACAAGGCAAACCGGCTGACATCGACCAACGCAGCAAAAATTCGAGACACAAAAAAGGCGTGCACCAGGCACGCCTTTCGAGCAGTGCCGACCCGAAGATCGGCTACGACTGCGGTATTACTTGTAAGCTTCGAACAGGCCAGTTGCACCCATGCCGCCGCCAACACACATGGTAACTACGCCATAACGCTTACCACGACGTTGCAGCTCACGTACCAAATGACCGACCTGACGTGAACCGGTCATGCCGAATGGATGGCCGATGGAGATAGAGCCGCCGTTAACGTTGTACTTCTCGTTGTCGATCTTGAGGAAGTCACGCGCGTACAAGCACTGGGAAGCGAAAGCTTCGTTCAGCTCCCACAGGTCGATATCGTCAACCGTCAGACCACGAGCCTTAAGCAGCTTAGGCACCGAGTAGACAGGGCCGATGCCCATTTCGTCTGGCTCGCAACCAGCAACCGTAAAGCCGCGGAAGTAGGCCAAAGGCTTCAGACCCAGCTCCAACGCCTTTTCCAGGCTCATCAGCAGCGTCATGGACGCGCCGTCAGACAACTGGGAGGCGTTACCAGCAGTCACTGAACCGTCTTCAGAGAAGACCGGCTTCAGACTGTTCAGACCTTCCAGGGTGGTTTCAGGACGGTTGCACTCGTCACGATCAACAACGCCATCGACGATGCTGATATCACCAGTCGCCTTATCCTGAACCTGATACTTGACGTTCATCGGTACGATTTCGTCGTCGAACAAGCCATCAGCCTGGGCACGCGCGGTGCGTTGCTGGCTCTGCAGGGAGTACTCGTCCTGCTGCTCGCGGGTAACGTTGTAACGACGCGCGACGATTTCGGCGGTCTGACCCATAGGGTAATAGATGCCAGGAAAGTCTTTTTCCAGAATCGGATTAACGAAGTTATCCGTATTGCGGCTTTTGGCCGTCATGGTGATGGATTCAACACCACCAGCAACGATGGCATCGGAGCAACCGGAAGCGATCTGGTTGGCGGCGATAGCAATAGCTTGCAGGCCTGAAGAGCAATAACGGTTGAGGGTCATGCCCGCAACATCAATACCCATCTTGGACAACACAGCCACGTTACGACCGATGTTGTGACCCTGAGCACCTTCATTGGAACCGGCACCGACGATGCAATCATCGATCAGCTTAGGATCCACACCAGTACGCTCCAGCAGTGCGTTAACGCAATGCGCGGCCATATCATCAGGGCGGGTAATGTTGAACTTGCCACGGAATGACTTGGCCAGACCGGTCCGTACACTGTCGACAATAACGACGTCACGCATGCTAGTAACCTCAAATTCAGCAGGGGTATAGCGAGTATCAGGCTGTTAAGCAGGCCAAACACTCGTGAATGGATGGCGACTCAGAGCAATCATCTACCGCCATCAAAGGCCGACAAGCATAAAGACACCGTCGCGTGCGGTAAACAAAATAGACCAGCGTGATAAAGAACCATTTGAAGTAAAGAGCCCTGCAGAGCGACTAACCAGAGAGTCAGCCGCCTGGCTCAAGGTCAGCTCTGCTGCAATCGACGCGCGGCCAATTTGAACATTTCTTGATAGATTACCTGAGGATCCGCCCGCTTCTGCTCTACTGCCAAACGGCCACGCTCGTGCGGCAAAATCATGAATTGGTCGGCTTCGCTCTCGCGGTAGGTTACATCGGCCACATCGGCCGCGCTGATTGGAGAACTCTGTAGCAGCTTGGCCATATCAGTTTTAGATTGGCGATCAGGACCATGATAGGAGTCCAGCAGATTGGTCTGGAAAAATGATGGGCAGACCACGCTGACCTTGATCCCCAAGGGTTGCAGCTCAGCTAATAGGCTTTCTGAGAGGGCCAAGACACCCGCCTTGGCAACATTGTAGTTACTCATGCCCGGTGTCTGAATATGCGCGGCCATGGAAGCGATATTAATGATCCGCCCACTCCCCTGCGCCAGGAATAACGGCATGAAAGCCTTGCACCCTTTAACCACACCAATAAGGTTTATACCAATTTGAAAGTCCCAATCCTCGAGACTGAGATCCCAGAACATACCGCCGGAGGCCACACCGGCGTTATTAATTAGCACATCCACACCACCGAAACGCTCTTCACAACTTTGCGCTAGCGCCGCCAACTGGCTGTAATCACGCACATCACAGCGTTGGCTGAAACTCCAACCACCCACGTCAGCCATCAGCTGCCGGGTTTCCTTCAATCCTTCATCGTTAATATCAGCCAACGCCAAACGCGCGCCTTCCCGCGCGTAGCGCAGCGCCAGCTCACGTCCCAGCCCACTACCGGCGCCGGTAATAACGACTCGTTGTCCTGTTGATTGCATGAAAACCCCTTAACTATCGAATTGCGCTATTTTTGTTGTTGTGTGCGAGCAAATGACTCGAAGCTCAGTCTAGCGACAAGCAGAGCAGCAAGTGGGAATTCGGGGGGCACTATAAGTAGCATGAATCAAGCGCCCTACACGTCAGCAAGATGATCTGCAGATGTTATTAGTAGGGATGCTTAACGAGAATGGTAATTACGCTGATAGAGCCCCTGCCCCATAGCATTGATTTGAGCATCTATCAGCGCATCGAATGGGATCAGCAGCTGCTCGACCGGAAGCCCTGGTTCAAGCAGGCGAAGCGCTTCTGCGCCTGCCTCAATACTGGAGAGCGCACCGGCTTCCGGCACCTTGCGCAGCCGATAACGACTGTGCAAACCCGCAGGCAGACTGACCTTCGCTAACGCTTGCAATGAAGAGTTTAAATGCAGCAGCTTGCGTGCTTTGCGCCAGGTACCGTCCAGCAGCACCAACCGTCGTGGACGGGTGTCTGCTGGCTGCAGCGCAAGCAACGGAACCTGCTCTCCTGGAAAAAGCAGCTCAGTGCGCCACTCGGGATCCTGCAGCTCTAGCAGCCACTGCGGATGCTCAGCGAGCGATTCGGTGATCAATAAATCGGCTCGAGCCAAACCCAAAGTCAGCATGCGGCCGGTATTGAGGGCGTGCTTTTGTTCGGATGGGTGTTGTATCACCAGCACGTGGGTAGTGTTGGTCAAATAAGGGATCAAACTACACAGGCAGTGCAAACAGGGGCGCAGACAGCGCTCGCAACGAGACCGAGGGAGAGGCGGATTTGAAGTAAGCATAATAGTCTGCCGCTGTGCACAGGCCCGCCATTATGCCCCAAACGCAGGTAACCCGACTCAGGCTTTTTTCTTGGTCTTTTTGATATCACTCCAAATAAACAAGCCCACCCCACCGAAAAAAGCAAACATCAAGCCCACTGTGACCAATCCTGCAATGACCGCTGCATCAACGTACATAAGACACCTCCTGCGTTTTCTATAGACACAGGTTAGGTCGATGCCTTGCAGAGGATATTGACCGGGGTCAATGAAGTGCGATAACGCCGGATCAGCGTGGCTTATTCTTGGTTTTTTTCTTGGCTTTGCCGGACGCTTTGGCGCCAGCAAGCGGCAATGCCTTAGCGAAGGCACTACGCATAGCCTCCAGGCGCGCATCGTGAATGTCGTGGATGCGTTGCTGCCGCGCCTCAGCAAGATCGACGACCACTGGAGCATCGGTTTTCTCAGACATGCTTAAACCCCTGACGACTGGCCTGACAGCCGGGCTGACGGCGCAATTGGGTTGTTGAATGCCTGCAAGACTAGCATCGCTTCAGACTTCAATGTCAACCAGCAGCCCTTTGCTAGGTAAATCGAACTCGCGCTCATCCGACGCCTGTTCTTGACGCATAAAGCGACGCCGCTTGCTCCGCCGCTCCGGCCAGCGTCCTTTGTCGCGCTGCCGCCGCTCAACCGGCGCTGTCTCGGCCTTGTCTACCGGCAGAGATTGCTGCGCCGGCTCCACCTGCCGCTTAAACTTGACGGGGTCCAGTTGAGCACCCCCGGATGGAAATCCTGGAATCAACATTAATGTGTAGCCTCGTGAAAGCCGTCAGACACCCTGACATCGGCTCTATATACAAAGTTGTCTACACTGTATCGACCGAAAAGATCGTGCCTTTACAGCAATAACTGTGATGCGAGACACATAATTGAATGTTTTTTGATCAACTGTAAAGCGAGATTTAACATCAGCAGATTGAAACCCAAGGTTTCTGCTTGCTGGCCTATCGGTTAAGATGTGCGCCCTTTTTTTCGCACGGTCAGGAGAGAGGCATGGCAGGATTTATCCCGGGACAACGCTGGGTAAGTGACAGCGAATCAGAACTGGGACTGGGCACAGTCCTCTCTCAAGACGACCGTATGGTGGTGGTGTTGTACCCCGCCAGCGGCGAGACTCGTCATTACGCATTGCGCAACGCGCCTCTGACGCGGGTGCGCTTCAGCCCCGGCGACAGCATCAGCCACCACGAGGGCTGGAGCATCACCGTCAACGACGTTGGCGAAGAAGACGGTCTGCTGGTCTACACCGGGCTGCGCGACGACGGCAGCGAGACCGTTTTCGCCGAAACCATGCTCGACAATTTCATTCAGTTCCGACTGGCCAGTGACCGACTGTTCGCCAGTCAGATCGACCCCCTGCCCTGGTTCAGCTTGCGCCATGAAAGCTTGCGTCACTACTGCCGCGTGCAGCGTTCGCCGTTGCTGGGCTTGGCGGGTGTGCGCACACAACCCATTGGGCATCAGCTGCATATTGCCCGCGATGTTGCCGACCGTATGGCGCCACGCGTCCTGCTGGCGGATGAGGTTGGCTTGGGTAAAACCATCGAGGCCGGTCTGATTTTACACCGCCAATTGCAGACTGGGCGTATTCGTCGCGCACTGATCGTGGTACCCGAAAACTTGCAGCACCAGTGGCTGGTGGAAATGCGTCGGCGCTTCAACCTGCAGTTTGCGCTATTCAATCCAGATCGCTGCGAAGGCGCGGAAGAGAATCCGTTTGAGGAGGAGCAGCTGGCGCTGGTGGCACTGGAGTTTTTGCTTGAGAACGGCAAAGTCAGTGATTACCTGCAGCAAACCGACTGGGACATGCTGGTGGTCGATGAGGCCCATCATCTGGTCTGGCATGAAGACAAACCCAGCCCCGAGTATCAGCTGGTAGAAGGCCTCGCGAGGCAGATCCCTGCCGTGCTGCTGCTGACCGCCACGCCCGAGCAACTCGGCCAAGCTAGCCACTTTGCGCGCCTGCGACTGCTCGATCCAGACCGTTTTCACAGCCTGCCGGAGTTCATCGCTGAAGCCGAGCGCTATCAGCCGGTAGCCGACGCAGTACAACACCTACTGGAAGCCGACCAACTGACTGATGCCGACCAAAGCGCAATCGTCGACTGGCTTGGCAATAGCGCCGAGCCGCAACTGGCGGCACTGAACGAGATCGGCGAAGCTGCCGACAACGCCCGTGACAGTCTGGTTCGCCAGCTGCTCGACCGCCACGGCACCGGACGGGTGTTGTATCGCAATACGCGCGCAGCCATTTCGGGGTTCCCTGAACGCCAGCTGCATGCTTACCCCCTCCCTTGCCCTGCGCTTTATCAGGACCTGGAAGGCCGCGTTTCACTTTATCCAGAACAGCCGCTGCAGGCTGATTTCGACGCTGCCGAAACCATGTGGTGGCTCGAAGATCCGCGCGTCGAATGGCTGATAGACACCCTTAAGGTGCTTAAGCGCAGCAAGGTGTTGGTGATTTGCGCGCATGCCGAAACCGCGCTTGATCTGGAAGACGCCCTGCGCGTGCGCAGCGGCGTCCCAGCCACTGTATTCCACGAGGGTATGAGCATCATCGAGCGCGACCGCGCCGCCGCCTTCTTCGCCGATGAAGAGTTCGGCGCCCAGGTGATGATTTGCTCGGAGATCGGCAGTGAAGGGCGCAATTTCCAATTTGCGCATCACTTGGTGATGTTCGATTTACCCAGCCACCCCGATCTGCTGGAGCAGCGTATTGGCCGTCTTGATCGCATTGGCCAACGTGAGATAATTCAGCTGCACATACCCTACATCGAAGAGACTGCCCAGCAGCGCCTGTTCGAGTGGTATCACCTCGCACTGAATGCCTTTCAGAGCACTTGCCCTGCTGGCAACGCCCTGCAGCACGAATTTGGCGGCGCGCTACTGACCCAACTCGACCATCCGCAGACCAGCGAATGGGAAGCTCTGATCGAGCAGGCGCGCAGCCGTCGATTGGCAATGGAGCAAGAGCTGCACAACGGCCGCGATCGCTTGTTGGAGTTGCATTCGCGCGGCCATCAGGACTCCGCGCAGATGATCAGCGCCATCGATAAACAAGACAACAATCTGCAGCTGCCCATTTATATGGAGCGCCTGTTCGACGTATTCGGCATCGACAGCGACGATCATTCAGACAACGCCTTGGTACTGCGGCCTGGCGAGCGCATGCTGGACGCTGGCTTCCCGTTGGGCGATGACGAAGGCGTAACCATCACCTATGACCGGGAAACCGCGCTCTCGCGCGAAGACATGCAGTTCCTGACGTGGGAGCATCCGATGCTGCAGGGTGGTATGGACTTGGTGCTGTCAGGCAGCATGGGCAATAGCTCGGTTGGCCTGCTCAAGAATAAGGCGCTCAAGCCCGGCACCATGCTGCTGGAGTGCATATTCGTGTGTGAGGCCATAGCGCCGCGGGCCTTGCAGCTGCAGCGTTATCTACCGCCAACGCCGATCCGCTGTTTGCTCGATACCAGCGGTAACGACCTGGCGTCCAAGGTCAGTTTCGATACCCTCGACGCCCAAGTCGAATCTCTGCCACGCCAACTGGCCACCAAGGTCGCCAAAACCCAACGCGAACCAGTAGAAGCGCTGCTTAAAAACGCTGAAGCAGCCGCGAAGGATCAGCACTCACAAGTCATTGACGAAGCCCGAGCGCGTTTCAGCCGCGAACTGGAGGAAGAGATCCAGCGTCTGAAAGCGCTCCGAGAGGTCAATCCGCTGGTGCGTGACGATGAAATCAGTGCATTGGAACGCCAGTACGAGCAAGGCAACCACGTCTTGCAGCAAGCTAAATTGCGACTCGATGCCATTCGCGTATTGGTAGTTGGCTAACGCCACCGACCAAGCTGCGTTAAGCCCCACCCGCGTGAGCGTCGACCTCGGTCGGCGCTTGCAAAGGACACAACACACCCAGAAAACGCTGCAAGGCCTCCGCTTTGGCCAGCGCGTCACGCCGCCCCAGCTCCATCAGCTCCTGACAGTATTCCGCCTCAAACAACAGGTAACTGAGCACACTGCCGCCTGACGCCCGGGTCACGCCACTGCCCCGCAGAAAGGCGCGCAGACTGCGCGGCATCGATTTACGGTGACGGGCGGCAATCAGATTTAATGGCTCACTCGGTGAGATAATCTGCACCTCTACCTGCCGCACTCCTTTGCCCGAATAGCGTGAGCCGGTCGGAAGATAGCCCGCCAACCGATTCATGCGCTCCAGTAACTCGACGTCCGCTTCCAGGTTATCGACAAAAGTACTGCTTAACAGATGCCCACCAATTTGCGCCAGCGTCGGCGGCGGTGCGGTGCGCAAGCGCGGACCACGACGTCCACCCACTGGCTGATTGGAGAGATTGTCTGATACGCCAATCACCAATACACGATTGGCGCCAAGATGCAGCGCCGGACTGATCGGCGCCTGCTGCCGCACTGCACCATCGCCAAACCATTCGCGATTAAGCAGTACTGGCGGGAAGACCAGCGGAATGGCTGAAGAGGCCATCAAATGCTCAAGGCCAAGCCGAGTCTGCACGCCCACTCGACGATGCCGCGCCCAAGGCGAGATGCGCTCAACTCCCTGATAAAAATTGACCGAATCTGCTGACTGGTAACCGAAGGCGCTGATTGAGATAGCGCGCAACACACCACTCTGCAGGCTGTCATCAATCTGGCCAAACTTTAATGTGCGCTCTAGTAACTTGCGCAACGGCGCGTTGTCGAGCAAGGCGGTGGGCTGCGCACTCGGAAACCCTAGCAGGTTAGCGCGCGTCCAGCGCCATGCCTGCGCAGTGACTCCTGGCCAGTCGCTCCGGTAGACCTGCTCACAGCGAAACTGCGACCAGACCTCCTGCAGGCGATACACGCCATCGGCAAAATTACGCGCATGACTGGCTAGCGCCACGGCGTTGATGGCTCCGGCCGAGGTCCCGCAGATAACGGGGAAAGGATTGGCCGCACCGGCCGGCAGCAGTTCGGCAATAACTGATAGCACGCCCACTTGATAGGCCGCCCGCGCGCCACCACCGGACAGAATCAGCCCCGTGCAATCGCTTGGTCGTTGCATATTCATGCGTGACGACTGCGCCGACGTCGACTCCGTTTAGCGTAGGGCCTTTCTACCCCTTCGGGCCGTGTTTTGAAGCGCCTGTGCACCCACATGTACTGATCTGGCTGCGCCGCTACCGCCTGCTCTACCCATTGGTTAATACGCAGTGCATCGGCAGTATCATCGCCACTGGGGAAGCTTTGCAGTGGCGGATGAATGGTCAGCTTGTAGCCCTGTGCATTTGGCAAACGGCTTTGCGTAAAGGGCACTACTAGCGCTTTACCCAACCGCGCAAAGGTACTGGTAGCCGTCACGGTAGCAGCCTCGACCCCAAACAGCGGGACAAAGACACTGGCTTTGCGGCCATAGTCCTGGTCAGGTGCGTACCAAATTGCTCGCCCGCTACGTAGCGAGCGCATCATACTACGCACGTCTTCGCGCTCAACTGCCTTGGCATCTCGATTCTGGCGTTCGCGGCCATGACGCTGCACATAGTCGAACGCCGCGTTGCGGTGCTCACGGTACATACCATCGATGGTGACCACTTGCCCCAACAAACCTGCGCCAATCTCCAGGGTAGTGAAATGCAACGACATCAACACGACGCCCTGCCCCTTCGCCGCTGCGTCGCGCAGATATTCAATGCCCTCTATATGCGCCAACCGGGCCAAGCGCCGTTTGGGCCACCACCAGGCCATCGCCATTTCAAACAGCGCAATGCCGTTAGAGGCAAAATTCTCCCGCAACAACTGCTCGCGCTCTTGGCTGCTCTTTTGCGGAAAACACAACTCAAGGTTGACCCGCGCCACTTCGCGGCGGTCAGCCATGAAGTAAAACATCAATTTGCCGACCAAGCGGCCAAGCCCTAACAACCAGGGGTATGGCAACTGCACGACCAGCCACAACAACCCCAAACCCAGCCACAATAGCCAGTAGCGAGGGTGCAGTAAGGCTCGAGAAAAAACCGCATGATCCATTTGGATGTCCATTTGCACAAAAACCACATTCTAACCAAGCCGCGCGCGGCTTGCGATCAGCGTAGTCAATCTATATAAGTGTGCCCATTAATGCGAAACGGAACGACCATGACTGCTGACACTACTTTGGACCTGCTCGACAACGACCCCGTATTCAACCTCAAGGGCGGCATGCTGACCATGACGGTTGTGGAACTGGCGCGTCTGTCCCAAGACCACTTCGCCCGGCAATTGGCGGAGAAAGTCGAGCAAGCTCCCAACTTTTTCGTCGACACCCCGGTGGTCATTGCGCTCGATAAGCTGACCGATAGGATTGACGCCGCTGCACTGAAAGGCTTGCTAGAGATCTGCCGCCAACACGGCCTGCAACCTGTCGCCCTGCGTGGCGGTGAAAGCTTTCGTCCACTAGCCCAAAGTGCCGGCATGGTGCTGGTGCCAGTTGGACGCCAGCGCGAAAAAAGCATCGAAACCCCCGCTCTGCGGCCAGAGCCCGCGCCTGTTGCACAAGCGCAAAGAGCAGCCCCAAGCGGTGGTGGAAAGCTGATTACCGAGCCAGTCCGGTCTGGCCAGCAGGTCTATGCCCGCGGCGGTGACCTGATCGTCATGGCGCCGGTCAGCGCCGGCGCAGAGCTGCTTGCAGATGGCCATATTCATGTATATGGCCCGCTGCGTGGGCGCGCACTCGCTGGCGTGCAGGGCAATACCGAGGCTCGCATTTTCTGTCAGAACCTTGAGGCTGAGCTGGTGTCTATCGCCGGGCACTACAAAGTCGCAGAGGATCTGCGCAAAGAGAAACAATGGAAACAGGCAGTACATATCAGTTTAGACGGCGACAGCTTGAAGATGACCGCCCTTTAACAGATACTGTTCAGCCATTCGGGGGAGCCCGTCAGTTGTGGCCTCTGGCCAACAGCTGGGCTCCGCCAGAACACTATTTTTCGCGTTGCAAGCATCGTTTTTCAACGCGACATTCCACCATTAGAGAAACTCGACAGGAAGGTCATTTTGGCAAAGATCATCGTCGTCACATCAGGCAAAGGCGGGGTGGGCAAAACCACCACCAGTGCTGCCATCGGTACCGGCTTAGCACTGCGCGGCTTCAAAACAGTCATCGTCGATTTTGACGTAGGACTGCGTAATTTGGACCTGATCATGGGTTGTGAACGGCGCGTGGTCTATGACTTCGTCAACCTGATCAACGGCGACTCCAACCTCAATCAGACCCTGATTAAGGATAAGCGCTCCGACATGCTGTTTATCCTGCCGGCCTCGCAAACTCGCGATAAAGATGCCCTGACCCCGGAAGGTGTTGAGCGCGTTCTGAACGAGCTGAAGGAAACCTTCGATTATATCGTCTGCGATTCCCCTGCTGGCATCGAGAAAGGCGCGCATTTGGCAATGTACTTTGCCGATGAAGCTGTTGTGGTAACTAACCCGGAAGTGTCCTCAGTACGTGACTCTGACCGCATGCTCGGCCTGCTGTCTAGCAAGTCCAGACGCGCTGAGAACGGCGAGAAGATCAAAGAGCACCTGCTGCTGACTCGCTACAATCCGGAGCGCGTCGAAAATGGCGAAATGCTCTCGGTCAGCGACGTCGAAGACATTCTGTCGATTCCGTTGCTGGGTGTGATCCCGGAGTCCCAGGCCGTTCTCAAAGCGTCCAACCAGGGTGTTCCTGTGATCATGGACGACAAGAGTGATGCCGGCCAAGCCTACGCTGATGCAGTTGAACGTCTGCTCGGTAAGGACATGCCTCACCGCTTCCTTGAGCTACAGAAGAAGGGGCTGCTGCAGCGCCTGTTTGGAGGTCGCTAACATGAGTATTTTCGACTACTTCCGTGATCGCAAAAAGCCGGCGACGGCGTCCATCGCCAAAGAACGCCTGCAGATCATAGTCGCCCACGAACGTGGTCAACGTAACCAGCCTGATTACCTGCCGCGGTTACAGCAGGAGATCATTGATGTGATCAGCAAGTATGTACAGATTGATCGCGAGCAGGTGCACGTCGCCCTCGACAACCAGGATGATTGCTCCATCCTGGAGCTGAACATCACCCTGCCAGAACGCCCCTGAAGACAATGCGCCACCCAACCAAGGGTGGCGCAGCGGAACCATCATGCCCCTGACCAACATCGGCATCCTGCATCAGGATCCCGCCTTTCTTATCGTCAACAAACCCACACTACTGCTGTCTGTGCCCGGCCGTGCTGACGATAACAAGGATTGTTTGATTACTCGCCTGCAAGACAATGGCTATCCAGAAGCGCGCATAGTACATCGCCTGGACTGGGAAACCTCCGGTCTGCTGGTGATTGCGCGCAACCCCGATGCCCATCGCGAGCTGTCTCGTCAGTTTCACGATCGAGAAACGGAAAAAGCCTACATGGCGCTGTGCTGGGGTCAGCCTACCGCCGACTCCGGGCATATTGACTTGCCATTGCGTTATGATCCGCCCAATAAGCCCCGGCATATTGTTGACCATGAGCTGGGTAAGCACGCACAAACCTTCTGGCGCGTGCTTGAGCGTCATACCGATCACTGCCGCGTCGAATTAACGCCTATTACCGGTCGCTCACACCAGTTGCGCGTGCACATGCTTGCGATTGGCCATCCATTGCTGGGCGATCAGCTCTACGCCCACGAGCAAGCACTGCAAGCGTGCCCGAGGCTGGCATTGCACGCTGCAAAACTGGTGATCAGTCATCCAGAAACGGGCGAGCGTTTGGCTTTCGAGTGCCCCTGCCCTTTTTGAAGCAACCTGCCAGCGAGGAATCCGGCATGTCGAACACTCCCTTGAATCAGGATCTGGCCGATTTCATTAGCCAATCCCCAACTCCATTTCATGCCACAGCTACCCTACGCAATCGTTTAATTGACGCCGGATACAAGGAATTGGACGAGCGCGCCGACTGGCAGCTTGAAACTGGCGGAAAGTACTTGGTTACCCGCAACGAATCCTCACTCATAGCCTTTCAGATGGGCGGCAAAGATAGCCTGCAACGCGGCATTCGCTTAATTGGCGCGCACACAGACAGCCCCTGCCTGAAGGTCAAGCCGCAGCCCGAACTCAATCAGCAGGGTCTCTGGCAGCTAGGTGTGGAAGTTTATGGTGGCGCCTTGCTGGCACCCTGGTTCGACCGCGACTTGTCGCTAGCCGGCAGGGTGAGCTTCCGCAACACCGACGGCCGCATCGCCAGCAAACTGATTGATTTCAAGCGCCCCATCGCGGTGATTCCTAATCTGGCGATCCACCTCAACCGTGGCGTCAACGAAGGTCAGCCAATCAATGCACAGACCGACCTGCCCCCCATATTGGCCCATAGTCTAGACCCTGCGCGCGACTTGCGTAGCCTGCTGTCGGACCATTTGCGCCGACAACACCCAGATTGTGGCGAGGTCGCGATACTCGATTACGAATTGAGCTTCTACGACACCCAGCCACCCGCCACCATAGGCTTGGATGACGATTTTTTCAGCTCCGCCCGGCTGGACAACCTGCTGTCCTGCCATGCCGGTCTGACTGCGCTACTCGACTCAGACGAGACGCAAGCCTGCCTGCTGGTGTGTACCGACCACGAAGAGATTGGCTCCAGCTCCTGCTGCGGGGCTGACGGTCCTTTTTTGGAAGACGTGCTAAGCCGCCTGATTCCAGACGCCGCTCAGCGCGTGCAGGTGTTGCAGCGCTCACTGCTGGTGTCTGCGGACAACGCTCACGCGGTGCATCCCAATTTCGCTGCAAAGCATGACGAGAATCACGGGCCAAAACTGAACGCCGGCCCAGTCATCAAAATCAACAGTAACCAACGTTACGCCACTAGCAGTGAGACATCTGCGTTCTTTCGCGAGCTTTGCGCAGCAGCCAAGGTACCGGTGCAAAGCTTTGTGGTACGCAGCGATATGGCCTGTGGCAGCACTATCGGGCCGATCACCGCCAGCCGCTTAGGCGTGCGCACCGTCGACATCGGCGTGCCGACCTTCGCGATGCATTCGATCAGAGAGTTGGCCGGCAGCCGCGATCCGGGTTATCTGGCTGAGGTACTACGGCATTTCTATAACTGCGAAAACCTCATTTAAAAGAGGATAGGCAGTAAAAAGCCCCGCCGTGCTTAACGCACGACGGGGCTTTTTTATCTGCTCAGACTTCGCGCAGCAGTATCACTTTACCAATCACTTTATCAGTCGCCAGCTCGTCAAAAGCTGCGGTGGCGTCTTCAAAGCTGAAGGTTTTAGCAACCAGAGGCTGCAATTCACCCTTAGCGAACAAAGGCATTAGCCGCTGCTGCATATCAGCCAGCAAAGTAGCCTTGAAGCCCGCATCGCGGGTGCGCAGCGTTGAACCGATCAGACGAGCGCGCTTGACCAGCATCTTGCCCAGATCCAGCTTAGCTTCACGACCACCCATCAGACCGATGAGTACCCAGCGCCCATCCAGTGCCAGCAGGTCGAGGTGATCCGCTGCGTAGTTTGCACCTACTGGGTCCAACACCACATCGAACGGGCCATCGCTCTGCAGCGCGGCGATTCCGTTTTGACGCAACACACCACCCTCAGCACCCAGCTTGATGCAGGCATCCAGCTTTTCCTGGCTACCGACAGAGACCCAGCAAGGATTGCCTTGAGCTTTACACAACTGAATCGCAGCAGTGCCCACACCACTGGCGCCAGCGTGAATAAGTACCTTTTCACCTGGGCGAGCATTGCCTAGCTCGAAGATATTCAACCAAGCGGTACTGAAGACTTCCGGAATCGCGGCAGCTTCTGCCCAATTCAGGTTGGCTGGTACCGATAGCAGGTGGCGTTCATCAACCACTACTTCATCAGCCATACCGCCGCCAGCCAGCAACGCGCATACGCGATCACCTATTTGCCAACGCGTACCTTCAGCCACTTCGACTACTTCACCTGCACATTCCAATCCCAGCACACTGGTCACACCAGCGGGCGGCGGATACATACCGGCTTTCTGCAACAGATCAGCGCGGTTCAATCCCGCGGCCATGACCTTGACTCGAACCTGGCCAGACTGCAGTGTTTCCGCTGCTTGATCCTGCCAAACCAGTGCTCCGCCCTCGGCTTGCAATCCTCTCACGCTGCCTCCATAGTTCATCAAATAGGTGAATACAGGCGGGAACTCATGCTCCCGCGCAACCTCTATAAAGCATACTCTCTCCGGATACGATACCCCAGATGAAAGGTTCTAACACTTTGCGCCAGTCATGCCTGATAGCTTTCATGTCTATCAGCGCCACCTCCTTTGCCGCAGAGAAGGCCGTACCGCTCGACCTTGATCAGCTGCAGCCCACCCGCGATCAGGTCGTCGCCAGCTTAAATACCGTGGAGCTGTTGCGCCGTCATCATTACAACCGCACCCGGCTGGATGACGCCCTCTCCGCGCAGGTATACGACACTTACCTAAAGCACCTGGACTCCCAGCGCAGCCTGTTCAGCCAGCAAGACATCGATGGGTTCGCCAAGAATCGCCTGCGCATGGATGATTTACTGCTCAGCGGCGACCTGAGTGTCGGCTTCGATATGCACAAGCGTCAGCTCGCTCGACTGGAACAGCGCCTTGAGTTCACTCTGGAGCTTTTGGAAGACCAGCTGTCTAGCTTCGACTTCTCTACCGACCAGGATATCCTGGTTGACCGTGAAGAGGCCGCGTGGGCCAAGGACGATGACGCCCTGCATCAGCTGTGGCGCGCCCAGATAAAAGATGAGGTTCTGCGGCTTAAACTGTCCGGCAAAAACCTGGAAGATATCCAGACGCAGCTGGTCAAGCGCTACAAAGGTCAGCAGATTCGTATCAGCCAAACGCGCTCGGAAGATATTTTCCAGAATTACATTAACGCCTTGGCACAGGTCTACGACCCTCACACCCAATACCTGTCGCCGGAAAATGCGGAAAACTTCGACATCAACATGAGCCTGTCGCTGGAGGGTATTGGCGCGGTACTGCAGAGCGATAACGAATACACCAAGATCATGCGTTTAGTCCCAGCTGGCCCAGCACAACGCAGCCAGCAACTGGCAGCCGCTGACCGTATCGTCGGCGTTGCCCAGGCTGATGATGAGATGGTTGATGTCATCGGTTGGCGCCTGGATGAAGTGGTCAAGCTTATCCGCGGCCCCAAAGGCTCCAACGTACGCCTGGAAGTTATCCCCGCCAGCAACCCGCCTGGCGATATGGATAGCAAGGTCGTTAACCTGACGCGTGAAGCGATCAAGCTGGAAGACCAAGCCGCCAAATCGCGCGTCATCGAGATGACCAATCAGGGTCACGATTACCGCATCGGCGTGATCGACCTACCCGGTTTCTATATCGATTTCAAAGCCTACCGCCAGGGCGATCCCAACTACCGCAGCACCACCCGTGACGTGCGCCGCTTACTCGTAGAACTAGAGAAAGAGAAGGTCGATGGCGTAGTGCTCGATTTACGCGACAACGGCGGCGGCTCCCTGCAAGAGGCTACCGAACTGACTGGCTTATTTATCGACCAAGGGCCGACCGTGCTGGTACGCAATACTGAAGGCGACGTGCAGGTGTTAGACGATCCCGAGTCAGGCGTAACCTATAACGGCCCCATGGCTGTACTGGTTAATCGCCTATCTGCCTCAGCCTCGGAAATTTTTGCCGGCGCCATGCAGGATTACGGGCGCGCCTTGGTCATTGGCGAGCCCACGTTCGGCAAAGGCACGGTGCAATCGATTCAACCGCTTAATCATGGCGAGCTGAAGCTAACCTTGGCCAAGTTCTACCGAGTCTCCGGACAAAGCACGCAACATCGTGGCGTCGTGCCGGACATTAGTTACCCCTCACTGCTCGACAGCAAGGAGATCGGTGAAAGCGCCCTGCCGCACGCTATGCCCTGGGATACCATCCCACCAGCCAAGTACAGCAGCAGTCAGCAACTCAAGCCTTTCGTGCAGCAGCTGCAAACCAGCCATGAAACACGCGCTGCGAAAGATCCAGACTTTGTTTACACCCTGGCTCGCTTAGGACTGGACGATGAGATCAAAGGCCGTGAAACGCTGCCGTTGAATGAGGCAAAGCGTAAACAGCAACTGGATGATTATGAGTCGCGCTTGCTAGTGATGGAGAACACACGCCGCAGCGCCAAAGGTGAGGAGCCGCTGGAATCCCTTGAGAAAGAGGATCCCGCTGACGAGGTCGCGCTACATAACAACGACGCAGACAAAGAACCCGACGCGTTCCTAGTTGAGACCGGCCAGATTCTGGTTGATTTGCTGCAACTGGAACATCAGGTCGCTAAAGCCGACTAACCGACTGGAACGACGCTTCTCTGTCACATTTCTGTAATTTGTAGATGGCACACTGCCCCGGTCAGGACAACTGCCCGCCAGTGTGCCCATCCAGAGCATCCCGGGCTGCCAGGTACGGCAACAATCAATCGCCTGGGAATGCCAATGACTGTTTCCGAACAACGCCAAGCGCTGCTTAACATTCTCAACCGCGGCGCGGTATCGAGCCTATTTCAACCCATCGTTTCCAGCCTTGAACAACGCGTGGTTGGCTATGAAGCGTTGAGCAGAGGCCCATCCGACAGCCCGCTGCACTCCCCCCTTACGCTATTCGCCGCCGCGCGTCACCATGGCATGTTGACCGAGCTTGAAATGCTCTGCCGCAGCCGAGCCATTAGCCGCTTTTGCGCGCTCGGGTTGACTGGCAAGCTGTTTCTCAACATCTCACCAGAAAGCCTGCTAGAGCAGCAACATTACTCAGGCGGCACCCTAACGATGCTGGAAGCCAGCGGCTTGAGGCCGGATCGTGTGGTCATCGAGCTGACCGAACAGGCGCCCATAGACGACTTCAACTTGCTGCAGACCGCGCTACACCATTATCGAGACATGGGTTTCCAGATCGCGTTAGACGATCTCGGCGCCGGCTATTCCAGCTTGCGGTTGTGGTCCGAACTACACCCAGAGTATGTAAAGATTGACCGTCACTTTATCGATGGCATACATCTCGATCCGATCAAGCGCGAATTCGTTAACTCCATCCTGCAGATGGCCAAGGCCTCCCGCGCCCAAGTGATTGCCGAGGGCATAGAGCAACCCGAAGAGCTCGCGGTACTCGAAGAGATCGGCATTGATTGGGTACAGGGCTACTGGCTGGGCCGCCCCGCCAGCATTCCCGAGATCAATTCAGAACAACTGGCCGAGCGTCTCAATCAGCACGGCAGTAGCCGTAACGAAGATGCACCGATTCATAGCCTGCTGCTGCCCATTCCCGGCTTGCATGAAGATACCAAGGTGCAAACCGTACTGGAGTGCTTTCAGCAACAGCCGACACTTAACACTCTGGCCATCCTCGACGACCATCAGCGGCCGATTGGTGCAGTGCAGCGCCATACGCTCAGCCAAACTATGCTGAAACCATTTGCGCAGGAGATCTACGGCCGTAAGCCCATCCGTAAATTGATGGACGAGGACTGCTTACGAGTGGATATCCGTCAGAGCCTGCAGCGCGTCAGTAGGCTGCTCACCAGCCGCGCGCGACAGCGGCTGGAAGATGACTTCATTATTATCGATCAGGGCTTATACAAGGGCCTGGGCCGCGGTATCGATGTCTTACGACAGATCACCGAACTCAAACTGCAACAAGCCAGGCACGCCAATCCCTTAACTCTGCTGCCCGGTAATATTCCGATTCAGCAGTGCCTCGAGCGTTTGCTTGAGCAACAGTTGGACGCCCAGTTGTGCTACGTAGACCTAGACAATTTTAAGCCCTTCAACGACCTGTACGGTTATGGCAAAGGTGATGAGGTTTTACTGGCATTGGCCCAACTTCTACGCGAGCTTTGCGATCCGCAAAAAGATTTTGTCGGGCACATTGGCGGCGATGATTTCATGCTAGTCATGCGCAGCAGTGACTGGCGGCAACGGCTTGATCAGCTCGATCAACGCTTTCAGCAGCTGTGCAGCGGTCTATACCGCGCGGAGCATATTCAGGACAACGGCTTTAGCGCGCTTGATAGAGAGGGACGCTGGCGCAAACATGACCTGCTCAACCTGTCGATTGGCGTACTGCAGCTAAGCGGCCAGCACACCGAGAAACTGGATCCTGCGCACTTGGCTGAACATGCTTCCAAGGCCAAGCACGACGCTAAAAAAATCCGCGGTTTCAGCATTACATTGTCCAACGCACTGCAAATGACCAGCGCCGAGCCATCGACAAGCAACCAATATCAGATGATTTAGCCTAACAATCAGCTAAGCTGCAATTTGCTCCATTGATAACGGGTTAAATGTGATACCTCTTGCTTCCCTTACCCTACGACTAACTTTGACTGGCCTGGTGATGCTGCCGCTGTCCAGCCAAGGGGAGCCGCTGTTATGGGGGTGCTCCCCTTCTGACCCCGCGCCTTACGTTGTTATCCAGGCTAACGATTTACAGGAGAGCCTGACCCGCGAGATTGGCGAAGCCGTTGCCGCCGCTACCGGCAGACAAGTCAGTTTTGTTGCCACGCCAAATAACCGCATCCAGGAGTCACTGGCAAAGAGTCGCATCGATATCATCTGCAACACCTTGCCAGAGTGGCTAAATGCGCCAGATCAACTGCTCTGGACACCTAGCTTGTATGACGACGCAGACGTAGTCATAACCCGTCAGGGCTAGACCCCACCAAACTCGTTAGATGACCTCAAGGATGCCATCGTCGGTACCACGCTGGGCTATTACTACTCACCGGCGGTAACCCAGGCATTCAGCCAGCAAATAATGATTCGCCACGACGTACGCGATCTGCCAACCCGCTTGAAAATGCTCGAACGCGGTCGCCTTGATGCTGCGATAGATTTAAGACGTGCGGTAAAGCAGTTGCTGCCGAATGAGCAAAGTTCGTTTCACATCAGCAGCTGGGAAGTACAAACCTTTGCATTGCGCTGCGCCATTGCCAGGCCCGCAGAGGCTAACAGCCAAAAACTGGCCAAAAGCATAGAGCGGATGATTGATCAGGGGCAGATTCGGAAGATCGTCCAGCACTTTGACTGACGAAACCAGCAAGGCTGCGGGTCCTGAGTGCTTACCCACAGAAGCTGTGGATAACTCTGTGCAAAAAATCAGGATAAGCGTCTCAAACGCCCGTTAGAAAGCGCTTCCAGACAAACAGGATAGTTTTTAACCAGCGAAAAAAATGATATTTTTCAGCCAGTTACAAAACTGGCGAGGAATCAGAAAAAATCGAATAAGTAAACAGAAAGTGTTACCGCAAATTGTGCATAAGGGTAACACTTCTATGCCCGAAGGCCTTGCCCCGGGCATCGGGACGTGTTACCCCGATTACTCCTGGCGCGGATTGATCGAGATCAATTCCATTTCGAACACCAGAATGGAGTTCGGCGGGATAACAGGGCTAGGGCTACGCTCACCGTAAGCTAGCTCGCTTGGCAAGGTCACCTTCCACTTATCGCCAACGTGCATCAGTTGCAGTGCTTCCATCCAGCCTGGGATCACACCGTTAACTGGCAACTCAGCAGGTTCGCCACGTTCTACAGAACTGTCGAATACAGTGCCATCAACCAGACGGCCTTCGTAGTGAACTACCACTACATCATCTTCGGCTGGCTGCGCGCCTTCAGCATCGCCGGCAGTGAGCACTTCATACTGCATACCGGAATCGGTCGTAGTTACGCCATCTTTGTCAGCGTTCTCTTGCAGGTACTTCTTATTAGCTTCTACCGCATCGTCAGCCAGGCTTTTGGCCTTTTCCTGCGCGCGCTCTTGTAAGGTAGTGAAGGCAGCCGTCAGCTCTTCATCACCCACCCGATGCTCAGCCTTGGTCAACGCATCATCCAGACCCAGCGCCAGCGCTTGGGCATCGATATCGTCAAGACCATCCTGCAACAGGCTCTGACCCATATTCAAACCAATACCATAGGAGGCTTGCTGGATGGGGGTAGTGAGTTCTGGTTCCTTTTCGCAACCGGACAATACTAAAACACCGACTGCAACACTGACTGCCAGCAGATTACGCTTCATGCTTACCTCAATCGACAGGCCCAAGCTGGGCGGAATAAAGAGATCAGCTTAACAGGGGTTTGAAGGTCAGGCTACTGGATCGGAGATAAACAAACAGGCGAAATCACGCAGTGATAACCACCACACGATTTAGATAAAAGAAGGGGTACATCTGAGGGGGAAATGGCGCAGCGGACGGGACTCGAACCCGCGACCCCCGGCGTGACAGGCCGGTATTCTAACCAACTGAACTACCGCTGCGCTATATACCTCGAGTGGTGGGTGATGACGGGATCGAACCGCCGACCCTCTGCTTGTAAGGCAGATGCTCTCCCAGCTGAGCTAATCACCCTTTGCTCTCGAAGTGGGCCGCATTCTAGGCAGCTTTTTCGGTTATGGCAATACCTTTTTCAAAAAAAAACCAGCGTATTTCAATATCTTAATCTTCAGCCCTGTAAACACTGGTTGTTGCGCATAGCCTCAGGCAATATTGCTCGTTTTCTCGGGCCAACCAGACCCTCAGCAAAACAGAAGGACAGCATCATGTGGTTTCGTAACCTGCTTCTATACCGCTTCAGCCAACCTATCCCATTCAACGAAACCGAGCTGCTCGACGCGCTTGAACAAAAGCCTTCACGACCCTGTGCCAGCCAGGAAACCCATACGCTGGGTTGGACTACGGCCTACGGCCGTCATTCAGAGAACCGACTCGAAGCCAGCAACGGCTATTGGCTGATCGCGATGCGCAAAGAAGAACGCATTCTGCCCGGCAGCGTGATCAAAGAAGCATTAGCGGAAAAAGTTGAAGAAATCGAGAATCGCGACTCTCGCAAGGTTTACAAGAAGGAACGCGATACGCTCAAGGATGAGATCGTCATGTCGCTGCTGCCACGCGCCTTCACGCGCACTCAGACCACTTATGCCTGCATTTGCCCGGCCGAGGGCTGGATCGCTATCGATAGCAGCAGCCACAAGCGCGCAGAGGACCTGCTGAGCCTGCTACGCGAGTGTACCGGCACCCTACCAGTGCGTCCGCTCAACGTGAAGATGGCACCAGCCGCCTGCATGACCCAGTGGGTCAAAGAGGGCAGCGCTCCTGAGCAGATGGTGATTGGCGACGAGTGCGAGCTACGTGACACTAGCGAAGATGGCGGCGTGGTGCGTTGCAAACGCCAGGATCTGGCCAGTGATGAGATCCAGCTACACCTCTCGGCGGGCAAGCAAGTAAGCCAGTTAGCGCTGCAGTGGCAAGAAAAGCTCAGCTTCAGCCTGGATGACAAGCTGACCGTCAAACGCCTAAAGTTTGAAGACCTGCTGCGTGATGAGGCTGACGACAATGCCGGCGACGACATGGCAAGCCAGCTGGATGCCAGTTTCACCATCATGTCCAGCACCTTAAGCGAACTTATCCCCGCACTGACCAACGCCCTAGGTGGCGAAGATATTCCGCAGGGAATCTGAACCAGCCCAGCGCCAACGCGGGTTGCGAAAAGCTATCCACAATATCTGTGCATAACTTTGTGGATAGCTTGTTTGAATAGCTCGCTGAGCTAGAGTAGCTGGGGCGAGGATTCAAAATGATCATTTTTTAACCTATTTTTTATTCAATAAAATCAACAAGTTAAGAATTCATCACTGGATTTCAAGCACTTACGACATTATCTTACCGTTCAATGACAGCTCGCCCCACCTCTGTGCACAATGTCAAGGCATGATGCTCTGAATAAGCGCAAAAAAGCTGTCCGATTCCACGCAAAAACACTTGACCTGAACCCGGCATCTTGAGCTAGGGCCTGCACCCTCTCCGCTCGTATTAATTTCCAGTTTGCAACCAAGCCTGTGCCTCAACCGCCGCTTTACTGCGCGGGTAATACTTAGCCAGATAACGCAGGCGAGCCTCCCCCCGTTCACGCTGCCCCCTCTCAACATCCTGCATTGCCAACGCGTACTCCGAACCCGCCATGCCTTCCAACAAGGTTTCCAGACGCGGCACTATTTCGCTGCGATAGGCCGATTCGGGATAATGCCGAATAAACCCGGTCAACTGCGCATGTGCCTCGCGCCCCACCCGCAAGCGCTCTTGATCATCACCCGCTGCCATCTCGAAACGCGCGAAAGGGACCATCGCCTGCAAATAAGATGCATAGTCCTGATAAGGCGCCTCAGGATGCCGTTTCTCGAAATCCTCAAGCACCAACTCCAACGGTGGCAACTGCCCCTGCTGCAAACACAGGTAGGCAGCTTCCAGATCCAACTGTGGATCACTCAACTGATGTACCTGCTGAGCCAGGTTCATATCACATTGCCCCATACCCAAACGCGCCCGAGCATCAGCGACAGCCGCAGACTGCTCCTTTTGTTGGACGGCGGAGCTGGCGCAGCCGGCCAACCCCAGTACCACTGCAACTACCCATACCCCGCGCATCGCGCTTACTCCGTTGTGTTGTTGCGTTAATGCTGTCATTGCAATTTAGCTCGCCAGTGTATCCAACCATCCGCATCGGGACGCCCCAACAGCTTGAGACCTTCAGCCAAGCCGGCCTCCGCGTGCGCGCGCGCTTGCAATCGGGTATCCAATTGCAAGGCCTGCGCTGGCCGCCATTTTGCGGTTCCCGTGAGGCCTAATGGCCCGCGCTGATCGGACGAAAGAGTCATCATCAGCCAGTCGTTTTCACTGCTCAGCTGCGCCGCCAGATTTCCCAAACCGAGCGGCTCCGGCAAACCGCCACCAGCACCCTGCCAGGCAATACGTCCATGGGCTTGCACCACGCGCTCGAAGTCTTCCAGTTTGAGTTCCGGAATATCCAGCAACCAATCACCGGTGAGAATAAACGGCGCTTTGTTAACCGCTGCCATACTGCGCGCATCAAGGCGACCCGTTACCTGTTCCAGTACCAGACTACCGAAGCCCAGACGCAGCGTAGCGCTTACCTGGCTGTTGCGCGGCCGCCAATCCAAATCCAACGCTAGCTGACCTTTAAACAGGCCCGACGGGCGCCAGTCCCAGCGCAGCGCGCCTTGGTCAACCCCTTCTACCTGCATGTTAGCTACCTGGCCCTGCCATAGGCTGCCAGTAATGCCCTGCAGCTTTACCTGCGCCGGCAAGCTTGGCGCCACCTGACGCCATACCAAGCTGGCCGGCAAGTTGCCCAGCAAAGTCAGTAAAAACACCACAACCGCCAGCAGCAGCACCGTTTTGAACTTCAACAGACGCTGCATCAAGGACGCTCCACTAATAATCGGGCAGACACCATGCCGGTGGTGTCGGACACGTCAAACGCGAGTTGAGTTACTTGCAACCCCTGACGTTGCTCCAGGTCGGCCAGCCAACCCAGCAGCGCGTCCATCCCAACCTGATCAAAACTCAGGCGCGCACCCTGGCCTTCCGGCTGCACGCGTGACAAGGCCGATTTCAACCCAGCGGCATTTGCCGAGACTTCAACCAGCGTCAGCACTGAGCCGCCGGCGGCATTGCTGCTGCCTTTTTGCATACGCGAACGACGCCGTACGTCATCAACTACTTGTTCCATCCATAGGCGCTCGGCTGACAGCGTACGTACCTCCTGTTTGAGCTCTGCTCGCCCGGCAATCAGTGGCTCCCAAACTCCGACCCACCCAGCCAACACCAGCAGCAGTACCGAACCCGCCAACAAAATCATTCGTTCGCGCGGTGCCAATCCCGCCCGCCAGCTTTTCATGAGCCACTCCTTTGTACTTTGATGCGCGCAGAAACGCCTTCATTCTCGGAATCGGCACCCTCCAGATTTTCGCTAATACCCGGCAGTGCCGAAAGTTCAGCGCGGATGGCTTCCAATTCCGAGAAGGAGACAACTTTTAATTCGACTTCGACGTTGTCGAGGTTGCCACGAACCTGCGTTACCTGGGCGTTCTGATGCTTTTTCAAGACAACAAAGAAAGCGTGCATTAACGGCCCAATACCGCTATCTGGATTAATCTGCGCACCGCCTTGAATGATCTGGCGAAACTGCATCACCGGATCATCGCGGCGGCTATTGGGCATGCCTCGATCGAACAGGCGATCGATCTCAGCCCGCAGGCTATCGCGTTCCTGGCTTAGGATCATACGTTCCCCACCAAGCCAGCCCAGCCCCAGCGCCAACAGTACCCCTGCGGCAATTAAAACGGGTCGTAACTTGCGCCACGGCGGGGCGCCCATGCTGACCGCATAAGGGCCGCAGAGTAGATTAAACGGCGGCGAGTTGCGCAAGGCCTGCTGCAACGCGGGAGCAAGCTGATCGCGCATCGGTTGCTGTTGCAGCTCTCCCGTTTCAGGCAGCGTCAGACCCAGTTCGTCGGCGGTAAGGCCCGATAAAGTAAGTTTCTGTGCCGAGGCTTCCATAGCGGCCAATCGACGGCTAACCCAGATGCCCGCAAGACTACGATCCAGCAGCACAGGCTCTTCAATTGCCGAGAGCACGAGCACCTGATCCGTCTGCTGCGGCCAGGGTGACGGCATAATCAGCAGCGCCTGCTCAGGGCTCTCGTCAACGTGCAGTGCCGCTTGGGGCAGCAAAGCCTCTAGCCGCCAGCCGGCCTCGCGGAAGCCATTCAGCCAGCTTTGCATAGGCGTGTGCGACACCACAGCCGCGCTAACATGCCCCTCGGCGCGACGCGGCCCCATGACGATATGCAGTTCATCCAACTCTTGGCTAACCAGATCCTCGAGCGCGTAGGGCAACGCCACCCGCGCAGCGGCAGCACGTTGTGCTGGCAAACGCACGCGGAACAAATTCACTGTGGAGGCCGGCACCAAGGCGCGAATGCGTTCACTAGGAAACCGTTGGCGCAAAGCGCTAAGCCCGTCCCGGCCACTATCCAGGGTGCTGCCATCACGCTCAAATCGCCACCAGTACAAGGCTGGCTCAGCCGCGCCCGTCACCAAAGGTTGTTCGGGTAAAAGCACTATCAACATTTTGTCTGATCCACTTGTTATCAGGGCTCACAGGCCGTTTGTTCTCGCAGGATCACTTTGCCGTTAGGGGCATCCAGCAAGGTGCATTGAAAAAAGCGCCGCTCACCAAATTCGGCAACTATCTGCAGGCGCATAAACCAAGGAGCTTCATCACCTGCGGCGCGGTCGGCGAATACCTCTTTCATCAAATCCGAGCTGCGTTCTACATCAATCGGACTTTCCTGTGCCGGATAAGCCGTCACATAGGGTGCTAGTGCCTGCCAGGCTTCACTCGTCATACCGGCTACCGAGTTCAACTCCGAGGCCACCAACATGGTGCGGTTCGCCGACAGTCGCGGCGGATCTTGCAGGCGATACAAAGGGTCATCCGTTTCAGGGTCCATCCAGTCACTGACTGCCACCGCAAGCTGTGCGCCCGAGGGCATGGTGACGCCCGACTCCTGCGCGACGCGATCCACCAGCCGAGCGAAATCGGCCTGTTGCTCCTCGTCACCACCGGCCAGCGCATTGATGTTGTAGCGGCAGCGCATATTGTCCAGCGTCGCTTGCAACTTCACCTGATCAACCTCAAACGGCAATACCGGCGACAGACAGGTATCCCAAAGCAAATCATCCGGTCCATCCGCTTGCTCCAATACCTGCAGCACCATCTTTTCTGCGCCTAGCGCAATATGGCGCGACAGGTCCCGCTCGAATACCGCGCTACTGCGGCGGATATCAGCCTGACCGCGCAGCACCATACCCACGGCCGCGGTCACCGCCAAGGCCACAACCAACAAGGCGGTGATGAGTGCAACGCCGCTTTGTTCTGCACGCGCGTTCATAGCGGCCCCACAGGTATTAAGCGCCGAATCAGCCCTAGGCTCGGCACATCGAGCACTAACTCAACTGCTAAAGGCAACTGACTACTGCTCGGGTCAAGCCCTTCGGGCGGCCAGCTATTAACCCGCTCCAGTCCACTGGGCCCGCGCACCACAAAGGCAAAGGCGGTTTCTACGCCCAGGCTTTCGCCTTCCTCTACCAGTTCGGCGAAGGGCTGTATGCGCAACTGGTCTCTGTCAGTGATATCGACGCCCGGCCATAGCTCGCGCTCAAGTCCAGTCTCGGTCAACCGCCAGGCCGTGCGCCGCAAACGTTGATCGCCGCCGGCACCGGCACGCACAATTTCCAGCAATGGCTGTTCGGTTCCGGCGAGCAGCCGCAAGGGTGGCAACCGGTCGCCAAATTCGTCACGCACCTGGATATCTACCATTTCGGCCAGATCGCGCTCCAGTACGCTTAAACTCACCTGCAGGTCGGCCAGTTGACCAGAACTGGCACGGGTAATGTGATCGGCATCCAGCACAGCGCGCAGGCCGGAATAGGCCATCACCGTCATAATCGCGAATACCGCCATGGCCACCAGCAGTTCAAGCAGGGTAAAGCCCATTGACTGGCGTTTACTCATGGCAATACAAATCCGCTGACAATCGCCCGCTGCCCAGTCTCATCGCCAGGTAGCAGCCAGAGTCGAATATCGATACGCCTCACTGCTGGCAACGGAAACGGCGAGGTAGCGGTGTAGTCACTGATCTGCGCTTTGTAACCAAAGCGATAGGGGCCCATCTCGGTGTCGCCAGTCAGGTCGCCTACGGCTGCTGGCCGCATGCCCGATTGATACTCGGCCAGCAAATTTTCGCCGGCCCAGTGCGCCATCGTGCGCTCCTGCAGATAGATGGTATTGCGTGCATGATCACTGCCGGACTTAACCAAAGCGGCCAGCGCGACCGCCAGAATGGTCAGCGCGACCATAACCTCCAACAAGGTAAAACCGGCGGATTTACGGGCGCTCATTGCTTACCTCAACACTACCTTCCAAGCCGATAAGCAGGTATTGCACCAGGTCTTTTCCAGGCACCCGCAAAATAATCAGCCCAGGCGTCATTTCACCCGTATTGCTCAGGCGCACGTGGGGCTTCCAGCTATCATTTTGCGGCAGATTCTGCCGCCCACCATCCGCTTCATACTCAAGCTCAACGACACCCTCATTAAAGTAATGCGGTCCCAGTTGCGGGTCCGGCAGGGCTTGCCATTCGCGGGTGGCATCATCCAGTAATACCAGATCAAGCATGCTGTACCCTTCGCGGCGCAGACCCAGCGCGCGGTCGGCCCCGCCGGTGATTAACACCTCGTCATGTGCCAACTCCAACACGCCAGCCAGTCGCTGCGCCTCTTGGCGCAATTCGCGGTCAGCACCATCACCAATCGCCAAGGTCGCCAAACCGGCAATCACGCCGATCACCACCATCACCACCAACAGCTCAATGAGGGTAAATCCAGCCTGTGCCAGTTTGCTGGAGCACCGCGCTTGTATCATCAGCGTTGATTCGTCTGTTCCAGGTCCAAGTCCCAGTTACCAATATCCAAATTAGCTTCAGTTCCGCCAGGACGCCCATCGGCACCCAAACTATAAATATCGAACTGACGACCATCACGACCCGGCGTCTGATATTGATAATCGTTGCCCCACGGATCTTTCTGCAGGCGATCAAGATAGCCACCTACACGCCAGTTACGGGGTGCGTTTTGGCCCGTCGGCAAACGCACCAGCGCGTTCAGGCCCTGCTCGGTGGTCGGGTAATTGAAGTTGTCTAGCCGGTACAGGTTGAGTGCGCTTTCCAGCGAACGAATATCGCTCTGCGCTTTGGTGGTACGTGCTTGATCCGGGCGATCCATGACGCGCGGAACGACCACGGCGGCGAGAATGCCCAGAATCACCACTACCACCATGATCTCAATCAAGGTAAAGCCGCGCTGAGCCGCGCGCGCAGGTTTGTTTGCAATACACATCATCAGTTCACCAATTGGTTGAGTTCAAAGATCGGCAACAGAATTGCCAGCACGATAAGCAGCACAACACCGCCCATGGCGAGAATCAGCAGGGGCTCAAATACCCCCATGACTATCGCGATGCGCGCTTCCAGTTCTCGCTCCTGCGTTTCGGCGGCACGCTCCAGCATCTGATCCAGGGTGCCACTGCTTTCACCACTTTTAATCAAGCTCAGGGTCATCGCCGGAAAATAGCCACTGCGTTCCAGCGAGTGGCCGACGCCTGCCCCCTCACGCACGCGCTTAGCGGCTTCGCTTACGGCTTCGCGCATGGGCAGATTGCTGATCACGCTGGCACTCATATTGAGCGCATCCAGCAAAGGTACGCCGCTACCGGCGAGGATATTCAGCGTACGTGCAAAGCGCGCGGTGTTAAGGCCCCGGTTCAACCGGCCGAGCAACGGTAGTTTGAGCAAGAGCTCATGCCAACGGCGACGGTAGCTGTCTTTCTTCAACAGCGCCCGTGCGCCAAAGCCCATGGCGACCAGCACCAGCAGCATCAGCCAGCCCCACTCGCGCAGCGTGTCACTAACAGCAATCAAAGAGCGCGTCAGCAACGGCAGTTCCTTGTTCATGCCATCAAACACCTGCACCACCTCAGGCACCACGTAGGTTAGTAGCGCGACCGTCACCAGCAACGCTACACAGGTCAAAATAGCCGGATAGAACATGGCCAGCTGAATCTTTTGGCGCATAGCGTTCTGCGCCTCGACGTTGTCCGCCAACCGCTCCAGCACCACATCCAGACGGCCAGCTTGCTCGCCTGCCGCGATGGTAGTGCGATAGATCGCCGGAAATACCGACGGGAATTCACTCAGAGCATGCGCCAGTGGCAAGCCTTCCATCACTCGCGTGCGCACCGCAGACAGTGCTGACTTGACGCGCGGCGACTCACTCTGCCGCGCGACTGTACCCAATACTTCTTCGATGGGCAGACCCGCCCGCGCCAGCGTTGCCATCTGCCGTGTTGCCAGAGACAGCTCCAGCGGCTTGATGCGTTTTTGCATGACCGGCATGCGCAGCACAGAAGAACGCTCTGCCACCTGATTGACTGACATGGGCGTGAGGCCCTGGTCACGCAGACGAGTACGTACCTGGCGCGGTGAGTCACCCTCCTCCACGCCTTTTTTGGTGCGACCAGCATTATCCAGCGCGACATATTCGAAAGCAGGCACGCCTAATCCTCCCGGGTGACGCGCAGGACTTCTTCCAGCGTGGTATCACCCGCCAAAACGCGCCTTAAGCCATCCTGACGAATGCCCATCTGGCCGAGCCGTGCGTGTTTGACCATGGCTTGCTCGCTAGCGCCTTCATGAATTAAGCCGCGCAGAGTGTCGTCGATCTCAATCAGCTCATAGATACCAGTACGACCACGGTAACCGCTTCCATTACAGGCATCACAACCCGCTGCGCTGTAAAGCGTGGGTGCTTGCTCAGGGGCAACGCCCATCAACCTGCACTCACTCGGCGTCGCTTGGTGCGACGTGCGGCACTCCCCACACAAAGTACGTACCAGCCGCTGGGCCAACACACCGTTAAGGGTGGAAGACAGGAGAAAAGGCTCGATACCCATATCGCGCAGACGCGTAATCGCGCCAACGGCGGTGTTAGTGTGCAGAGTGGAAAACACTAAGTGACCGGTCAAACTGGCCTGAATGGCGATCTGAACTGTATCCACGTCCCTTATTTCACCGACCATTACTACATCCGGGTCTTGGCGCAAGATCGCCCGCAAGCCACGGGAGAAGGTCATATCGACCTTGTTATTGATCTGTGTTTGGCCGATACCGTCCAGGTAATACTCGATGGGGTCTTCGACGGTAAGAATATTGCGAGTACGGTCATTCAGGCGCATCAGTGCGGAGTACAAGGTTGTCGTCTTACCCGAGCCCGTTGGCCCGGTCACCAACACGATACCGTGCGGCCGGCTGATCACCCGCTCCATGGCATCGTAATGCTCATCGCACATGCCCAGCTGACGAAGTTCCAGCCGTCCCGCCTGTTTGTCGAGCAGGCGCAGCACCACGCGCTCGCCGTGCCCGGATGGCAACGTCGAGACCCGCACGTCCACCGCGCGCCCCACCAGGCGCAAGCCAATGCGCCCATCCTGCGGAAGGCGTTTCTCGGCGATATCCAGCTTGGCCATCACCTTAATACGCGACACAATCACAGGCGCCAACGCGCGCGGCGGCTCCAGCACTTCACGCAACACGCCATCGACCCGCAAGCGGATAGACAGGCGATTTTCAAAGGGCTCGATATGAATATCCGAGGCGTTTTCTTTTACGGCCTCGGACAACAACGCATTGATCAGACGAATGATCGGCGCTTCGTCCTGCGACTCAAGCAAATCTTCGGGTTCGGCCAGTGACTGCGCGACCGACATGAGGTCCGCGTCTTCCCCGAGGCCTTCAACAAACTGCATGGCATCGTTGGACGAGCGTTCGTATTTGTTGCGCAGGCGCGCGGCAAAAGCATCGTCATCCAACAATATCGGACTCAACGGATGACTGCTGTGCCGGCGCAGCTCGAGCAATCCCTGAGGGTCGCAATCGGCACGCACGAACACTTCCAACTGGCCATCTTCGCGTACGCCACCCGGCAGCACACCAAAACGTCGAGCGAAGCGGTAACCGGTTTCCGCCGGTGCGCTCGCTGGCGTGGCCGCAACACTAAAATCGGTCTCACTCATGACCTGCTCCTAGAGCGGTGACGGCGGTGCAGAAATGGCAGACGGTCTTGCCGCGCCCTGCATAGCATTCTCAAACGGCGCTGGCAGCGACAAAAGGTAATTCCAGTCCGGTAGTATCGGCACGACGTTATCAGTTTTCATACGGCCACGACGATTCTGCTCTGCGAGCTGCTGATCACGTATATAGCTGTACTTACTGTGAGTTAGGCTTTCGGCAACCGCCGTATCGCGCACGATGACCGGACGCAAGAACACCATCAAATTGCGCTTCTGCACATTGGAGGTGTCGTAACGAAACAGGCGACCCAGACCCGGAATATCGCCCAGTATTGGCACCTTGTCAGCGGTCTCAACCAACTGATCATCGATCAAACCGCCCAGCACAATCAGTTGGTTATCATCGACCATCACATGGGTGGTCAGGCTGCGTGTATTGGTAATAATGTCGGCGGCGCCCGTGATGCCGGGCGCAATTTGCGAGACTTCCTGCGCGATCTCCAATCGCACCGCATTACCTTCGTTGATCTGCGGGCGAATCTTCAATTTGATACCCACGTCTTGACGTTCGATGGTGTCAAACGCCTGACCCGAATCCTCAACCGAGCGGCCAGTAATAAAGGGTACGTTCTGGCCTACTACGATTTCGGCTTCTTCGTTATCCAGCGTCAATAGACTGGGCGTGGACAGAATATTACTGGCGCTGTCACCTTGTAGTGCGTTGATCAGCAGCGCAATCTGTGCGCCACCAATACTGCCGATACCCCCTAGGCTTAGGCCACTGCCCAGCGACGGTGGCGACGCCAAATCCCCATCCAAAAAGCCACTGACGCCCGCCGCCAGATCGACAATGCCATTACCGTTGCGGTTAAAGTTGATAACCCCCAAACCAGAGCTCTCGCTACCAAAGCCCCACTGCACCCCCAGCTCCTTGGCACGCTCGTAAGACACTTCGGCGATAACCGCTTCTACCAACACCTGAGCTCGGCGAATATCCAGCTGGCGGATGATGCTAGATAGCTCCCGGGATAACTCTGCAGGACCGTAAACCACCACCGAGTTAGTACTTTCATGGGCCTCAACACGGACCCGTGTTTGATTGCTCATGCTGCTGGTGGTGGGTGCGCCACCGGCTTGCGACGAGGTGCCCCCATTTTGCTCACGACCTTCAGCGATGCCGCGTAATACCTCGGCAACTTCCTCGGCTTTGGCGTAACGCAGATAGTGCACCTGCGTATTACCATCCTGGCCCGGTAAATCCAATTTTCTTACCACGCTGCGTAGCGCCATGCGGCTCTGCGGATCGCCACGCAAAATCACGGTATTGGTGCGCTCATCGGCAATCAGCCGTGGGCCTTTAGTGAATTCTTCGCTTGGTGTGTTGCTTTCCAGCCCCTGCACAATGCGCACAACATCCAACGCTGATGCATGCTCCAGCGGCAGTACCTCAAAGTCTTCCATCGACTCCTGATCAATACGCTCTACCAGCGCCTGAATACGTCGTACGTTGGCAGCGGTATCAGCGATGACCAGCGTATTGGACTCCGCCGCGGCTGCCAAATGCCCACCTTTGGGTACCAGTGGGCGCAAAATGCGCACCAACTGCCCCGCATTGATGTTCTTTACATTGATGACGTGAGTAATGACCTCATCGCCAGGAGTACTGCTAGTGAGCCCCGCCAACTCGTTTTCCTTGGCCTGCACTTCCGGCACGATACGTACAACATCATCAGACCCGCGCACCGCAGCAAAACCGTAGGATTTGAGCACCCCAAGAAACAAGGGATACAGCTCATCGCGTGGGATCGGTTTGCCGGACACCACGTTAACCTCACCACGCACCCGAGGATCAACAATGAAGTTGATGCCGGTTTCCTGGCTGACGATCTCGATCAACCCATTGATGTCGGCGCCGCGAAGATTAAGTATCAAATCTTCGGAACCATCCCCCTGTGGCTCAACCAGCGCCTGAGCTGCCAGTGGGGTGCTGCTCAAACACAGGCTCAATGCCAACGAAAGAGTAAAGCGATTAAGGCGAAACTGCATTGGCATCGTATTTCAATCCATCGTTATCGTTATGTTCATGGGCTCACCATCGCGCTCAAGGGATATCGACACCGAGCTGGCGTCGGTCATTTCCTTGAGAATGTCGCGATAATCCTCGATGTCAGCGATCGGAGTTCCGTCCACATCGGTGATCACATCTCCGGGCTTCAAGCCGGCGGCTTCAAACTCGCGCACATTGCGCGACGGGGTCACTTCCAGACCATACATCGCGCCATCCACCATCACGGGGGTTGCGCTGATTACTTCCATAAAGCGTTGCGGGTCATTCAGCCATGCGGTGCGATCAATACGCGCTACCTGGCCATCCGGTGCGAGAGTGACGTTGGAATCAGTAGTGGGGAGAGCTGTTTTGCGGCTGGGGCTGCGGGTACTTGTACCTAACTCGTTACGCTTGAGCCGCAAAGTCTCAAGCTGGCCGTCGCGCACCAGCATCACGCGATCGCCTAATACCTGATCAAGACGAACCTGACCGGGTAATTCAGCGCCGACACGATAGAGTTTTTCTGGCTGACCTTGGGTGGCCAGGATGGCAGCACTGCGCCTAGGATCAGGGTCAGAGAGTACGCCTTTTAAGGTCCAGCTGAGCTTGGTATCTGGCGCGCTAACAACCACCGGGCCATCAGCAGCAGGTGCGCGGCCCAACACCGAAAGTCTAGCCAGCTCACGAAAGCCAGGGATTTCCTCAACCGAATCACTATTGGAGGCGGAGTAACCCAGCGCTGATGGCGCGGGCAGAATGCTATCCGGCTCAATCAGCATCCATGTGAGGTGCGCCAGCAACCATGCACAGAGTAGTACCAGAATACCCGTCACCAATCTGACGACGATATCCGATGAAAAGCGGGCGACCAAAGGCATGCATTCTCCATAGCAAAGGGGCCGGGGGACGACTTCCGGGCCAGTGATAGCAACAATACTGACCTTTCTTTGCAAAATTATTGTTATACGCCTGAAACAGGTCACGCGATTAAATCGATTGTCACGATTTTGCCATCTAGCGGCAACCCCCTGAACAGGTTATTCCAGAGGCCCGCCTTCAAAATGAGACGCTATCGGTATTGGTCTCGCTACCCTATCACCCAAATGAGTGACATTTTAGTTACAGATATCACCTGAACTTATGAGCCATCATCGTTGCCTGCGAAACTGTCTCAAAGCAAGCCATCTATAACTTGCGAGACACTGCAAACAAAGCTTAACTTTATCGATCAAACCCAAACCCTGCGCGCCAGGGACCAAAACAACAAGGGTTTGCCCAACGGAGAATAAAAATAATGTTTGAATTCAAGAAAACCGCGCTGATCGGTTTGGCAATCAGCAGCCTTGCGCTCACCGGGTGCCTGAGCAGCGGAGGTGGCGATGACGATGACGAGGAACAGGCACGCGTTCGGGTTCAACAACAACGGATAGATGCGAATTTCTTCAAGCCAGTACAAGAGACAACAGCAGACTTTACCGTTCTGAGAGACGAAGCTCCCTATAACACGACGGATCGCTGGGTCGGAGTTCTAAACGGTGCGGCCTACCGAGTCGAAGTACCTGAAGACTGGAACGGCTACTTAGTAATGTACGCCCACGGTTTCCGCGGTGAAGGTTCAAGCCTAACGGTCGATAACGCACCGATGCGCGAGTACCTGCTGGATAACGGCTATGCTTGGGCCGCTTCTAGCTACAGCACTAATTATTACGACGTGCGTGCAGGGGTTGAAGATACCAATGCACTAGCACTCGCCTTCACCGATATAGCAGCGACAAATGGCCGTACATTGGCAGCGCCTACCAAGTATTACATAACCGGTGTATCCATGGGTGGGCATGTCACAGCCGCCGCCATCGAAAAAGAAACCATGGAGACTGCCAACAACGTAGTGGAATACGCCGGCGCTTCGCCTATGTGTGGCGTAGTTGGCGATACTGAATTGTTCGATTATTTTGCTGGTTACACAATTGCTTTAGCGGCGCTGGCCGGCGTACCTCTGGATACCTTCCCACTTACCGAGACACAAGCAGCAGAGATGCTTGCGAAAGCGCGTGCGGTGATTTGGAACGACTACGATAAAGACAAAAGTGCATTGGGGCTGACTGCTCAAGGTTTCACTTTCTTCCAAGCGCTTAAAAACCTGAGTGGTGGCGAACGACCTATCTACAACATCAGCTTCGGTTTCTTCCAGGACTTGCTCCAAGGATTCTCTGGTTCAGATGGCACTGTAGATGGCATTACGCTAGATAATGTGGTGGACACAACTGGCATCACCTACCGCTACCAAACCAATCTGGGTGATCCGCTAACCACCGATGAAATTAACTTCAACAGCATGATAATTAAGGCGGAAGCGGTCGCTGACGCCAATGGCCTTCGCGACGATGGCCTGCGTTGGGTTCCAAAAGTGAACGCCGAGTTCGACATCCCAGTAGTCACGGTTCACACAACTGGCGATCTCTTCGTTCCGATTATCATGGAACAGGTGTACCGGCAGCGTGCCGAAGCTAACGGGACGGATAACATGTTGGTGCAACGTGCCGTCCGCGCGCCAGGTCACTGCGACTTCACACCGGCCGAGTTCGCGAACACGCTTGACGCGATGCTGAAATGGGAACAAGGCGGACCTAAACCTGGCGGTGATGACTGGTTGACCCCAGCCACTGTGGCAGATAAGGATTTTGGCTGTACATATACTGTCAACGGCACAAACGCAGTGCGCGCCTCGTTACCAGCTTGCACACCAGCTGTACCAGTTCTTTAATAGCGTCACAGCAGCAAAAACAGGGCTGATTCTCAGCCCTGTTTTCTTTCCAACTCGGTTACCTCATCAACCACGACTCTGCGCACCAAGGTCTTAACGTTGCTTTGACGCAGCATCTTGACGTTGTCTGAAACGACCTTAAGCTCATCCGCAGGAACCGACTCGCTCAGCTCGCGCTGTACATCTGCCAGCATGCTCTTCGCCCGCCCCATCACACGACCCACAGACCGCGTGACCGCCGGCAGTCGCTCAGGCCCCAAAATCAAAAGTCCTACCACAAATACCAAAAGCCATTCGGTCATACCGTTGCCGAACATAAGCGGCTCCTTGCCTTAGGCGCGTTGTTGGCTTTCACGCTGTGCGGCTGGTTGTTGAACTGCATCCAGCGCCAGGCCTTCCTGCACCTCGTCGGTTTCCTTAATGGCCTTGCGGAAACCACTTAGTGCGCCCCCCAAATCACCGCCGATGTTACGCAACCGCTTGGTGCCAAATAGCAGCATTACAATCACCAGAACGATCAACAATGAACCCACACTGATTCCACCAATACCCATAAAAACCTCCTTCACTGCAGAGCCAGGTGACACTGCACCCGGCCCTACAAAATATCACCCAGTAAAGCAGCGCCGTCTGGCTCCGCCCGCCAATTAACTACCGACTACACCGCCATCATCTTTCCATACCACGACGGTGGCCGAGCGCGGGTAAGCTCCAGCGGTTTTGTCCGGCCAATTACTGCTGAAACTGCCTACCGCAAAGTTGGCGGAAGACGTACCCTCACCGGGATGCTGCACGTTGATGAACAGCGTCTTCTGGTCCGGCGACATGGTGATACCGGTGATCTCCTGATCAATCGGCCCAATCAGGAAGCGCTTCAGAACGCCGGTCTTGGGGTCGGCGACCAGCATGGCGCAGTTGCCGTAGGGATCGTCATAACCACTGTCCATCTGAATCCACACACGGCTATCCGGATCTATCCACAGACCATCCGGTGAGCTGAGAATGTTGTCAGCGGTTAGCTTGTCACCGTTCGGGTCGTAACCAATGTTGTTGGCCACGCCGCTCTCGCCACTGTCGCCACCAAACAGGAAAATGTCCCAGCTGAAGCTGGTTGCAGCTTGATCACCATCGGTTTCTGACCAGCGAATGATATGACCATGCTGGTTTGCAGAACGCGGGTTGGCTTCGTTGACCTGCGCGTCGGTGCGGGCAGAGTTGTTGGTCAAGGTGAAATACACGTCACCATTGGCCGGATCAACCGCGCCCCACTCTGGACGGTCCATCGGAGTGGCGCCCATAAAGTCAGCGGCCAGACGGGTATTGACCAGCACATCTGCCTGGCTGCTAAAACCATTGCTCGCATCCAGACCGTTTTCACCGAATACCAGTGGCATCCACACACCGCTACCGTCGTCATTAAATTTGGCAACGTAGAGGATGCCCTCGTCCAGCATATCGCCGTTGGACGTCGCGGCACTGAAATTGTCAGCAGTGACGAACTTGTAGATGTATTCAAAACGCGAGTCATCACCTGAATAGCAAACTACTGGCTTGCCCTCTTCTGCTGGAGCAAACACCACGCCTTCATGACCAAATCGGCCCATGGCAGTGCGTTTTTTCGGGTTGCTTTCAGGGGCAAACGGATCGATTTCGACCATCCAGCCGAAGCACACTGGCTCGTTGCGGTAATCCTGAGTGGCGTCTGCGCCCTTGATGCTGGCATCAAAACGGATGAACTCGTCCGCGCCGCCATCTGCCAGCTCCCATGCATAACGTCCGGTGCTAGTCGCGCCGCTCGGTACGCCGTAACGTGAGTGCTCACGCGGGTTGTCGCCCTTGTTGGTGAAATAACCAGCCCAGTTTTCTTCGGCCGCCATGTAGGTGTTCCAAGGCGTGTAGCCATTACCGCAGTTATTCAGGGTGCCGCGGGTCATGGTGCCATCCGGGCTGTACAGCGTTTTCACGAAGTCTGTACCACGCACCGGACCTTGAAGCTCCATAGGCGTCAGGCCAGTGATGCGGCGATTCATAGCATCAAACTGCACCTTCCACTGGCTGTCCGAGCCTTTGATCACACGTACAACCGAAACACCGTGCCCATTCAGTTCCTTGCGCACCTCATCCGCTGGGCGTACGCCTGCAAACACCGGCAAGCCACTGCTACCGAGCGCGACGCCTACGGCTGATTCGTGCATAAAGCGCGGCTCAACGTACTCGTGGTTCAACACCAAAAGACCATCTTCGGAGCTGCCATCAATGCCGTAGAAATGCATGCCGTCGTGGTGCGAGCCGATCTGACCGGCTTGATCAGCGCCGGTGTTATCAGGCGAAAACGCAGCGATACCGCCCATGATGGGCGTGCCCCAGGGAATCAACACCTGATGGCTGTAGCCCTCTGGCACGGTGATAACGTCCAGGCTGTTAACCGCAACGGCAGAGAAGCCGAGCAGTTCAGCGGGGGGAGTCGAACCATCCTCATCATCATCGTCGTCAGAATCACTATTGCAACCTGCCAGCCCCAGACCAAAGAAGCCCAGCGCAGCTGCACCGGCGCTACCCTTGAGTACCTGACGACGCGCCAGACGAGCCTCAAGAATGCTGGAAAACAGGGGGTTCATCTTGCGGGTACTCAGCGGCTCATCACCCTCGCCGTGATCGATGATTACCAGCTGATCGTTTTGCACGTTGGACATCGGTTCCTTCCTCTCAGGTTTTTAGTTGCGAACCGGAATAGAATGGAAACTTCAGATGACAGATTGACCAACGAGAGATGAAGGTTTTAAGGCGTTTGCAGGTCGATCAAGTTGCCGACAGATGACAGCCAGGCCCGACTACGCCGCGATACCTTGGAGGGCATCGCGGCGTAGTCGGGCCTGGCAAATGCGCTATAGATTACTTGATTGACTCGGCCAAGCCAGTCTCAACGGTGGCTTCACCCTCCGGTCCAATTTCCACGAAGGTATCGTTGGCCAGGGTATAGGCTGGCCAGTTGGTGCTCTCCGTGCTCGGGTTGCCGGTTTTGGCAAAGTTGGTCCACATGGACATGGTCTCGTCGGCTACGGCGACATCAGTGGCACCGTATCGCATCGAAGCAAACACGTCCGCCGCATCACCCTGCGAGCCACTCACGCCGTTGTTATTCAGATCACCAATCGGTGGTCGCTTGCCTTCTGGCGTCAACACCAGCCCCAGCAAGTAGTTCTGCACCATACCGGCCGGATAGTTGAACAAATACGCCAATTCACAGCCGTGACAACTGGCCAGGCCCAGATCAACCCAGCCCGGCGGCACACGGCTGAACTTGTAGATGAACTGTTCAGACTGGTACTGCGCGGAGCGCTGTTTAAGCCAGATAGGCAAGGCTGCGCGAATGGTGGTGTAGTCACCCGAGGTCACGCCCGACATCAGCGGCACATCGCTCGGCATACCGTTAACCACGTTCTGATAATAGGTATTGGGCTGATAATAATTGTCGGAATTGGGTCGATAGATCTCGCGGGGGATTTTATTCGCCTGCTCAGACTTGATCAGGTCATTCCAGTCGAGTGCACGCGCCTCTTCCAGACTGCTAACGCCTGCGCGGGCGAGCATTGCCTCACCAACAGCTTCGGAAGCAGCCAACGATACCTCTGGCCCACCCTCCTCATCCAGTGGCGCCACGCCGCTCTGCACTATGGCCTTGTGGAACAGACCAGTGGCCTGAGGCGAGTTCATCAATGAGTAGGTTTTGCCACCGCCGCCGGATTGGCCAAACAGCGTGACGTTGCCCGGATTACCACCGAAGGCAGCAATATTGTCACGCACCCACTCCAACGCCATTACCAAATCCATTTGCCCGTAGTTACCAGAGCCGCCGTAGCCGCTCTCTGCGGTTAGTAGTGGGTGAGCAACGTAGCCAAACGGTCCTAGACGATGATTTACGGTAACCAGCACCACGCCTTTCTCGGTCAGGCCATCCGGATTGTTGTACTGCTTCGAGTTAGCCGAAAGAATGGCGAAAGCGCCGCCGTGGAACCAGACCATGACCGGCAAGTTTTCCGCATCCTTGGGCGCGGTAACATTCAGATAGAGCGAGTCTTCGCTCATACCACCTTCGTTGATACTCTCCAACGCGGTGTCCTGAGCCGACTGATCGGGCCAGGCTGCGGCATCGCGAATGCCATCCCAAGGCTCAGCAGGTTGGGGCGGCGCCCAGCGCAACTCGGCCAACGGCGGTTTGGCATAGGGCACACCGAGAAACTGCCAGGTATCGTCGTTGGCCGCAAAACCGCGCAGATCTCCCGCCTCAGTAGCAACCACAATACGTTCACTGGTCGAGCGGTCAAAGTGCGCGAGCGCGTCAGCTGCGCTAGTGACGGTGCGAGCACGCGGATCGGTATCGGTGAAGGCACCAGCGGTTTCCAAGGTATCCAGCACCTTAGCCAGCTTGCTGTTGAAGTCAGCAGCCGCTTGGCTAAGGTCAAGTTCGGCAGCGCTAAAGGACACTTCATCGCTGATCTGCTGGGTAATTTGAATACCGTTGTTCAGATTGCCGTCGGCATCCAGGCTCTGCAGCAGTACCAGCATGTTGCTTACGCGCGGATCACTTGCTTGTGTTGCGCCTTCGGTAATGCTCAGCGGCGTCAATTGCTCCGCACCGGCTGCCGCACCCAGCTCCAGATCACCAATAGCAAAGGTGATGGTTTCGTCCGGGAAGTAATCGAATTGGCCAGCCGCATCGGTTTGACCGCTGCCGACCTTCGCACCCTGGTAATCCAGCCCGCTAACTGGGCTGTCGATAAAGGTGCCCGTTGCCGGGGCCGCATCGGTGTTGTCGTCGTCACCATCACCGTCGTTACAGCCACTCAGCGACAGCAGCGGCAGCAAAGCAGCGCTCAGCAGTGCCATACGAAAGGGGAATTTCTCGTTGTAGCGATTGCTCATGTGTTTCTCCTTACAGACGCTCGCGTTCCTGTGCGCAACAGCCTTGCTGTGCACAGGAAGACGAGTCCTTGGTTTTTGTTGTTGTAAATCGCTTAGTCTGCAAACTCCTCAGCAATACCGGATTTTGCTTCGGCGATGTCGCTGATTTCGACGTATTGCTGGGTCTCGGCGTCGTACTCCGGATAGTCAATTTCTCCGGAAATGCTGGGGTTACCGGTTTTGGCAAAGTTGGTCCAGATCGTCAGCATGCGGTCGGTTACCACTTCATCGGTTGCATCGAAGCCGGCCGAGGCGTAAATATCCGCCGGGTCACCCGCCGAACCTGAAACACCATTGCCGTTGAGGTCACCAATCACCAGCGACTTTCCGGTAGCCGGGTCCAGCACCAGGCCGAGCTGGTAGTGGGTGATAACGCTTTCTGGCATGTTGAACACATAAGCCAGTTCTGCCGCGTGATACGCCTGCACACCGCGCGCCTTCCAGCCGGCAGGTTGATGGCTGAACAATGTGGCGTAGGTAGGTGCATCGCGCAGCGGCGCCATCCACGGGAAGACATCCTTCACCGTATTGATCGGATCAATGGTGTCGTTGGTGTTGACCACAAACATGAAGGGCACATCGTTATCGACGCCTGTCTCGAAGCTGGCGCGCTCGGTGATCGGCTGATAGTTGTTGTCCACGTTGGTGTAAGGCACCAGAGCCGCCGATGCCGCCATCACTTGCAGCCAGCTTTTCTCGCGCATCTCTGCCAGTGAAGCGGCCTTGAGGTTGCTCTGCAGATCACTGCCAATGGCCTCAGCTGCGGCCAAACTGCGGGTATCCGGATAGAGCGTACCGCTCTGACTGATTGCCTTGTGGAATAGACCTTTCGCCTTGGGCGACGACATCAACGACAACACCTTACGGCCGCCACCGGACTCACCAAAGATGGTGACGTTATCCGGGTCGCCGCCAAAGGCGTCGATGTTGTCCTGCACCCACTCAAGTGCCATGACCAAATCCATCTGGCCGTAATTTCCCGAACCGTTGTAGGCGCTTTCTGCGCTCAACTCAGGATGGGCAATGTAACCGAATGGCCCTAACCGCTGATTAACTGCAACCTGCACCACGCCTCTGCTGGCGACCGCAGCGGGATTGTTGAACGGTGTGGTATTGCTGGTCAGCGAGGTAAAACCGCCACCATGAAACCAGACCATTACCGGTAGCTCTTCTGCGTCCTTGGGCGCAGTGACATTGAGGTACAGCGAGTCTTCACTCATCCCGCCCTCGCCAAAGCGCTCCAGACCCGGATTCTGTGCTGCCTGATCGCTCCAGGCGATAGCATCGCGCACGCCCTCCCAAGGCTCGGGTTGCTCCGGCGCTCTCCAGCGCAAATTACCGAGCGGCGGTTTGGCGTAAGGCACGCCAAGAAATTGCCAGGTCGCCTCATCTGCCTCAAAACCGCTGAGCTCGCCACCTGTGGTGGAGACAGTCAGCCGTGGGCTAGTGGAGCGGGCGAAATGCGCCTGTGCATCGGCTGCGCTGACCAGCTTGCGTGCGCGCGAGTCGGTGTCGGTAAACTCGCCAGCGGACTCAAGCTCGGCCACCAGTGTGGTCAGGCTGGCGATGAAATCGGCCGGGGCCTGGTCCAGCATCAAGCTGCTGGCGTTCAGCGAAACCATATCGCGGATGGCTTCGGTAATCTGAATACCGTTGTTCAGATTGCCATCCGCATCCATCGTTTGCAGCAGCACCAGCATGTTACTGACGCGCTGATCGGCTACGCCGGTAGCACCCTCGACAATACTCAAGGGCGTGAGAGTGTCGGACCCAGCGGCCGAGCCAAGCTCTAGCTCACCCAACGCAAAGCGGATGGTTTCACCGCTGGCATAAGTGAACTCGCCGTTGGCACTGGTGGTGCCGCTGCCGCTGGTATCACCCTCGTAATCCAGCCCGGCTACTGCACTGTCAACAAAGATACCGGTACGGCTGGATACCTCATCGTCATCATCGGAACTTGAGCCGCTATTACAGGCTGCCAAGGCAACGACAAGCGGCAGTAGAGAAGCGGTCAGCAAGGCTGAGCGCACAGGAACCTGGGTATTGAAAACGTTCATACAGATCTCCGCTTTATTGTTGTAATGGAGTTACTCAAGAGGCGCGCTGGCGAGTGAAATTCAGGAGTACTGCGCCTCTCGGTGCTGTACTCCTAATCCACTGCCGGGCGTCCACGCTAAGCTCTTAACGACCAACTTGATCAAACCGGTTGGCCGTCAATCCGCCCAGAGCATAGACCTCGATTTAGCTCGTTCGCAAAACCCAAGAGGCGTCTATGGCAGGTTCTGCAGGCCAATTCGAGCTTACGAGTGGAGAGACACTTCGGATAAATGACCGACGGGTCAGATTGAGCATAGGAAGCTCTAGCCTGCAAAATAAAAAGTATACAACTGTGCACTCAAGGCGCGAAATCAGGCGCTCCGCCGGTTAGCAAAAAAGGGATTTTCTCAATCAAATATCAGCCTTGAACAGTGTCGCTAAACGGCGCGGAATGAGACAAAAATGGGCAAGGCTAAGCCACAAAAAAGTACCCAATCAATAGGTATTCATGACATTAATGACGCACATTTTCTCGCACAGCAAAACAAGAAAATGACCCATTCAGAGACAAAAGATAGGATGGCGGAAGGACATGGGAGTCGAACCCACCAGACACGCGTTGCGCATCTCACCGGATTTGAAATCCGGGCGCCCCACCGGGGACGATGTCCTTCCTATGCGGTGCAGGCCTGAGAATCAGCCTGCGGCAAGAAAGCGTTGTTCACGTACAAAGCGGGTGACGCCGGCGCGGTCGAGATATTCCAGCACCTGAATAGTCAGATTGCGGCCGATCCCGGAAGCATCCCGGTACTCGGCGGCGTTGAAGCTACCAGAGGGCGAGGCTGCCGCCAACTGCTTTGCCACTGCAACCAGCGCTTCTACCTGCGCCGGCAGATAATAGCGGTTTGGTGCGACTGCAATTAGCTCGCCCGCGCGCTGCATGCGCTGTAAAAACAGCTTCAACTGATCAAGCTCCATTCCCAACTGTGTGGCCAGTTCACCCACGATTGGCGGCCTGAGTTCGCCGGGTAGCAACTGCACACTGACCCTCTCCAGTAGCGCCTGATCTTCTCCCTGCAGTTGCGGCTTGTGATCGTTCAAATACCAGGCCCAAGCCTGACGTTGCAGCCGCCCGGCATCCAACCAATGGCGTAATAAGGCGCGACCCAGTGGCAGCGGCAACTGCAAGGTAGCAACCAACGCCAACTCCCCTTCGCCCGGCCCTAGTTGCTCAGGATGTGCGGCATGCCAGTTACTCAAACGCGCATGCAACCGCTGCCAGGCCTGCTCTCTACGTGCTGGTGAGAGCACGAAACCAGCCAGTTGCAGCACTTGCGTCTGCCCCAGAAGCGCATGCAGCTCAGCTTCCGTTAGGTTAAAACGCTGGGCGAAGGGCTGCAGTTCAACCTCGCTCTGCGCCAATACTGAAGTTAGCGCCTGCTCTGGGCTCTTCGCGCTCTGCCAATCGCGCAGCAAAGCCAAACGCGGCGGCTTGCTTCGGCCACGTCGCTGCCCGCGCGGATCAAGTATTCTTCCGCCACCCAGGGTGGTGTTGGCGGCCGGATCACGAATAATAAAGCGGTCGCCCCAGACTGCCTGCAATGGTTGCTCCAACATCAGCTGAGCAAGTACCGGCTCAGCGCTGCCATCCAGCACGACTACTTTCACCGGGTAAACGCCGGTGCCCATGTGCAGCTGTAATACGCCACGGTGCCAATGGCTGTCAGGTAGTTGCTGCAAAGCCACATCCAGCCGGTCACTTGGCGGCAATGCCACCGCATTGAGCCAGTCGCCCCGGCGCGGCTGATCTTCAGTGACAGCACCCGTCAGATTGATCGCGCAGCGCTGCCCAGCCTGCACTGTGGCAACTTCTTTGTTGGCAATCTGCAGACCACGCACGCGCAGCTCTGCACTGCCACACAGCAATCGTTGGCCGGGCTGCAACGCTCCGCTGACCAAGGTGCCGGTCACCACACAGCCAGAGCCTGGAATACTGAAGCGGCGATCAACCATCAGCCTTGCATGGCCACTGGAAGATTGAGCCGCCAGCTCGCTGGCGCGCTTAACCAGATGCGCGCGTAGATCGTCAATGCCTTGCCCGGTCAGGCTGGACACAGTCCATACCGGCGCAGCTGGCCAATCATCTGCCAGCAACTCAACAACGTGTTCTGCCACCTGTTGCTGCTGCGCGGCATCCGCCAGATCGCAACGGCTAAGCACCACACACAACTCACCCACGCCGAGCAGCCGTAAAATATTCAGGTGTTCACGAGTCTGCGGCATGATGCCGTCATCCGCAGCCACCACCAGCATCGCCATATCAACACCGGTCACACCCGCCAACATAGTACTGATAAACCGCTCATGGCCGGGTACATCAACAAAGCCTAAGGGCGCGCCCTTTTCAGTCGGTAGCCACGCAAAGCCCAGCTCGATGGTCAGGCCCCGACGCTTTTCTTCCGCCAATCGATCGGTGTCTTCGCCTGTTAGTGCCTTAATCAAGGCGGTTTTGCCGTGATCCACATGCCCCGCGCTAGCAATGATCATGCGTTAGCTGCCCACTGCGCCAGCAAGGGTTCTGAATCCTCCAAACATCGGCAATCAAGAAGCAAGCTGTCATCGGCAATGCGCCCGACTACCGGTTGCGGGAGTTGCCGCAAACGCTCCGCTAGCGTGCGCAAATCTCGGCTACGCGTGCGTTTATTAGTGTTGCGACTGCGCAGTCGCAACGCTGCGCTCGGCAGCACCTCAAGCGGCAAAGAGCCCGAACCTATCTGGCTACTTACCGCGCACACATCTACCGCGAACGCCTCACCTGCCCAGCCTTGTAAACAGCTCGAAAGTGCCTCTGCTGTCAGCTGAATATCCGACTGGCTACGTGTCAGCAGGCGCAGCGTCGGCACACGCTGCACCAGGCTGTCGGGGTCAGCGTACAGGCGCAAGACGGCTTCCAGCGCGGCGAGGGTCATCTTGTCGCAACGTAGCGCCCGCTTGAGTGGGCTCTTGCGAATGCGCGCAAGCAAATCTGCCCGACCAGCAATAATGCCAGCCTGCGGACCACCCAGCAGTTTATCACCGCTGAAAGTAACCACATCCACACCTTGCTGTAGTACCCGAGACACCACCGGTTCAGCCGGTAAACCCAACGCCTGCAAATCGATCAAGGAGCCAGCACCCAAATCCACCACCAAAGGCACCTGGTGCTCACGCGCGATCTCAGCCAGCTGCGCCTCGCTCAGCGCGGTGCTAAAACCTTCAATGCGGTAATTGCTGGTATGGGCCTTGAGCAGCAGTGCAGTTCGCGGCCCGATGGCTTCGATGTAATCTTTTGCGTGAGTACGGTTGGTAGCGCCTACTTCACGCAGCTTGCAGCCCGCGCGAGCCATGATGTCGGGCAGCCGAAAGGAGCCACCAATCTCGATCAGCTCACCGCGCGACACCACCACTTCACGGCGCTGCGCCAGTGCATTGAGCACCAGCAATACCGCCGCCGCGTTGTTGTTAACCACGGTCGCGGCTTCGGCGCCGGTTAAACGGCAGATCCAGGCCTCAACGTGATCGTCGCGGTCGCCTCGCTGCCCCGTCTCTAGATCAAACTCTAGATTACTGGCACCCAAAGCCACCGCCGTCATCGCCTCAATGGCTTCGACCGGCAGCGGGGCGCGGCCCAGATTGGTGTGTAATACGGTGCCGGTAAGGTTGAACACCGGTCGCATCGACAGCGTCAGCAATCGCTCTATCTGCCGCTGTACGGTGTACAGCAATTCAGCTTCACCAGTGATGTGGCCAGCGCGCCATGCATCCAGCGCGGTGCGCAGGCAATCCAGCACGAGTGCGCGGCCATGGCTTGCGATCAACGCCTGCATGCCAGGCCAGCTCAATGCTTTGTCCACCGCCGGTGGACGGGAATGTGGTTGGGCAAGCTCCGTCATGCGGCTGCCCTTCCACGCGACTTAAACGCTGGTGCCCTCAGGGTCTGCACGCAACAGGCGCAAAATATCCGCCAGAGCGCCATCGGCCAGCGCGCGCATTTCATCATCGGTACGATCCTGGATCGGGTGCGGTACAAAGACCATGGCCGCATCAAAACCAAGCGCTTTGGACTGCAATGCAGCCGCTTGTACAAATTCACTAGAGGCAACCCCTACTCCTGGGATCTGACGTGACTCCAGGTCTGCTATGTCATGCATACAGCACGACGTACAAGACCCTCAGTCAGCCAGCCCTTCTACCAACAAATCGACCTCAGCGGCCATCTGCTGTTTGAGTTCAGTCGGTGCGACGCGCGTGAAGGTCGGCTTGCTGTAACGCTTGACCCCCACACCCATTGCCGCCAGTTGCTCCTCTATACGATCAAGGAATACGTTGCCGCGCGGCTTGGAAATATCCAGCAAGCCAACCACTTTGCCCTCAAGGCTGGCAGGCCGAGCCAAACGCGCACGCTGCGCCGGAGCCTGTTCGGCCGTCGGATCGAGCAATATGCTGTCGTTCATATATTTACCTCACGAGTTACCGGAGACGAACCGACTGGGCCTGACGCGGCCCAGCCAGCAATAATGGCGGAAAACAGGCCAGCGGTGCCGCCAGCCCTGACGATCAACAAGCCGCCGGGGCGAAACTTGGGCACTTGCTGATCCTTGAAACGTGCCGGAATACCCTCGGCGATGCCGCCCGCGCCCGCGACTAACTGTTCGCCCGGCGCCAGCAGCAGCTTTTCTAACTCTTCACGCAGCCGCTGCTTGGACCAGCCAGCATCGATGAAGACGCGTGCATGCTCAGGCGAGACAACCAATACCGCATCGCCTGCCATCGCCAGTTTGGCATGGTCGACGGTGCGCAACGACAGCGCAAAGGAGCGTGCCAGGGATTCAGGGTCACGGGACTTCTGGTCAACAATGCCCTGCACCCCTTCACCGGGGAACAAGGTGACCGCAGAACGGCCGGGGGCAACGCCACGCTCCTGCGCCAGCGGCAACCAGTCACTGTCTTCCGCCTCAGCGAAACAAAAACCGACCTTGCCTGGATTACCCATGGTCGAGCGGTCAATTTCGCCGGGGCGACCACCGCCAACATTACGAATAATCAACTGCAACGCACGGCCGATAGTGGCGTTGGCACGATTACCCTGGCCCAATGCATTCACGCCCGAGTTCATGCCAATCGCCTTGGCTGCCGGGCCGTTAACCATGATCATGGGACTGCCAAACATAGTGGTGCAGATCAGGCCGTGCAGGCCAAATTCATCCGTAAGCGAAGCCTCTAACGCAGCTAGCAGCACCGGCATGTACTCCGGCTTACAGCCCGCCAGCACGGCGTTGATAGCGACCTTTTCCACGCTAACCGGCACCAGATCCGGTGGCATCAAACCAACTACTTCCTCCGGCTTGCGCTCTGTGCCCTTGAGCATGCGTAGCACGCGCACGGGCGTGGGCGGAACGACCGGCAGCCCGTCGCTCCAGCCGCGCTCGTAACAGGTTTCCATCGGGTCATCAGCGCCGGCAATGTCGATTTCTCGCGATTGCAGCTTGAAGTCACCAAAGGCCAGTTCCAACTCTTCGGATATTCCCGGTTCCAGCGTCTTCGAGCCGCAGCCGGGGCGCATTACGGGTAATTCTTCGCCCAGCGTTGCCAAACCACTCAGTTGGCGCCAATCTTCCTTGTGCCAGCCGTAGGTACGCTCTACTTCTTTACCGTTCTCAACGCGGATAAGCGTTGGCACAAACTCGATGCCAAGGCGGTAAGAATGCTCCAGCGTTTTGTCATACAGGGAGCCAGAGAGATCGGCGGCATACTCGGCCGAATCCTGCACATAGACAGTCAACTGATCGCTTTGCGCTATCTCGGCGAGCAGCGGCTCAACCAGACGACAGGTCGGACAATCAGCCTTGGCCACCACTATCAGGCCATCGGGCAGTACTCTATTCATCGGGGGGCCTTGGTTTAATGTCTGGTGTCTCGTTGATGACACAGCATAGGCCGACGACTAACTGATGCCAACCGAGGATAGCAGTCATGCGTGCGCTGATTGACGGGGTATCAATGGGCCAAAGATCGCAAACTGTTTAGGGGTTGCGCTTAGCAAATTACCGTTAGGGGGGTTATGTATAAAGTGCCACAAGGCACCTCACCGGCCTCGTCAGCCCTAACGGTGCCGCCGCTCAGGCAGCGGCGTTGATATCATGCTGGACGCCCCACATATCCTTGCCTCTGCACTGATGGCCGCCGACCACAAAGAGTTGATCAGGCCCGAAGAAGAACGGCTGCCGAAAAAATATCCGTTTTCACCCCAAAATTTGTCATCCCCAACCTTGCTTGCGCGGCTCTTTGAGCTAGCCTGAAAAAAGCGTTAAAACTCAGCAACTGACAAGCCCGCTAAGGATATAGAATGAAAACATTAAGTTTGGCGCCACAAGGAGTGCTTAGGGCTACGGCTTTTGCATTCAGTTTTGCTGCGGCCGTCATAATCACTCCCGCTCATGCCGCAGACGAAAAAAAGCCAAACATCCTGGTTATCTTCGGCGATGACATCGGGATGTGGAACGTCGGCGCTTATACACACGGGATGATGGGCTGAACCCCCAACATCGACAGCATTGCCGATGACGGCATTCTGTTCACCGACCACTACGGCCAACCAAGCTGCACGGCGGGACGTGCAGCCTTTATCACAGGCCAACTGCCGGTTCGCACCGGCATGACTACCATCGGCATCCCCGGCTCCGAGCGCGGCATTCAAGCGTCAGCCCCCACGCTGGCCGAGGTATTGAAAGCAGATGGTTACAACACGGCCCAGTTCGGCAAGAACCATCTCGGCGACCGAAATGAGTTTCTACCGACTGTCCACGGCTTCGACGAATGGTTTGGTAACCTGTATCACCTGAACGCCGAAGAAGAACCCGAGCAACTGGATTATCCAGGACAAAAAGACCCGGCTTATCACGATCAGTACGGCCCACGTGGCGTGCTGCGCACCGTCGCTACCGACGTGGACGATCCGACCGAAGATCCAAAGTTTGGCCGAGTTGGCAGACAAACCATTGAAAATACCGGCCCCCTGACTCGCGAACGTATGGAAACCTTCGATGGCGAGGTACTGGATGCAACACTCGACTATCTCGACCGCAAAGGTAAGGACGAAGAACCCTTCTTTGTCTGGTTCAACACCACAGCGATCCACATCTGGTCACACCCGCAGAACAAATATGTTCAGCAGGCTGTAGACGAAGGACGCGCGGAATCTGACATCGTTCGGGCCAAAATGCTTGAGCATGACGAACAGGTCGGTGCCCTGCTTGCCAAACTCGACGAACTCGGCGTTGCTGATAACACGATCGTCGTCTACACCACTGACAACGGCAACGAACTGATGATGTGGCCAGATGGCGGTTATGCACCCTTCCGCGGCGAGAAAGGCACTACGTGGGAAGGCGGTGTGCGTGTACCTCTACTGATCCGCTGGCCTGGGCATATCCCTGCGCGGACCTCAGCGAACGGCATCCAGTCCCACGAGGATCTCTTTGTAACCTTGGCCGCTGCCGCTGGCTCACCAGACATCAAGGAAAACTTGCTCGACGGCTACAAGATGAACGGCAAGACCTACAAAAACCATCTTGATGGGTACAACAACCTCGACTATTGGACAGGTGCGTCGGATAAGTCAGCACGCAAAGAGTTTTTCTACTACGACGAAACCGATCTGATGGCGGTACGCGTCAACGCCTGGAAGATGCACATCGGTATCAAGCCCGATGGCAGCTGGTTCGACGAGAAGTACTATCCGAGCGTTCCATACCTTTTCAATCTGCTGATGGACCCAATGGAAAAAATGGATCCGCAATCGCATGAATGGGGATACGCAGGACGCAAGTTCTTTACTCAGAAGATGTGGGCTCCCACCGCCGCAGGCCCTTACCTTGCCGCTCACCTAAAGAGTATGCAGGAGTACCCACCAAGCCAGGGCGCCGATACGCTTAGTCTGAAGAAAGGCATTGATGAGGCAATGCAGAAGCTGTCAAACCCCAACGGCTCATCCAACTGAGAAACACATCCGCTAGCTGACACCAATCGGTGTAAGCAACAAAAAGCACCCACCCAGAACGTTTCTGGGTGGGTGCTTTTTTACTATTACCTGAACAAGCAAAAAGCGGCAACCCTATCCGTTGCGCGGGGCAGAGCATACAAGCTGGCAGAGCCTCGCCGCCAGCGTTTACACTCCGTCCGCGCTTGCCTGCCCGACAGTAGTGATAAGATTTCCAATCCACAGATAATCGCTGCAAAGGCCGCGTCAGCAACAAGGAGACCCTTGCATGAAACTTCCACTTATCGCTCCGCTGACCGACGAGGAACTGGACGCTCTCGAAGAAACGCTGCTCGACTACGGCAACGACGACTCAGTACTGGGTGTCTCTGAGCTGGATGGCTTTTTTACCGCCATCGTATCTGGGCCAGAGCTGATCCCGCCCAGCCGATGGTTGCCAGCCCTGTGGGGTGGTGCTGACAAGCAGCCGGAGTGGGAAAACCAACAGCAGATACAAGATTTCATGGCGATTCTGATCCAGCATATGAATCATATCGTCAGCTCGCTGATGCAGAACCCCGAACAGTTTGAGCCCATTTTCAATATGAATTCCCTCACCGAGGAGCCTATCCTGATCGCCGAGGAATGGTGCTTTGGCTATATGCGCGGCGTTGCCTTGGGCGCCTGGCCCGAATTGCCAGAGAGCGCCGATACCTGGCTGGACGCGATAGCCCTGCATGGCATTGAAGAGAATTTTTCCGTACTTGCCGATCTGACCCTGCAGGAACATCAGCAGACAATAGCCGAGATAGCGCCAGCCGCACGCTACCTGCATGCCTATTGGTTAACCCAGAGAACTCCGGCGGAAAACCTGCCGCGGGAAGCTCCAGAGCCAGTGAGGGCAACAAACAATATTGGCCGCAACGACCCTTGCCACTGCGGTAGTGGCAAGAAGTTCAAGAAATGTTGCCTTCACTGAATCTGCGCCAACATTTCTCTTACATCGTCCGGCATGATGCGATGAAGCAGCGCCGGGATCAGACCACCAAGCACTAAGCCGCTGACTATTACCGCACCCGATCGAGACTCTTCACTGTCAGATCCAGCGCCTTGTACATATCCAGACGGGCGGAATGACCAACATCCGGGTTGTTCAATTCGTTCGCGCGTTCGGACGGCAAAATCGGTGCAGTCAGATCGTCGCCCTCGGTCGGCTCGAAGTCGTATTCCTCACCTATGGTCATCGCACTGCGGCGCAACAACATGCGCAGCTGATCCGGCTCTAGCTCCGGATTAATCGACAGCATAGCGGCCAGCAAACCCGCAACCAGCGGCGTGGCGTAAGAGGTGCCGCAGTGTACATCGCCCTCCTCGTCTGCCTTGGCGGTAGAGCCATGTACGCAGGCAGCGGCGGTAATATCCACGCGCATGTCGATGTTGGAGGCCTTGCGCTTAATAGCGTATTCAGCGTCCTCGACCGACACGTCTTTCTCGCTACGCTGATGACCACCCACTACAAACAGCTGATCGGTCACGAAGGAGGAAGGCAGCCGATACTCATCCCGCCCGGAGAATGAAGAGCCATTACCCGCCGAGTTGACCACCACTACGTTGGGATGCTCTTCGCGCAGCCAAAGAAAGAACTCCTCCAGCAACTCTTCGTAGCCACTCATGGCAATGCCCGAGCGCACCAGCGAGTCGATAGGATCGCCGTTTACGTCAATTGCACCGACGCGGTGAATACCCCAGCTCCAGTTCAACACGCGAACGCCGTCTTCCACCATGTTCACGGAGGCCGCGATATTGGCGGTAATGCCGGCGTCCGAGTCACGTCCAACTATGACGTCAAAACCGGGGCCGACGTCATCCAGGCCACGGAGAAAGCCACTGTTGCCGCCTTTGTTCCAGGCGGCCGCCAATATTCCGCTAACCGTGCTGCCATGGCCACTCGGCTCGTCGGCATCGCGCGCGTAAAGGCAAATCCGCTTGCTGTCGGTACGGCAATCACCGCCGCTATAGTCAGCAAAGTCGGGCGCATCAAAGTCCACATCACGCTCGATAACGCCGATACGCACCGGGTGTGTCTCTACACCACCGCTCTCGCGTTGTAGGCGGCGCTGATAAAAATTCACTGCGTCAAGAAAACGGTTTGAGGCCCACTCCTCGTTGTCCGCCGGTGGTCCCTTATCGGCGTCCGCTTCAATACTTTCCTCTGCCCCCGACTCCTCAATCACGACTGCATCCACGCTGACTTCGCCACCCAGACGGAGGACGGTAGCATCGCGCTCATCCAGATTTTTAGCTGCGAGACGCAGTTGATAGGTATTCAGCGGCGGGATCATGCCGACTACCTTGGCATCGTACTTTTCTGCCAGCCGCTTGGCTTCTTTCGCGCCGTCGTAATCTTCCTCGACCACCACACTAATAAGGTCAACATAAGAAGTTAGCCCATCCATGTTCTTGGCCACCTCATCCGCCTTGGCAGCCACCACGTGGCTAGTACCCAGCGATGCCCAGACCGGATTACTTTGCTGCCCCTGCTGTTCAAGCACCAGCGGGCCGCTCTGTTTACCCTCGGCATCAAGTTGCAGTTGCAGCACCTCATCCTCGCCGCTTATCTGCTCTGCACTCAGCGCCTCGCCATTCAGCCGTGCCTGCCAATCACCTGCCTGTAAACCTTTAACTCGCAGACAAAAGGTCTGCTTCTGCGTCTCCAAAAAATCACCGCAACGCTGCAGCTGTTGAATGCGAATCGGATCTTCAGCCGCTGCGGCAGTAAAGGGCAAGGTCAGTAACAGCAGTGCAGGCCACAGAGTGCGTTTATTGGGCAAAGTACGGGGCATTCATTACTCCAGCGTCACGGGCGGCTTTACACCGTCGGCGATGGTGATTTGGATTGATACCCATCCGACCCGTAAAGTGGGAAATGTTTCAATGGTGAGACACGGTTGGTGTTGATGGGGCTACGAGGCCGGTGCCCTAGGAGAAAGTGTGGTGAGCGGCTGGGTAGTGATCAATGTATTATTTTCGTTTGCATTAAGTGCGCATGAGCCGGAAAACAGATGATCACGGAGAGCAGAGAACAGGTGCAAGTTGTAACTCCGTCAGGGATTATTCGGCGCTGCGCGCCTCACCCTCTGCGAGGGCCGGCGTTCCTTCACCTGCTGCGCAGGCTCGGTCGAACGAGGGTTCTCACCGAGAGCCCTACTGATAAAGCAAAAAGCCCAGCTAGGCTGGGCTTTTTGCTTTATTGGCGGAGAGTCAGGGATTCGAACCCTGGGAACTGTTGCCAGTTCAACGGATTTCGAATCCGTCCCGTTCGACCACTCCGGCAACTCTCCAAGTCGGCGCGCATGGTAGCAGCTTTCGCTTGTTTTGCGGAAGCTGCTCTCGCGTTCAGGGAAGTTCTACGCCCAGACGCTTGGCGACTTCTTCGTAGGCTTCGATAACGCCGCCAAGACCCTGACGGAAACGGTCTTTATCCATTTTCTTGCCGGTTTCTTTGTCCCACAAACGGCAGCCGTCTGGGCTGAATTCATCGCCCAGTACTATCTCACCCTTGAACAGGCCGAATTCCAGTTTGAAATCCACCAGCATGAGGCCTGCGGCGTCAAATAGCTTCTTGAGCACATCGTTCACCTGCAGCGTCAGCTCTTGCATACGCGAGAGGTGCTCGGCAGTCGTCCAGCCGAAAGTCACCACGTGTGACGCGTTGATGAAAGGGTCGCCTTTGGCGTCATCTTTCAGAAATAACTCGAAGGTCGGCGGCGTTAGTGCCATGCCCTCTTCCACACCGAGGCGCTTTACCAAGCTACCTGCGGCGTAGTTGCGCACTACACACTCGACCGGAATCATGTCGAGCTTCTTAACCAGACACTCGGTGTCGGACACCAGGCTATCAAACTGGGTAGGGATGCCGGAGTCTTGCAGCTTTTGCATGATGAAGGCGTTAAAACGGTTATTAACCATGCCTTTGCGGTCCAGCTGTTCGATCTTCTTACCATCAAACGCGGAGGTGTCGTTACGAAACAGCAGTATCAGCCGATCCGGATCATCTGTGGTGTAAACCGATTTGGCCTTGCCGCGATAAAGCTCAGTACGTTTTTCCATTATCGGCTCCCGCTGAGTGCGCAATGGTGGTGGGATAATCCCGAAATAGTCTGCCAAGGCAGGCCTTGATTCTGTTCTGCCAGCAGTAGTTCGCCAGACCAATTCGCTAACACATCTGCAAATGCGCTACGCGCCAGCTCTGGCCGATTGTTCTTTTCGCTGATGTGCGCTATGGCGATGTGCTGCAGCTGTTCCAGGTCGATCATGCCCAGCAGACTAGCCGCCTGATGGTTGCTCAAATGACCCAATTCGCCGCCCACCCGCGCCTTAAGAAAACTCGGATAAGGCCCCATAGCGAGCATGCGCGGATCGTAGTTGGCCTCTAGAAAAAGCGCATCCAGCTTGGCGTACTGTTCAACAATCCAAGGCGTAATACTGCCAGTATCGGTCAGTACACCAAGGCGCTGTTGACCGTTATCAAATATGAATTGGCAAGGTTCACGAGCATCGTGTGGTACCGCTACTGGGCTGACCTCCAGCTCGCTTATAACCACGCGGCTGTGCAGGTCGATCCAGCGAAAATCCAGCAATTCCTGCCGCAACGCATAACCGGTACCGGGGGTCAGGTAGACCGGCAGGTCAAACTTACGCGCCAGCTTGGCTACCCCTTGAATATGATCGGAATGCTCATGGGTAACCAGCACCGCCGTCAGCTGCTCGCCACTTATGCCGGCATGACGCAACCGCTGCTCGGTGGAGCGCAGACTGAATCCGCAATCCACTAGCAGCCGAGTCGCGCCCTGCTCGATCAGCGTGCCATTGCCTTTACTACCGCTGCCGAGGGAGCAGTAGCGCATCGCCGTCAGGTCCTTCATTCAAGTTGCTCTGAATTTTCTCGAGCAAGTCATGCGCTATGGTGCTATCAGCGGCCTTGTCGATGCCTGCCTCTACCGTCACTTCAACTCGGTTGGATATCGGCGTCAGACGCACCTGGATCTGGTTTTCATCCGCCACTTTCTCGTCTTCGTCATCGTCTCCGCCGAACCAGCCGGAGAAGAAACCAGGCTCTTCTTTGTCGCTGCGAGTCTGGTCAAGATCAACATAATAGACGCCCGAACTGCGGTTAAAGTCGGTGACCAACACATCACCACGAGCCAGCGAGTCACCCACCTCTACCCAAGCACGGTTAAAGTCAGTGCTCAGGGTCAGCACTGTGTTGCCTGCGCCATCCTGATCAAGCGAGGTCTGCGTCGGCCCGATATTGGCAAGGCTCGAGACCTGTCCGCCATTCTGGTTGGCGATACTCTGGTTGAGATAGGTTTCTAGCTCAGCCAGCAAGCCGCGCTCAAAACCGGAGATGTCGGACCGGCTTGGCCACTCGCTGTCGTCGTCACCAATATCACGGCTCTGATGCAATACCTTCACTTCGCTGGAGCCGGCGTTTACACCGGGCTCCAAGCGCACACGAAAGCGCTGTTCCTCATCATCAACCCGACGCCCCTCTTCCAACGTGGGCATGACGCGACGGACTAGAGGATTATTGGCACTTTTAGTGAAGTCGACCCATTCGGTAGCGAACTGGCTGAGCGCGCGATCACTCTGGGCCAGCGGCACCTGGTAGTCAGACCAGAAGCGCTCCAATAGCGGCCATACTTCTGATGCGGGCATTTGCGCCAGCAACCAGCGACGGCTGCCATCTTGTTGCATTGAGAAGGCGGAGGTGTCAGCACTGGCCAGCAGAGGCTGCGGGCGAGGTGTTTCAAACCCATCTTCGGAAACCGGACCTGCCGTGAGCTGCCCTGGAACCGGCAGCAGATCGCCAATTGGCTTGCTTTGCAGGTCATTGGGTACGGTCATGCGCGACTCGACACGCGCATCCTGATAGTCACTGCCGCGATCACGGAAATAGCCTTCATCGCCAATCATATAACCACAGCCGCTGAGGCTGGCCAGTACACCCAGAGTCAGTGCGCTAAGCACAGGCTTCATAAACGTTTCCTTGGTAAACAGGTTTCCGGTTTGATCAAAGCAACCCGCACTGACGCAGGGCTTCGTGAACCGTATCGTGACAACGTGGACTCAGGGGCGTCAGCGGCAAACGAATGCCGTCAGCGATCAACCCCATTTCTAACAGCGCCCACTTCACCGGAATGGGATTGGACTCAATAAACAGTGTTTTGTGCAGCGGCATAAGTGCTTCATTCATGCTGCGTGCGGCATCGTGATCACCGCGCAGTGCTGCCGCGCAGAGTTCGTGCATTGCCCGCGGAGCCACGTTGGCGGTCACCGAGATGTTGCCTTTGCCACCTAGCAGTATTAACTCCGCAGCCGTTGCGTCGTCGCCAGAATACACCGCCAAGCGGTCACCAACGCGTTCAATCACTTCAGCTGCGCGTTGCAAATCGCCAGTAGCTTCTTTAATGCCGATGATATTGCTGATATCGGCCAGGCGTTCAACAGTCTCGGGCAGCATGTCGCACGCCGTACGCCCGGGGACGTTATAAAGAATCTGTGGGATAGCTACCGTTTCGGCGATGTACTTGTGATGCAGGTATAAGCCTTCCTGGGTCGGCTTATTATAATAAGGCGTTACCAGCAATGCCGCGTCGGCGCCAACACTGCGAGCAGCCTCTGTCAATTCAACCGCTTCACGCGTTGAGTTCGCGCCGGTACCAGCGATGACCGGAATGCGGCCCGCAACCTGCTGCACTACGCGACGAATGGCTTCTTTGTGCTCCGCCATATCCAGCGTGGCTGACTCACCCGAGGTGCCAACGGCCACTATGCCATCGGTGCCATTCTCAAGATGAAAATCGATCAGGCGCTCAAGTGCCTGCCAATCCAGGCCTCCGCGGGAATCCATGGGTGTTACCAGCGCCACCAGGCTGCCTGAAATCATGCAACTGCTCCACTTGAAACATTAAACGACAATGGTACTTTCGCCATGCAGCTAGCACAAGGGACGGTCACACCCAAATAGCCTATGTTAGGCCCTGAAAACTGGCAGTTGAACCACTTTGATCAGGCTGTGACAATAGCTGCTGAGCTTTCGTGTGCCAACCGGCGCCCGCCGCCCCCTTTTTGAGGATCACCATGTCCAGTACCCCGAGCCAGCGTGATCAGTATCTGGTCATCAATGTCATGAGCCAGGAAACCACGTCGCTTGCCAGTCTGCTCACGCGCCTGTGCACCGAGCAGCGCTGCATGATCGTCAATAGCCGTATGAGCCGCCACGGCACCTGCGCTGTATTGCTACTGCAGGTCGGTGGCAACTGGGACGCACTCGCCAGGTTGGAGACGCTGCTTCCACCGCTGGCCAAGCGCGAACACTTTGTGCTTTCAATGAGTCGTAGCCAGAGTCTTGAAGAACGCCCACAGGCGCTGCCCTACAACGTTTTCGTCACGGCCGCACAACGCCCTGAACTGGTCGGCGAACTTTGTACCTTTTTCCAGCAGCTCAGTATTGACATCGAAGATCTGCAAAGTTTCACCTATCTCGCACAACATACCGGCACCCCGATGCTCAACCTAACGTTGACTATTGCCATTCCGGCGCGCACTCAGCTCAGCTGGCTACGCGAGCAGTTCCTGGATTTCTGTGATGAACTCAACCTCGATGCCGTGATCGAACCTTGGCGCCCACTGCACTGAACCTGGCACTGAAACTCATGAGGTAAAGTATGCACGTTGAACAGAATCAGCCCCTACCCGCTTTCACCGCTAACGCTACCGGCGACCAGACTGTGAGCCCCGATAGTCTGGCGGGCAAAAAAGCCGTGATTTACTTCTACCCCAAAGACAATACGCCGGGCTGCACCACCGAAGGGCAAGATTTTCGCGATCAGTTTCCTGCTTTTGGCGAGGCGCACACAGTGATTTACGGCGTGTCCCGCGATAGCTTGCGCACCCACGGCAACTTCAAAGCCAAGCATGAATTCCCGTTCGAGCTAATCAGCGATCCTGACGAACAGCTGTGTAAGCTGTTTGATGTGATCAAGCTGAAAAAACTCTACGGCAAGGAATATGAGGGTATTGAGCGCAGCACCTTCTTGATCGACGCCAATGGCGTGCTGCGAAAAGAATGGCGCAAGGTGAAAGTGCCTGGGCATGTAGCCGAAGTATTAGCAGCTACCCAGGCGCTGGACTGACGTTCAGCGCGGTTACGCCACCGCTTAATACTGCGGCGTAACTGTGGGCTCAACCGCTGGCTCACTGGCCGCTTCAAGCCCTCGCGGCCAGGCATAGAGCACTGCTTTGAACAGGGTCGCCAGCGGAATGGCAAAGAACACGCCCCAGAAGCCCCACAGGCCACCAAAAATCAGCACTGCAGCAATGATCGCAATCGGATGCAGGTTAACCGCCTCGGAAAACAAAACGGGTACCAGCACGTTGCCATCAAGCATCTGAATAACCCCGTACACCACCATCAGCACCATAAACTCGTTGCTGAGCCCCCACTGAAACATCCCGATCATGGCTACAGGGATAGTCGCCACCGTGGCGCCTATGTAGGGCACCAGTACCGATAGCCCCACCATGACCGCCAGCAATGCGGCGTAGTTAACGCCCAGAATCGCAAAGCAGATGTAGGTCACCGCACCAACGATCAGAATCTCAACTGCCTTGCCACGAATGTAATTACCAATCTGTTCATTCATTTCAAGCCACACCCGCTTCATTAGGCGGCGCTCACGTGGCAGATGGCTTACCAGCCAGCCAGTCAGCTGCTGGCTGTCTTTGAGGAAGAAAAACACCAGGATCGGCACCAGCACCAAATACACCAACATAGTAATAATGAAAGGCAAGCTCGACAGCGACTGCGACAAAACCCACTGCCCGAACTGGCCCACCTCACCATTAACCGAGGCAATCAGGCGCTCAATCTGGGTCTCCGACACGATCGAGGGATAGAGCTCAGGCAAATGCATAAGCTGATCCTGCCACTTGCCAAGCATCCGCGGCGCTTCATTGAACAGATTCAGCATCTGCCGCCAGACGAGCGGAAGCACGACGCCCAGCAACGCCGCTAGAGCGCCAAGAAATACTAAAAATACCAGCCAGACGGCCATCCAATGCGGCAAATGCCAGCGTTGCAGGCGCGTCACCAGGCCTTGTAAAAGATAAGCCAGCACCACCCCAGTCAATAACGGCGCTAGTTTGCCGCCAAAGGTAATAACAATGGCAAAACCCAACGCAAGTACTACCGCCAGCACCACTGCTTCTTCATCAGAAAAGTAGCGCTGAACCCAACCTTGAAACACTTTTAACATGATGATTAATCTGCTTTACGCAACCAATAATGGAATTCGCCGTCCAACTCGCGAGAGCCTAACAGCCGGTGACCGGCAAGCTCGGCGAAGCGCTGAAAATCACGCTGCGAACCGGCGTCGGTAGCCACCACATGAAGAGTTTGTCCTGATAGTATGCTGTTGAGCGCTTGCTTGGCCTTAAGTAGCGGCAAAGGGCAGCTCAGACCTCGCGCATCGAGATAACAATCAACGGGCAGGTTTTGTGGCTCAGAGACCATGCATACACTCCAGAACGAATGGGCGACAGTATAGCCTTGTCAGCACGCCGACAGACAACCTTGTACTCATGGGTATGAAGCAAAATATGACAACGATAAAAATACCCGCGCTGCGCTGGCTCTCAGCTGCTGTGCTGGGCGCCTCCCTGGTGATGACCGCATCGTCCTCTCAGGCCGACGATGGTTACAACCTGCCCACACTGGGGGACACCAGCTCGTCGATAATGTCGCGCGAGCAGGAATACCAGATGGGCCGGACCTGGCTGACCATGCTGCGTGGCGCTGTACCCACTCTGGAAGACCCGCAACTCAAGAGCTTTGTCGAGAACCGCGTTTACGCCTTGGCTGAAACAAGCCAATTATCCGATCGCAGGCTCGCTTTCGTAATGATTGATAGCCCCGAACTGAACGCCTTCGCGGCACCGGGCGGCGTTGTTGGCGTGAACGCCGGGCTGTTTTTACATGCCCAGACCGAAGGCGAGTTTGCTTCCGTCATGGCGCACGAATTGGCTCACTTGTCGCAACGCCATTTTGCTCGCGGCCTAGAGCAACAACAAAACATGCAGATGCCTTTCATGGCAGCGATGCTAGCCAGTATTGTGCTGGCGGCAGCGGGTGGCGGTGATGCCGGCTTCGCGGCGCTGGCCTCGACTCAGGCAGCAGCCATTCAGGAACAACGTCGTTTCTCGCGACAGAACGAGCAAGAAGCTGACCGTATTGGCCTAACCAACCTGGTTGCGGCAGGTTACAACCCACTAGCCATGCCCAATATGTTTGAGCGCTTGGCCCAGCTCAGTCGCTTTGATTCCAACCCGCCGGAATTTCTGCTGACCCACCCGGTCAGCCAATCGCGGATGGCCGACACGCGCAATCGCGCCGCCCAACTGCCGTCGGGTGGCGAAGACGACACGGTTGAATATCAAATGATGCGAGCGCGGGTGCAAATTCATTACGAAAGCAGCCCTGGCCTATCTGCGAAGCGATTTCGCGTGCTGTTGGATGAACACGATGGCAATCATGACGCTGCCCGTTACGGCCTTGCTCTGGCGCTAACCCGGGGCGGCCAACACTCGACAGCTGAAGAAACTCTCGCGCCACTGCTGCAGAAGGAACCACACAATCTTACGGTAGCCTTAGCTCAAGTCGAGATCGACAGCAATCGCGGCCGTCTTGCCGCCGCACTCTCGCGGACGCGCGAGTTAATGCAAAACTACCCCGGCAACTTCCCGCTGCAATTTACCGAAGCGGATTTGCTGCTCAAGCAGCAAGATTACGCGGAAGCAGCCAAAGCCATTAACCGACTGGCCGGACAGCGCAGCGACGACCCTGATGTGTGGTATCTGGCGGCAGAAATACGCGGTTTGGCCGGCAATATTCTTGGCGTGCACCTGGCTCGTGCCGAGTATTTCATGTTGACCGGCGACACCGAGCAAGCCGGCGAGCAGCTTGATCTAGCGCTGAAGCGGGCAAACGGCAATTTCGTTACCAGCTCACGCATACGCGAGCGCCAGGAAGAGCTTTCCCGGCGGCGTAAACAAATTGAATCGCTTTGATTTTTAAGTTGTTGCTCGTGCAAACGCAGACCGGCGCGCGGGACTTTCCCCGCGCGCCGGTCAGTTTTAAGCGTTGCCCTTAACCGTCATATTGGCGAGCCGAGTGAAGTCGAGCATTCGGTCCAGCGGCTTGACCGCCCGGGGGATCAACTGCGGATCAACCAAAATCTCATCGGTACCGTGCTCAAGGCTCTGCAGTACGCGTGGCAGCGTATTCATAGCCATCCAGGGGCAATGCGCGCAACTGCGGCAGGCTGCGCCATTACCGGCCGTAGGCGCTTCAATCAATAGCTTATCTGGCGAAGCTTGCTGCATTTTGTAAAAAATGCCGCGATCGGTGGCAACAATGAACGTAGGGTTCGGCAGCTCCTGCGTCGCCTTGATTAGCTGACTGGTAGAGCCAACTACATCGGCTAACTCCACTACTGCCAACGGCGACTCGGGGTGCACCAGTATCGCGGCGTCAGGATAAACCTTGCGTAGATCCTCAAGCGCCTTGGCCTTGAACTCTTCATGCACGATGCAAGAACCTTCCCATAGCAACATATCAGCACCGGTTTCACGCTGAATGTAATTACCTAGATGCTGATCCGGCGCCCAAAGAATCTTCTCACCCTTGTCCATCAGATGCTCAACGATGGGCAGTGCACAGCTGGAAGTCACCACCCAATCCGCGCGCGCCTTGACCGCCGCAGAGGTGTTCGCGTAGACCACCACTGTGCGGTCTGGATGTTGATCACAATAGGCTGAGAATTCCTCAATCGGGCAGCCTATATCCAACGAGCAGGTAGCCTCGAGCGTTGGCATCAATACACGCTTTTCCGGGCTGAGGATCTTGGCGGTCTCTCCCATAAAGCGCACACCTGCAACCAACAAGGTGCTCGCTGGATGGTCTCGCCCAAAGCGCGCCATCTCGAGGGAGTCTGACACGCAACCGCCGGTTTCTTCAGCTAACTCCTGCAGCAACGGGTCAGTGTAATAATGCGCCACCATCACCGCGTTGTGTGCCTTCAGAGAAGCAGCAATACGGGCCTTATAGTCGGCTTTTTCCGCGTCACTCAGTGGTGCTGGAGCCTTAGCATCCAGATGTGCCTGCACTAGCAGGCGTTCAGAAATCTGTGACATATTCTCATCCGTCCGGAGAACAATAATAGGCCGCCATCATATCACGACGCGTTAGCACCAAAAGCACTCGAGGGACTTGAACTGAAGGAGCTAAGAGAACTGAATAGTCACGCACAACAGAGGCAATCAGCAAAGAAAATGCCGAGTGACTGATCTGAGGAAGAAATGGATTATTTACTACGCCGACAGAAAAAGCGGGGAAGTCCAAAATGGTGGGTCGTGTAGGATTCGAACCTACGACCAATTGGTTAAAAGCCAACTGCTCTACCAACTGAGCTAACGACCCGTTTGGAGGCGCGCTATATTACTGATTTATCTGTAAAACTCAAGACTTTTTAAGTTAGATGCACAATCTTTAGCTATAACGTGTGGGATCAGTAACACCTGCAGCAGCAAAGCCTTCAGCGCGTAGACGGCAGCTATCACAACGCCCGCAAGCAAAACCCAGCTCTGTGGCTTGATAGCAGGAGACCGTCTGGCGATAGTCCACGCCATGGCGGATGCCCAGCTGCACTATTTCAGCCTTGCTCAAATGTTGCAGTGGTGCCTGGACGCGAAAGCCCTGCCCCTCAACCCCGGCGCGGGTCGCCAGGTTTGCCAACTGTTCAAACATACGAATGAATTCGGGCCGACAGTCAGGATAGCCCGAGTAATCCACAGCGTTGACGCCAATGAAGATATCCCGCGCATCCAGCACTTCGGCCCAGCCAAGTGCAAGCGCGAGAAATACAGTATTGCGGGCCGGCACATAGGTTGTCGGGATGCCTAGCTGGCGCTCTTCGGGCATCGCGCCATCTGATGATCTGTAAGCGCCGAGCCGCCCATGCCATCCAGATCGAGCCCAATCACCTTGTGCTCAAGCACACCAGCAGATTGCGCCAGCGCCTTGGCAGCACTGAGCTCGGCACGGTGTCGCTGACCGTAATCAAAACTCATGGTGTAACACTGATAACCCTGCGCCTGCGCCAAAGCCAGCACAGTTGCTGAATCCAAACCACCGGAGAGTAAGACGACGGCTTTGCCAGGTTTTTGCGCACTAGGCATCTAAAATGTTCCGTAGGGTGGGATAAAGCAGTGAGCGGCAAGATGCGTGAAAGCGTCGCATATGGGTGAGATTAGCCCACCCTGCGTATCGGCAGATAATACAAAAACGAAGATCAGTTCAGCGTATTAAGCTCACGACCGGCTAGTTGCGCGGCAGATGAGTCTGGATATTTGCTGACGACTTGCTGAAAAAGATCGCGGGCTTTGTCGTTATGCCCCAAGCGACGCTCAACCTCGCCCAATTTATATATCGCATCAGATTCCTTGCGATGATTGGGGTAACGGCTGATAACTTGGGCAAAAGATTTGCCAGCGGATTCTAGATCGGATTGAACCAGGTACACCTCACCCAGCCAGTATTGCGCATTGCCTGCGTATTGACTGTCGGGGTAACGGCGAAGGAAAACGGTAAAGGCCTGTGCAGCCTTGTCAAAATCGCGCGCCTTAACCAAATCAAAGGACGCGTCATACAACAGCTTTTCGCGCTCAGGATCTGCTGGCGCAGCGCCGGTAGTACTATCGCCTGATGCAGGCGACGCAGCATCATCTTCCGGTAGCGCAGCACCTGCTGAACCACTAGCTGATGAAGCCGAGGCACTCTGACTGGACAACCGACGATCAACATCCTCGTAGCGTTCCAGCTGATCGCGCTCCATCTGTTTCAGCTTATAGCCCTGCTCTTCAAGCAGACCTCTCAGCAGAGTGACTTCCTGCTGAAGCTGATACATCTGTTGGTACAACTGGCCTTCACCAGAAAGGCCAGTCGTGGTCTGAGGGGCTGCAGAGGAGCCCGGGTAGTTGGTGCCGGAGTTACCCGAACCACCTTCCGACACCGGCACCTGTGCCACCGCTCCAATGGGCGCCAGCAAACAGGCAAAAACAACTCCTCTGAAACCTTTCATAAGACCTCTTCTATTACTTGCGCAGCTCTACGCGACGGTTCTGAGCCATGCTTTCTTCACCGGAACCCATAACTGAAGGCTTCTCTTCGCCGTAGGAAACCAGTTCCAGTTGGCCAGGAGAAACGCCTTGCAGTACCAGGTAGCGCTGAACAGCAGCAGCACGACGCTCGCCCAGAGCCATGTTGTACTCACGAGTACCGCGTTCGTCAGTGTGGCCTTCCAGAACAACGCGGTTGCCAGCAGACTTCAGATCTTTGGCGTGAACGTCAAGAGAGCGCATAGCTTCTTGCTTCAGCTCAGAGCTGTCGTATTCAAAGTAGAAAGTAGTAACGGCACGCAGAGAAGCTTCTTCGCTGCTCATGCCATTATCCATACCTGCGCCAGAAGTGCCTGCGCCGTAACCGGCGTTAGGATCAACTGCGCCAGTGCCGGAAGCATCGCCACCTTTGGACGAACAACCTACAACGACGCCGAACGCTACAACCAAAGCAGCCATTTTACCGAACTTGATAACTTCCATCATGAAACTCCTATTAACCCCATATGGTTTAGTGTTGGTGCGCCCTATGGCAGGTATGGGGACCATGATGGTACACGCAGGTCGCTGAACTGCGTCGGAATCTCCGAGCGTGCGCGACCATTTGTCGATACCAGCATGAGTACGCCCCGTCCCTGTTGACGGGTAGCATAAATTAACATAACGCCGTTCGGTGAGACAGTAGGTGACTCATCTAAAGATGTTTCTGTTAAAACCCTCAGATTGCCCCGTTTGAGGTCTTGAGTAGCAATCTGAAAATTACGGTAACCTTCCTGACGGTGCACCATAACCATGGTACGACCATCAACGGAAAGTTTTGCATTGGCATTATAGTTGCCAACAAAAGTTAGGCGCTCGGTGGAGCCACCATTAATGTTCTGTTTGTAGATTTGCGGCTTACCGCCACGATCCGACGTAAAGGCGATGGTGTTGTCATCCATCCAGCTCGGCTCGGTATCGATCGAGAAGTGATTGGTCACGCGGCGCAATTGCTTGCTGCCCAAATCCATCACGTAAATCTCCGGGTTGCCATCACGCGACAGCACAAAGGCCAGCCGGTTGCCATCCGGCGACCAGGCCGGAGCGCCGTTCAAACCTTCGTAGCTGGTAATGCGCTCACGGCGGCCTGTCTGAATATAGTGCACGTAGATTTCCGGACGACCCGACTCGAAAGAAACGTACGCAATGCGCTGCCCATCTGGCGCATAGGACGGGCTCAGAATAGGTTCACGCGACTGCAGCAAGGTCGATAGGCGCGCGCCGTCATAGTCAGACCGCTGCAGCGTATAACGCGTATTATCCTTGGAAAAGCGCTCGGCGGCCACGTACAACAACTTGGTATTGTAAGCGCCTTTAATGCCGGTGATTTCTTCAAACACCTCATCACTTAGATGATGCGCCATGTCGCGCAGCTGCGCTTTGGTGCCACTGACGGTTTTCGACAGCAATACCTGCTCGCGCACAATACTGTAAAGACTGTAGTTCAATTCATAACGGTCGGTACCGGCCTGATTGCTAACTTGGCCGACTACCACATAATCAACGCCAATCATCTTCCAGTCACGCGCATTGATTTCTTCGCCGCGTACCGGGTAGCTCAGCATATTGCTGCGCTCCATAGGGGCGAACATGCCGCTGTTACGCAGGTCATTGGCGCTGATCTGCGCCAGGTCTTCAGGTAATGGGGTACTGCCCTGCCAACCAAAAGGCACTACGGCAATGGGGGTGGCCTTGTCGGTACCTTTAGTAATCTCGATGGCTTCTTGCGCCAGCGTCATTTGTGCGGCACACAGTGCAATCACTGCGATCAATGCTTGCGTAAATCTTTTCATCAGAATGCCAGATCCTCTGGTTTGAAGCGCAGCAGACGCTGTCTATAAAGACGGTCAAATGCTGCGGGATTGTCGCGTGAAAGCGTTTGCATTTCCGGGATTCGGCCGACATTTCGCACAGCCTGAACCGCCGATTGATCAAACCCGGGGTCGCTACTGGAACGAGTGACCACCACATCCGTAATTTGCCCCGTAGGCAACATACTCAGTTGAACCTCAACCACCATGCCGTTGCGTGCGGTTGGCGGACGACGCCACTGCTCACTCACATAACGACGGATGACGTCATCATAACTGGCGGCAACCTGCTCGCCAGGCCGATCAGCCTGCGCTTGCTGATACTGCGCATCGTCAGCAAGCGCCTCTGCCAAAGCCTTGGCTTTAGCGTCTTCCTGCGCCTTACGGGCGGAATCAGCTTCAGCACGTTTCTTAGCTTCAGCCGCTTCAGCCGCCTTTTTCTTGGCATCAGCCTCAGCTTGCGCTTTACGCTTGGCCTCTTCTTCAGCCTTCTTGCGAGCGGCTTCTGCTTCAGCGCGTTTCTTGGCAGCTTCTGCATCAGCGGCTGTTTCCGCTTCTTCGCGCTTTTTCGCCGCTGCTACTTCAGCTGCCTTTCGCTGCGCTTCGGCTTTCGCCTCGGCCTCGGCTTTTGCCTTGGCTGCGGCATCAGCCTTAGCCGCCGCATCGCTGGCCGCTGCAACTTCAGCTTTTTGCTCTTCGGCTTTTTTCGCATCAGTCGCCGCTGCCGCTGCCGCAGCTGCTTGCCTGTTCTCTTGCTGCTGCTCTTGCTGCTTCTTACGTTCCAACTCTTCCGCTTCGTGGCGCTTCGCTGCTGTGCGCTGCGCTTCGCCGGCTATCTTCTGATCGGTCTGCGTGGTCGCAGGGCTCATAGAGTCCAATTGCACCAAGGTCGCCTGCACTATAGGCCTCGCCGGCTCAAAACTCGGCGCTGTACTAAACGAAGCAAAAAGCAAAATCGCAACAGCCAGATGCACCGCAAATGCTTTAAGCAATGGCGAGGAATAGCGCCCGGACGTATCTACCCGCCGGCGATTTTCAGGCGTATTCACGGCGCCTCGGTTATCAAGCCGACATTAGGAACGCCCGCTTGCTGCAGAGCGCCCATTGCCATCATGATCACACCATAATTCGCCGCTTTGTCACCGCGAATGTACACTAAGGTGTCCGGCTTGGCGCGCATGATCTTAGTAACACCGTCAGTCATGGCTTGAAGCGAAACCGCGCTGTCGGTCTGGTTTTCGGTATCAACCGAATCACCCAAATTCCAATAATAGGTGCCATCGGCCAGCACAGACATCGTCAGTACCTGCTGATTACTGTCTGAGGGCAACACTTCGCTGGAGACCTGTGGCAAATCCACTTTCACGCCTTGATTCAGCATGGGCGCAGTCACCATGAAAATCACCAGCAACACCAGCATGACGTCGATGTAAGGCACGACGTTCATCTCGGCGACCGGTTTGCGCTTCTGGCGTCTGCGCTGCATGTGCATCGTCATAACTAGTCTGCCTTACTCATCGCGAGAATGAACGCGACGATGGAGAATGCTGGAGAACTCTTCGCCAAACGTGTAATAGCGGCCAATCAACATTTCCGAACGTGCGGAGAAGCGGTTATAAGCGACCACTGCGGGTATGGCGGCAAATAGACCGATGGCGGTAGCGATCAGCGCTTCGGCAATACCCGGCGCAACTGTCGCCAGGGTCGCCTGCTGCACAGTGGCGAGCCCGCGGAACGAGTTCATAATACCCCACACGGTGCCAAACAAACCCACGTAAGGGCTGGTCGAGCCGACCGTAGCCAGGAACGACAAGTGTTGTTCCAGCTTCTCTTCCTCACGGGAAATGGCCACACGCATGGAACGCTGCACCGCATCCATAATCGCATCTGGATCGACGCCAGACTGCTGACGCATACGAGAGAATTCTTTAAAGCCGGCGCGGAATATCTGTTCCAGGCCTGAATCTTCGTCCGGCGAACCGGTTACCTGCCGATAAAGCTGCGACAAATCGACTCCAGACCAAAAACGATCTTCGAAGTCATCCAACGAATTCTTGGCCGAACGCATGAAGCTGCTGCGCTGAAAAATCATCACCCATGACACAATAGACGCGGTCAGCAGCGTCAGCATCACTAGTTGTACCAGCACACTGGCGCCTGAAACCAGGTGCCACATAGACATTTGATCAGCTTGCACGCTTCACCACTCCTCGCTTACTCATAGGGTCCCTTCATCGTTATCTGCCACTGCCCAGCGCTCAAAAGCACTGCGCATAACCTCGGGTATAGCTCTGGGGCGGTAACGGTCAGCACTGACACAAGCAACCAGAACCTCCCCCTCACACAGCAATTCGCCATCCGCCCGCTTGACCTGCTGACGGAAGCGAATACTTGCACGCTTGGTTTCCAAGACAGCTGCAGAGACGACAAGTTCATCATCCAGCCGAGCGGGCGCGTGGTAACGTGCCGTCACAGAGTGCACAACAAAGATGACATTTTCTCTTTGCAAAGCACTTTGATCAAACCCGAGAGTGCGAACCAGTTCTGTTCGCGCACGCTCCATAAACTTCAGATAATTGACGTAGTAGACGATGCCACCGGCATCGGTATCTTCAAAGTAGACGCGGGCTCTCAGCTCGAATGGCGGCCCTGGACGTTCAACGCGCATAATGTAGTGCCAACTTGACGTTTTGCATAGTGGGCAACCTCGTTAAATTCAAAATATTTTTCAGGGCGAATCCGGCACGGCGGGATCATCGAACAGATCAGCGGCCTGAGGCATCATTCGGCCGGGCAAATTCAGACCAAAATGCAGGTAAGCATGGCGCGTAACCACCCGACCACGTGGTGTGCGCATGATGAATCCCTGCTGGATGAGATAGGGCTCCAGGACATCTTCAATGGTGTGCCGCTCTTCACTAATGGCCGCCGCCAGATTATCGATACCTACCGGGCCACCATCAAACTTGTCGATCATGGTCAGTAGCAACCGTCGATCCATATGGTCGAAGCCCTGCTCATCAACATCCAACAAATTCAATGCCTGATCCGCAACCTCACGCGTAATAGCGCCTTGGCTGCGTACTTCGGCAAAATCGCGCACCCGTCGTAACAGTCGATTAGCGATTCGCGGCGTACCACGGGACCGACGCGCAATCTCGCGGGCACCCGCTGGTTCCAACTGAAGCCCGAGAATGCCGGCTGAGCGGCCGACGATGATAGCCAGATCGTCTACGCCATAAAACTCCAAACGCTGAACAATGCCAAAGCGGTCACGCAACGGATTAGTGAGCATCCCCGCCCGAGTAGTCGCACCCACCAATGTGAAGGGTGGTAGCTCCAGCTTGATTGAACGAGCAGCTGGACCATCGCCGATCATGATATCGAGCTGGTAGTCCTCCATCGCGGGATAAAGGATCTCTTCAACCACCGGGGACAAACGATGAATCTCATCAATAAAAAGAACATCACCCGCTTCCAGATTGGTCAGGAGCGCGGCCAAGTCTCCCGCACGTTCGAGCACAGGACCGGAGGTACTTTTTATTTGCGCACCCATTTCCTGCGCAATGATGTTGGCCAGCGTGGTTTTACCTAGACCCGGAGGGCCGAAAATGAGCACGTGATCCAGCGCTTCGCCGCGGCCTTTAGCAGCCTTGATGAATAATTCCATCTGCTCACGCACAACCGGCTGACCGATATATTCGGCCAGTTTGTACGGACGAATCGCCCGATCTATTACATCCTCTTGCTGCCGCGGGGCAGCAGCGATCAAACGATCTTCTTCAAGCATGCTGTATCCATGGTGATATGACCTACGGGCTGGTTACACCATGCCCTTGAGTGCGCGGCGAATCAACTCCTCGCTGGAAAGCCCTTCTTCGTCTACAGCAGACACCGCCCTACTCGCTTCTTGCGGCTTGTAGCCCAGAGAAATCAAGGCACTAACGGCGTCAGCACTAGGTCTTGCCACAGGTACTGCAGCGAGACCAGTAACAGCTAAAGACACGCCACCGGAAGTGGACTCCCATGCTTTGAACCGATCACGCAACTCGATCAACAAGCGCTCTGCCGTTTTCTTGCCAACACCGGGGATGCGCACAAATGCACTGACATCTTGATGCTGCACTGCCATCACAAGCTCATCGACTTCCATCCCCGACATCAAAGCCAGCGCCAATTTTGGGCCAACTCCGTTCAGGCGGATCAACTCGCGAAAAAGCTCACGGCCGCGTTTGTCAACAAAGGCATAGAGCAGCTGAGCGTCTTCGCGCACGACCATATGGGTATGCAAAGTCACTTGCTCGCCCAGCGCCGGCAACTGATAGAAGGTGCTCATGGGCGCGTCCAACTCATAGCCTACGCCCTGCACATCCAGCACGATGTGTGGCGGCTGCTTCTCTAGCAATATTCCAGTCAAACGCCCTATCACTCAGCTACTCCCTGACTATGCTCAAGATATATTTAACGCCGACGCACGCGACCAGATCGCATCGCCAGCGCGGCATTACCCAATTGCTGTTGCACGCCACTGAGATGCGCATGGCACAGTGCAATGGCTAATGCATCGGCGGCGTCAGCCTGCGGCGTACCGGCCAAGCCAAGCAATTGCGTAACCATATGTTGTACCTGCTTCTTGTCCGCCGCTCCGGTGCCGACAACGGACTGTTTCACCTGTCGTGCGCTGTATTCATTCACCGCCAGCCCGGCATTCACCGCGGCTACGATAGCTGCGCCACGCGCCTGACCGAGCTTAAGTGCAGAGTCCGGGTTGCGGGCCATAAACACTTGCTCGATGCTGACGACGGTCGGCTGGTATTGGGTGATCAGCTCGGAAAGATACTGAAAGATCTTTTGCAGCCGCTCAGGGAAAGGGCCATCCCCCAGACGTATGCATCCGGAGGTAACGTATTCGCAACGTCCAGCCTGGTGCCGGACGATACCGAAACCGGTAATCCGCGAGCCGGGATCAATCCCCAGAATCAGTGCCATTACGCCGCCGCCCTTACCTGATAATGCCATGAAATCGCTATAAAAAAGGGAGGCGATAGCCTCCCTCCGATCAGAGTTTACGCCAGGATCACCCCAGCTGCTCGATGATTTCGTCGCTGATTTGCGCATTCGAATAGACGTTTTGCACATCGTCGAGATCTTCCAGCATATCGACCAGACGAACGACCTTCTCTGCCGCATCCAGATCCAGCTCTGCCAGCGTACTTGGGACCATCACCAGATCAGCCGACTCGCCAACGAAACTGGCAGATTCCAGACCGTCGCGCACCGCACCGAACTCTTCAAAACGGCTGAACACATCGAAGGAGCCATCATCATTAGCTACCACGTCTTCAGCCCCCGCCTCCAACGCCGCCTCCATCAGAGCATCTTCATCCAAGCCAGGCGCAAAGCTGATCTGACCACGACGAGTGAATAGGTAAGCCACCGAACCATCCGTACCTAGGTTACCGCCGCACTTGCTGAATGCATGGCGCACCTCGCCAACAGTGCGATTGCGGTTATCCGTCATAGCCTCAATCAGAATCGCTACGCCGCCAGCACCATAACCCTCGTAAGTTAGCTCTTCCATGTTGTCGGCATCATTGCTGCCGGCACCACGCGCGATGGCACGGTCGACTGTATCGCGGGTCATATTCGCGCCCAGCGCTTTGTCTACCGCCGTGCGCAAACGCGGGTTATCCGCCGGATTGCCGCCGCCGATCTTCGCTGAGACTGTCAGCTCGCGGATCAACTTTGTAAAAATTTTGCCTCGCTTGGCATCTTGAGCAGCCTTGCGGTGCTTGATATTGGCCCATTTGGAATGACCGGCCATAGCACTGAACTCCGAATACCTGAATAGATTGCCTGCCCCGCTGACACGGGGCAGCCGGTAACGCCTTACTCGACCTTGGTTTGCTCACGCAGGCGAATATTCAGCTCACGCAGCGCCTTGCTATCCACCAAGCCCGGCGCCTGGGTCATAACGCAGGCAGCGCTCTGGGTTTTCGGGAAGGCAATGACTTCGCGAATCGACTGAGCACCCGTCACCAGCATCACCAAACGGTCCAGACCAAAGGCAAGGCCACCGTGTGGAGGCGCACCGAACTTAAGCGCATCCAGCAGGAAGCCAAACTTCTCTTGCTGCTCTTCCGGGCTGATGCCAAGAATATTAAATACCGCCTGCTGCATTTCCTTGCGGTGAATACGGATAGAACCACCACCCAACTCGGTGCCGTTGAGCACCATGTCGTAAGCACGTGACAGCGCGGTTGCCGGAGCAGCCTGCAGCTCTTCAGGTGAACACTTGGGCGCAGTAAAAGGGTGATGCAGAGCGGACAGGGAGCCGTCATCGCTCTCTTCAAACATGGGGAAGTCCACAACCCACATGGGTGCCCAGGTGGATGTCAGCAGGTCCAGGTCGTGGCCCAGCTTGATGCGCAACGCACCGAGCGCCTCAGAGACGATCTTGGCCTTGTCCGCACCGAAGAACACCAGATCGCCATCAACCGCACCGACGCGATCCAGAATCACTTCAAGGTTATCTTCCGGGATGAACTTAACGATCGGCGACTGCAGGCCTTCCAGCCCTTTGGCACGCTCGTTGACCTTGATATAAGCCAGACCCTTAGCGCCGTAGATACCAACAAACTTAGTGTAATCGTCGATCTGCTTACGCGGCATGCTCGCGCCACCCGGCACCCGCAACGCGGCAACACGACCTTTTGGATCGTTGGCAGGACCACTGAACACCTTGAACTCGACGCCAGCCAACTGATCCGCCACATCAACCAGCTCCATCGGGTTGCGCAGATCCGGCTTATCCGAACCGTAGCGACGCATGGCCTCTTCATAGGTCATGTGCGGGAACTCGCCGAGATCCACATCCAGCACCTGCTTGAACAGTTGGCGAATCATGCCTTCGGTCAAGCCCATGATGTCAGCCTCATCGAGGAAGCTGGTTTCGATATCGATCTGCGTAAATTCAGGCTGACGGTCAGCGCGCAAATCTTCATCGCGGAAGCACTTGGCGATCTGGTAATAACGATCGAAGCCAGACACCATCAACAGCTGTTTAAATAACTGCGGCGACTGTGGCAGTGCAAAGAAATGGCCGGGATGGGTGCGACTGGGCACCAGATAATCACGCGCACCTTCAGGGGTTGCGCGGGTCAGAATCGGGGTTTCCACATCAAGGAAGCCGTTTTCATCAAGGTAACGGCGCACGCTGCTGGTGATCTGCGAGCGCAACTTCAGCTTGGCCGCCATCTCTGGGCGGCGCAGATCGATAAAACGATAACGCAGGCGCGTTTCCTCACCGACGTCGGAATACTCATTTAACGGAAACGGCGGCGTTTCTGCCTGATTGAGTACTTCCAGCTCATAGCCCAGCACTTCAATGGCACCCGATGCCATGTTCGGATTCACCGCACCTTCAGGACGGGCGCGCACCTTACCGCGAATCCGCACTACGTACTCGCTGCGCACGCTATCAGCCATCGCAAAAGTGTCTTTGCGGTCGGGATCAAAGACCACCTGAGCCAGACCCTCACGATCGCGTATATCAAGAAAGATCACTCCGCCGTGGTCGCGTCGGCGATGAACCCAGCCGCAAAGAGTGATTTCCTGATCCGCCAGCGTTTCATTCAACTGGCCGCAATAATGGGTACGCATCATGGTGTGGTGCTTCCTGTGATCGGCAAAATGGACGTATCCGAAAGCACCGGCTTATGCCGCTGAACTGGTGCGCGGATAAAAACGGCATAATATACCCGAAAACCTGCCACCAAGGGGAGACCTAACCGCAGCAGCTTGCCGCTGATTGCTGCGCACCAGCGCAGGAAGGGAGCTAACGAGTGTGTAAGCAACACAAATTGCTGGGGTACGCTCTAAACAGAAAGCGCTCTCAAGCGCATGCCAGCGAGCGCGAGGAGGCAGACTAAAGCGGCCGACCTCATCTCAGCGTCAAAATAAAATGTCTGCGGTTATCGGAACTGAAGCACACTTTGCTGATCCAAGTTTGAGACCACATTCATTTAACCGTGCCAAGCTCAGCACTAGAGAAAGGGGCACGGCGACTCAGAAAATGAGTCAAAACACCTGTTAAACAACGCAAGGAGCCATGATGAAAATCGATATCGGCATTACCGAAGCAGACCGCGGAAAAATCGCGGACGGACTGTCACACCTGCTGGCTGATACCTATACGCTTTATCTGAAGACTCATAATTTCCATTGGAATGTGAAGGGGCCGATGTTTCAGACCCTACACCTGATGTTTGAGACTCACTATAACGAGCTAGCACTGGCGGTCGATGATATCGCTGAACGCATCCGTACACTTGGCTTTCCGGCGCCTGGCACTTACAAGCAGTTTGTAGAGTTGAGTTCCATTAAAGAGGAAGACGGCGTGCCCGAAGCCAAGGAAATGATCAAGCTCCTGGTAGAAGGTCACGAAGCCTGCGTGCGCACATCTCGCAGCATCTTCCCTATCTGTGACGAAACTCATGATGAGCCCACTGCTGACCTGCTCACACAGCGCATGCAGACCCATGAGAAAACCGCTTGGATGCTCCGCAGCTTGCTCGAGAGCTGAGCACTGCATGCTGGCGGCAGGAGCCGCCAGCGTCCCCTGATATACCTTGGTAGCAAAGCTGATTTCAGGTTAGAGTGCGGCGCGGCTAAACCAACTATCCGGCCGCTCCATTAACTTCGCAGCACTACCATCTATGTACTCAGGGTGAACATTTTGAAAATTCTTCGTTACCTGCATTTAACCATTGGTCTCGCGGCGCTTCTTGCCGGCCTCTACAGCGTTATTCCCTTCCTGACCGAAAGCAGCCCGATCAATCACCTGGGGTTACTCGCCCTACTGACCGGCTTGATCAACCTGCAACAATATAATCAGCGTGACCACGCTACCAACGGCTTGCCCGGCGCTATCGCCATACTAGGTTCCGCGCTGTTGATCATCGCTGCATGTATTCCTTTCAGCGCGTTGCTGATCGATAGCCGTATCGCCACCATCGCAATCTGGGCACTCAGCATGAGCATCGTGGGCGTCTGCCTACACACCTTGCTAGTTTTGGGCTGTGAACTAAACACTTTGCTCGCACGCCGTCGTGCAGCAGCCCCGAAACAACCCAAAATCAAAACACCAAAACCCGCAAAAGCCAGCAAAGGCGAAAAACGGGAAAGCGGTACCGTGAAGTGGTTCAATACGAACAAGGGTTTTGGCTTTATCTCACGCGACTCAGGCTCCGACATCTTCGTGCACTTCCGCGCCATTCAAGGCGAAGGTCATCGCTTTTTGCAGGAAGGCCAGCGTGTCAGCTATGTCGTCGCTGAACGGGAGAAAGGTCTGCAGGCTGAACAGGTTGACATCATCAACTAAACGCAGCAATTGAGGTTGTCGAGTGGTCAGCTCGGCAACCTTTCGCATTATCTACGCACCATCCTAGTGCGTTATTTTCCGCAGCAACTTAATTAGCCCCTCCCCCCCGCAACCGCCCAGCACATCCTTAATAATGTGGCGGTGGCTGATCATCTTCAGTGTCGCCAGGCATCATAGAGGCCATATCCGTCTGACGCTTGGCAACCAACTCAAGTGATCGACGCATCCTATCCAATGCTATTTGCTGCTGCCCCAAGGCGTCATTAAGACTTTGAATAGTGTCGTCTTGAAACGCCAGGCGCGTTTCAAGCTCATCCAATCGCGCTTGCAATACGCGTGACTCTACCGTGCTCATAAAATCAACTCCGCAAACTTAAATCCTTCCGCAAGCCTCAAACGTAACGGTTCGAGCAACTTCAGCACCTCTGCAGGCTCGTAGGCCGTCGCGGAGAACTTGCCCCAAACCGGTGCAGGCCACGCTGCATCTTCTCGATAACGCACTATATGGTGCACGTGTAACTGACTGACCATATTACCTAACGCAGCCACATTTAACTTATCCGCACGGAATACATCATGCAGAACTCGCGACAGATGAAGCGACTCTCGATGCAGTTGCAACTGGTCTTGTTCGTCGAGTTCAAATACCTCTGTTATTTGCTCCCGCCGCGGTACCAGAATAAACCATGGATAGTGAGAATCATTGCTTAACAAAAGCTTGCACAACGGAAAATCGCCCAAGACCAGGCAATCTTTATCCAACTGAGGATGCAACTCAAACATCGGCAAACTCCCATAAGTCGATGAACTACTTGTGAATGCGTCTCAAAAATTATACAAAAGCTCATTAAACACCGTCATTAGCTACAGCCCGTTCACAAAAACGAACAAAAAACTCGATAACACGCGCTCGATGCTTTATAAACTCAGGTCGACAAGGTACTGTTTTTCAAGCGCTTGCTTTCACATACTATACTTTGATGCTTTAATGTAACGCGAAAACCTGAATACTGGGCCTATAAGAGCCTCGAAGTTTTTTTCTCTAGGGAAGGTCTGAAATACCGGCCATATGGGCGGCGATTATGACCTCGGCTCACAAAAAAAACATTTCAGGAACGATTTCATCGCCCTCAGTCGCGTTTTCAGCGCGTTGCAGCCCCTTTTCGGCCATCC